>WBZR01002423.1_pt1 | contig 15072 bp, 11 predicted proteins | sample 5204231 | NCBI WGS metagenome assembly WBZR01 (sample SAMN12412403, study PRJNA552823) | activated sludge metagenome | isolation source: activated sludge from anammox sidestream of wastewater treatment plant... | place: USA: Virginia | collected 2017-08 | reverse complement strand
CTGGGGCAGGAGAACGGCTTCTTCGAGGTCCCCAACCTGCCTTTCGGGAACCTGACGGTGAAGGTGGCGGCCATGGGCTATTCGCCGTACGCGAAGGATTTCAAACTGACCGCCGACCAAACGCCGCTGGACCTGGGCAATATCCGCGTGAACCCGGATGCCGTGCTGCTGCACGCCGCCGAGGTCACCAAGGAGCGGGCCACGCAGGTCCTTCAGGTGGATCGTCGGGTTTACAATGTGGAGAAGGACATCAGCGTGGTGGGCGGCGATGCCACGGATGTGATGAAGAACATCCCTGGGCTGAGCGTGGATGCCGACGGCAACGTGGAAATGCGGGGCCGATCGCCGCGTGTGTTCGTGGACGGCCGGCCCACGATGATGACCTTGGAGCAGATCGCGGCGGCCGACATCGAGCGGGTGGAGGTGATCACCAACCCCAGCGCCGCCTTTGATGCCGATGCCACCGGCGGGATCGTGAACGTGGTGATGAAGAAGATCACCCGGCCCGGCTTCAGCGGACAGGTGCAGGCCGGTGCGGGAACGGACGACCGGTACAACATGAACGCAAGCCTGATGGTGCGCCAGGGGCGCAGCTCCTTCAATGCGGGGATCGGGTTCGGCTCGGGGCGCCCGCCGGGTACAGGCTACAGCAACCGTACCGACCTGGCCGACGGTCTTCCCACGGGTTTCTTCAACCAGACGAGCAGGCGGACAACCACCTTCCTGCGCCAGAACGCCCGGTTGGGATGGGACTATAAGCTGAACATGCGCAACACCATCAGCCTGATGCAGAGCGTGCATGGAGGCAACCGGGACAGCGATGAACGGCAGGACTTCACCAACCGGGATGCGGCACACACGGTGACCGGCAGCGGCGTGCAGCATAATCTGTCGGAGGGGAAGTACCGGGGATTGACCTCCCGGGCGGGGTTTCGCCGCACCACCACCAAGCCGGGCAAGGAATGGGGCACGGACCTCACCTTCAACCTCAGCGACCGTCGCTCCCCGGCTTCCACGGAGCAGTTCAACACCGGCGACATCGGCTTCTTGCCCCACCACAGCATGCAACGGCGGGCCTCGAAGGGCCAGGGGCAAGAGTGGACCTGGCAGCTCGATGTAAGCGATGCCTACGCGGACAACCGCAAGCTGGAATGGGGTTTCAAGGCCAACTATGAGCGTGAGGAATCGCGCATGGACGTGACGAACGAGAACGACACCCTGCCCGTGGCCCGGGTCGACACCTTCCTGAGCAACGCATACGTGATCCGCACTTTCATCAATGCGGCATACATCAACTGGAGCACCAAGCTTTCGGACCACTGGAGCATGCAGTCCGGGTTGCGCGTGGAACAGAATGCGATGCAGGCCGAGCGCACGGACAAGGGGCTTTCCTTCTCGTACAACTACCCGGACGGGCTGGACGACCTGGGACGGATCCTCTTCCCTTCCATCTACCTGAGCCGGAAATGGGATGCGGCGGAGGGGACGCTGCAGCGCGAGTTGCAGGTGAATGTGTCGCGCAAGGTGAACCGCCCGAACCATTGGCAGCTGATGCCGTTCATCATGCCCGTTGATGCGCGCAGCTACCGGCAGGGCAATCCGGTGTTGCTGCCTGAAATGAGCACGGTGGTGGAGGTGAACCATTTGTTGCCTTTCGGGGAGAAGGGGAACTGGCTATCGTCCGCGTATGCGCGCTTCACCTCGAATGTGATCACCAGCTACATCGTTCCGATGCCGAACGACGCGGACATCCTGCTGACCAGTTACCTCAACGGTGACCGCAACCAGGGTTATGGCTGGGAAAATACGGTGAAACTCACGCTATGGAATGGGCTGGAGGCCACCCTGAACGGCAACATCCAATGGGTGGAGATCGGCCTGACCACCGGGGGACGATCGCTCTCCAATACCGGGGTGAATTACAATGCCAAGGGCAACCTGTCACAAAAGCTGCCGCAAGGCTGGACCGTGCAGGTGAACGGCGATTACGACGGGCCCCGTGTGATCCCGCAAGGCCATACGCTGGAGCGCTACTCCATGGATGTCACGGTACGCAAGGACATCGGCAAGCATTTCTTCATTACGGCCAGCGCACAGAACATCTTCGACTCGCGGGGATGGGGCTCCTATTACGACATGCCCGCGTTCCGCCAGGAGAACTACAGCACCTGGGGCAGCCGGGCCTTCCTGTTGTCGGCCACATGGCGCTTCGGCAAATCGGACGTCCAGTTCTTCCGGCGTAACCGGCAAGGCTCCCCGGAGCGGAACGTCCCGGGCACCGGTGGCGGCGACGACGGCGGGATGGAATAAGCGGCGCCGCGGCCTCATAGCGGCACCACCTCGAACTTGGGAGACCCCTTCAGGCCCTGATCGTCGTAGTAATCGATGAAATGCAGCTTGTAGAAGTAGCCGCTGCGGCATTGGATGATGTACACCTGGTCGCTGTACACCTCGTAGTAGCCGGTCTCGAAGGAGTAATCTTTCCAGTCATACCCGATGATGTCCTGGTCCGTGCTGAACGGATGGGCCAGCGTGTCATCCAGCGTGACTGATGCAAAATCGCCGGTGAGCTGCGCCACCCGCGCACCGCTGTACCCGTTGACCACGCCCGTGACGAGGTAGGCCTGGTAGGGATCCGGCGGCCGGAACTGCTCGGTGTACTGGGTGAACACCAGGTCGTATTCGCCCAAGGGCGGCGAGATGGTGACCACCGACTCACTGGCGAGGCTGAAGTGCGTATAGGGACGGGCGGGGTCTTTCAGCACGGTGTACTGGCGGCTATCGGTGCCGTCCAGGCGCGCCGTCCGGAACTCAAATGACGTGGCACTGTTGCCCAGGACCTGGAGCTTGCGCAGGCCCATCAGCATGCCCGACGCATTGTAGCCCATGTCGAGGATGTAGATGGGGTGTCCATCGCGCCAATCACCCAAGGCCACGCTGTCCGTGCGGCCGTCGGGCAGGTCTATCTTCCAGGTGTTGCCGAAGCCCGCGGTATCGGCAGGCTCGCCCCACGCGGCCGTACTTCGGTGGGTCCGCATCAGGCGCGAGTAGTTCAGGCGTACCTGCCAGCCGTCCGGTGCGCTTTCAAATGCGAGGTCCCAGTCCATCTTGCTGTTCTGGGCCACCACGTGGTAGCCATCGAAACTGAACCACAATTGCAGGTTATAGTCCGGGCCCACATGTACCGCGCATTCCACCGCGTCGCCTCGGGGTTGCTTGGGCACGGGCAATTCCTCCCTCATGCATCCGCCCAATGCCGCGCTGAGCATGATCATGCCGACCAAGCGCATTCCCTTCATCGCCTTTCTTCCTTGGGTTTTCCTTTCAAATCGAAGGCCAGGCGCAGGAATACGGAGCGCCCCGTGGCCAGGGGCACGCTGGCCCCGCCCGAGCCGCCGTGGGCGCTGCCGTTGCCCAAGGTGGCCTCCAGGTTCGTGACGTTGGCCATGTTCTTGCATCCCACCTGTACCGTCAGCCGCTGTTTCCACACTTGCTTGGATACGGAGGCATCCAGCATCAGGTAAGATGCGATCCGTCCGCGAATGAGGCTGTCGTTGGCGTTGTATGCGTAGCTCTGCTGCTCGCCCTGGTACTTGCCGAACACATTGATGCTCCACCCCTGCTTACGCCAATGGCGGGTTGCCTGCACGTTCACCTGGGGTGCGTAGTTGTATGCATCGCCGCCGTTACGTATGCCCAAGGTGTCGTAGCGCCCGGTGATGGCCACGCCGCCTCCCACGGTCCAATGGCCCGACTCCCACCCCAGGTCCACCGAACCGCCCAAGGTGCGGAACTCACCGATGTTGATGTAGCTATACAGCAGATTGCCTTCGTCCACCATGGTGATCAGGTTGCGCACCCGGTCGTGGAAGCCGGCCACCTCGCCCCGCAGGATGCCTGTGTCACCTGCCTTGCGATAGGCCAATGACAGCGAATAGTTGTTGGAAGTCTCGGCCAACAGGTCGGGATTGCCATGGATGTCGTGGTTGATGTCCACGAAATAGAGATAGAGCTCCTTCAAGGACGGAGACCGGAATCCTTGGGCATAGGATGCGCGGAGGGTGAGCGTGGGGCGCAGTTGGAGGCGCATGTCCAAGGAAGGGACCACCGGTGCGCGGTAAAGCGTGTTATGGGCATAACGGATGCCTGGCCTGACGACCAGATCGGTGGTCGGCCGCCACTGTCCGCTGAGAAAGACGGCATAGTCTCCGATGGCTTGCTCGCTTCCGTCGGCAATGCGCTGGCCAACCGCCGTTTCGCGGTTGAGGTCCAATCCCGCCTCGTAACCGAACCGGGCGCTGTCCGCATCGCTGGAAAAGGTGGCGCGCACGTTGGTGAGCGTGAAGTTGGAGTCATCGTCCTCCCCCGGCACGGAACGGCTTTCCAAGGTGGTGAGGTCGCGCAGCCACATGTAGCGCGTGCGCACGTAGCGGTCGTGGGCGACCAAGCCGTTGAATCGGCGCCCCCTGCCGAGGTCGCCCGTGGCGAACACGGCGTTGTCCAGCAGCCGGGTGATGAATTCGGAATCGAAGGCACTTTCGTTGTAGGGCTTGCGCGGCCTCCCCCGGTCGATGATGCGATCGTGCATCAGTTCACCCTTGTAGTTCAGGTTCCACCGTTCCGAGAGGGCATAACGGTAATTCAGCCTGCCGGAATACTGTTCGCGGGGTTTCCAGCTCTGGTAGCGCGTGGAATCGGCCAAGTGTGGGGTGAAATCATAGAGATCATCCTGGCCCGGACGCCAGCCACCGAAGTAATTGCGCCCCAAACTGAGCAGCACGTCATTGCGCCCGAAGCGTTTGCCCGCGGCCACCGACAGGTTCAAGCGGCCCATCGGCTCGGCGTACGCAATGGCCTTGAGCGACGTGGCCGGTCCCGCGTTTTTGCGGGTGATGAGGTTGATGGTGCCGGCCAGGGCATTGGTGCCGTAGTTCACGCTCAGGGGCCCTTCAATGATCTCCACCCGGTCGATGCCGGTGAGGTCGAGCTGTGCCAGGTCCAGGTTGCCGTCCTGCCTGCCGATCACGGGCACGCCGTCCACGAGGATCTTCACGTTTTCCCCGCCCAGGCCGCGCATGCTCAGGGAGGTGCCCAGCACATTGTCCTGTGCGAGGCGCATGTTCAACTCTTGCCCGAGCACATCGCCCAGGTTCTGGGCGGCCATGCGCTGGATCTTCTCGGCATTGATCACGTGCATGCGCTGCACGGCCTTGTCCGCGGTGGTGGGCCTGTACTGCCCGGTGACCACCAGTTCATCCAGATTGAAGGCCTGGGAGCGCTTCAGCCGGTAGATGCGGGGTGACAAGGACCACAAAGTGTCCAGCATCGGCTCGTAGCCGATGAAGTCGATCCGGATGGCCACGCCGGTGGCCACTTCGGCCTGTCCCAGGGGCAAGGAGCAGCGCCCGTTCGGGTCGGCCACGGCCACGCCCTTGTTCGCCGCACCGGCACCGTTCCACGTCACATGGGCGTAGGGCACGGTCTCCTGTGAGGCTGCGTCCAGCACGGTGATGCCCACTTGCGCGGGAAGCATCCGGCCCAGGATGCAGGTTGCCAGAAAGAGCAAGCAACGCTTCATGTAGTCAACCTTCCTTCCACGGGAGCGCGAAATTCACGTGCCCTTCCCGGATCACCGTCACCGGTCCGTCATAGCATACCCGGAGCGGACCAGCGGACGGTGGCCCACCCCGGGTGCAGCCAGTCCTACTCGATCACAAGTTTGCCCGTGGCCAACCCGCCCGGGGTTTCCACCCGGAGCACATACAGCCCGGGGGATAATTGGCGGACATCCAGCTCCCGGATGGTCAGCCCCCGCAGTCCGTCCACGGACGTCTCCATCACTTGCTGCCCGGCGTTGTTGAACACACGGACCGAGGCCCGCGCCGCGGGCAGGTCCAGCACCAGCGTTGCCCGCCCCCCGGCCACGGGATTGGGATACACGGCCACTTGGCCATGGGCGGCCTGCTCACCCACGCCGACTGAACTGACCAGCTCTTGGGTGAAGCTCATGTTGCCGTTGGCACCGCCGCCGTACCCGGTGAAAATGATCTTCCAAATGTTGCCGGGACGGTCCTTCACGAAGTAGGTGGTATCCGGGGCGATCACGTAGGCCCCGGCCGCGAAATCATAGCGCTTCCAATCCGCGCCGAGAACATTCATGTCGGATGTCATTTGGCCCGGGCTCCACTGGGCCTGGTCATTGGGCACGCCATCCACCTGCATGGCCGTGACCAACCTGTTCTGGAGCACACCGGCCACGTTGTACGCGGTGGGCACGAAGTCGGTGTATTTGGTGAAGAGCAGGTCCCAGGACGTGTTCAGGGGTTCGCGGTCCAAGGCGGTATGGGAGGAGAAGGACCAGTAGGCAAAGTTCTTGTCTGCAAACGCGGTCTTATTGAAGCTCGCGTCATGGCTGTCCGAGCCGTCGATGTTGGCATAGGTGAAGCTGAACACGCCGCTGATCACGGAATTGATCCGGAGTTTCATCCAGGTTTCATCGGCCTTTTTGATCGCAAACACGCGGTTGCCGATCATCTGGTGGTTGCCCATGTTGTACAGGCCCCACCCCAGGTCCAAGCCATCGGGCTGGTCCATGTTGTTGCCATCGTTGAGGGCCCCGAAATCCCATCGGGTAGGGTCATTGTAGATCGCGGTCCAGGATGCTTCGTCCGGTGCCGTCAGGGCATCCCAGTCATCGATCCCGACATCCGTCCGGTACACGGTGAGCCCCTTGGCGGTATTCACCCGGATGCCGGCGGTGAGGCCGGTCATTTCGAAGGCCAGGTCCCATTCGGCCAGGGCGGCGGCCCCGACTTCGCCGTTGAGCAGGCTATACCATATTTGCTCGGCGTTGGCCGCGCCGGTGGAGACCGTCACCGGTGTTTGGGCCATTGCTGTAAAAAGGCAGCACCCGGCCGCCAGGGAGAGGAGTGTCTGTTTCATCGGAGCGCAAATGACCGAAGTCCGCCCGGGGTCCGGGTCATGGAATTGTCGTTTGTCCTTCCCCGGCCTCCGGTCCGCCGTGTCGGCGTTGATCTTCCAAGAGCTGTGAAGAACGCCGACGGCCATTCACGGGCATGTTAACATTGTGGACGTTTGTACCGGCATGCGGCGCCGCACCTTGGGCATCCTGGTCCTGCTGGCCACCCTGAGCTTGGCAGGGGTGGTCTTCACGCAAGTGATCTGGTTGCGCCGTGCCCAGCAATACGAGCGGGAGCAGGTAACGCTGCAGCAGCAGCGGCAGCAGCAGCTCGACAAACAATTCAACGACCGGGTGGTCATCGCGTTGACGGACGTGACGGAGCGGATCTTGTCCATCAACAAGGACCCCAGCGACCTGTTCGACGCGGTAAAGCAGGAACGCCCGAACTACTTCGCCGTCACCATCAACGACACCATCCATCCCTATCTGCTGGAGGCTTTGCTGCGGCAGGAGTTCAAGCGGCGCAACATCAACGAGGACTTCGAGTACGGCATCTACGATTGTTTCACGGACAGCATCGTGTACGGAAGCTACGTGAGCCTGGACGACAGCCTGCACGCAGTACCCGGCAAGCACAGCCAGCTGCAGAAGCTCGACAAGGACGGCCATTACTTCGGCGTGTATTTCCCGCGGCGGGCCACGCCGTGGATGCCCGGGGTCAAAGGCACCATCAACTGGATCTACCCGGCGGTGGTCACCTTCATCATGTTCGCCTTCTTTGCTTACAGCATGTGGGTGATCTTGCGCCAAAAGCGGCTCGATGAAATGAAGGACGACTTCATCGGCAACATGACGCACGAGCTGAAGACGCCGATCAGCACCATTGCGCTCAGCAGCGAGGTGTTGTCCGATCCGGGGATCTCGCGCGACCCGGAACGGCTGCGGACCTATGCCCGGATCATCCACGCGGAGAATGACCGGTTGCGCCAGCAGGTGGAGCGGGTGCTGCAACTGGCCACGCGCGACCAAGGCCGACGCACGATGCACCGGGAGGCCGTGGACCTGCACGAACTGGTGGAAGAGACCGTGGGATCATTCCGTGTGCTGCTGGAGGAACGCAAGGGCAGCTGCAGCATGGACCTGCAAGCCCGGGATGCGGTGGTGGAAGGTGACCGGGTCCATCTGGGGAACGTCCTGTTCAACCTGGTGGACAATGCCGTCAAGTATTCGAAAGGGGCGCCCGAGGTGCGCATCGCCTCCCGCAACGACAGCAAGTCGGTACAGATCACCGTTTCGGACAAGGGCATCGGCATCCACCGGGAGGACCTGCGGAACATCTTCGAGCGCTTTTTCCGCACCCATACGGGCAACGTGCACGACGTGAAGGGCTTCGGCCTCGGGCTGCACTATGTTGCGGAAACGGTGCGCGCCCACCATGGCAAAGTGAAGGTGGACAGCGCGTGGGGGCAGGGAAGCACCTTTACGATCGAATTGCCGTTGATGAAATACAAGGGAGCAACATGAGCAAGACGCAACAGGATCCCGCCGGCAACCCCAAGGCCACGCTGCTGCTGGTGGAGGATGATGAGAACCTGGGCTTCGTGGTGCAGGACGCGCTGAGGCAGCACGGCTATGCGGTACACCTGTTCCGCGACGGGAAGGAGGGGCTGCTTCATTTCAACCAGAACCATTACGACCTGTGCCTGCTGGACGTGATGCTGCCCAACAAGGATGGCCTGAGCCTGGCCGGTGACATCCGCGTAACGGACAGCCAGGTGCCCATCATCTTCCTGACGGCCAAGGGCCAGCCGGAGGACCGCATCGCGGGGTTCAAGGCCGGCGGCGATGATTACATCACCAAGCCGTTCAGCATCGAGGAATTATTGCTGCGCATCGAAGCGATCTTGCGCCGGACCAAGGAAGGGGGGCCCCAGCAGCCGCGTGACGTGTTCCACCTGGGCGATTTCGTGTTCGACGACCGCAACAAGACCTTGAGCCACCCCAAGGAGGAGCGGCGGCTGACCAAGAAGGAGGCCGGCGTGCTGCGCCTGCTGAGCCAGCACCAGGACCAGGTGCTCCCACGCGAGCTGTTGCTCAACATGGTATGGGGGGACGACAGCTACTTCCTGGGACGCAGCCTCGATGTGTTCATCAGCCGCCTGCGCAAGTACCTGCGCCACGACGACAAGGTGCGCATCGTGAACGTGCACGGCATAGGCTTCAAGATGCAAGTGGACGACCCGCGGTCCTGAACAACGGGGGCGAAGGCCCGGGCACGCATCGTTCCTGCGCAGGACGGCCGCCAGGGGCATGAACAGCGACGGCGCACATTTCGCAACGCACGCCGCCACCGTCCCTACCCTGTAGATCCGCTCAACCTGCGCCCAGCCATTTCTTCACCGCGGCCGCCACGACGGACCCCTCCGCCCTGCCGGCCACCTTTTCGTTCACCGCCTTCATGGCCCTTCCCATGTCCGCCATGGACTTGGCCCCGATGCCCTCCAGCGTCTCCTTGACCAATGCATCCAGTTCCGCCGCCCCCAGCGGAGCTGGCAGGTATCCTTCGATGATCCGGGCCTGGGTCTCCTCCTCGCCGGCCATGTCATCGCGCCCTTGCTGGCGGTAGATGGCGGCCGCCTCGTTGCGTTGCTTGAGCAGTTTCTGCAAGATCCGCAGGCCGGCCTCGTCGCTCACCTGGTGGTCGCCTCCTTCCTTGGTAAGTTCCAGCAGCAGCGCGCTCTTGATGGCACGCAGCACGTTCAGCCGGTCCTTGTCACGGGCCAGCATGGCTGCCTTGATGTCCGCATCGATGCGTTGCCGGAGGTCCATGGCGTTCAGTCCACGTTGTCGTGCAGGAAGGGGTTGTTGCGCCGCAGTTCCACCTGTTTGTCACCCGCCTCGTTCACCGTCTCGCTCAAAGTGTAGCGGCTCACATTGCTGTCCGTGCTATGGGGCGTGTCGCTCAACAGGATGTTCCTGCGCTTGTACGCCGGCTCGCGCTCCATCTCGTTCAATCCGCTCGGGGTGTGCATGCGCATGGCCATTTCCCGCATATGGGACAACCGCTGCTCGGTGCGGGCCTGGTGCTCGGCGGGGGACAGGTGACCCGTGGCCAACCCTTCAGCAACGGGCCTGGAAGCCTCCTGACCGGTCGATGGCGTGACGGTTTCCTCCTCCAAGGTGAACACCACCTTCCCGGGCTTTTCCCGGTCCATCACCGGGGCGGGTCCAGGTTCCCGTGTCTCCGCCCCGAACTCCAGTGTCGGTTGCCGGGCTGCTTGGGGAGCCTCCACCTGCTTCAGGTAAGGCCCGGTAACCTCTTCCTCCACGGGTCTGGCAGGGGCCTCCATCCCCTGCACGGGGCTGGTGATCGGCACCGTGATCATGGTGGGCAGGTCGGTATTGAGGTCGGTTACCTTTTTCTCGGGCTGGCGTTGCTCGAGGCTGGCAGTGATCTGGTTCTGGCTGAAACCCGTCGCGATCACCGTGATGCGGATGCGCTCACCCAGCGACTCATCGGTGCAATAGCCCCATATCACATCGGCGGTGCTGCCCGCCGCATCCTGGATGTGGTCGGTCACCTCGCTCATCTCATCCATGGAGATGTTGCGGGTGCCCAGGGCAATGTTGAGCAGGATGTACTTCGCCCCCTTGATGTCGTTATCGTTGAGCAGCGGCGAGGCCAAGGCTTCCTCCGCCGCACGGATGGCACGCCCGTCGCCCTCGGCCTCCCCCATGCCCATGATGGCCACGCCGCTGTTGGACATCACGGTGCGCACGTCCTCGAAATCCACGTTTACCTTGCCGGTCTTGGTGATGATCTCGGCGATCCCCTTCGCGGCTGTGGTGAGCACGTTGTCGGCATGCGCGAAGGCCCCGTCGATCTCCAGGTTCCCGTAGAGGTCGCGCAGGCGGTCGTTGTTGATCACCAGCAGGGTGTCCACGGCTTGGCGCATCTCCTCCACGCCTTCGGCGGCCTGGCTTTTGCGCCTGCGCCCTTCCCATTGGAAAGGCATGGTGACGATGCCGACGGTAAGGATGCCCATGTCCTTGGCGATGCGGGCGATCACCGGGGCGGCCCCGGTGCCGGTGCCCCCGCCCATGCCGGCGGTGACGAAGAGCATCTTGGTGCGCGTGCTGAGCAGTTCGCGGATCTCCTCGCAACTTTCCTGGGCCGCGGCATTGCCCCTTTCGGGCATGCTGCCCGCACCAAGGCCCTCGGTAAGGGCCGTACCGAGCTGCAGCTTCACGGGCACGGGGCTCACGTCAAGGGCCTGCTTGTCCGTGTTGCAAATGATGAAGTCCACGCCGGCTATCCCCTGGGCGTACATGTGGTTCACGGCGTTGCTGCCGCCGCCGCCCACACCGATCACCTTGATGATGGAGGAGAGTTCGTTGGGAAGGTCGAATTTCATGGGAGTTTGTTTTCAGGGTTCGGGGTTGTCGGGTATTCAGGCCTCGTCGTCCCGGAACATGTCCGTGGCACCTTTAAGCACTTGTTCGAAGAAGCCGCCCACCTTGGATGGCTGGCTATGGGTCTTCACCTTGGAGGTGTTCTCGATGGCCTTGTTGCGGTGGCGCTCGAGGTAATCGAAGCCGCGCAGCACCAGCCCCACGCCGGTGGCATACAGCGGGCTGGTTACATCCTCCACCTTGCTTTGGGCGAGGTGCTCGCTGGGGTAGCCGATGCGGGTGCTCATGCCGGTGATGTATTCGGTGAGCTGGCGCAGGTGCTTGAGCTGGGACCCGCCGCCGGTGAGGACGATGCCGCCGCTGAGCTGCTTTTCCAGGCCGCTGCTCTTGATCTGGAAGTAGACGTGCTCGATGATCTCCTCCATGCGGCACTGGATGATGTTGGCCAGGTTCTTCAGGCTGATCTCCTTGGGATCGCGCCCGCGCAGCCCGGGGATGCACACCACTTCGTTCTCCTTGTTCTCCGAGGCCAAGGCACTGCCGAAACGGTTCTTCAGCAGCTCCGCCTGGTCGCGCAGGATGGCGCAGCCCATCTTGATGTCGTCGGTGATGACGTTGCCGCCGAAGGGGATCACGGCGGTGTGCCGGATGATGTGGTCGTTGAAAATGGCGATGTCGGTGGTGCCCCCGCCGATGTCCACCAAGGCCACGCCGGCCTCCTTTTCCTCATTGCAAAGCACCGCGTCCGCGCTGGCCAGGGGCTCCAGGATGAGCTCGGTGACGTCGAGGTTGGCGCGGGACACGCACTTGTTGATGTTGCGCGCGGCGGCCACCTGGCCGGTGATGATGTGGAAGTTGGCCTCCAGGCGCACGCCGCTCATGCCGATGGGGTCCTTGATCCCCTGTTCATTGTCCACGATATACTCCTGCGGCAACACGTGGATGATCTCCTCGCCGGGCTCCATGGCCAGCTTGTACATGTCGTCGATCAGCTGGTCGATGTCCTGCTGGCGGATCTCCTCCTCCAGGGCCTTGCGGGTGATCATGCCGCGGTGGTGCATGCTGCGGATGTGCTGGCCGGCGATGCCCACGTTGACGGTGGAGATCTCCACGCCGGAGCTGTCCTCGGCCTCCTGCACGGCTGCCTTGATGCTGTCCACGGTACGCTGGATGTTGGTGACCACGCCTCGGGAAACACCGTCACTGCGGCTCTTGCCCATGCCCATGATCTCCAGCTTGCCCTGCTCATTCTTGCGGCCCACGATGCAAGCGATCTTGGTGGTCCCGATATCCAGTCCTGCCACTATTTCCTCGTTGCGCTCCATATTCATTTGCCACGGTCCGGCCCGTGATCCATTGGTTCCTTCCTGTTAGCGATCGCGTTTGGTGCACACCACCTGGTCGTCAAAGCGCAGGTCCACCGTGCTGTACCTGCGCCAATCGGCCTGCGGGATGCCTTGTTCATAGAACAGCTTGAGCTTGGCCAGCCTTTCGTTGAGGTGTTGGCCGTCCCCGATGCGGATGCGCATCATCCCCACGTTGGGGATCAGGGTGATGTTGCCGTCAGCGTCCACCACGGCCTGCACGAAGAGCGCGTTCCATAGTGCGTCTCGGGCCAGGGTGCGCGCCAAGGCATGGATGGCCCGGCTATGCGTGTGTTGCGCCAGGCTGTCGTTGCCAAGGGCCACATTCACCGGTGCACAATGGGCGAAGGGTTCGTCCAACTGGCCGGTGACAACCAGGACATGCGCGGCATAGTCGGGGTCCAGCGGCATGGTCCATCCGTCACGATCGATGTAGAACCCGGATCCGTCGGCATTGATCACCCGGACGATGGGTTCACGCTGGGTGGCGTTGACGTGCAGGATGCCGTCCATGGTGTGGTACACATCGGCCGTGGCCACGCAGGGAATGTCGCGCAGCCGCTGTTCGATGGCGGTCTCGTCCACCTGGTTCATCGGCGTACCGATCAAGGTGCCGGCCCCTTGGATCACCTGCTGCTTCAGGGCCTCGGCATCGATGAAGTGCATGTCGCCGGGTGCGTCCAGGTTGACGCGTACCTCGCGCACCTGTGCGCTTTGGCCGCTCTGTTCCACGAAGCCCAGGACGGCGATCACGGCCAGGCCGGCCGCCACCTTGGCGGAGAAGCGCCGGATATGCCGTGCCTTGCTCATTTCTTCCTGTTCAACATGGCCGCTATGGGCGGAACGAGCTTGTCGATGTCGCCTGCGCCAAGGGCCAGCAAGATGTCAATGTTCCGGCCTTCCAGAAGGGGGATCAATTGGTCCTTTGTGCACAACGTCGTGTTAGTGGCCTTCACCTGCCGGGCCAGCCATTCGGAGGTGATGCCCGGGATGGGTTCCTCGCGCGCCGGATAGATGTCCAGCAGGATCAGTTCGTCCAGCAGGGCCAAGCTGCGGGCGAAGCCTTCGGCGAGGTCGCGGGTGCGGCTGTAGAGGTGCGGCTGGAAGATGCCGGTGATGCGCCTCCCGGGCCAGAGCTCGCGCACGCTGCGGATGCACACCGCCAATTCTGTGGGGTGGTGCGCATAGTCGTCGATGAACAGGCTGGATGCCGTGCGGGCCCTCACCTCGAAACGGCGGTGCACCCCTTGGAAGGAAGCCAGGCCCTTGCGCAGGTCGGCGGGGTCCACGCCCGCATGCAGGGCCATGGCCGATGCGGCGACGGCATTCTCCACGTTGTGGCGGCCGGGCATGCCCAGGCGCAGGTCGGCGATGGTGCGGCCCCAGGCCACCAGGTCGAAATGGAAGGCTCCGTCCCGCACCGTGAGGTTCGCGGCATGCGGCCCTTCCGGATCCTCCAGCGCATAAGGCACCGCGTCCTTCAACGTGCCGGCATGGTCCCTGAGCCGTTCCAGCACGGTGCGGTGTACGAGCATGCGCCCCTGCACCAGGGCGGCGAAGTCGGCATAGGCGCGGTACATGGACCCGGCATCGCCGTAGATGTCCAGGTGATCGGGCTCCATGGCCGTGATGATGGCCTCCTCGGGATGCAGGGCCAGGAAGCTCCGGTCGTATTCATCGGCCTCCACCACGTTGAGTGCCGCGCGGCTGTTGAGCAGCACGTTGGTGCGGTAGTTGGTGCTGATGCCGCCGAGGAAGGCGTTGCAGGGCACGCCCCCTTCGGTGAGCAGGTGGGCCAGCATGGTGGTGACGGTGGTCTTGCCGTGGGTGCCCGCCACGGCCATGGTGCGGCGGTCGCGGGTCACCAGGCCCAGCACCTCGCTCCGTTTCTTGATGGGCGCGCCGCGTTGCCCCCACCAGGCGAGCAGGGCGTTGTCCAGGGGCACGGCCGGGGTGCGCACCACCAGCACCTTGGCCGGGTCGGCCCGGCGGAATTCATCCGGGATCTCCCCGGGGTCCGGATTGAATGTTACCTCGATCCCCTCGCGCATGAGCTGCGAGGTGACCTCCCCCGGCGAACGGTCGTAGCCGGCCACCACGGCCCCCTGCCGGTGGAAATAGCGGGCCAGGCCGCTCATGCCGATGCCGCCGATGCCGATGAAGTACAAGAGGTCCGGGCGTTCCATGTCAATCGCCTTTGTTTTCCGCTTCCGCCTTGGCCATGGCCAAACGCACCACTTCCTTGGCGATGGTCCCCGCGGCATTGGCGATGCCGAGCCCGCCCATGGCCGCGGCCAGCTGTCCACGCCCGGCGGGATCCGCCAGCCACCTCAGGATCTCCCCGCCCAGGCCCGCTTCCGCGTCGGCATCCTT
>WBZR01003253.1_pt1 | contig 15074 bp, 11 predicted proteins | sample 5204231 | NCBI WGS metagenome assembly WBZR01 (sample SAMN12412403, study PRJNA552823) | activated sludge metagenome | isolation source: activated sludge from anammox sidestream of wastewater treatment plant... | place: USA: Virginia | collected 2017-08 | reverse complement strand
CAGGCCCATACATTGTGAAGAATCATCCTGGAAAGACCATCTTCGATCTGTGTCCAGATCCAGGTTGGTTGGATACACACCATGCTCCTGCTGAAGAAGTTGAGTACATCAACAGGAAGTTAAAGGAACTTGGAATGAAAACTCCTGAACATGGTGGTCATCATTAATCTGTAATGGTTTTATAGCAAAACAGGTAGTTGAATAAACAAGAGGAAGCTGTGCGATGTTTGTACAGCTTCCTTTTTTTTTGCAAAAATTGTTGAAAATAGAGAGTTTTTAAATATACTGAATTCGCAAATTTTTTGTTAAAAATGCATTTATTTAGTTAAGTGGAGAGTTTATGAAAACACATAAATACCTATTTTTTTTAATAATAATTACTATTTTTTTCATTCAAGTTGGATGTGAAAAGGGGAAAAAGCATGTTGAAATTGCTGATAAGCTGGTAAAGGAAGAGAAACTGGATGAGGCGTTGGCTGAATATACAAAGGCTATAGAGTCTGATGCCAGATTTCCTGACGCTTATTTTGGCAGAGGCAACGTTTATTTGATACAAGGAAAGTTGGAGGATGCAGCGTCGGATTTTCGAAAGGCCATCGATATCAAGCCGAACTATATTGACGCACATAAGAAATTGGCAGAAACGTTCATAAAAATTGGGGCTCCGGATGACGAATTTCAAAAGCGTTTTAAGGCGATTGAAAAAGATCCTGATAATCCATTGCCTTATGTAGATCTTGGTGTTTTCTATCACAAATTGGAACAAGACATAGACGCAATTGATCAATACAAAAAGGCTTTGGAATTGGACCCAAATAACCCTTATATCATGTTCAACTTGGGTGTAGGATATTTGGATATGGGTTTGTACGACGATGCAGAGATGATTTTTAAAAAGGTTATTGAAATTAATCCAAACTATGATAATGGACACTATAACCTTGCAGTCTCTCTCCACAAACAGGGGAAGGTTGACGACGCTATAAAAGAGTTGCACAGGACGCTGGAGGTTAATTCTAAGTATTCCAATGCCTATGTCGTCTTTGGTTTAATTAAATTGAAAGAAAAGAAATTTGAGGAGGCCATTGCCCAATACAATAAGGCCCTGGAGATAGACTCTGATAACCTTGACGCCCGTTATCAAAGGGCAATTGTTTTTGCCTTGCAAAAAAGATATGACGAAGCTTTGGCAGAAAATATGACAATATTGGAGAAAAATCCTAAATATGCCAGTGCGGCGTACAATATTGGCGTGATCTATCACAGGACAGACCGTCTTGAAAAGGCCGTGGAATGGTATGATAAAGTAATTAAAAAGATCGATCCTCTTTACGAAGATGCCTATTACAACAGGGGACAAATTTATTCTATGAAGGGGGATCACAGCAAGGCATACAGCGATTTTATCACGTATTCATATATTACAAAGTGGAGGACAGGAAAGGATCCTGCAGTGGTTTATAAACAGGATGAGATTAAGGAGATGTTCCTGTCTTCTGTACCCACCTTAAAAGGCCAGGCAAAAGATCAAGAGTTGGAATTGAAATCAAATTAAAATGTTAAAGCAATTAGCAATTCTGGGAATTATCGTGTTGTCATTTTCCGAACCTTGTGGATATGCAAAAGAAGCCGCTTTGTCGGGTGACAGTTATTTTGACGACGGTCGATGGGATGAAGCTATTCGTGAATATGGGAAGTTGCTCGAAAAAAACAAGAATCAACCGGAGATTTATTATAAGCTGGGAAATGCATATTCAAAGAAGAGAAATTGGGAGAAGGCTGTTGAGGCTTTTACTATGGCTACTCAACTCAAACCGGATTACTTGGATGCGTATCAAAGATTGTCTGAGGCGAGTATGCAAATCGAGGTGCCTGAGAATGAAATAAAAGTCAGAATTAGAGAGATGCAAAAGAACCCTAATAGCGCCGAAGCCCACTTTCGCCTGGGACTATCTTATTATAAGTGTAACATCTTTGAAGATGCAAAAAGAGAGTACGAGACAGCGGTTGGGCTTGATCCTAAAATGGCAGAGGCGTATTTTAACTTGGGTGTATTGTATCAGGACATCAATGCTTACGATGAAGCAGTGGAGATGTACAAAAAAGCGATTGAAATATCGCCAAACTACGATAAAGCACATTTTAACCTGGGGATTGCCTGCTATCGAACGGGGCGTTTAGAAGAATCTATTCTCGAGTATAAACGCGTTATTGAGGCAAATCCAAGCTATGCAGATGCGTATGTTAATTTAGGAATTGTTTACTTTGTAAAAGGTTCATATTCCGATGCACTTGATGCCTTAAAAAAGGGATTATCATTTGGGTCATCCTCGGACAAGATTCATTATTATTGTGGGAACATTTATCAAAAGTTGGGTAAAATGGAAGACTCAATAGCTGAATACAAAGCCGCATTAAAACTCAATTCAAAAATGATTGCGCCTCGTTACAATTTAGGACTCATTTATCTGAAGAAAAAAATGATAAATGAGGCTATTAACGAATTTACGCAGGTGATTGTTTTGGATCACGATTATGCCAATGCCTATCTAAACCGTGCTAAAGCCTATGAGTTAAAAGGAGACCAGAAAAATGCACAGAATGATTACGATTCATATCAGTACGCCAAGGCAGCTTTTGCAAGGGTTTATAAAGAAGAGATCACATCACCATTTTATGAAGGGTCAAATCCTGCTGAATGAATAACTAGAGGCCATAGTGGAAGAATAATTGTTATTGCGCATTTGTGCTTTTATACTCCGGCCTTTCCGCATCCCTTGAGGCTTTATTTGTGTCTGGTTTATAATCCTTTGCACATCGGAAGCCGATACTTTTGTTTCTGTCTTCTGGGTTTCCGAATATGCGCACGGCACAGCGCATTTTATAGGCATAAGGAGCAAATAATGACCCTCCCTTGATAATTCTTAATCCAGTGCTGATTTCAGGTCCTTTGGGATTTACGCTTGGGCTGTTCTGATAGTATTCCGGGTGATACCAGTCATTACACCATTCCGAAACGCTGCCTATCATATCCAAGCACCCATAAATGCTGATACCGGATTCAAAACTCCCTACGGATAAAGGCGCATCAGAACCGACATTGCAACGGCTGGTCTCCCATACATTACCCCAGGGAAACCTGCGTCCGTCTGTTCCTCTGGCGGCTTTCTCCCATTCAGCCTCAGTGGGCAGGCGTTTTCCTGCCCAGGCTGCATAGGCATAGGCATCGTACCAATCTACTCTTGTTGCAGGATAGTTTGGATGGTCATAATAGGGATAGTCCCATCCTGTATGGGGTGTGCCTGGGGTATGGTCTTTACCCTTCGGTTCGCCAGGGAAGCATTTACTGTGGTCATTCGTATTTTTCATGAATTGCAAAAATTCCCAGTATTGGGCGTTGGTGACTTCGTATTTGTCAATGTAGTATGCATCCAAATACACTTCATGTTGTGGGGTTTCCTCAGGAATAAATTCATCGTTTCCGGTACCCATGATGAATTTCCCCGCGGGTACTAACAACATTTTATTCCATTTTTCTCTGTTTTCTGACAGGGCATTTTTCATCTTTTCATCACGAGTTGCTAATGAAGCCTCTACACGTTGTTTCTTCTCGGAAGGACTCAACCCCTTTTCCAATTTACTGATGTATAGAGTAACATCCTGCAAAGTCTTTTGGTAACTTTCATCTGATTTTATTTCTGCTGATTGTGCTTCTAATAATTTTTTGCATTTATCCAGATGTGCCAGGGCTTCCCTTTGATTTCCCAGTTTCCAGTAGATTCCACCCATGTGAAATTGGAGTGCCGGGATTTCAGCATTTAACGCTTCAGCTTTTTTGTATTCTTCTAATGCCTGTTCAAATTCTTTTACTTCTTCACGAAGTCTGTTTCCTTCCATGAAATGCGCCATTGCCTCTTTCGCACGCTCCTCGGGGCTGACGCTAACGGGACTTCCTGCGGTTGTTTTTCCTGCCGGGGAAGGTACAAGAACAAGAGGCGTTCCGTCTTTTTTACAGAATTTTTCGCCTGGGTTTGCCTTTTCTTTACATGTTGGACATATGAAGTCTTCGCTGGAAAAATCTACAAGTTGTTTGCCGTCGATGCTGCAAAAGTTTATATCCCCCGGATATATCCTGCTACATTCAGGGCACATTTTGTTTTTGGTGGCATTTTCTTTTGTCTTTGGCAAAGATTCTTTCCTGGATGATTGACTTTGCGCATCCTTTTTGACAGCCTGAGCCAAAAGCATGTTATATGGGAACGTGGTAAATAAAATAAACAGAATGAGCGAATATACAAACTTCACAACAAATACCTCCTCTTAACTTTCAGTAAATTTAATAGAAATAAAAAAAGAGATACAATAGAGCATCCCTTTTTCTGTTGTTCAATAGTAAATAGCTTAATATTTTAAGGTTTCTTTTCAGCCATTTCTATACCGAATGGTTCTTTTTCAATCTTCCAGTTTGACCATGCTCCCCATTCAATGTATTTTTTGCCATCGGACAGCCAATATTGAGTCCCATCCCTCTCTCGCGTACAAGTAAGGTTTTCCACCGAGCGTGTCTGTGTCTGCTTTATTACCTTGAAAAAGAGGCAATCTACCTGATGGAAGTTGATTTCTGAGTTGTTTTTTACTTCCTTCAGTTCAAGGTCCTCTACGGTCAACTTTTTTTCATTAAATTTCTTTTCATCTACCGGAATTTCATACGTGAATGTTTCTGTCACTTTAATAGAAACAGGACTGGGTTTTTCATCGATCCATGGTATTTGTATTGTGCCTTCATAAGGTGCAAATGATTGATGATAACTCGGCAGGTCTTTACCTGGTTGTTTGGTGGTATCTATAATACCTCCCCCGGCGTGCTGTGCCAGAACGATATTGTCATTTATAAAAAAACTGCCTGAAAAAATTGATATACAGAACGCGAGTGAATAGCATGGAACAGTGTATTTCTTTTTGGGGATAATCATTTCAATTCCTTCTGTAAAATTTTGTGGTCTCGAAAGATATTCAAGTGAAAAAATTTTACATGATAATGATATATTTGTCAATCACTATAGAAACAGTTAGTTTTGGATGAATCTCAGCAGTTTTATTTACAGATTTAAAAGAGTGATTGTCGGTTATTAAAAAATGACTTGAACAACAACAAACTTTGTGGTAAAATCCCCGAACTTTTGCTTTAAATTTTTATCATTAATGTTTCTATTATTATGAACATGCTTTAAGTTATTTTACTCGTATATATTTACAGATAGCTAAAAACGAAGGCTCTCTTTTAAAAGATCGTTAGGAGGATTGTATGGAGCAGTGCAAGAAGGTATTTGGTTTTGTTCAAAGAAGAAAAAAGCTGGTAGGCTTCTTCGCTATAATTGTATTGGTTGTTTTTTTTGTTACCTTAAACAAGGTTTACCACTACTCAGAAAAGAGTGAGTTTTGTGCTAGTTGCCATGAAATGAAAATTCATTATGATTCTTTTAAGGCATCGAAGCACCACAACGAGCACGTTGAAAATTGCCACGCCTGCCATGTGGGTCCAGGGATCAAGGGATATGCACATGCTAAGCTCAGCGACGGAACTCACGATTCGTTAATGCATTCATTCCAGGCTTATTCGGACGGTGCTTTTATTGAGATTGCTGAAGACAGTCTTGAAATCTTAAATGGAAACTGTGTCCGCTGCCATTCAGAAGGTTTTACAAAAGATAAGTCCCATATTGAGTTTGTTTTAAAAGGGAATAAACATCGCACGGAGGTTGCTCACGGCATATCTTTGGAAAAACTTGCGTGTACCGATTGCCATTTGGGGATTGTTCATCCGCATATGCCTGGTGATTTGTTCAAGACTTATGCAGCGAAGAAAATTAAGCCATACGGTACATATGAAGAAACCGATTGTCTGGCATGCCATAAAATGGCCACTCCGCTGGCAGTGAAAGAATGGACAATGGGGGTTCACGCCATGAAGGGTATAACGTGTGTAAATTGCCATGGAAACGACCATCGGGCAATTGCAAAAAAACGTGGATATGTTCCGGCAAGCACCTGTGGCGAATGCCATCAGAATCAGTATATTGACTTTCGCGAAAGCAAGCATCTTCAGGGTCGTCCTGTAGCGGTTCCTGGTAAATTCGAAGTGATTAGTACGAGATTGTTGAATATTCCAGGTTGTAAAGATTGCCATAAGTTAAGCTTAAGTAATGAGTTCGATAGAATTGGAGGAAGTTGCAATGCCTGCCATCCAAGCCATAAATTTTCTGTGGCGGAAGCAAAAGCATATGATGCCTGTGAAAAGTGCCATATCGGCGGACCTGAACATTCTCAATTAAGGACAGATAAAGATTCAATCTTTGGTAAGGTCTTGGATATGCGCCGTCAAGGTTTGGTTACCAAAGATTTAATTACATGTCAGTCTTGTCATGGCCCAGAGAAATCACATAATTTTTGTAAAAGTTTTATACCTAAAGATATTGATGTATTGCTTTTTGGAGGCTATGGGTATCTGAGACCAAAGAAAGCCCATTACTAGTGCCTAATTGCTTAAAGCACGATAGAAATTGATTTAATATAAATCCCACCGCCTCAAAACGGTGGGATTTTTTTTGCACCTGATAGTTAATGTACAAATGAAAGGGTAATGGCGGGAAAGAATCTGGTACAAAAAATTCTCAATACGCACTTGTATCTGGCAAAATGAAGGACGGTGCGGTATTCACAAACGAAATGATGGGCGGCTGGCAGCACACCCGAATGTCAAGTTCCACTTTACCCAGACTTCTGCAAGTTGGCTCAATCAGGTGGAGGTATGGTTTGGCATTCTTTTTAGAAAAGCCTTGAAAAACGCCAGCTTCAAAAGTGTAGAGCAATTAAGGACTGCAATAGCGGAATTCATTGAAGCTTATCAGCCTAAAGCAAAACCTTTCGTTTGGCGTAAAAGGAAGTTAGGGGTTCGCAACTAAGAAATACTTTAAGAATTTTATGCAATCAGACACTGGAGTGCACGTTAGTGAGTACCATTGAATTCTCGGATAACCCGCTGGCCTCTGTCATTTTCCTGTCTGTTTTGTTTTTCATAAATTTGCGATGACCATATATCCCGAATGTTTCATATTAAAAAAATACCGCACCGACAAAACCGATTAAGGCGCCAAAAACCCCTCCCCAAACAACCAGCCAACCCAAGTGAGTGCGCATCATTTCCTCAACGATTTCCTTTACCCGACCTGGGGTAAGTTCGTTTACTGTGGTGTCCACCATGGCAGCTATCTTAGATCTGAATACTTCAAAATCCGTCTCCTTCTGCAAGACAGAGGCTATGTCAATATTCCGCAAAATTTCACATGCCTGTCTTTCAAATTCTTTTTTGAATGGTTCGCGCATGGGATCAATGATCTTTTCACCGCCAAACAAGGTAAACATGCCGCCAAAAGAGGAGTTTTTGATCACACCAACGAAACCACGAAATACCTTGTCAAAGTCAATCTTATCCATCACCAGTTCGGGTTGTATTTTATGAGGCAGCGTATTTTGGGTAACCTTCACAAAATTCTCTCTGGTAAAAAATTTCTCCATAATCAGCGAACGAATGCTCTTTTTAAATTGATTAAATCTCAGGGCTATAATACCAGAGCCATAAAGTCCGGGTATTTTTTCAAACAGCATATATATCGCTAACCAGTTCGTTAATGCGCCAGACAAGGCAAAAAGGCTTGCCAGCATGAGGGCATTTCGACCGGTAAATTCAGGAATTACATAAGAAATCCCAAACACGACGGCAGAAATGAAATTGGTCAGGAAGCTTTTATTCAGAAGCATGCCCAACTTATGTACTATCAATTTGCTTAAGTCTAAATATACTGTATCTTCACCAATCGATCCCGCCGGGAGCCTGTACGAAATCGCTTCTAATTTTTTTTCAGACATTTCACCATCTCCTGTTTCGTAGAATTTGATTTTATGTATTAATCCGTTCTTCGCCACTTTCCTTTAATCGTACTTCTGTTTTGATGCTGACTTTTGTATCAGCGTACATAAACAATTTTCATTTTATCACAAATATTCATGTGCTTCAAGGGGTGGTCATCACCCTCAGCGAAGACAACATTTGAAATCGCGGGATTTTTTACTTTACTGTCGAAGATTTTTACAGTATATCTTTGCAGTAAGGCTTTTTATTTTAAGGGATAAAAAAATGCCACAAGATGACATTAAAAAAACTTCTGAGGGTCCGACTGGAGGAAGTGGAGCGGGAGAGGTTTTGTCACCAGCGCTTGATCTCTTAGAACATGTGAGTGAACCTATAGGCAAGTACCCATATCAGGGTTGGGAAGCCTTGTATCGCGAGCAGTTTGATTACGACTCTTTCGGCAGAACCACTCACTCAGTGAATTGTACCGGCTCTTGTACCTGGAAGGTTTACGTTAAGAACGGCATTGCATTCAAAGAGGAACAGTATGCGGATTACCCTGATATCAATCCGATTCTGCCCACATATAATCCCCGTGGGTGTCAGAAAGGCGCTAACTACAAAGAATATGTGTACGGACCTCAGCGCCTGAAATATCCCCTGATTCGGGCAGGCGCCCGCGGTGAAGGAAAATGGAGGAAGGCATCGTGGGAAGAGGCTACGAAGTACATCGCAGACAAGATTGTCAATGCCATATCGAACTATGGTCCTGATACGGTGACCTTCTATTCAGCAAATCCTGCCAAATTTGCCATTACCTATGCCGGTGGTGTGAGACTGGCCAATTTAATTGGCGGTGTGGTATGCAGCAACTATGACTGGGTATCTGATCTGCCTCCCGCCGAGCCCATAACGTGGGGTGTACAGACTGACTCCTGTGAAGCGGCGGATTGGTTTAACTCGAAATATATCATCGTGTGGAGTTCAAACGTCCTGGAAACGCGCATCCCTGACGCCCATTTTCTGACCGAGGCGCGCATGCACGGCACCAGGATAATCGCCATCTTCCCGGAATATAACCCGACTTCAATCCATGCCGACATTTTTATCCCTGTAAAACCCGGCACTGACTGCGCCCTGGCCTTGTGTATGGCAAATGTAATCGTGAACGAAAGACTTTACGATGAGACGTATGTTAAGCAGTTTACCGATATGCCCCTGCTTGTCAGGATGGATAACGGCAAATTCCTCAGGGAAAATGATATGGTACTGGCTGGAAGTTCGGATAAATTTTATGTGTGGGATATGAGCCTTAGTAAACCTGCACTTGTGCCCGGCACCAGAGGAACCGTGGATACGAAAGGCTGGACGTTGGATTTAGGTTCAATCACTCCTGCCCTTGAAGGGTCATTTACAATCAATACCCTGTCAGGCAAGGTAACCGTGACCACAGTTTTTTCCCTGCTTAAACAGAGACTCGCAACTTACGACCTCCAGAGTGTATCGAGTATCACGGGTGTGGATGCTGATCTTATCGGGCAGATAGCCCGGGATTTTGCAAAAACAAAGCCCGCCCGGATTATCGGAGGCGGCGGGACAAACCGCTATTATCATAACGATCTCATGGGCAGAAGCCATATCTTGCTTGCAGCCCTGACGGGGAACGTTGGAATATCAGGCGGCGGATTTGATTACTATGTAGGGCAGGAGAGATTCTGGCCCGAAGAAGGGTTGGCAAAACTTGCGTATCCCCTTGGCCGCGCAAAGCAGCGTTTTCAGCCCACGACGCTCTGGGCATATGTACATGCGCACATTGCCTCAGATGTCAGTGGTCTCTGGCAGCGTCCTATCAGAGATTATATCCATGAAAGTGTAAATAATGGCTGGATGCCGCTCTATCCGGAAGGTACCCTTGACAACGGGAGGTCACCCAGGGTTCTGATCGTATGGGGATCTAATTTTCTGAATCAGGCGAAGGGATTTGAATCCATACTGGCAAATCTTTGGCCAAAGCTCGACCTTATTGTGGATATCGATTTTCGCATGAATACCACAGGGCTATACGCCGATGTGATTCTGCCAGCCGCCAGCATGTTTGAGAAGTGGGACCTCAGCACCACAGACCTTCATTCATACATTCACCCTTTTACACCCATTATCGAACCGCAGTTGGATAGCAAGACAGATTGGCAGATCTGGCAGCTTTTGGCTAAAGCGCTACAGGATACACAGTTCTCCTTTTCCGACACGTTGCCAGGAGGAACCACCATTGCCCGCAATTTTTCGAGACTGTTAAATGATTTTACCGAAAATGGCCTCCTTGCATCAGACAAGAGCACCGGACAGTTTATCCTGGATAATGCAGTGGAGACCAAAGGCATGACCATGGACGGAATAAACCAACAGCCCAGACGTTTTGTGTCTACACATGGGGAGAGGACAAGTGATATTAAGGACGGAGTTGCATACTATGCTTTTCAAAGGATGTACGAACTGAAACGACCTCTTTCCACATTGACCGGCCGCCAGCAATTCTATATTGACCATCCGTGGTTCCTCGATTTTGATGAGCAATTGCCCGTATACAAACCACCGGTTGATGAGGATAAATATCCGCTTCGCTGGAACATTCCACATGGGCGCTGGAGCATTAATTCTTTATGGAGAGACGCAAAATATCAACTGCGTCTTCAGCGGGGACGACCTCTCGTATATCTGAATCCGACCGAGGCCCAGTCCCGCGGCCTGTCCGATAATGATGCAATTGAAATTTACAATGACCACGGAAAAATCGTTGCCCAACTGTGCATTTCCCAACGGATACCGACAGGTATGGCTCTAATGTATAACGGATGGGAGCGTTACAACTTCGAAAAAGGCGGTCTCCAGAGCCCGACAACGATCCGCATTAAACCAACCCAGCTTGCCGGAGGCTATGGACAGCTTAAGTATCAGCTTAATTACTGGGGTCCAACCGCAAATCAAAGAGACACTCGCGTCAATGTCCGTAAATACGTTTCGTAGGAGATAGTACACCTTGCCAATTATAAAACAGATAAGAATGGTTGCCGATCTTAACAAGTGCCTCGGATGCCATACGTGTGCTATGGCGTGCAAGACCATGTGGACGGATAGAAACAAAGGGCAAATGCACATGTACTGGATTAATGTGGAAACCGTGCCGGGCAGGGGATACCCTAAAAACTGGGAAGCCCAGGGCGGCTGGTTTAATGCAGACAGAAATAATATTCCACTTTCCGGTATTAAGGAGGATTATGGCGCACCATGGGAATACAACCATCATGAAGCGCTGAATACAGAAGGAGGAAATACTCCATCTTCGAATTTAATTCCATCCCCTGAGCCTTCAGGGAGTGATGCTTATGCCAGCAACTGGGACGAAGACGTCGGTAAGGGGACATTCCCAAATTCCTATTATTTTTATCTGCCACGTATTTGCAATCACTGTACTGATCCAGCCTGTGTGGAGGCATGTCCGCGTCAGGCAGTTTATAAACGCAAGGAAGACGGGATCGTCCTGATCGACCAGAAGAGATGCAGGGGCTACCGCTATTGTATTAAAGGATGTCCTTATAAAAAGATCTACTACAATCCGGAAGAAAAGAAGTCACAGAAGTGCATCTTCTGTTATCCCAGGATCGAGCAACACAAAGGAAATTTCTGTGCTGCCCAGTGTGTTGGCCGCATATATTGGGTTGGTTATGCTGATGACACCAATAGCAACGTTTATAAGCTAATAAACAAATGGAAGGTTGCTTTGCGACTTCATCCTGAATTCAAAACCGAACCCAATGTATTTTATATCCCGCCTCTCAGCCCGCCAAAGTACTCATTTGCCGGCAAGCTCACGGGCAGTCCGCGTATCCCTATTGAGATGTTGGCAAAAATGTTTGGAGATACCTATGATCAGAGCTACGATCAACGGGCAGCCCGTATCAGACAAATCTCAGAAATTATCCAAACTGAGCGGGATAAAGTCTCAAAAGGAGGTAGTTCTGAATTGATTGACATATTAATTTCGCGTTCTGAAACAGAGCGGTTTCAACTATGAATATAAACAGGAGGCTTTTTTCCCATGGCCATCCATGATCTTAGCGGTACATCGAGAGATATTACGGCCGTATTTGTACCCGGTTCAATAACCCTCAACCAGGCAGACCCTTCATGGGCGCAAGCCCTGGAAATGACAATCAATCTCAGCAGGAGACTTCACGAATCGGGTGCCAGGCTGCCGACCGAGGCTGAAAAGAGCAGGAGTGTTAAAGTGAAAGTAGTACACAACGGCACTGATATCTTCTTTCTCTATCAATGGGATCAAAACACTGCACACATTTCCGTGAATGATTACACCCTTTTTGCAGACGCCTTTGCTATGGAAATCCCTCTCATCACTGAGGAGAGCCCCATCTGGATGGGCGCCGCGGATAAACCCGTGAACATAATATATTGGAGGGCGGATCTGCTAAACCCTGAGAATATTGTTGCCGGTGGTATAGGCACCACACAAGAGAGCCCCGATGCGACTTCTCAGAATATACGACATTATCAGCAATGGGCTAATGGGATGTGGACGCTGATTATAACCAGGCCTATGGCCTCTGCCTCGAATAACCAGGTCTCTTTTGTAAGGGGTAAAAGTTACAGATTAGCCTTCGCCAACTGGATGGGCGGGATCGACGCCGAACGCGCCGGAAATAAAATCATCTCTGACTGGCAACATCTTTCTATTAAATGAGGCCATAAATTCAACTGATTGGAGGGAACCGGTAAGTTTCAATTCCAAACCTTCCGCTACCTGCGGCAACCGGAGTAATGAATGTCGCCAATATCATCGTTTACCGTCAGCACAGAACCGACTAACCGGGGCAATCTTTACAAATTATTCTCTCTTGGATTCCGTTATCCTACCCCGGAGGTATTCAAAACCTTTCAAGATGGAACTTATTTAACAAGGCTGTGGGATAACATAAATTCCCTTCCCCATCTTAAGACGATTCATGCCAAACAGGCCGAGTTAACCGGAAAGGTTCAAAATAGTTTAGAAGGAGTTAGCTTTGATGACTTTGTAATAGAATGCGTCAGGGTCTTTGATACAGGAACCCCGGAACCACCCAGCCCGCCTTATGAAGGATTTTATCGGCCTGAATCCAGGGCCGCCACCATGCTCAAGGTAAGCAATTTTTACAAATATTTTGGCCTGGCTATGAGCAAAAAAGAAGGAAAACGCGAACTCCCTGATCATCTTTGTGCGGAGTTGGAATTCCTCCATTTCCTAACTGTCAAGGAGGCACAGGCCGGAATCGACGGGAATCAGGAATTCTTGAAAGGATACCGCCTGGCGCAAAAAGATTTTCTCGAACGGCACATGATACAATGGATACCGAAATTTTGCGATTCTCTTCAAAATTCGGCAGGCATACCCTTTTATATTTTGATTGCCAGAACCACCTCACTGTTTATATCATGTGAACTCGAATTGGTAAGTTCGAAATTATCTATTCTCAGTTAATAAGAGTGATGGAGTTGGAAACGAATGATGTGACTATTCAGCGTATTTTCGCCTACTGCGGCTTTTTATCCTCTTCACACTGTCCCGCCAATTCCTTCCGCAGGCTACCGTATTAAAGTGGTACAGCGAATCTTTGTTCAGTGGCAGCCCGAAAAATGCCAGCCTTCTCAGAGTATCTCAGCCCTGTCTCTCCCGTTATTTTTTGCCTTATAAAGGGCATTATCTACTCGCCTAAGAAAACTGTCTGCGGTATCTCCGCCGTGAAACTGCGTTACTCCAAAACTACAGGTAATACATTTTACTTCCTCGAACTTTACCGTTCTTACTATCCCTTTCAATTTTTCTGCCAGTACAAATGCACTTTTTCCATCCGTATTGGAAGCCAGAATCATAAATTCCTCTCCGCCGTATCTGGCAAAGAGGTCTGTGTTGCGGATGTTTTCACTTATCTGCTTGGCCATTCCTTGCAAGACCGCATCTCCTGTATGATGGCCATATTTATCGTTAATGAGTTTAAATTGATCAATATCAAACATAATCAGGGACAGGCTAGTATTGTACCGTATGGATTCCTTTATCTCCCGAATCAGCGTTTCATTAAATTTTTTGCGGTTATAGATTTTTGTCAGATCATCAGTTATTGCTTGTTTTTCAAGGGTTTTATTCAGTTCGTCCAAATCCTTATTTTTTCTCTGTAACTCTGCTGTGCGATCATGAATGAGTAACTCCAGTTTTCTCGCTGTTTCCTGGAGATATGCCCGCGCCTCAACTTTTTCCGTCACGTCTATACAGCTTCCTATGTAACCCGCAAACTGCCCATTGGAGCCTTCAAAAGGCACACCTCGGTCAAATAGCCACCGATATTGGCCATCATGCCGTAAGAGACGGTACTCCATCTCGAATGCTTCCCGTTTTTGAAAAGCGCCTGAATAGATTTTAAGACATTTGTCGATATCCTCAGGGTGTACCCCCTTTGTCCAGCCATTTCCCACTTCCTGTTCTATAGTGCGTCCGGTAAAAGCAAGCCATCTCTCATTAAAGTAATCGCATGCAGTCGTGATATCCGATCGCCATATCATTATGGGTGCTTGTTCGGCAAGTATTCTATACTCTTCAAATGAAAGCAAGTTGTTTACTACTATAGTCATTGTTAATTGCTGATTTGTTGTCCAGAATTGTAAGCAAAGGGTTTACTGTGCTCAGGATGTACACAAGATGTGATTTTAATTTGGTAGATTCGCATATTGAAATTGTTTAATAACTGTACTGTACTATCCACTTTTCTCAAAATAGAATCTTACTAATCTTGATGCTAATAATATTGCACATCTTTCCTGTGGTGGCAACATATCTTTTAGTTTTGATAACACGTCTGTACAAGGCGGGGAATGTACCAGTTGTTAAAATGGACAAAGGTGTGACTATCTTGAGGTGATTAACAGGAAGCGTTCCACGTATAAAAGACAAATGGGTTTTCCAGAGGACTTTTTACCCGGCGACAAAAAAGAATAATTAGTGTCTGAACGAAAACGCCCTTTTTTTGAAAAGAATGAGGGTGATTTTGCGCTTGCTAAAATCGTTTCTTAAAATTTGATGCTGGATTCTGGCAGAAATAAGTATTTCTTGCTCATTTCT
>WBZR01003252.1_pt1 | contig 15075 bp, 10 predicted proteins | sample 5204231 | NCBI WGS metagenome assembly WBZR01 (sample SAMN12412403, study PRJNA552823) | activated sludge metagenome | isolation source: activated sludge from anammox sidestream of wastewater treatment plant... | place: USA: Virginia | collected 2017-08 | reverse complement strand
TGGAAAATATTTTTTCGGATTGTTGAGCCGGATGGTGTATAATCGCCTTGCAACAGCAACCATGAGGAACCAGATGACCCAGGCGGAGACCTACACCCCAACCCCTGACTCCACCAACGACTACACTTACACTTCTGACGCAGTCGGCAATGTGCAGGTGGTCTACAAAGCCAGCGGCAGCATTGGCCAGGAGGCGTTTTTCCTCACGCAGGACGCCTTTGGGAATGAGCTCTCCGGCGACGCCAATATCCCCGCCTCCAACCGCACCAATCTCCTCGGTGGAGCAACTTGGTCTTCAGCGCGCACGGCGGGAATCACTGAGCACCAGACAGGGAAATGGATCGGCCCAATTCTTCTACTCCTCCATGGAGGTCTTAATCTCTATGTACGTCAACTTGCGACTCTTTTTTGTGGTGCATGGCGTAGTCCTGAATGGATTGGTACTATCAATAATCGCCTGGAGATCCATGGAGACCTATGATAACAAGCTTCTCGCGCTCAACTGGATATGTTTCTATTGGATTCCGTTATTTCTTTGTCGAAAGAATCTCGACCACCATCTCAAATCCCCCACTCTACTACCGGTGATCATTAGCGGCGGATTTTTTCTTCTACTCACCGCTTGGGGGGTAGGTTCATTGTATTTCGTCGTGACCGTATTTGTTATGTTGTCGCCAGTATACTTTCTCGCCATAAGAGCGATGAATTGGAGGGAAGCCAAGGGGAGAAAGGCTGGATCCATAAATTGTGGGCCGGACGGTTAGGTAGTGAAGAGACGTTGCAGTACGAGGACGTGCCTTTACTTGGGTAAGGACATGAGTACTGTCTCTCCTGTGACAGGGCGATGAGCGTCTGGGTGACCTATAATGTGGACAGGGCGAACACCTGGGCGCTCTGATGTTTCCTTTCCGGATCCAGCCATCCCCCCAGAGCCAGAAGGTGGCCTCCCGCAAAGGTGAAACTGCCATCAAATAACGCGGCGGGAATCCGGTCATCGATTCGCCACCATCCCGATGGATGGCCTTCCGAATCCAGAAATCCACAGGCCACTTCAGTACCAGGAAGCCCCGGAGATCTCCCCGCCACCCAGATGCGCAATCCATCGGTGGTAACCATGGGAGAAGTGACTGGCCAGGGCAGGTCCGGCTCTTTGCGCCATTCCGCCAAGTCACCGGAATCAATCTTTGCCGAATACACACACTGTGAAGGCCCCTGAGAAGAAAGCCCGCCAAGCCAGTATATGCGATTCCGGGCAGTGGCCAGTCCACCCCCAGTCACACACTCGGGCAGGGGAGGCTGTGGGTTTGCTTTTCCCAGTTTCCCATCGGGGAGCAAGCGGGCCGATTGGACTGTTGGAAGTGCACGCCCTCTCTTACGGGAACCCAAGAAGTAAATCTGGTCTCCTGAACCCACAACAGCCGCCTCCTCCATGCCTTTTGGGGCAGACCCGATCGCTTTCCAATCGCCGATTCCATCTGGCCTCAAGGGGGCGGCATATAGTTTTCCATGACTCAGCAGGGCAATGGCGTTTTCCAGAACAGCTATATTTTTCTGGTTCCCACCCGCTGGAAGATGCCCCAGACGGATTCCCCAGGGGCACAGACTCCCATCGGCGCGCAGGCGAGCCTGGCACAATGTGCCATTGGTACCGACCAGGATGACCTGTCCTTGGCGATAGAAGGCAGCGGCAGGAGCCATCGGCTCCGGTAAGGGTTCTGCCACACGCCATGCGGCAACTTTGCTGGAGTCAGGTGAAAAATGGGTCCTCATGGCTGGCAGAGCGAGCATGGCCGACTCGGATTCTGGAGTCTTTGGGACACTCTGAAACGCCCGCCTGTTTTCGGATTCAGATTGAGATTTCCTCTCCCTTTCCCATGCGGTGGGATTCATCGTCAGATGAAATGGCTCGATGGTGCGATGTGCCTGAGAGCGGGCGGAATGGTAAAGAACCGTCAGAATCAGCAACACGAGGAGCGGGAGCAGAAAAGGGAGAAGCGATTTCAGGGAAGGAACAAAAACTCCTCCCGCTTTTAGCCCCAGGCTCGCCCCCTGAGCTGTTGTTGAATGGATGACTTCAGTTGCAAAAAGAGGCACGGATGCAAGCGCCTCCCTTCCCTGGTGCAGCACATCCCCTGGAGTGGAGGATCCGAACCTTGTCCGATGAGTGCCATCCTTCGAGATTTGCGGATTGCCTGCTTCGATACTCGACGCGGCTTCTTCATTTTGAATCGGCCTGGGTGAGGTCTCCTGTCCTGCATCGGGGGAAATGGCTGGAGTATCCATGCTCTGCGCTGAACTGCCTTCATCCGAAGCCGCCTCAGGCAGCGAATCCTCAGGTGCATTGATTGAATGACCTGTATCTCCGTTTTCTGGTAAAGAGTCCGCTGGTGAAGGTTCGGAATCCGGAAGCAAGCCGGGTGGAGAATGAACTGGCTGGGGGGCGGGTGCAGCATTGCCGCCGGGATTCGGCCCTCGATCGGATATTCCATCCGTCGAGTGTGTATCACAGCCCGTTTCAGGTTCACTTTGCGGGGATTCGAGTTCGCCCTCGGGCTTCGACCCGCTGTCCGGGAGAGAATTCTGTGGAGAGGCTGGTAAATCAAAAGCATCCTCATTTCGTCCGGTGGCTGCAGCCATTTCTGAAGGGTTGTGAAGCGGGCCTTCACCCTGGGAGTGTGAGTCCGCCGCCTGAGGATCCGGTGTGGCGGAGTTTTCACCAGGGGAGGTTTCTGCTGGATCCTGGCCGGATCCCGAACCCGAAGGAGGCAGAAGCGGCCCGGGCCGAGACTGCTGGAATGAATCCGCGAAGGGTTTGTTCAGGGAGCTGGGATTGGATTCAGGAGGGTCGTCTTTCCTTCTGCCTCCCCCTTGTGTCCAGAGGAGCGAAACGCGCTGCAAACCCGCAGGTTCTCCGGAGCGAGGCTCCACCAGCTGGTACTGCAAAACTTCACCGTGATCCTGAACAGGAATGTAATCTTCCAGAGCGAAATCACTCCAATCGCTGTAAATCGAATCACCTGTCTTCGCCAGCCGCCAGCGTATGGGAGGAAGATTTTCAGGATCACCGGACAGACGCAACCCCTGGAGGAAGGAGCCGGGTGGGAGGTGGAATTCATGGACCAGGCAGGCATGTTCCGGTTCATGGCGGGAAAAGATCGAGACATACTTTTTTAATGAATCTTGCCACTCCCCGCCCGGAAGGATTTCGCTGATCCATTCCCCTGGATCGCCGGTTTGCGGTTTCCGGCAAACCTGGACAGTTCGTGTCCCGGGGTGAGCGAGGAAGAGATGGCTTCCGATAGCCAGCAGATGCCAGGGGATGTCCTGGCCTGCCGGGATCATCCCGCAGTCAGACCAGCCCGGGGAGGAATCCTCCAGGCCTCTGAGATGATAGAGGCGCCGTGAGTTTTCTCCGGCGATTCTGGCAGTGATGAACAAGCCCTCCCTGGTGACACCGATCTGCTCGGCCTGCACTCCTGCAGGAGCAAGAGCGGCCAGTTCCGGTTGAGCGATGCTGCCGGAAGGGGATACCGCGACCCGGTACAGATGGGTGGAAGTTGGAAGGGCGGATCGCGGGCGCATCAGCGCAAACAGGGTCCCCTCATACCAGCTGGTGTCGGCTATTTCCGCATTGGGGAGCGAGCCGGCATGAGTCCATTTCCCTGCCCGATGAAGGAATACATCGAGGCGATCCTGCTGAGGCCCCGGTTTCAGAATATAGAGATCTTTCCAGGCAATCGTGCCATAAGAAGCATCGGATCGAGGAACCGAGAGTTCGAATGGGAGCAGCGAGGCCCGTGGATGAAGCATGGGGCTGGGAGCTGGTGTGCTGCTGGAAGGGAAAGCAGAGCCAATCTGAACCCGGTTGCTTCCGGAAAAGCTGATGTTCCCCTCCAGCCAGGCATTGAGGAAATCATCGGGAGCCTGATGGCTGGTTTCCAGGCACCAGCCTGAAGAAAAAAAGAGAAAGACGCCTGAGGCGAACAGTATGGCCTGAGAAAACGACATGGGACTGCCCCTTGGGTACGAACCTGGGCATCCCTGCCATGGCCGTTGCCGGATCCCGCGGATTTGCCGGGAGGAAGCTCCGCCTCCTCCCAGACCCTCAAAGAGAGTGGCAAAATCCAAGGGTTCTCTCTCACACGCACTGTGATGAGATCGACGGCTGGGGACCGTCACCAGACCTCATTATCAGCTTTCATGCCAAAGACTTGAGTGTGTTTTTATGAATAATGCGCATCACACTGGAATGTCGGAATTCGAGTGAGGCTTGTTTGAGAAGGAACTTCCCGTTCCCGGCAAAATAGTCCAGATCAGGTGTGAAAATTTTTCTCATGTATGCTCATTCAGAATCGACCACACAGCGGAACCCGATGGTACTGCAACGGTCAATGCTGGAATCCATCAACAGGAACTTTGCGTGATCGGTACAGGCAAGCGGTCCGCCCGGGGCATACCAGATGCTGCCTTCCGGTTTGAAGTAACTCCCTCCACGCAGGATCGCGAAACGGATATGGCCATCATCGCGTTCACTTTCAGTCCATTCCCAGACATTGCCGCTCATGTGATAGCACCCGAATGGGCTTCTGCCCTCGGGAAGTGAACGTACCGGAAGAGTTCCCCCGCCATCCGAGGTGCATCGGTACCCTGAGCCGCCAGCTGCCATTCCGGCTCGGTCGGAAGGCGCTTGCCGGCCCAATGCGCATAAGCCCTTGCATCCTCCAGGTCGATATAAACAACCGGGTGATCAGCCAGATGATGAGGAAATTCTCTCATTGGCCAGTGTTTGAGGAAATTGGTTGAATCCCGAGGCTGGTAGCCGGAAGCATCCAGGAATCTTTTGAAATCTGAATTGGAGACTTCAGCCTCATCGATGAAAAAAGGCTGAATGTTGATAGTCCCTAAATCACGATCGAGGATCTCCTCAAAAGGAGATCCCCAGAGGAAATCCTTCCATTTTTCCCGGGGGGTTCCTGGATTGGGATAAGTGCCACACTCACGGCGCATGTGGTGAAGTTTCATGTGAAAGGAGGTTCCCGGAACTGGGACCATTCCCTGCGGTGGATGTGACTTTGACCTTTTGTGTGTTCGGTCCACTGGTAATGGATCGACAACCGACAGCGCAAAATTTCGCCGATCCGGTTCGGGGGGAAGGTTGGCGAGGAATCTCTGTTGTTCAAGAAAGTTATGCAGGCTTTCATCAGCCTGAGAGGCGGGCAATGAAAGGATGCATCCGATCTTCTGAATGGAACCTTTAATCCGGGTGACTGGACCTGATGGTTCCTCACGCAGGCGTTTGCCATTCCACAGGTCGAGGTAGAACCGATCCGGGAGATAGGGGAGCTCCAGCAGGGGCTGATCCTGAATCGGTTCCCCGGTATTGATGAGGGTGAAAATTGTTGAACCCGAGTGAGCCCATTTCTGAACCGAAATCCCTTTCTGGGCAGGAGGGAAGAATGGAACCCAGTCCGAACCGGTAAAAAGGTCAGAGAAATGCGTGAGGATGGCATTGCATCTCTTCCAGAGACGGCGGTCTTCCTGAGAAAGCGGGTTGTAGGTGCCAAAGATGTTTTCCCAGACCAGAAAACCGCTGCCATTGAAGAAGGCTGTTTCGATTTCTCCGGCATGAGAGTTATCCCAGCGCCGGGTCCGGAATTGGACATGAGAGGGTTCAACCCACTTCAGGTGCAGCAGGCCGGGAGATGGAGGAAATTCCAGATACTGCGCCCAGGAACCATGGCATAAACTGAGCTGGTCGAGGGGCGGGTGAATTTCTGGCATGAAAACGACACCCTTCCTCCTTTTATCCACTTCTTCGCGGAGTTTCAGGGAAGTTCCCGGGAGGGTATCGAGAAAAATCCCATCGGCATCGAGCGCTTCTACCAGTTCAGCTAAAACAACTTCATCGCTTTGGGGCTCCCTGCGAGTCCCGGAATCCCAGGGGTTATAATCGATGAATATTTTAACACCGCGTTGCTGCGCCTGATGAACCACCTGCCTCAAGGCAGCCAGCCCGCCAGGGAGATCCCGGTACATGTCAAACTGATTGCGCTCATCAAAGCCGAGGCGCGGGTATCCCTGCCAGAGAACCAGAATGTCATCTCCACCATATTCTCTTTCACCATCATCCAGAATTTTTTCGAGGGTGTAGGTCCCAAGTTCCCGGTCATAAAAATCTTCATCCCAGACCATGACCATGCGGCAGGTGTGGGTAGTGGAAGCCCAGCGAAGGTCGGAGCGATGGATCAGATGGCTTGCCTGAACCGATTCGTAAGCCAATTGGGAAAGCTCTGGCAGGCTGGATAAACTGACCTGCCCGGTCTGTACCTGGATGTTGCGGATCTCAAGGTGGGCTGGATGGGAATCGTGGGTCTCATCCATACCGATGATTGGCTGAAATATGCCATGGAGATCTTTGAGATCGGGGCAGGTGATTGAGACCTCACACACTTCCCAGTTGCCTGTTTTCGGAACCTCAACCTGATTCAAAACTCCAGTCCAGCCTTTCCAGGTGAAGGCTTGCGGATCCCTCTGATCCAGGGCGAAGCAGAGCTGGTTGCCGCCTTCCAGCCAACGCGCCTCGATACGAAACGAGATTTTCTGCCCGGGAGTGATCTTCAAAGCCTGGGCGAAGGGCTGCTTCAGGCGCACCCAGGCACAACCCCCATCGAATCTCATATCAATGACTTTCGATTGAGTTGCCTGATGGAGCTGCGCACGGTACTGCTGCATTGCCGAAAACCAGGCAGAGTGATCCTGTTCGGGAGATGGCCCGTAAATGAAATGAGCCGACATCTGCAGTCCAGGAGGCGGAGGAGCCATCCACCGGCAGCCTTCATCGGCGCTGAAAACATCCGAGGTAAACGGGAAATCCTTCCCCCATATCGTTTTCGGAGCAGCCACCATAAGCAAGATCAGGAAAATGACCCGGGAGGATTGTGAGATGAACCGTAACATATCAATAGACCTCTCCGATCAGGGGGGTGATCAGCGCAGTTTGATTCCTTTTGAAGCGGCATAAGATTCGACATTTTCACGTGTGATGATGACACTGCCGGTATCGACATCATCGGCGATCTCAGCCATTCCTGGGCCAGCTTTTCGCAAACGGTCGAGGGTCATGATGGACTGATAGCCCATGTTGACCGGATCCTGTCCGACCAGTCCCTCGACCAGGCCATCCTTGACCAGCTGCAGCTCCGCTTCGACCGTATCAAAACCGACCAGGACCAGATCGAGGCCTTTTTCTTTCCTGACATTCGCGGCGGAGATCACCCAGGAGGCAGTGCAGTAAATCCCCTTCAGGTCGGGATGGGAAACCGCATACGCCTCAATCAGCTGGGTTGCCCGGTTGAGATCATCGTTGCAATAGACCGTATCGATGACCTGGATGCCGGATTTGTCGATAGCCCGCATGAATCCGGTGACTCTTTCGGTGTGATTGAGAGCACCAGCGCCTCCGCTGACAATCAGGATTTTGCCCCCGCCCGGGAGGAATTTCTTCATCAGCTTGCCTGCCTCAAATCCCGCCGCTTCATTGAAGGTTCCCACATAGCAGAGACGTTCGGAGTCCGGAGAATCGGAATCAAAGCAGAGGACCGGAATCCCTTTGGCTCGTGCCTGGGCAATGACACCCACTACACTTTCAGGAACATTGGGGGAAATGCCCAGCCCATCCATACCCCGCTCAAGCAGGGCCTCAAGCTTCTGAACCTGCTGGTTGGCATCGGCAACAGGCGGGGCCACAAATTCCGCTTTGACCCCAAGCTCCCGAGCCGCCTTTTCCATGCCGGTGCGGACATCATCCCAGAAAGGGTTGTTCAAAGATTTCGGGCTGAGGACATAGAAAATCTCTTTTTCGGCAAAGCCTGGAGAAAGGATTCCGAGGCTGCATAAAACCAGGGTTGAAAAGAGGATCGATCGGATCACCGGTTTTCTCCTGTCAGTTGGTAAGCACCATGGTGACGAATTCTGGCCTCTAAATATAGAGCGGAATCGATGGGAAATTCGGCGGGAGATGGGATGGTACGGCTGAGAGGATTTGAACCCCTAACCTTCTGGTCCGTAGCCAGACGCTCTGTCCAGTTGAGCTACAGCCGCACTTCGCTGTGAATGTAATCAAAAGCCCCCTGGATGACAAGAGTCTCAGGGGCGCTCGGGTGGAGATGGGGACGCTGCGAGTGAATTGCCATACCCGATCAGCAGAGTGGAGAGGATCAGCACCAGAATTCCCATGGCGATCAGCCGGTGAGTGCGTGAACTGGTACCTTTCCACTCTTTGAAGAAAATCCCCCAGATGTTGCTGAAAATGATGATAAACGCCATGTGCAGGCTCCAGCTGGAGAAATCATAAGCCCCCATCTGGGTGGTTCCCATTCCATAAAACATAAACTGGAAATACCAGGTGACCCCTGCAAGAGCTGAGAAGAAATAATTCACCACCAGCAGCCCGGGGGAGCCCTCCAGGTAATCCCCGGCGGAATGGTTGATCCGATGAAGATACAGGCACCATAACAGGTTGGTGGTGAAACCTCCCGCGAGAATGACGATGAAGACAGGCCCATTCTGCCAGAGAGTTTCCGCACCCTGCGCCAATGCCTGTTCAGCGATCGGCTTTCCAACTGCAATCCCAAAGGCCATGCAGGCGCTCATGATGCCGCAGAATATCGCTACCCAGACCCCTTTTTTGAAATCAAACTCACGAATGGTGGCGCGTTTGGCTTCCTCGCTGAGCTCCTGTTCTTTGGAGATGCCAGCCCTGCCACAAATCCCTATTCCCACCAGGCAGAGGAGAACTCCAGACAGAGTCAGCCAGCCGGAAAATGACTCCAGCAGAGATCCGAAAGTCCCACCCGCGAGTGGCGGGATCAAGGTCCCGAAAGCAGCACAAAACCCAAGCGCCAGGGCATACCCCAGAGACATGCCCAGGTAACGCATGGAGAGGCCGAAGGTCAGGCCTCCAATCCCCCACAGAAGGCCAAATCCATAACACCCAAGGAGGCTCCCTGCTGGTGAGGTGGACAGGACTGTCCACAGGTTCGGAATTGTCAGTAAAGCGATAATCCAGGGGGCAATGATCCAGCTGAAAACACCACCCACCAGCCAGTAGGTTTCCCAGGACCACTGGCGGACCTTTTTGAACGGGATATAGAAACTCCCTGCAGCAAATCCGCCGATAGCATGAAGGGTTACTCCCAGGAATGGATTGGCTGGCCCCATGCCCTGACCTCCTCACTCAAGAATGAAAAAGCTGGCTGCTGTACGGAAATAACAGAATTCTGGTATAATTCATGACCTGAGAGATTATTGCTAGAACCTCCTCGGGTGGATTGAACTGAAGGAGTTCCCGGCTGCCCATGTCTTGCGTCTCTTCGATAAATCACCCACCTCAACCGCTAAAGATCTCCTTCGCCAGCCAGAGCTTTGTGCTGGGAATCGTTCTGCTTTTCTTCTTCGGATGCCAGCGGGACACCGGCCATCTGGTGGTCAGTGGCCGTGTAGAAGTCGATGATGTTCATGTCGGCTCCAAGATCGGTGGCAGAATCTGGAAGGTCCATTATGAGGAGGGTGACGATGTCAAAGCAGGGGAGGCAATCGTCACACTCGAAGACCGCGAACTGGTCGCGCAGCTCAATCAGGCCAAAGCGGGCCGTGACCAGGCCCGGGCCAATCTGGATCTGCTGCTGGTAGGCACCCGGGCAGAAGATATCGCCAGGGCCGAGGCCGTAGTCGAGGCACGCTCCGCGGAGCTGGCACTCAGACGAAAAGGGTTTCGCGATGAAGAAGTTCGGGAAGCGGAGGCCCAGCTGGCTTCTGCACGCAGCGATCTGGAGTATGCCAGCACCGAATACAAAAGGACCCTGGCCCTGTTCCAGAAGGGGGCGACCGAACGTCGCGATCTGGATAACAAGCGGACCCTGTTTGAAACTGCGGGAGCCAAGGCTGAGATCGCATCCCAGCGGCTGATGCTGTTCCGAAGCGGTTCAAGACCCGAAGAAATCACCATGGCGGAAGCGCAACTCAACCAGGCCCGTGCGGACCTCGAGCGCCTGCGCAATGGCGCCCGCCCGGAAGAGATCGCAGCTCAAAGGGCTGCATTGGAAGCCGCTGAGGCGAATGTCACCCGGCTGGAAACACAGCTCGGGGAAACTCGCATTCTGGCGCCGGTCGATTGCATGGTGGAAACACTGGATCTCGAGCCGGGGGACCTGGTAAAAGCAGGGGAAGCAGTTGCTGTGCTGAATCTGAAAAATTCCCCCTGGGTGCGCTGTTATGTCCCCGAGAACCGCCTGGGCTGGGTCGGAGCCGGTGAGCTGGTGGATGTCATGGTGGACTCGTTCCCGGGAGAGCCTTTCGAAGGGAAAGTCCGCCGGATCAATTCAGAAGCCGAATTTACACCGCGCAATGTTCAGACCACCGAAAAAAGGTCCGAGCTGGTATTCGAAATGAAAGTGGACATTCTTTCGAAGGGTGAACTGCTTCGTGCAGGAATGTATGCGGATGTCCATATCCGGAAGAAACCATAGACATGTTTCAGAAGACCCCGGCCCACCTTCGGGAACACCCCACCAGAGGCGCATCGGCACCTGTGATTGCGGTGCAGGATCTGACACGCCGTTTTGGAACCTTTACTGCAGTTGATTCAGTCAGTTTTGAAATCGAGCGCGGAGCCATTTTCGGGTTCCTGGGGCCGAATGGTTCGGGAAAGTCGACTGTCATACGCATGCTCTGTGGACTCCTGCAACCCAGCGGTGGAACTGCCTGGCTGGATGGAATCGATGTCACACGAAATCCGGAGGCAGTCAAAGAACGGATCGGGTATACCTCCCAGAAATTCAGCCTCTATGAAGATTTGACAGTCGAAGAAAACATCCACTTTTTCGGGAAAATTTATGGGCTGTCAGGGAGCCATCTGCGTTCGAGGCGGGATGAGGTCATGGAATTGCTGGGGATTGTTCCTTATGCCGGACGCCTGGCTGGCAGGCTCTCAGGGGGGTGGAAGCAGCGCCTGGCGGTCGCCTGCGCTCTGCTGCACCAGCCGCAGATCATTTTCCTGGATGAACCGACTGCGGGGATCGACCCGGTCGCCCGCCGTGATTTATGGGATCTGTTATTCCTGCTTTCGAGCCAGGGAACCACTCTGTTCGTTACCACACATTATATGGATGAAGCGGAACGTTGCACCCATGTGGGATACATCTATCTCGCAGAGCTGCTGGTCTGCGGGCATCCAGATGAACTCAAGGCGCTTCCTGAGGTGACACCCCCCGGGACCCATCGGCTCGAACTGGAATGCGACTCTCCCACACAGGCCCTTGAGATCCTGAGAAAAGCAGAAGGAGTCCGCGATGCCACCCTGTTCGGGCAGTCGATTCATCTGCTGGTTGAAGCGAGCCTTGGATCCGAATCAATCCGTGGTCCGCTCGACAAGGCTGCCATCAGCAGCCATGAGATCCGTGAAATTGGGCCTTCCCTGGAAGATGTATTCGTCATGCTGACCCGCCATCGGACAGAAGAGCTCAAAGAAAAGAATTCAAAGCCAACTGCTTGAAAAGGATCAGAATCATGTTGAGAGGTTTCTGGGCGATTGTTTTCAAGGAAGGAGTTCAGATCCGCCGGGATCCGAGCACCCGCTTCGTTTTTCTGATCCCTGCCCTTCAGACAATCATTTTCGGATTCGCAATCGACATGGATGTTCAGCACATCCCGACAGTTGTTTTCGACATGGATCGAAGCGTGGAGAGCCGGCGCCTGATAGAGAGTTTCCAGAACACCGGCACCTTCGATATTCTCCGGGAGGTTCAGGGGGAGAAAACCATCCGCGAGGAAATCATCGCCGGGACCGCCAAAGTGGGCATCCTGATCCCTCCCGATTACAGTTCCAATGTTCTGAGCGGGAAGCAGGCCACTGTCCAGGTGCTGGTGGATGGATCGGACAGCACTGTCGCAACCAATGCAGTTCAGACATCCCTGGGAGTCGGCCAGGTTTACTCATTGAACCGCGCCGGCATCCCGGCCGGGGAACGCGGGCTGGATGTGCGTCCGTGGGTTCTGTTCAACCCGGACCTGGAAAGTTCCCATTTTTATGTCCCCGGAATCATTGGAATCATCCTGCAGATCGTCACTGTTTTTCTGACCGCATTTGCGATTGTCCGGGAAAGGGAGCGTGGGACACTGGAACAGCTGGCGGTGACGCCGGTCTCCAAATGGGCGTTGATCCTCGGGAAGCTCCTGCCCTACTCGATCATCGGGATCGGTCAGACACTCTTTGTTCTGCTGTTGATGCGCTATGTATTCCTGATTCCGATCGAGGGGGACCTGGCATTGCTGATGTCGCTCTCGATTCTGTTTCTTCTTCCGGCTTTATCGATGGGTATTCTGGTTTCCACTGTGTCGCATACCCAGGCACAGGCGACCCAGATCGGTCTTCTAGTGATGCTGCCATCGGTTCTCCTGTCGGGGTTTGCATTCCCGCGGGAGACCATGCCACTGCCGATCTATTTGATCACCTTCCTGATTCCTGTCACGTATTATGTGCAGATCCTTCGTGGGATCATCCTGCGCGGTGCCGATTTTCTGGCATTGTGGCCACAGACAGCCGCATTGGCTGCCTTCACTGTGGTGCTGGTGGTGCTCAGTTCGCTGCGGTTCCAGAAGCGGATGGGATAAATCCTCAAGGGCCGATACGGTAGATATCCCCTTCGCTGTTGGTGCCATTGGTGGGGCTGTAAGCCAGTTCGCGCAACTGGTCCATGAGAAGGGACTTGGGAACATCCCCATTGAATCCTGTGAAGTTGCTGCCGGGGTGGCCCGCCTTTTCGTTGATATCGCCATACCTTCCAGCTCCTCTGGCATCCAGAAGCGGGAGCAGGGGGGTGCGGATGGTGGCCCCTGAAGGGGCGTTCTTTCCGGCATTTTCCGCCTCATCCTGGTCGGGTCCGAAGCTGGTGACAATCCAGCCGATTTTCTGGCCATCCCGATCCTCACGATAGGAGTAAAAAACAAAACCGGGCAATTTGCTGAAAGGGTCGGTCGGGATGCTTTGCATATACCTGTTGGGTGAGGTCAGTCCAGGCACAGCCCCGAGCGGCGTGCCTGCCGGCAGATTCTGGTAGCCGAGGGTGGATGCTCCATTACCGGAAAAAACTGTCCGGAAGGTGTAAAATCCATAAGGCCCATACTGGCTGAAATGATCCTCGATTTCGATCGGAACCATGCCGGAATCATCGGTCCCAATCGGATAGGCGCGATACTCACTGCGGAAAAATTCGAGAGCGGTAGTCATGGCACGCAGGTCCGCTTCAGCACGCGCCACCTTGGCACGGATCTGTGCTGCAAGAAAATTTGGAAGCGCGATTGAGATCAGAATCAGGATGATCGCAATGACAATCAGCAGTTCGATGAGGGTAAAAGCACGCTTATTCATCATCATCGTCCACTCCATGAAAAACGAATTGTTCCGGGTAAGGGGTATCGTACCCTTTGGCATCGTGCCAGAGGATCCGGTTGAGGGTATCTTCAGGGGCCTCATCGATATCTTCAAGGGCGATCTCCATGGATTTTTCGGCCCAGTAACGCTGTTGGGGATGGTCGATCATGGAGACTTCAGGGTTGATCTGATCCAGCGGGATGCGGTTGGGCACTGCATCATACGGTTTCAGGTTGATCTCGTCAGTAAAACAGTCAGTCATGGGAATTGCGGAAGAATCCAGCTGATTCATTGGAGGAAGGCCGAGCATGAGCTCAATCGTTCTGGCCATGCTGGTCTGGTTGTAGTTGGTGCTGACCACAGCCCCACGCTTCGTGTATGGGCTGATAACCATGGCGAGTGTGCGATGGCCATCCACATGGTCAAAACCATTCTGGGGGTCATCCTGGACCACGAGGATGCAGGTCCTGGGCCACAGGGAACTGTGCGAAATGGCCTCGACTATCAGGCCGAGAGCACGATCGTTGTCAGCGACCGAGGCTTTGGGGGTGGGCATGTGGGGGCGGGTGCCGGATGTGTGGTCATTGGGCAGCAGGATCATGGAAAGATTCGGGAACCCTCCATTTTTCTCGAACTGGCGGAGCTCATTGATGAACACATCGGCACGGTACAGATCGGGCATTTCTGCCGGCCAGCCGATCGCTATCGGGCAGGTGTGCGGCTCGAGGCTTTCGATTGTGGCTTTGCCAATGACTTCGATTTCGCCTCTCCTGTTGATGAAATCATCGTAGCAATCCTTGAATCTCGGGCCTCCTTTAGCCTGGCGGGCCGGATCCTTCCAGCGGATCTTTCCATCGACAAACTCTCCATAGGTCCGAAAAGTTTTTCCGTGTTTGAAGCAGTTATCCCAAAGGAACCCGCTGGAGGCATAAGCCAGCGCATCACCGCCATCATAGGGATAGGATCGTGGAAATCCACCGAAAGCCTTTTCCAGGTAACTGGTCGCATAAGACTCGGTGACCCATTGATGCCCATCGGCAGACAGGACTCCAGAGCAGTAGAAATTATCGAGAAGCACAAACTCTTTCACGAGTTTGTGGCAGTTGGGAGTCACTTCTTCCCCATAGATGCAGAGGTTCGGATCACCATTACCCTCAGGAATATCACCGAAGATCTGATCGTATGTCCGGTTCTCTTTGATGATGTACACCACATGCTCGAAAACAGAGGGCTCGCCATGGCGCTGAGGAACCGGCCTGGGCGGGGCATCGGGCCGTGGAGGAGCCAGGGCACTGATGGACTCAGTCATCCGGTTGTTTTCTTCGACAACTTTCGACATCTGTATAATTTCCTCATCTGGAGGAATCGGGATGATCGAGATGGAACCGGCTTGCTCGTGAGTATTGTATCCATCTTTGGGAGCAGGATGTCCGATCGGTTGCAGCTCGGTCCCTCCACGCAGTCCAGAGCCTGGTTTTTCTTCGACAAGGTCTTTCCTGCGTGAACCGATGCCTTTTATATTGGCGACAAACAGCGTCTTTTTGTCCGGCGACCAATCCAGCCCGGCCGGGTACCAGGCGGTTGGGATAAAACCGATGATTCGGGATTTCTCTGACGATCCAGGAGCAGCCAGTTCAACTACACAG
>WBZR01003250.1_pt1 | contig 15103 bp, 14 predicted proteins | sample 5204231 | NCBI WGS metagenome assembly WBZR01 (sample SAMN12412403, study PRJNA552823) | activated sludge metagenome | isolation source: activated sludge from anammox sidestream of wastewater treatment plant... | place: USA: Virginia | collected 2017-08 | reverse complement strand
AATTCAAAATGAAGCCCGCAATCTCGACTCTGGTCTATCAACTCCTGTCTGTCACCAGGCAGATATTCACAATCTCAAAGAACAACAGGGACGCTCTTTCGCAATTCCCTAACCGGACAATGCTGAAGTATTTCGGATATTCCAATTCTGGCTGAATTGCCAGAAACGCTTTTCTCATGACAATTCTCTCATCTATTAACCTTTTTCCTCATACATGAGTACCTTGCCCACTTCTTTTAGACCTGCTTGTGTCTTATTAAGTTTTCTTTCAACTTCCTCCAAAAACTGCATGGTTCGTCTATCATAGTACCTCTCGCCACAGGTCTTACAGACGGGCACTTTTATTGGGACATATACTACGTCATTGCCAATAACAACTTTTTCTCTTACATCCATGACCTTAATAACCTCGCCGTGGCAGATTACACATTTCATGACTTATTTCTCCTCTTATATTCAAGCCATAACTCAGGGTTCGGTTGATAAACCGTGATTATTATTGCTAAATTCTCCACCTCCGCGTACGCACATACCATATGTAATGGTCTATCTGAAGTCGTTTTTCCAAAAATTAGAGCACTTGAGTAGGGTCTATCCTCTGGATATTCTTCTATAATTTCCCCATTGCATATGGCCTCGTAAACTTCACGCTCAAAAATCCGACCAAATTCTTCATTTTCCATTTCATACTTGGCAAGTCGTGTATAAAATATCGCATCGGAGGCAAAGTATTTGTCATCAATAAAGATTTGTTCCCTTTTGTCTTGCCCCCATTCATGAAAGCAAAATCATTTTCGTAACGCTAAACAATAATCCTCTTTCCTTCCCCAAGCACCGCTTTTGTCAACTCCTCCATGAGATCATTCACCCTGGGCACCATTGACGTGGGATCAAAGACGACTCCGTCCTGCATCAATGCATTCTCAAATAATTGCTGCACCATTTTTTCAATGAGCGATTGATAACTGGGATTCTCGTTCATCCTGGCCAGGTTCTGGACCATCCGGTTTTTCCTGTTAATCTCCATAATCTTTTTTGATATCTTATAGTTGCTATCTACCATCTGTATTAGCTTCTGAACGTGGACACTGGGTACACCGTCGGGGTTTACCAGGCAGCAGGGACTATCGACCAACCTGTTTGATTCCTTGACATCAATGACTTTGTCCGCCAATGTTACCCGCATCGTCTTCAGGAGATGCTTAAACATTTCCTCGTAATTTTGGGGTTCTTCCGTGGTATCTACGATATTTCTGTCACTATCCTTAAGTAAATCCAGATTTGCCTGGTCGGCCGAACGAATAGGTTTCTTTTCAAATTCTTCAAGGCCCGAAAGGAGGAATTCATCATTGGGGTCCGTTAAGTAGAGCACATCCACATCTTTCTTACGGAATATTTCCAGATAAGGACTCTTCTCTATCGTTTCCCGGTTCACTGCCGTTATGTAATAAATCTCCTTTTGCTCAGGTTTCATTTTTTCAACGTATTCTTTAAGAGAGATCAGTTCGTTTGCATCCTTGCATGCCGAGGAATTAAACCTCATTAGTTGTGCCAATGGATCCCGGTTCTCGAAATCAAAGTGGACGCCTTCTTTGAGAATCCTTCCGAATTGCCTCCAGAAGGTTTCGTATTTTTCCTTTTCATTTTTGGCCAGGTCTTGCAAGAGGGTTATTGCCTGTTTGACTAGGATACTCTTCATCTTGTGAATAATCCGATTGTCCTGGAATGTCTCCCGTGAAATATTTAAAGGAATATCTGATGAGTCCACCACGCCGCGAACAAATCTCAGATATTCAGGCAGGAGCAGCTTGCAATCGGACTGAATGAGAATTTTGTTGGAATAGAGTTGCAGTCCGTGTTCCAGCTTTTTAATGCCATAGGTTTCGTAATTGGTAGATGGGCAATACAATATGCTGGAAAACTGGATCGGGGCCTCAGCAGAGGTATGCAAGCGGAAAAGAGGAGTGTCTTCCGTATTTGAAATAAATTTATAAAACTCGTTGTACTGTTCTTCCGAAACATTCTTCTTGGGTTCTTTCCAGATGGCCGTAATTTGGTTAGCCCTTTCACCGCTAACCATGATAGGGAAGCTTACAAAGTTTGAATATTTTTTAATAATCGATTGTATTCTGGATTTCTCAACATACTCCTTTTCGTCATCTTTCAGATGGACTACAATATCCGTTCCCCGTTGTTCTTTTTCGATGGGATTTAAAAAATATTTTCCTGTACCATCTGAGTGCCATTCAAAAGCCTGCTCGCCTTTTTTGTAAGATTTTGTTCTAATCTTCACCTCATCCGCGACCATGAATACGGAATAGAAACCCACGCCGAATTGACCGATGACATTTGAGTCCTTCCTGGCCTGCTCTGACAGGTTTGCGATAAATTCCAGCGAGCCGGATTTCGCGATAGTCCCTACGTTTTGAATAATTTCATCCTTCGTCATCCCAATACCGGTATCACGGATTGTTAGAATCTTATCCTTCTCGTCCATCTCTATAGTAATTTCGAGGGGCAGGTCTTTCCCTTCGTAATCGGGGTTTGTGAGGGAGTAATATCGTATCTTGGTCAGTGCATCAGAGGCATTGGAGATGAGTTCTCTCAAAAAAACCTCCTTATGTGTATAAAGTGAATGCGAAAGAATATTGAGTAACTTCTTTATCTCGGCTTGGAATTCAAAGCCCTCTTCCTGTTTCATTTTTTCGGCCATATAGCACTCCTGAATAAATTCATATTCTGTCTTTTTCCTGTTTAAACATAGAAATTAGATGTTTAAACTAACAAATCTGAAGGTGATTGTCAATATTATCACAATCTCTTCAGGTTTACGATTCCTGCTTGACTCCGTAAACACATCGTGATAAACTCCACACGAAATGTTTAAAGTAGGGGCGAAGCATTTGTTGAAGTCCGTATAGATAAGTTATTACTACTCTAGACAACAAATGCTTCGCCCCTACAATGCTTTTTGCATGTACCTGTGAGGACTTTCATGACCTTTCAAGAGATAATATTAAAACTCCAAAATTATTGGGCTGAGTATGGCTGCGTGTTATGGCAGCCCTACGATATTGAGAAAGGGGCAGGCACCTTTAATCCCGCAACATTTCTCAGGGCGTTAGGTCCGGAACCCTGGAAGTGCGCTTATGTGGAACCTTCCCGGCGTCCCGCCGACGGCAGATATGGGGAAAATCCCAACCGGCTCCAGCATTACTACCAATTTCAGGTGATCGTAAAACCTGCCCCGGATGAGGCGCAAGATATCTACCTAAACAGTTTGAGGTCACTAGGAATCGATCTTGTGAAGCACGATGTGCGGTTCGTGGAAGACGACTGGGAATCACCCACCCTTGGCGCTACCGGACTCGGCTGGGAGGTGTGGCTGGATGGCATGGAGGTCACTCAGTTTACATATTTCCAGCAGGTAGGCGGTTTTGAACTCGAGCCTATTACCCTTGAACTCACGTACGGACTTGAACGCATCGCCATGTTCATACAGAAAAAAGAATCCGTTTTTGACCTTGAATGGGTCAAGGGCTATACATACGGAGACATTCACAAGCAGGACGAGGTACAATTCTCCACGTACAACTTTAAAGTGGCAGACACTGCCATGCTTTTCCACCTATTCGAGGCGTACGAGAAGGAATGTCAGCGACTCTTAAAAGAAGACCTGGTACTGCCCGCCTATGATTATGTCCTAAAGTGCTCACATGCCTTTAATATGCTGGATGCCCGAGGGGCAATCGGGGTTACACAGCGCACCGGTTATATCGGAAGGGTGAGGAACCTCGCCCGCCGCTGTGCCGAAGGCTATGTCCAGTTACGCGAGGCATTGCATTGGCCGCTATTAAAAAATAAATCAGCCGTAACAGTTCACCACTGAAAAATACGAAATATCACAGGGTAGAATCGATAGGATGTGCTCTTTCAGATTGGAGTATGTTGTGGCTTGTTCACAAACAGTGTATGGGAAAAAACAGAGTGAATAATTCATCCTATAAAGAGCCCTTTAAACATGCCATAAAAATATCTCTTAATTCATCACTTGCCTGAAGTGCGTCAGTCATTTTGTTTTTCGCCGTAAAACAACCCTTTTTTTGTGTAAGCAAAACATCTGCTTTTACTAATAAATGATATTGTCTTTTATTAAACAACACAGGTCTCATGGGTTTGTAGACCGTATCAAATTCCTGCACCAGTCTCTTGTTCAAATTGTCAAAACCATCCTTGTTTAGTGCGGACAGGAAGCATGTCGGCTGCTGAAGGGCGGATTCGATCCTGCGTTTGTCTAATTTTGCAGGCAGGTCACATTTATTCACTACCGGCACTATGGCGTGTGTGTTTGATTTATGCTGTAAATCTCCGGTATTCCGTACCGTTAACCAAGAAGTTAAGGCGTTTAAAATCACTTCGTCTTCCCGATCAAAAGGTCTTGAGTTGTCAAATACAACCATTACCTTGTCGGCACGGTGGAGTTGTTCCTGTGTTATCGCGATACTCATGGCCTCCAGTTTATCGTTCGTATCCCGCATACCGGCAGTATCTACAAGCTCAAAAGGAATACCTTCGACGGAAATAGACTCGCTCACATAATCCCGTGTCGTTCCTGGCTCATGATGCACCAGCATCCGCTCTTCTCCAAGGATGGCATTAATGATCGTCGATTTGCCCACGTTCGGTTTGCCAAGAATTACGAGAACTTGAGGCGCGGTCAACGCCATACCAAAAGGTGCCGTTTCTAACAAGCCGGCAATAAGGTCTGATAGGGCAGAAACCGATGCACGAATGCTATGTAACAAATCATTTTCACCGTCCCTTGCTTCCCTCCCCCTTGATGGGGGAGGGTTAGGGTGGGGGTGAACTACTATATTTTTATGACAAAATTCTTCTTTACTCAAAGACTGTCTGATTTCTTCTATGATCTCCAAGCCTTTTCTGATCGCCTCCGACAATGCCCCTGCGTACTGATCCAGCAAGACCTTTACGGCTGATTTTGTCCGTGCCTGGGCAATCTCCTGAATGGCCTCTTTCTGGACAAAATCCATTCTGTCGTTCTCCATGGACTGTGATAGTAAAGAATTCCACAGAACGTCCTCCGCGCCTGCTGACTGCAAGCATTCATAAATATGCATCAGGACACGAATGCCTCCATGGCAATTTATCTCCACTACATCCTCTCCGGTAAAACTGTCATCCTGCTTCATGACATTTAAAATGACCTCGTCAATCCTCTGCCTCCCATCGTGGATATGCCCATAATAGAGCTTTTGGCTTGCTGCCTCGCGAAGATTGGTAATCCCCTTTCCTTGAAACATTTTATTAACAATTCTGAGAGAATCGGGGCCGGACACGATAATCTTGCCAATGCCTCCCTCACCTAAAGGGGTTGCAATCGAGGCGAAAGTATTTTTTCCTCTAAATTTATCTTCTTTTCGTTCGCTTATCATTTCCATAAAACATTCGCAGTTAGATATATTGCCGCTTCTTTATAAAATCTTTGTAATTTCGTCTACCTTAAATGTCGTCATTTTTACAAGCTTGCCTTTCCTTAAGAGTTTTAATCCTTCACCTTTTTTAGTAAGCACTCCTATTCTGTTACATGCTATACCGTTCTTTGCGAGGACGGCAATAACTGCTTTTGTGTCCTGAGGATTAAGGGCAATCAGCAGCGCACCGGATGCAATAAGGCCGAGCGGTTGGATGTTGAATAACTCGCAAACCTGTTTTGTTTCTTCATAACACAGAATCTTTTCTGCATCAATAATGGCACCCGTTCCCGATGCCTTTACAAGTTCCATTATACCGGTAGCCAATCCGCCTTCCGTTGGGTCGTGCATGGCATGTATTTTAGCTGCTTTATTTGCCAGAAGTGCGTCCGCAACAACACTCAATCCCGGCTTGTCTGTAAATGCCTGGGCTCTTTTAAGGAATCTATCACCAAATTTCTTTCTTACCGTAGCGGCCTTTTCCCGTGCGATAATTGACGTTCCCTCTATGGCGATGCCCTTGGTAAGCAAAAGATCATCGCCAGGACGCGCATTGCTCTTTATCACAAGCTTATCCTTTTCGATTTCACCAAGCATGTGACCGACGACAAGGGGACGATCGATCCTATAGGAAATTTCAGTATGGCCTCCGCACAGGGTGATATTGAGTTTATGAGTCGATGTGATGATATCTTTGAAAATCTGAGTGGCCAGTTTTGCATTCGTCTTTCCTTCGGGAAGCAATAACGTTGCCAGGAACCATTTTGGAGTGGCCCCCATCGTAGCGATGTCATTGGCATTGACGTTGACGGCATACCAGCCGATACGGTGTGTGGTAAAGGTAATGGGATCCGTCTTGGCTATGAGATACTTTTCTCCACAGTCGATGACGGCCGCATCTTCACCAATCCGCGGCCCAATGATGACCCGCGGGTCATTGATGGGATTTGAATTGAGGAGTTTTTCCAGCAGCCGGTAATCAAGTTTTCCTACGGGAAAATATTTCATGCCAGATTTGGGATTTGAATCTTATTTGTTATTTGGCGCTTGTTATTTGGACCTTGTGCAGTCCAAAAACATAGGAAGTAAATTCACGGAGAATAAAAAAACTACAGGATGTCCCGTATATCTCTTAGACCAACCTGCTCACGGCTCATAAATGGTTCACCATAATCGGCTCGGATCAGATTGCCGTAATACTGATTCTTTGCGGTAATCGTACTACTGATATATTTCCAACGGGCATCATCGTAAGCAAACTGGGATTGATAGACCCGCGCGATCCGGAGCTTCTTTTCAAATTCGTTGCTGATGTCCAGAATAAATGAGGGTGTGACGTGTAAGCGGAAATGGGAACAGAGGTAATAAAAGATTTGGGTAGGATAGAATGGTTCTCCGGGGATATCTGACTTTGTCAACTTCGCATAAAAACGGGCTGCTTCACCAATTTGTGTGGTTTGTACGTGATCAGGGTGTGCATCGATCCAGTAGGGAAGAAAAAGCACCTGGGGGCGTATCTTTCGAATCACTGCGGCGACCTTTTTGCGGGCTTCTATTCCGTCCATGAGGTAACGATTGGGAAGGTCAAGAACCGTCCTACTCTTCACTCCTAGCAGTGATGCCGACTGTTCCCACTCTTTTTTTCTGATCTCCGGACTGCCGTGCGGGGTGGGTTCGCCATTCGTCAGGTCGAGGATGTGGACATCATATCCCATCGCAACAAATTTCAGGATACTTCCCCCCATACCGCCTTCTACATCATCCGGATGAGGCCCTATTGCAAGAATGGTTGTCATAGTTGTAGTTGAAAAGGTACAAAATATTAAAATTTGTGAATTGTTATTGTACTGAATGACGGTAAAAATGCAAGGGAAAGGGTAACAAGTCAGAGATTATAAGTTATGAAGCAGGAAATCAAAAGGCACAATGAAAATACAAAGATAAAATTATAAAGTTATAGAAGCCGAGGGAAGCAAAATCACTTATTCGCAGAATTTTGCATAGTGCATATTGAAGTTGTCCGAATAGTTTGACATTGTAGCCACAGTATTATAAATTGTATACATGTTGGTTACGAAAACTATAACAAAGATACCTTCGCAATCCGCATTACACCAATCAGTCCAATACCTGAAAGGTGTCGGACCAAAACGAAGTGAAATCCTGGAAAGATTGGGAATACGCACGATTCGTGACATGCTTTATTACTTTCCCCGAGATTACAAAGACCGCACCCGGATACAAAAAATTTCTGAGGCCATGATAGGCGCAGAGATTACCATTCAGGGCAAGGTGCTTGCCATTCAAACGAGAATGGCGAGAACCAGAAAGAGTATCCTGGAGGTCTTTGTGAGTGATCAAACCGGCACGATCGCCGCAACCTGGTTTAATCAGCCGTTTCTGGCAAATAAATTTCATACCGGTGACACGGTTTTTTTACATGGCAAGGCGGGGGCATACAAGTACCTGCAGTTATTAAGTCCGGAGTACGAGATCGTTCGGGATGACGAAGCCAATATGAAGGAAGGGAGTATCATCCCTGTTTATCCGCTTACTGAGCATATTAGCCAAGTGCACTTCCGGAAGATCATGCAGGAGGCGGTGGTCCACTCGGTTGATAATATTGAGGAAACACTGCCGGATATGATCATCAGAAAAAATCAGCTTCCGCCCATTCATAGCGCCATAAAAAACATCCATTTCCCCGAAACGTTTGAAGATCTGAAAAACGCGAGGAGCAGACTCGTTTACGAAGAATTGTTCATTCTTGAATTGGCCATGGCGCTGAGGAGGCGTAGCATTAAAGAGGAAACGGGAATTCCGTTCAGGATAGGAGCGAACGTCGATACGCACATCCGCAACCTCATCCCTTTTGCCCTGACCGGGGCGCAGGAGCGGGTAATTAACGAAATCAGGGAGGACATGCGAAGTCGCAAACCCATGAACCGGTTATTGCAAGGCGATGTCGGTTCCGGCAAGACGGTTGTGGCGATTTATGCCATCCTTGCTGCCATTGCCAACGGTTATCAGGCCGCTTTCATGGCGCCCACGGAGATATTAGCCAAACAACATTTTCAGACCATTCAGAAATATCTGGAGCACTCGCATGTCAGGCTGCATTTATTGATGGGAGGCTCAAATTCCAGGCAGAGGAAGGATGAACTCGACCAGATCAACGCAGGACAGATCGATCTGGTTATCGGAACGCATGCCCTTATTGAAGAAACCGTCCGGTTCAAACAATTGGGCCTTGTGGTAATAGACGAACAGCATAAGTTTGGTGTGGTTCAGCGCCTGAAATTAAAAAAGAAAGGGCTTTGCCCCGACGTGCTGATCATGACGGCCACCCCGATTCCCCGCACCCTCTCGCTTACCTTGTTTGGCGACCTTGACATCTCGGTACTGGATGAAATGCCGCCTGGCCGCTCCCCTGTGAAAACCGTTTTGGTAACGAAAGACAGGGAAAAAGATGCCTATAACTTTATAAAAGCTGAAATAGCTACGGGCAGACAGGTATTTATCGTCTATCCCCTGGTTGAAGAATCGGAGTCCCTTGATCTGAAATCGGCCGTAGCAGAATCAAAAAGATTGCAGTGTGATGTATTCCCGACTCAGCGTGTGGGCTTACTTCATGGTCAAATGAAACCCGCTGAGAAAGACAGGGCAATGATGGATTTCAGGGAAAAGAAGTATGATATCCTTGTTTCTACCGTGATCATTGAGGTGGGCGTTGATATTCCCAATGCCACCATCATGGTTATCGTACATGCAGAACGGTTTGGACTGTCGCAACTCCATCAACTGCGCGGGCGCACCGGTAGGGGGAGCGAACAGTCGTATTGCCTGCTCTTTGGAAACCCCACAAGCTATGTGTCAGGCGAACGGCTCAAAATCATGACCAGGACGTGTGACGGGTTTAAAATAGCAGAGATGGATTTCAGACTCAGGGGACCGGGTGAATTCTTCGGCACACGTCAGCACGGGCTGCCTGAACTCAGGATTAGCGATCTCATAAAGGATTTTCCCATACTCAAAAAAGCCCGCAATGACGCCTTTGAACTCGTCACTGAAGACCCTCAACTCACCATGGACATCCATTACAAGATAAAACAAAGGGTTTTGGAGACTTTTAAGGATCGACTGGAGCTCATCAACATTTGAATTTACGTAACACTTTAGCTTTTTGAAAAAGGCAGCGCCGAACCCTTCAGCTATATTACAACTCTGACAGGGTTCTGAAAACCCTGTCAGAGTTAAACCGGCGCGTAGGATTTACCTTACGTCGTCACGACGTTTCAAAAAACCTAAGGATTACAAAAAATGATTATTTACTATTTAGTATCTAATAAAAAATATTTTGACACTTTTAGCAAAAAAATGTAGCGCCGAACCCTTGTGGTCGGCCAAAGGCGGGGGATAAACCGCCCGCGCTACGCATTTCCGATTTATTCGGGTTAGGTGCGGTCTTTTATTTTCTTTGAGTTATAATAGCTATCATTTGAGTACCGTCCGGGACGGGAAGAACAAATGAAAAACATACTATGTAGTTTCAAAAACATGAACGATAAAGGGTACAATGTCCTTCGAACCCAGGAATCATACGGCATCAGTGAGCAATTATGAAACTATTTAAAATTAAGTTTGATGTCAATTTTTTTAAAGTTACCTTAGGTGTAATTTTTTCACTGATCTGGGGCCGGACAATGTACTTGATATGGCCCCAGCCTTCGTACATAATTTTTTTACTTTTCTATCTCCTGGCGGGAAGTGTACTCTTAAAATGGGTATTTTTTGAGATTATTGACCGGATATATCTGAGAGTTAGACTGAAGTCGGTAGTCAAGGAGATTGATGAGTCCGGTACACGAGTTCGTAAAGTTGTTGAAGCCAGTTCTCCAGAGGAGAAGCTTCTGGCGAACAGCGACAACATCGGTACTATCGAAGACTTTAGCAAGAAGCTGAATCTGCTGGAACAGGAAATTCCGTCTTTCGGAAACATGGTTAAGATTGCAATGACGCTGGCAGTTCTTAGCCTGAAAGAGAAAGACACCGCTCTTGCAACAAAAGTCATCGAGCGCGATAGCGAAATAGATAGAAAACGCTATATACTGGAGAGTGAGTGCATGCAACTCATCCGCACAAATCGCGCCAATGATAGCGATCTGCGCAAAATTGTAGCTATGCTGGATATTGTCCCGGAATTGGAGCGTATGGGTGACTACGCAGAGGGTGTTGCCAAAATAACCCTGATGATAGGTAAGGATCCTCATCTGGCGCCGCCTGCTGAGCTTTATGACATGGCAAACAAGGCCGTTGAAATGCTTGAAGGTAGTCTTGAATCGTTCAGAGACAACGATGTGGAAAAGGCAAAACTCATCTCTACCCATGATGATCAGGTTGACAGGCTCTATGACCATGCCTTTCGTCACCTTGTCATGTTTATGATCGAGCATCCACGGGATATAACGAAAGTAACGTGGTTGCTCTGGGCGGCTCACAACCTGGAACGCTTTGCAGACAGGGTGACCAACATCTGCGAGCGAGTCGTGTTCAGCGCTAGCGGGGAAATCAGCGAGGTTAAAGTATCAAAGTATTAATCCGAAACCACCTGTTTCAAAATTAACCTCGCGCACGCATCGTTTTTTCTAAAAGTTTTGTTGTTTACCAGGCATTTTTTTCTATTGACTGAAATAATTTGAGTTATTATGATGTCGAGTGTTATTAACAGAATTTGCAAAACCCAGAAAATAGTAGAGTTTTTTCTGCATATAAAATATTTGCAGGTAACTGTAAGGAGTCCTTGTGGCACAAGAATATCAACCATCAGACACCCTCGTTCCCATTAGCGGAACACTAGCCGGTATCGATCTGGCGCTCGTGGGCATTCTGTCAGCCAAGTCTGCCATATCACATACGCAGACCATTGCAGACGATCTGTTCATGTTTTCCGCACTCGGATTTTTAGTGGTTCTCTCGGTGAGCTATTGGTCACAGAAGAAAAGGTCAGCGGCGGGGGCTAAGAGGCTGATAGCCATTGCTGAGCGGATTTTTGCCCTTGCACTCATTTTGCTGCTGGTGGCTGGGTTCGTACTGGTCTATACGGAATTATGAACTTTTTAGCAGCGCCTATTCACCTCCGCCAATCAACAGCGGCTTCGGCTAAACTGTGCTGTTAGGCGCTACCAAACGCTTCTTCTGACAGCATTGCCATAAAAAACCATCGTTTTTGCTCCCTGTAACAATATAATGACAGTGACGATTCATGCTCTTTGTATATCAAATATTATAATGGGTGCCACACACTTTTTTTCAGTTTTTCTCGGATTTCTGAGGTTTGAACCGTACCCTGTTACGCTGGAGGATCGCAACGGCCTCATCATCATCCACCTGGTCAAAGTTGCGATACCATGTACCGACTGAATAGAAAGACACGGGTGTACTGAGAAATATCAGTTCATCAGCAAACGCGCCCAGCATATCCACGCTGTCGCGGGCTGCAACAGGCGCCGCTGCAATTAACCGTGCGGGTCCACGCCTTCGGAGGGCTTCCAGGGCAGCGCGGAAGGTATACCCTGTTGCAATACCATCATCTACTACGATGACAGTTTTGTTTGAGACTTCTGGCGCCAGTCGGTTACCGCGATAGATTCGTAATCTCCGCTCAATCTCTTTCCGCTGATAGGCAATCTCACCGTCCAGATAATCTTGCGGAACACTCAGGGCGCTGATCAACTCATCATTGAGAATACCGATATTGTCGCCATCCACCACCGCACCGATACCCAGTTCGGGTTGATAGGGGGCCCGAATCTTGCGGACGATGACGACATCCAGGGGTGATGAGAGGGACTCGGCAACTTCATCGGCAACCATAACGCCTCCGCGCGGGATACCCAGTACCACCAGCGGCTGCTTAAAATCGCCGCGTTTAATAATGACCTCGGCCAAACGATGTCCTGCATCACGCCGGTCTTCAAAAACAATATCTTTCATAATGACCTCCCGTATTACTGAAAATACACCGTATCGCTTAGATGTCAATCGGAAAACAGGAACGTATACGTTAATTTCTCTTTACATTCACCAAAGTTGTCCATAGGATATCTTTACCACCGTAATAATTCAGAGGATTAAAAGGACTATAGAGCTTTAGATGAAAAATGACTACAACTTGTTTTTGGAAAATGGCATCCGAACAAGCTTGTCCTCGCATAAGCTGGGAATCATGTGGAAGGGATAACTATAATATACAGTTTACCTGAAAAGTCTTTTTAAAGGTAAAGGAAAATATTTATGATGAGAAATTATAAATACACCGTTTTTTCTCAGGTAATGCCTATCGTTTTATTATTGATGACTGGCTGTACCCCGGTTATATCGAAGCAGGTTAGAGAGCATGTCAGACCGGATATTACCTTCACGGAGGTACTCAATGATCCGGAACGGTATAAAGGCCAAATGATGCTCTTAAGCGGGGTCATTCTTGAGTCTCAAAACACGCCGGAGGGAACTCTGTTAAAAGTGTTGCAGCATCCTGCGGGCTTCCGTGGAAAACCGAAAGACACGGACGAATCAGAAGGGGGGGGCTGGCGCTTGACAGCCGTTACCTGGTTATCTATGTATATGATCAAGGGCGCGCCGTTACCATTGCCGGAGAGGTTCAGGGAAAGCGGAATCTCCCTCTGGATAAAACAGAGTATACGTATCCATTTATTTCTGTTAAGGAATTATATCTTTGGCCCACTGAATGAAGATACGACACTCCTTGTCCTTCGTGGAATATCGGCGTTGGGTTTGGATATTACCATTGAGATTGCAGGTAAAGGTTTTTAACGCTGTTCATCTAAAAAACCCATGTCACTGAAATGGAGGGCAACATTATGGTAAAGAGCGCTCTGTACCTCAGCTTTTTTTATGCAAGGATGATGCTATTGCTGTTATCGATAGCCGGCTGCGCACCGGTCATATCAAAGCAAATCAGGGAACAGGTGAGACCGGATATTACTTTTGCGGACGTATTGAATGATCCCGATCGTTATAAAGGTCAGATGCTCATCTTGAGCGGAGACGTCATCGAGACTGAAAATACCAAAGAGGGAACATTGTTGAAAATATTGCAGCGCCCTGCAGGCTTCCGCGGAAAGCCTAAAGACGTGGACGAAACCGGGGGGCGTTTTCTGGCGCTTGACAGCCGTTACCTGGATGCCAATGTATTTACCAAAGGACGGAATGTAACCGTTGCAGGAGAGGTTCAAGGGAAAAGGGTACTTCCGCTGGGAGGAATAGAGTACGCCTATCCGCTGATCAGTGTAAAAGAAATATACCTCTGGCCAGTTGAAAGAAATTATTATTATCCTCCTTACCCTTACTATTACCCTTATTATTACGATGGTTGGTGGTGGCCGCATCAGGTTATTATCGTAAAACCCAAGGGAAGGTAGGTTTCCAAAAGACAGGTAGTAAAGATATGCAGTAATATCGTCTGCATGGTGAAATTGAAAATGAATGTGCCAAAAAATAATGAACAGTTCGTTTTTTACCTGATGTTGATTGCCTTTGTTTTTCATTGACATCTTATGATACGCCTGTTATCTTTTAAGCTATTCTGTTTCCTTTTTACAAAGTAATGAGATATTTAAAAAATTACGATAAAGGGAAGCCCTGTGCAATCATGAGATGTAATGTAACGGTTTTTTGTCGGGATGCAACATTTTGCGTTCCGACATTGCAGCCAAAAACGGCCTTACTGCCAAGGATGTTTTTTAATGAACATCATGGTAGTAAGGCTTTTTTATTTTACGTTCAGGATTTGTAAATAATTTAAAAATGTTTACAAAGACATTTTGCAGAGGTATTTTTTCTAAAATACAGGGTTTTGCAATACCGGAACAACCCTTGGGGAGTCTCGTAAGGTGAACCCAATCCGATCAATTAAAGCAAGTCTGCTGACGTTTGCGCTTTGTATCTCTCTCATCCCTATTGCGGCAACTACAATAATATACTATTTCTACGCCAGAAGTGCCTTAAAATCCAGAATTCTTGATGACTTAGAAGCGATTGCTGAGTCAAGAAAGCGGCATGTCCTGTCTCTCATGGAAAAAATGAGGGTGCGGACTTTAGACTTTAGTTCCGATGGATTTATAAGAAATAGCGCTGAGACTATCATTCATGATGGAAATTCTAAACAGCATGTAGAAACCCGCCTGGACAAATACCTCTTAACGAACAAGATGCCGCTGTCTCATCGTCTTTTGGCAGTAACTATTGCAGACAAGTCCGGCAGGATTGTCGCATCTACCAATAAAAAATTAAGCGGAAAAGATATCTCCGGACACGATGTGTTTCTGCAAGGTATAAATAAGAAATACGGCGAAACGTACGTTGATAAGCCACACTACTCATCCGACCTTGGTACAGATAGTATATATATCTCTGCACCAATTATCTCAAGGCAGGGTTCCGTGCCGCTTGGTGTGCTTATTACTACATAGTATCTGAACGAAAACGCCCTTTTTTTGAAAAGAATGAGGGTGATTTTGCGCTTGCTAAAATCGTTTCTTAAAATTTGATGCTGGATTCTGGCAGAAATAAGTATTTCTTGCTCATTTCTC
>WBZR01003248.1_pt1 | contig 15108 bp, 6 predicted proteins | sample 5204231 | NCBI WGS metagenome assembly WBZR01 (sample SAMN12412403, study PRJNA552823) | activated sludge metagenome | isolation source: activated sludge from anammox sidestream of wastewater treatment plant... | place: USA: Virginia | collected 2017-08 | reverse complement strand
GCGCTTGAGGTCTGCAAACGCCAGCGCAAGAATTTGGAGGCCGCCGATACGGCGCTAACGCGACAATACGCGGCGAACCCCGTGCAGCGGACGGCGGCAGCGGGAGTGGCTGATGATTTCATCGCTTATTATGAGGCATTGCAGGATTGGGATGACCGGAGCGCCGCCCGGTCCCTGCAGATGCCACGGTTGAATTTCGCCGATGCCGAGGACATGGGCTATCCGGCGAACAACATGTCGATCGATATCGGCCCGGCTCTTGTGCGCAACGAAGCCGAGCTTCGCGCTATGGGATGGGAAACCCGCGTCCTGAGGACTGATGCCGGAGCGAATGAAAAACATCTGGCGGCCGTGCATCCTGACATCGTCGTGCGCACTCAAGGAGGAGCTTTATCTCAGCCCGTTCATTCTTGAGCGCCTTTAGTCGTGTCCTGAGTAAGGCTTCAATCTGCTCCTGGCCATCGAGGTCGGACCAATCTTCCTCTGATGCCGGAAACAAACCAAGCTGGTCCTCTGGCAGCTTAAGCGCCTCAAGACGCCGTTCCAGCGTGACCCGTATGGCCTCAGTGCTTGAGGCCACAAGGCGTTGCATCAGGATCATCAAAAAACCGATGTACCCCTTCTTCTCCTGAATAGCCTGGTTATAGCCGTCCCGGACATAGCTGGTGACGGCATCATATAAGAGTTGTTGTTCTTTATGCCGCTCTTTCCAGGATACAGGATAAAGCTGAGTTTGCCTTGGCTTGAAGAGTGGTTTCCCCTCGGCAGTTATGGCCCGCCGTTTTTCATTTCTGATGACATACGGCTGTATCCGTTCCCGCGTAATACTCCCAATATCAGGAAAGGCTTCAGAATCTGTCAGTGAAATCAGCCGGTGGAAGGCGTCGGTTTTACCCTGGTGAGGAGTAGCAGAGAGCAAAAGGAGGTAAGGAGAGGCCCCGGCAAGTGCCTGTCCCAATTTATAACGGGCGATCTGGTCAGTGCTTCCACCCAAACGATGCGCCTCATCCACGATCACAAGGTCCCATCCAGCGGCAATCAGGTCCTCAAAACGCTCCCGGTTATATTCAGCAACCTCTTCTCTCGACCATCCCCTTCGAGTATCAAGAGGTTTAACAGAATCAAGAGGGGTGACAACCTGATGGTGGCTTCTCCAGATGTTCTCCTCTTTTGAAATTCGGCGATAAACAGGGAAGTCGCTCGGAATGAGAAGGCGAAACTCCTCCCCGAAGTGGGTCCGCAACTCAGCCACCCACTGTGTGACGAGCCCCTTTGGAGCGATCACCAGTGTCCTCGTGACCAAACCCCGGAGCTTAAGCTCCTTCATAATCAGACCGGCCTCAATCGTCTTTCCAAGTCCAACTTCATCAGCCAGGAGATAACGGACGCGGTCGTTTGAGATCGCTCTCGATAATACCTTGATCTGATGAGGCAAAGGAATGACCGATGATTCGATAGGAGCCAGCAGGACATCCTGAGTCAGGGCATCGGAAATCCGGGCTGCCGCGGTTATGTAGGCAATATTTTCATCCGCTCCGATCTTTGTCTCACTAAGAGGTTTGAGCCTGTCAGCACGTATACGTACAACAACATCCTGTTTGGGCAGCCAGACACGACAGGTTGTTTCACCCCAAAATGTCTGGGTTTCGATGACACAACACAGTTGATTGTGGTCTGTGCTATAGAGCCAATTGTCCGTATCATGCATTTCTTTATGCTATGCCTCACATGAAAAAGCGTAACTGATATGGTTTACGCACCAATTCAGACATTCTTTGTACAGTCCTTGCAAGTATCTTTGCATATCCTAAAGTCACAGGTAGACGATCATATAGCCCATCATTATTCCAATCCATTTTAGTTAAACCAAGAATGTTTTGGCACTGCTCATCCCAGGTCCCATGACCAGCAAATCTCTTTAACAACAAAGGTGATGGAATCCCTTTTCCCTCCTTGTAATAATTTTTGCCACCGATAGTTGTTGATACATTACCCTGGGTCCAAAGAAGAGCCTCACGCTGGCCTATCTGTAAGCAACTGCCCCGATCACATGGATAATTAGCAGGGTGCCCTTTTTGCTGTCGCACATCGTGTGGTTGTTCAATCTTTATTCCTCTCCACAGGACGTCTTGTTGAATATGAATTAAATCCAATCCCTCGACAGAATGCCAAGCATCAAAACAACCATCTACTTCGTCCGGTTTAAATTCTGTTGATTTGTGAATTACAACTTTTTTGGGAACTCGTCCGGCATGCCTTCTTTGGTAAAGAGCTAAACTGCGGGCCATAACACGTCTCATTTCAGCACGGCTTAGAAAGGGATTATCTCGGACAATATGCACGTCATCAGTTTCATAGAGTATAAATTCTAAGCCAGCTCCATCCGCATCAAAAACTTGACTACAGCAAGTAACGAATCGGCCTTCTGAAATCTTTGCTGTGCGCATTGCATAGCTTAGACCTATAAAGGCAGTATCAGATGGTGCATTAGCTATTTTCCATGGTACGCCTCCAGCTTTACAATAGAGTGCAAGACTCAAACGCCACATTACACTACAACGGCAATAATAAGCCATCGCACTATCTTCAAGCAGAATTTGCATTGGTATGCCTCGTACTGCACTTACCGCTTTCAAGTAATCGTGCAAATCAAAATCTTCATCAGGGCTACCGAAAAAACAATTCTGCCATCTATTTGGAAGATAAATAAATACAACATCAAAATCGTTCCGATGAGCTTGTAAGGCTGATAACGCAGACGACAAATGCTCGGCAAGTATTAGATGAGGTTTATCGTTACTTGTAATTTCTTGTTCAAGTTTGGAAGGTAATTCGATTTGAATATTAGAGATGCTACCCACTGCTCTGATACCAAAAACTCTGGAGATTCCAGGGAATTCAGGGAGATATTGAGCACGTTCCCGTGGACGATGTTTTTGTTCGAGCTCTTGAATAAGTTGTTCAACCCGTCTTAACTCGCCATTCGGTGCTATAATCGCAATTCGAATCGGGTCTATTACGCAATTAACCAATGACCTGCTAAAAGGCCCGAACTGCAACAACCCAAGTAATGGATGGATATGCCGATCTTCGTTTCTTGTTGGATGGAATAAGAGTTCCGGTTCAGCATACCATTTATGAGTTGGGAAAATGGGTGTTGAAACCATTATACACCCTCCCGATAGCTATAACCCGTAATTTGAGAAATAGTAAAGGAGGCATCCAGCCCATCATTAATCCCAAATGCCTTTATAGTGCATTCTTTCTGACCACCTGTAATAATGTTTGCCCAAGAGTCTATAATCTGATTCCAGGAAGAATTGTATCTGGATGCAAGTCTGCCACGAATGAAGTCCTTAATTTCATCAGAATAAGCATCACTCTTTTCAGCCCAGATAGCTGGTTCAATTAATAGCCATACTGTTTTAAGTCTATATTCCAGTCGTATCCTAATAGCCTCCGACCACCTAATTTTTGTATTAGGAATAGTACCTGTTATATTTTTTACTGCTTGCTTCAGAGGATTAAACAATCTATCCCCTGCTCTATCTGGATCAATAGCGGCTATATTAGATTGGCGTTTCCGTTCTACTATAAGCGGCCTTTCCCGAGTTATAGCATGGCAAAGTGCATCGTATAACAATCCGTATTCGGCAGATTCATAGTATAGCCTCGAAGGTTCTATGGTATGAACGTCAAAACCAGAAATATTGTAAGAATCAAAAGCTCTCTTTAGCTCACTATCAGCACCAAACGCTATAACTCCTATCTGGCGTCGTGCACCAAGAACATCAGCAGAAACTTTCGTAATAGCCTCTCGCACTTCCTTTGTTCCGCCAATACCGCATACAATTCGGCGGCAGACGGTTGGAATGGAAATTACGGGTAGTGCGTTCAATCGTATTACAGGCCACGCATTTTTTCCTGACGGCATCGGAACATCACTAACTCTTTTCGCATGACCAGATAAACGCCTCTCAATCTCATCTGGGAGATTAGGCACCATTAATATGATATCTGCCAACAACTCATCAAATGTCTCTATATCGATTAGATGGGCTTCAATACCGGATTCCTGAGCCCGATCTATTAATTCAAACACACGCGGCAAACAGGGGGTATCTGGACGATGGAACCAGAAGAGGCCGGATGGATAACCTTTTCCTCCATCAATGGCTTCTATTAAAGCCTCCATCACAGAATGATCTCTTCCGCTATACCCGATTACCATAAGTCCATAACGCTTGCATGATTCGACTAATGCATGCCTTAACTCAACATCCTGTGCTCTTAATTCATCTGTTGTGTTTTTCAATTTTCTCGATCGGAAGTCACCATGAAGTTTGCACAATAAAGGAAATCGTCCTTCATTAATAGCCTGCATAGCTAACTGCGGTGTATCAGTAGTCGCAGAAACAAGGTGCCCACTTTTCCCATATAAATTGACAATAGCATCTTCTATAAGAGGGTCGAAATTAGTTGTCCACACGATCCTCGCTTTATCGAGTTTCATTAAAGAAGTGAGTGCAATGTGCCCGTAAGAAGGATGTGCTGAGGAAAATGTTTCGTCTATATAGCGGCGCCTATCAGCTTCGGATGGGAAAGCAGCTTCAAAATAGTGAGCGTATTCTTCGTCGGAGTCAACTGCCGGACATCCTCCTTTATTATCAAAATAGTTCTGAAGTCTTGACCGCAATGAAGGGTCTCCAAGATCAGAACATGTCCTGATTGAAATGCGCTGGTTTGAACAATAAAGCTGTTGCTTGAATTGCCAAATCAAATGATATGCGGTGGGAATGCCAGCCGAAGCAGATGCCCCGGCTCCAAGAAACCACATAATATTGGGAGCCCTTAATTGATAAAGACGTATAAAGTCGGCAACATTCACTTATTCGTCCTGAGTTACGGTTTACCTTTTAGACTTTGCCCTTGTTTTTCTTACTGCCCTGTTTCCCCATATTTGCAACTGGCATTCTGGATAGTCGTTCCAGTATTCTCGTTGGCGCTAGGCTTCCAGTGGTTAGCTCGCTGGATAATTCCTCAAGAACCTTCTCGTCACTGAGATCGGTCAGCTTCGATCTAACCCGGCGTAGTGTTGCTGCGATCTCATCGAATATTTCCTTTAATTGTGCAGGAGTGACGTGACAAAGAGACTGAGCATGTGCAATGGCTTCTGGAGCGACAGTAATACGGGGGCTTTCAACCAAACACAGAATCTTGGTATCTTTTCCACAAGTCCGATTTGCACGAATCCAATTTTCATGACTTTGTGCTTGCCGGACGTCATTGGCTCCAATAGGATCTTCAGGTGTGTGTTCTGATTTAGCCTCATGTGCTATATAGACCATATTTCCAATCGACCAAATACAGTCAGGTACAGCATCCCCTTCGGGCAATTCTGTATAGAATCCCAGCATCTCACCGAGGCCTTTGAGGCCTTGATGAAATGTCTTGTGATTCGTGGATTGCAGATTCTTTAAAATCTGGCTGACTTCTTTCTCAAACCTCCGTCCAACGGCACCCCAATCAACTAAACGCCCACGGATAGCCTCAATAGCAATTGCAGATACCTCATCAATCTCGGGAATGTCGTCACCCAGACTAAATGACCGTCCCAAACGCGCAAACCAACTGACTCCAATACAACACATAGAGGCCCGCTTCAGGAAATCACGAGCAGTATCTTGATAGATTTGATCTCCAGTGGTTTCATGGAGGGCTATCGCGGCTTCGGCTGAAAGATAGTACCACCAGGCACGGTAAGCCTTGGTTTCATCACCACCAAGAGCGTCAGCCACTTTTCGAGCATATTCAAGTGCTCCATTAAGATCATCGCTCCATACTGCATAGAGATACGAAATCTCGTCAGCAACAATAGATTTTAACTGTCGTGATATCGGGTCATCGTGGCGGACAGTTCTATCACGGAGGGCAAGTATGGCCGCTTCCGCCTCCTTCCAATCCTCACTCTTAGACAAAAAAGCCTTCCACAAATCTTTAAATTCTTCGATGCTCTTGTCGCTTGAATTCTCAAAGCCGAATTCAAGCTCAGCCTGCAGTTCAGGATTCAAGATACGGCGGTTTTCATTCTTCAATAGAAAATCAATCAACCGACGGCCGATTACTAATACAACCGCATAGTCGTTATCAGATCGTGTGCAACGGCCTACTCCCTGTGTAAAGCGTGTTATAACGCGATCTCTCAAAAGAGAAAACGCCGCTATTTTAGACCAAAGAAACTTTTCCTGAAGGTTCGTTCCCCTGGGCAACCCTCCGAAGACAAGCAGACGGCATGCTTCATCCGGTAAGTCCAAACCATCGTATCGCGAAAGCAATAATACAGCATTATGACTGCTCAGAAACGGATCAATGCTATCCTCAATGTTTGCAGCACGAAGAACGTATATTTTCAATCGTTCAATTGCGTTGACCAGCTCTGAGCCTTCCGGGTCATGGAGGCTTGGAATGAGAATGAGACTCCGGTCAAAGGCCTGCACCGCATTCTCTACTACTTTGATCATCTCTTCATTCGACATGGATAGTTCAGGAATAAGGAATAGTCGACGTCCGCTACCTCGCTTGTCCCATCCTGCGGGAATCGGCAGCCGCTTGATCGACTTGATACCAGTAATACGCTCTAATTCGCCGCCCGCTCCTAAAGTTGCAGACATATAGATTCGCTGACTCGCCTGCTCGAAAGGTGCGTGGGTTTGAGTTGGTGGAATGAATGGTCGAATGAGAATTGAGTCCCAAGAAATGAAGATGTTACAGGCTGTAAGATGGTCCTTGACAAGGTTCCACGCATAACATGGTGATGTTTCTTCATCGAGATTCTCGTCAAGTAAGTCTCTAATAGCATCCACGTGTCTACGGGTAGAAGCAGCAGAGATCAACTCGATTAGCCCTGCCTTTATAGGGTCCCAATTAGAGTTATCCGTAATATCTGCATAACAGCCTGAATCCATCTCATTACGTAGGAGTTTCACAATGGAGTGGTAGGTGTCTGGAATGGTTGATCGTGAAATTTCAACGGACCACATGCTGACCATGAAATTCTCGCCTGCGTGAGCATCATCCAAAATCAATGTCTGAGCATCATTGATTCGGGGATTAACATTGAAAATCGAACTGTAGGTGGTTATTGCGATAGCACGACTTGACTGGTATTCGCTGAACTCTTGTGGAGGATAGTCCCATTGCTTTCCAACTAATACGTGCGCTCGAATCCCATATGCACACGCCTGCATTCCTACTTGGTGAGCAAGTTGGCGGGTGGGACATAGGTAAGCTACGCGAGATCCAAACGATTGGCGTCTCCATTCTGCTATAAGCAATCCCACAAGTGTCTTTCCTGAACCGGTAGGGAGTTCAATGGCTACATCGCGTGCATCAAGACACTGCTGGTGATAAGCCCTCAAGAGGTCAGCCTGGTGTGACCACAGGTGTTTAATCTCTGTAGCGCGACCCCGTAAGTTATGGAAAAGAGTTTCTGGATCGGCAGGGCCGGTTGTTCTTGCAAAGTCGGTTTTGAAAATACGTTTCTTTGCCATCATGAGTCCCCTCCCGAGCGGGTTAGCGCCTGGTCGTACCACATGAGGAGTTTGGGGTCTTCCTGGAGGATGTTTTCTGGGATCTTTTGGGCAACACCTATTATGGTCTGATAATCGCGTTCCTGCCAGGCTTTCTTGAAGCCTGCACGGACGGCCTCAAGGCGGAAGAGCTTCAGTTTTTTCTGCGTAGATTCCCTATAATCATCGAACTCTCTCAGGAGTGTCCGCTCACGGAGTTTCTCAAGGTCTCCGGCCTTGTTCGGGTCTGGCACATACCAGCGGTCTTTGGCCTTGCCCCGAAGGGCGGAATCATCCTTTGAGAGGTTGCGGAGCTCTTTGAAGTTCGAAGAAAGGTAGCTGTGTATTTGGTTTGGCACCTCTCCCTTGCCATCGTAACGCAGGAAGTTCTGTTCGAGTAACTCGGACAGTTCCAACGGCTTTTCGTGCTTCTGCCAGCCGCCCATCTCCTTAAGAAATTGCGGATGAAGCTCTTGGAACGTCTGTGGCTTTTTGGTGAATTGCTGCTTGAGCCATTGGATGGCCGATGCCTCGTCGGAAACAAAGAGACGAAGCTGTAGTACCTCCCGTACGGTCATACGTTTCTTATCGTATTCGGCTACCTGTTCGGGTAAAAAATACATGCCGTCCCGCTCTGAGAATCTTTGTGATAATCCAACGTAAAACTCGGCAGCTGATATGGGGACAGTCACGCCGCGCTGAACATGGAAGGCTACCATGCGATCAAATAGTAAATAATTCAGCCGCTCAGCAATAACCTCCGCTTGATCGTTCTTGGAAACGAAAACTGGGAGATGCTTCAGATGCATACGGACAAAGTCCCAGACTCCGTCCTCTGTCCCATATTCAATTTTGAAGCGTTGTTCCAAGCCTCCATTGGGCTTGTAGGCGGATATGACTAAATCTTGTTTTACAGCAGAGCTGTAACTCAGTTGTTTTGTTGTACCCTTTTTCTTATCAAGTGTTCGAACATCTGCCACTACAAATCCGGCGATTGTTAGTGCCTCTTGGATAGATATCCATACAGAATTCTGTGAATTATGGAATTCTACAGTCATCCACCTCCCGGGCTTAAGGATTCTGAAAAATTCTTTGAAACATTGCTCCATGAGATGCTTATAATCTCCAAGAGTTTTTTTCTGGAAATCATTTACTACCGCCTCTCTTATATTATTGGTTTGCATCCCAATCCATGCCTCTACTAAGATGTTCAACTCTGAATAGTTCAGGTTGCCACCAAAAGGGGGATCAGTAAAAATATAGTCAACAATTGCATCTGGGATATTGCTAAGATCCGTTGCGCTTTGTGTCGAAATATTCACGCCGGTACCGCTGGGCCCTGTGGAACATCTACTCAAATCAGCAATGCGGTCCCGCATGTAGTTCGTGGCCGGGATCTCGGCTGTCAACTGTGCCACATAGAGCGTACCAGAAAGGGGGCCAACATGCCTATCGTGATTTGGCATATAGCGATTGAGGCGACAGACCCTTTGAATAGAGCCTGTCAGGACATAGAGACCGCAAAACCTCAATAAAGGATTAGATAGCTTTAGAACCCGATCCCACATGCAACATAGTAAATTGAGGTTACGACGGCTAAAAAAGTGATGTACATGAGAAAAACCGTGTGACTTCAATGGTTGCTGCGTGTTGAAGCCTTCAGGCAGACGGACATTCGGTACAGGATGGTTAATTGGATACCTTTCCAGATCTTCTATTAACTTGAGATCAGCTTCATCAGGGTATTTTTCGAAGCGGCGCTTTCCTACACTGTAGTTAATTAGCACCGGCACTTGCTTGGCTTGACGCAGTGTCTGCCCTGTCTCATGATCATATCGTGCACCCAATTGCCTCTCGAGATTATTGATATGCTGTTCTGCTCCGCATACCGGACAAGGAGTCTTCTTTGGCGTATGCTGTCCCGGTCCTCTGAAGACAAGATCCCAATAAATAATCTCTTTGCTACATTCTGAACATCTAAAGACATCAGACCATATGATATATTCGATCTTACCCTCAATTGGGCCGTGAGGTTTTTTAGCATTTGTTCTCTCTAATGGATCGATAGTCCCACGTGACCACCCTACATGATCTGTTTTTAATAAATTTAAATGTTCTTCTTCTACTTCCGTGATTAACTGCTCAATATCTCCTATGTATGGAATAAGCGAAGCAAGTGCATTCGTTCCCGCAGCTATGAATGTGGCGGCTGGGCTGAGATCAGACAGAATAGCTCTGCGCTTACCGATCGTGCCGAAGGATGTGATCACTCGCTTTGCATCACCGCAGAGCTGTGCGGCTACACCGGTCATTCCGGTACCACAAAAACCATCAAACACTAGTTCTCCAGGTTTTGTATAGTGTAATATAAAAGGAATAATGGCATCAGGTGGAACCTTGGTCGAGTAGTAGTGAGCAAAATAGAGAGCATCGTTTTTCCCAGCCTCTACATCATTTGTAAGTGGGCCTTTGTAATCATAACTCAATGGTTCACTATCTGAAACCGCCTCAGCCTTATTCTTCAGAAAAGGACTAGGACATGCTGTATAGTACGGAGGCAATGAAAGCATTTTAATGTGCTCTATTGTTCCTTTAGGCCATCCTTCGATGGTTAAAGGAGCGCTAAGATAGCCATGAAACTTCTGTTGTGCTTCTTCATCAACGTGGTCAGGAGTCGTGCTGCACGTTACATAGGCACTGGTGTTCCACCGCAATTCTTCCTGTTGAGATTCACTATATCTTAAATTTTTTCTATTCATTATCTCTCCTGGAGATAACGGGCAATTAAGGGAAGCATTCTCTTCAATGTACTGATCCCTCCGCCGCCACCAGTCCGAGTTCCCCCGACAGATAGAGGAAGAATTCCTCTCAAAATTGCATAATCATAACCATCACCTGCGTCGATCGCATGTCTATCAACATGTTTTAGCCAAGCAACAGATATTTGTTCTGTTAGCTGATACACCTCATCTTTTTGTAGTGTATTCAGCGCCATAGACAAGGAGGACCGGAGTCTCGGATTTTCCATGAGGAATCGGAGCGAACCGAAGAAGCACTGTTTTACATGACCCTGTAGGTTCTGCCCATCTATATTTTCATATCTTGCAATAATTACTTGAGAACCAGCGAGCTGTTTGTTCTTTTTTAACCAACGAATGAACGTTCTCAGATCATTCTCTTTCACTGGTTTGATTCTGGATTTGCTCCTGCCAAATCTGAGCATTTTATCAAGACTTCGTTGTGCATTCCGAAGCTTGCCAGCCTGTAAACCTTCCGTTTCCTTTCTTACCACCTCAACTAATTCTTTATGTCGTATAATCCAATTTCTCAATTCCCCTATACTTACTTTTCTCGCTTCTGGCCTTATTCTACTCTCTATAAGAGAAATCACATCATTAGCTGCCTTAGCATTTAATATTACCATTATCTCGAGGTTCTGCTCAAAGCCACCATCAGATAGGTTTGATGAACCTATCAAGGCCTTTTTATTTGAAACATATGCTTTTGCATGAAGCCTCTGATGTACAAATAATGCTGTTGAATGGCCCTCTGAAGATGTTTCTTGCAAAAACTTTAAAAGGGCTTCAGGATCGGAGATGCGATTTGCCCAATCCGAGGGGCTAATCCTGGTGTATATTTGAATATCCAATTTGGATGTCAAACTTGTACGAACATGATTTAATCCCGTTTCTGAATAAAAAGGAGAACAAATAATTAGTCCTCGCTTAGCACTCTGGATAACCGCTTCCAGATCCTTCCATTCAGGGATTTTTACTTCCATGCTCTATCTCCTTTCCTGCTTGTCTTCTGAAACACTGGACCTTTTGACCTTATTCTATATCTAATACGATCCGAACCTTACAATACTTTCCTGCCTTTAATGAGCCCTCCCAGATATGCTTTCTTTGTTTTGTGCCATTATTTGATTCGCCAGCAAGTTTTCTGAATATTTATGCGCATAAAAATCGCATTAACCATAATCTTATGCGAACCTAATGCGGAACGACATAAGATTACGCATTAAATGTATAGTACACAGGATCTTCAGCAATGAGCTCCCGCATCAGATGTTACAACATGCTCACAATTACGAAAGGATTATCCTCACCTTCCCCGGCTCCTTCCCCCTGGTCAGTTCGTTCAGATACTCCTCAAACCGTTTTTTCATCTCCTCAGGCGTTACCGGCGAGCCGCCGGAGAGAAGAGCATCCCGTAGGTCCGCCAGCTTTACCGGAACCTTGATCAGTCCGGCAAGGACCTCTTTTAAGGCCTGAATAAATTCATGACCGAGTTCATCCGGGATCACCCGATTCTTCATAAAGGTATCAATCTGTTTCTTTTCGCTGGCCCTGAGAAGCCCAACGTTTTCTTTTGTAGTCGGGTCATCGAGGTTCGTCAGCAGGGTCTGTGTCCAGTTGGAAAGGAGTACGTTCAACTCCTCATCCAGGCTGTCAAGCGCTGTCTTTGCAGAAACAGGCAAGGCCTCTGTAACCACTTTGAACGAACAGTGCGGGCAAACGGGCGAGGCATCGAGTTCCCGTTCGGTAAGGGCAAAACAGCTTTTCAACCCGGCGAGGCGGCTCTGATAGTCAGCAAGCTGCTGGATGGGCATGAGGTCTATAGTGGAAAGCCTTTTGAGTCGCTCCATCCGGTCATCACGCATGAGGGATCCCTTTTTCTTGTCGTCATTTAAGCCGAGACGTGCCTTTGTATGCAGTGTGATATAGGTATTGATATACCCTTTTTTCAGCTCAGTCAGTTTGCGTTGTATTTGCTGACGAAAAGTGGCGGCGCTCCTTATGGCAGGATCCGAAATCTGGACGAACGCTTCATCCCGGTCCTCCCGCATTCTGACCACCCATTCATGCTCTAAGGGGAGCATCGCCTCGGCATTGAAAAGGTAGGCGGCCAGAGGGCCTATGTCTGCAACCAGACCATAAAGGGATTCGACCTCTTTGAGTGCCCTTAATCCTTTGCTTTGCGCCTTTACCTCGTCTGCGCTATAGCGAAAGTTTTTGAACTTCCCCGGAGTATTGTACACCTGGAGAGACTCCAGAAATACCTTTGTCTCTTCCATGCGTAAACGATATGCACCTGCCTCCGCTTCGCCAAGGAGGTTTCGGCCCCAGAAAGGGAGACCATCCTGCAAATGCTGATGAGCCATCACCAGTTTTTCAATAGTCTGAGAGATTGATCTCTGTATCTGCTGAGCAGCCTCAACATTTCCCTGGGTCACCTGCTGGGCAAGTCCCGGCGCAAGGTCAAGGAGTTCGAACAATGCCTTCAACCCTGGGAGGTTCCATTCCTTTGGCTGCTCAACATGCTTGAAATGTATGAGCTCATCGAGAGGGGTGGCGGACAAATTGGAAAGAGCGGATGCATCGAACTTCTGACCTGGAATCGCCAATACAAGGTCTCCTGAATAGACCAGGGCCGAAAGGACAACGACTATCCATTCCGGTTCAAGGCGCATCCTGTCCTTGTCCAGATACTCAACACCTCTGTCATCCTGAATGAGTTCAGACCGGTTTACCACCTGGCCCCGCCCCTTTTTCTTTAAGATTTCCAGAATGTATCTGGCATATTTCGAATGGTGAGGATCAATCCGGTCGCCATCAAAAAGCTCAAGGGCGTCGAGGATGGCGGTGGCCTGTTTTGTCCTTGTTTGTCCGGCTATGGCCTTCAGTGCGTCCTGAGCTGCCTGGGAACGGCTTGCTTTCATAATGAGTAGCGAGAAGACGGGATAATCGGTTGCTCTGTCTTCAAAATGGGTTGCCAGACAGACTGACCCCGCTGTGTTCACGATATCCCGGACATTGGCGTGGCCGCCGCCGGCTGTCCCAACTTTGCCTTTAATCCAGGATAGTAAGAGTCTTGTCTTTCCCTGGTATGTTAATTCGAAGGCGGTAATCATATGTTCCTGAAGCCATTTTACGAGATCGCGGAGAAAGGAGGCAGACTTTGACGCGTAGGTTGACTTGGCATGGCCAGAGGATGTGGATGCAAGGTCAAGGGAGGCCGCATAAGAGCGCAATGCGTTTCTGAAGATATCATCCGCTCCGACAAGACGGAAGAAGACTTCATCTGCCTTTTTTTCATCTTTGAAGGGAGGCGGGTCGTGGGGCTGTATAAAATAAAGGTAGAACTCCTGTGGAGGTACTGCAGTTGATCGTTCATTCGGGGCGCCAAAGAAGAGATAACCTTCACGTGAAGCCTTCCGCTCAAGCCACTCCAGCTCGTGCTCCCAGATTTTATAGCCAGTGACATAGGTCTGGTCAGTGCACTCCATGACACGCCTGAGGGCATCGTAATAATAGCGGTCAAGCTGGGCATCATCCAGACTCTCAGCCCTGTTACGGATTTGCGCGTCATAATCCACAGTCTTGCGGATATCCAGATAAAATTGCCCGCTCAACCTGCCTTTTGCGTCCACTTCAGTGGCTGAGATAAATTGTCCGTTTACCGTCTGGCTGATAATGCGCATTGTTGATTCAATCTCACCACGCAGGTCGTCGGCAGGGTCTCCTCCGAGTTCAGCTACCAGTGGATCATACAGGCAGAGAGAATCTCTGAGAGACATGGCAGTTAACCCGACCGGGCTTTCTATGCTGCCGACCGTTAAACGATGCAAGCTCAGACCATGGATGATTCTCTTGGCAAAGTCTTTATTTTTTCCTTTTGGATAATTGCTATCAATCAGTCCTTCGAGTTTTGAGCTGCATTCCATCACTTCCCGTATTTCCGGAATGGCGCGAAACGCGGCATTCTCCTTCAGTGTCATCCAGTAATCATCGTAGGCGATCAAGCCGGGGCGGTCTCCGGGAACATCCTGGGCAAGCAATCTTTTCATTGCGAGCGATAATGTCTTGAGAACTTCACGCTTTTCAATAAATGTTACACGTTCAAATGTATCAATATAATCAGGGTGCACCGGGAAAAGGCGGACAAATTCATCCATCTGCTCATTCATGTGGCTGTAGAACCTGGCAAATGAAGTCAGGTATTCACGGATTCTGGCCTGCTGTTCGGCGGTCTTTTTGAGAAGACGTTCTGCTACTACGAATTTGACATCCTTTCGGGCGATATGGATCTGCTCAAAACGATCCTTGACCCGGCGGATGCTATCAGAAACAAAAGAAAACCTGGGGCTATCGAATATGGCCTCCTGAACACCTGCCATGAAGCGGAACCGGAGGTCCTTGCAGACCTCGCCGACCTCACGCAGGAAGTTCAGGTCGAGAATCAGCTCCTGGTCTTTCCGTGTGCGCAGATAATCAAGGAGTTCGTCCACTACAAGGAGGAGCCCATGGTCAGGATACCTCTGATGGAAGACGGTCATCATGTCTTCGAAGGCGCGCTTGCTGCTGGGAACTTCACTTGCATCGGGAAAAGTGAAACTGACGCCAAGGGTGGAGAGATTCTCTTCAATCTCTGCCGTGATAATATCCCTTAAAGACATGGTTGTTGCGCCGATCTCGGTCCGAATAACCTTGAATTTGCCGGCGATACTTGTTACCGCTTCTGCTACCATCCTGTTTCC
>WBZR01003247.1_pt1 | contig 15110 bp, 11 predicted proteins | sample 5204231 | NCBI WGS metagenome assembly WBZR01 (sample SAMN12412403, study PRJNA552823) | activated sludge metagenome | isolation source: activated sludge from anammox sidestream of wastewater treatment plant... | place: USA: Virginia | collected 2017-08 | reverse complement strand
ATGGCGACCCTGGCAGGGGTGGTCCGTCATTTGCAGGTTGAATCGCTCCAGACGCCGCCTGCCCGATGACAGAAACCACTCTCAACTCCGCCGCCATGACGACGAGCGCGGCACCCGAGGCCTCCACCGGGGCCAACTGGATACGCTTTGCCGTCGGCGGAGTGCTCGCCTGGATCGGGATCTGCCTGTTTCTCATGATGGCGCCCATCGAGAACGAGTTCATCACCAAATGGATCGGGTGGTACGACTTCCCGCTTGGCCCGCTCGTCGTATACCTCTGCTATCGCATCTGCCGGTCGCCCAACATCGACCCCCGATCGCGACGCGGATGGCTGCTGATAGGGCTGAGCTATCTCACCTACTGGCTGGGCAACTGCACCTGGAATACCTTCGAGGTGATCCTCGAGATCGAGCCCTTCCCCTCGATCGCGGACGTATTCTTCCTGTCGATGTACCCGCTCATGTTCCTCGGGCTGCTCATGCTCTCCGAGCCCCTGAACAGCCGGCGGGAGAAGATAAAGTTCTCGCTCGACGTGGCGACCATCATGGTGGCCGCGAGCGCCTTCATGGCGTATTTCATCGTCGCACGGATCGAGCACGACCCGGAGACCTCGCTGTGGGAGACCGCCATCCTGATGGCCTATCCGGTGGGCGATATCCTGATTGTCTTCGGTATCGTCTCCGTGCTGCTCCGGCGCCGTTCCTCCGAGGGGTGGAACCCGGTCTCCCTGCTGCTGCTGTCGCAGGCCGCGATGTTCGCGGCGGACATGTTCTTCTTCGTGCAGTCGCTGGATGGCACCTACCAGACCGGCGGCATACCGGACCTGTGTTTCCTGCTTTCCTGGGCGCTGATGATCATCGCCTGCCACCTGCAGGTCCTGCATGGCGCGCAGGCCTCACGACAGCCGGAATTGGACCGGCCCTACCCGTACAGGTTGTCGCCTTACATTGCGGTCATCGCCGGCTACGGTCTGCTCGTGTTCGATCACATCACGCACAACGAACGCGTCGGCAGCATTCCGCTGCCCACCGCGCTGCTGCTCACCTCGCTGGTGATCATCCGGCAGGTATTCGCCGCACGCGAGCTGGCGCAACTGCACGCCTCACATGCCGAGCGCAAGGCGGAGCAGCGTTTCGCCTCGCTGGTGAAGCACGCCTCGGACGTGGTGCTGGTGACGGACCTGGAGGGCACGATCCGGTTCGCCACGCGCTCCATCGAGCGCATGCTCGGATGGCCGGCCGAAACCATGCCGGGCTGCAACCTCGCCGTGCTGATGCACCACGAGGACATCCCGACGATGCAGCGCTTTCTGCGGGAAGTCAGCGCCCGGAGCGATATCAGCGAGCCCGTCGAGTGGCGGGTGCGCAACCGCGACGACGGCTGGCAGTACGTCGAGGTCATCGCCTCCAATCTCGTCAGTGATCCGAACATCGGCGGCCTGGTCCTCAACTGCCGCGACGTCACCGACAGGCGCGGATTGGAGGATCGTCTGCGCCACATGGCTTTCCATGATCCGCTGACGCTGTTGCCCAATCGCAACCTGTTCAACGATCGGGTGCAGCAGGCGCTCGACCGCAGCGCCCGTCACAGCGCGAGCGTCGCGGTGATGTTCGTCGACCTGGACAACTTCAAGAACATCAACGATAGCCTCGGTCACGAGATGGGCGACAACCTTCTGGTCGCCGTCGCCGAGCGGTTACGGCGCGTGGTGCGTCCGAGCGATACGGTGGCGCGGCTTGGCGGCGACGAGTTCGCCGTGCTGCTGGAGGACTTCAAGACGGCGCAGGATCTCTCGGCGCTGGCCGTGCGCATGATCGACTCGCTCAACGTGCCTGTGTTCCTGGCGAGCAAGCACGTCACGGTCACCGGCAGCATAGGCATCGCGATTGCGGCGGACGGCGACAAGACGCAGGACATCATGCGAAACGCCGACGTGGCGATGTACCGCGCGAAGGCGCGCGGCAAAGCGAACTACGAGTTCTTCGAAGCCACGATGCACGCGCAGATCCTCGAGCACATGGAAATGGAGATGGACCTTCGCCGCGCGCTGCAGGCGGGCGAGTTCGTCGTCCATTACCAGCCGGTCGTGAATCTGCAGAACAACGTGATCGTCGGCGTCGAGGCGCTCGTTCGCTGGAATCACCCGCACCGCGGCCTGGTGTATCCGGGAACGTTCATCGGCGTTGCGGAGGGCAGCGACCTCATCGTGAACCTGGGGCGCTGGGTCCTGTTCGAGGCGTGCGCGCAGGGCAGACGATGGCAGGATACGTTCCCATCGGACGTCCTGCAGCACATCTCGGTGAACATCTCGGCCCGCCAGCTGCAGCATGAGGGGTTCGTCGGCGAGGTGAAGACCATCCTCGCGCAGACCGGCGTGCGCCCGGAATCCGTGGTGCTCGAGATTACGGAAAGCGTGCTGATGCAGAACGTGGAATGGACGCGGGAGCGGCTGCGGGCGCTCAAGGACCTCGGCGTGCGGCTGGCCCTGGACGATTTCGGCACCGGCTACTCGGCGCTGAGCTATCTGCACCAGTTTCCGTTCGACGTTCTCAAGATCGATCGTTCCTTCGTGAGCAAGATCAACGACGAGGCCACCAACGACGCGCTGGTGCGAACCATCGTCGCGATGGGTTACTCGCTGGGGTTGAGCACCGTCGCCGAGGGCATCGAGAACCTCGGTCAGCTCGCGGAGCTGCGTCGTGTCGGCTGCAACGCGGGGCAGGGATTCCTGTTCTCGCAGGCGGCGCCCGCGGAGGTCATCGGCCGTTTCCTGGCGACGCTGCGGGTAGGGCCGCAACTGACGGTGATCAGCAGCAATTAGTCCCGTCGAGCGTGCGCGGCCGGGCGATGGCCCGGATGTGCGGCCGTGGCGGCAGCAGGCCCCTGACCCTGTTTCGCAGCCGGCCGGGGTAGTTCAGCCAGTATTCGTCGCCTTCGACGTCCACCTCCTCGATGCGCGCCACCAGCGGCTTCACTTCGAAGGCCGAGATGATGTCGCGCATGGCAGGGATGAATATCTCCTGGGTGAACTGCAGTTCCTTCCCCGACATCTCGAAGGTCTCCAGCAGGATGGCATGCCGGATGAGCAGCATGGTGAATGCCTTGTAGTAGTGCCGGGCGCGGCCGCCGTGTCGCTCGAGCCAGGACGTTGCTTCGAACAGGCCCGCCCGCGCGCTCTCCGGGAACTCCTCCGCCAGGAGTTCGTGATGGAAATCGACCAGGCGCTCGCCCCACAAGGTGCGTACCTCGCCCAGGGGTTGGCCGTCGACACGCGGGAAATCCACGATGTTCAGGTAATCCATGCGGCGACCGCCGTTGCGTCCGATGCCGCTGAAGAAACCCATGCGCCCGAGCGCGCGTTTGCAGTGATTCAACGACACGAACTGATCGGCGTGGTACTCCCAGATGATCAGGTTCAGGTCGAACTGCCGTGCCAGCGACATGGCCAGATGCATCTCGTGATTGGGCGTGGCCACCTGGCGGAACAATATTGCCGCGCGCTTCTGTCGCATGACCGGCGGCACGTCCAGCATTCCTTCGCGATCGAGATCGGGATGGAACGGCGACGCCTGACGCTCCTCGAGCAGGCGCACCGCCTCGCCCAGCGGCGTGTAGATGAAGTCGCGTATCGCCTGCAGGTCGTTCAGCCTGCCGGGCGCGGATGTTCGCGTAGTCATGGTCTCGCGCTATCCGATCAGGCCGACGATCCAATGCCAGGATGCAACGGCAATGCGCGCTATCAGGTCCGCGACGAATATCCAGTAGAGGTTGCAGACCAGGACGCTGGCGAAAAACAGGTGCCAGTCGCGGGCGCGCAGGCCATCGAAGCTGCCGCGCCTGAAGAACGCAGTCACGATGAACGGATCGGTGACCGCGCAGAGGAACAGGAAGGTCAGCGCCTGGTTGCGATTCGTGACCCAGACCACGATCCGATCGGGCCAGGAAGGCTGTGACTTGCGGGCGATGTCCGCCAGCAGGCCGCTGCCGACCCAGTCCACGCCCATGCGTTCGTAGGCGACGAGCAGCAACGCGCATTGCAGCAGCGAGAACAGGGTCATCAGGGCGCCGCCGAGGATCACGCCCTGCGTGTAGACTACGTAAGGGTAGATTACGAAATCGAAGAAGTGATTGAAGGAACCGTACAGCGCGTGGCCGGTGCCGATCTGGACCAGGCGCAGCCAGAGCACGCGCACGCCGGCATCCCCGCGCGGGGCGGTCGCCGGTGGTGCCGATACTCCATCATCTGCAGTGACCGCGGCTGTGGAGGACGAAGAGTAACTCATTGCGGCGAGAAGCTGCCCCTGTTGTTATCGGTTCATTCCTGCCGCCCCCCTCGCTGGGTACACCGGCGGCTGTTCCGGTATTGAAAAGTAAGGGTGTCCGACCGACAGATCCCGGTTGGCCTCCCCGGCGGACCGCAGGGCCGCCAGCGTCGACATTCCGGCGATCAGGAGCTTTAGTCGTACTATTTCGGCGTAGGGTAGCAGGAAAACAGCGTCGGGATCATGGCACACAGCGGGATTAGTTCTCAGGGAGTCAGTTTTTTGACGCACTTAACAATAGGCGGATCGAGGTGCGCGAGGTGGCACGCCGGCGCTTTGGCGGCCGGGAGGCCGAGGATCCATGTCGGGAACCCGCGCCAATCCACGCCTGGGGCAGCGGCACCGTGCGGCCCCTGAGACGGTTCGCGCTCGCCTGCGGACTGGCCGCCGCAGCCGGCGCCGCAGCCGCATCCCTGCCGGTGGGAGAGCCCGCGGCGGTGCAGATGGATCCGGTGCGACTCGCGCTCATCGACGGTGTCGTTGCCCGCGGCCTGCGTCGCGGCGACTATCCCGGCGCCGTCGTTCTCATCGGCCGTCATGGTCAGGTGGCCTTTCAGCGCGCCTATGGGGATCGGCTTACCGTGCCCCGGCGCGAGGCGATGCGACTGGACACGGTCTTCGACATCGCATCGCTGACCAAGGTGCTGGTCACGGCGCCGGCCGTGATGCAACTCAGCGAGGCCGGCCGGTTGTCGCTGGAGGAGCGCCTGGGCGACCTCGTTCCGGCCTGCCGTTCGCGCGATCGGCGCGACATCCGGGTACGCCAGCTGCTGGCGCACGAATCCGGCCTGCGCGGGATATTCACCGAGCGGTTGCTGCGCCAGATCGGCAGTTACCAGGACGGGGTGGCGATGGCATGCGCGGAGGAGATGTCCGGTCACCCCGGCGCGCAGTTGCGTTACAGCGATCTGAATTACATCCTGCTGGGCGAGATCGTGCGCCGCACAAGCGGCGAGGATCTCGATCAGTACGCCTACCGGCACATCCTGCGGCCGCTGGGGATGAACGAGACGTACTACAACCCGCCTGCGGCATTGCACGCGCGACTGGCGGGGGAGGATGTCGTGACCGGGGAGGTGGAGAACGGCGTGGCAACCCGGATGGGCGGGATATCCGGTCATTCCGGCCTGTACAGCACTGCGGCAGACCTGGCGGTGTTCAGCGCCATGCTGCTCAATGGCGGCGCCTGGCAGGGCGTGCGGATACTCTCGGAGGCATCCGTGAAACAGATGACCACGGCGATGGTGCAGCATGCGCGCGGCGCGCGCGGGTACGGGTTCGATGTCGCCAGCGGCTATTCCGGGAGTCGCGGCAGCCTGTTTCCCTGCAACTCCTACGGCCACACCGGTTACAGCGGCGTCTCGATGTGGCTCGACCCCAGCTCGGATACCTTCGTCATCGTCCTCACCAACCGCCTGCACCCTGACGGCAAGGGCGACGTGAAGCTGCTGCGCGAGGAGGTCGCTACCATCGCCGCCGGAGCGCTCCGGGACCTTCATTACACGCGCGCGGCGGATGCGCCGCTGAACGCGGCGCATCGCTGTCGCGGGGGCCGGGGCTGAGGCGGCAGACCTTGCCGCCACGGCGGGATTTCCCCAGAATCCTCTCACCTTCCACATCGTGGCGTCGGCATGAGCGAACGCACGTACCGTAACGCCCTGCAGCCAGGCTATCTTCTGCACTGGTATCGCATCGACAGCGTGCTCGGACAGGGCGGCTTCGGCATCACCTACCTCGCGCACGACACCAATCTCGACCACGCCGTCGCGATCAAGGAATTCCTGCCGATGGAGATGGCGATGCGCGATTCGGATCAATCCGTGCAGCCATCCTCGCAGGAGATGGACGAGCGCTTCCGCTGGGGACTGGATCGCTTCGTTGCCGAGGCGCGGACGCTGGCCCGCTTCCGGCACCCCGGCATCGTGCGCGTGCTGAGCGTCTTCGAGGCCAACAATACCGCCTACATGGTCATGGAGCTGGAGCGCGGCGAGACGCTGCACCAGCGGCTGGCCAGGCAGCGGACGCTGCCGGAGGCGGAGCTGCGTGCGCTGGTGGAAACGCTGTTGGACGGGCTCGAGGCGGTGCACGCGGCTGGCTTCGTGCATCGCGACATCAAGCCGGCCAACATCATCGTCCGGCCGGAGGGCACGCCTGTGCTCATCGACTTCGGCTCGGCCCGGCAGGCGATCGGGCAGTACACGCGCACGCTCACCACGCTCATCTCACCCGGTTACGCGCCCTACGAGCAATACCTGAGCGGCGGCGATCGGCAGGGGCCCTGGACGGATATCTACAGCGTCGCGGCGACCTTGTATCGCTGTGTGGTCGGCCGGCCGCCGCTGGATGCCCTCGATCGCAGCGAGGCATTGCTGAAGTCGGAGCGGGATCTGTACGTGCCGGCGGCCGACCTCGCCGCGGGCGGTTACTCCCCCGCGCTGCTGCGCGCCATCGATCACGGCCTGCGTTTCAAGGCCGCCGATCGGCCGCAAAGCGTGAAGGAGTGGCGCCGGGAGCTGCAGGGCGAGCTGGATGAGCCGGTGACACGCGTGGCGACGTCGATCGTGGAGCGGGGCCCGGGCGGGGCGCCTGCGGCGCGGACGGAGACCTCGCCCCCGGTTGCGACAACCGCGCGTCTGACGGACCCGCCGCCTGCCGCGCTCGCGGCCCAGCCGACGACCGGGGCGCGTCCCCGCCCCCGCGCCGGGCGCGGATTGATTGCGCTCGGCGTGGCGTTCGCCGTGGTGGTCGCAGCGGTATGGCAGTGGCGGATCCAGACTCCGAGGGAATCACCAGCGCCGATGGAGTCCGGTGAGTCGCCCGCCGCGGCCCTGGAATCCGGCGGCGCCGAGACCCGACCCGGGCAGCCCGCGGAACCTGCGAGCGCAATGACGGGGGCCCTGCCCGCTGCCGATCCCACAATGTCTGTCGCCCCCCCCGCCCCCGCTCCTGAGGCGACCGCCTCGGTGCCGGCCCCGACCGAGGGCATCGCCGCGGACGTTCGAGACCGCCTGGGGGCCGCCCGCTCTGCCGCGCAGGCGGCCGAGGGCCACCCCCAGCAGTACCCGGTGGTGGCGGAGAAGTACCGCGCGGTGCTCGAGCTCGACCCCGGCAACGAGGAGGCCTCCGGCGGGCTGACCTCCCTCGCCGTGCTGTACGCGAAAGAGAGTCTCGATTCCCTGCGTGCCCATGATCTTGCGGCGGCCGATGCGGCGCTCGCTCAGGCCGAGGCCACCGACGCGCAGGCGCCGCTGGTCGCGACCGCGCGTCAGCAGCGTGCCGCGGTCGGAGGCGCGACGGCGGGCGCGCCCCCTCCCGCGCCGGCGGAACGGCCGGCAGCCGCCGAATCCGGCCAGGCCGTCCTGGAACCGGCTGCCGACGCATCGGAGGCAGCCGCCGACCGGGAGGTGCTGGCGCTGCTCGACCAGGCTGACGCGGATCTGAAGGCCGACCGACTGAGCGCACCCCCTGGGGAGAACGCGCTCGAGCGGTATCAGGCGGTACTGGGTCGCGATCCGGGCAACGAGCGGGCGCGCGCGGGCATCGATGCGGTGGCGAGGCGATACGCCGAGCTTGCCCGCGGCAGCCTCGGACGCGGAGACCCGGATCGCGCGCAGCGCTACATCGAACGAGGCCGGGCGTTGCGCCCCGCGCTCGCCTCGTGGCAGCCGCTGCAGCGGGACCTCGACGGCGTGCGCCGGCAGCGCGCGGCAGCCGCGCGCGTCGATGTCCCGGCGGCCCCCGATTCGCCGCCCGCGGCGCCTGCGCCGGCAGCATCCGCGCCCGGTACGCCCGTTGCAGTCCCACCCCCGGTTGCCGCCGTCGCGCCGCCACCCAAGGAGGTGACGCCAGCCGCGCCGCCGACCGTCGCCGTGCAGGTCGTCGGGTTGGAGAAGGACTTCGAGCGCCTGGGCTTGAGCGAGGAGGACATACGCGCGGCCGTCGCGCAGCGACTGCAGTCCGCGGGCTACCAGGCCGCCGCCGGCGGCGGCCTGACGCTCGCGCTGGTGCTGAAATACAGTTACAGCGGCACCACCGGTATCTATTCGTATTCCACCACCATCAGTGCGCGCGGCAGCGGCAAGGGCGGTGCCGCCGTGAACTGGTCCGGCGGCGAGACCGGCACGGCCCAGGACCGCGATCTGCGCAAGTTGAAGGATATCTTCCTGAAGCATGTCGACGCCTTCCTCGCGGCGCATCCGGCGGGCTGAAGCCCCGCCTCGCCGGCGCCGTGCATGGTCGTACCTCGCGAGTCTGCTCCTGGCGCTGTCCGCGATCGCCGCGCCGGCGCAGACGCCGCTGCGCTTCGGTGTGGCCCAGCCGCCCATCACGCTGGATCCGCGGCACGCCACCGATGCCGCCTCGGAGCGCATCTGCCGCCTGATCTACCGCGCCCTGGTCGGCTTCAACGATCGTTACCAGCCGATCCCGCAGCTGGCGCGCTGGGAGAGACTGTCACCGACGCATTACCGGTTCACGCTCGGGAGCGAGGGTCGCGAGTTTCACGACGGCACGCGCCTGACGGCCGCCGACGTGAAGCGTACCTATGACTACGTGCTCGACGCGGCAAATGCCTCGCCGCACCGCGCTGCCCTGGCCTCGATCGCGCGGGTCGATACCCCCGACCCCGAGCATGTCGATTTCCACCTGTCGCGACCGGACGTGCTCTTTCCTGGCCGCCTCACGATGGGCATCGTGCCGGCATGGGCCGCGGCCGGGCATTCCCTGGCGCGCAGACCCGTCGGCAGCGGCCCGTACCGGCTCGCGGACTGGCCGGAGGCGGGAACCGTGAGTCTGCGGCGGGTCGCCGATGGCGCGCCACTGCAGTTCGTCACCGTACAGAATCCCACCGTGCGCGCGCTCAAGCTGGTGAGCGGGGAGATCGATCTGCTCCAGGGCGACATACCCCCCGAGCTTCTGGCCTGGCTGCGGGATCGGCCGGGCATGACGGTGCGTCGCGTGCCCGGCGATGGAGTGGCGTATCTGGGATTCAATCTTGCGGAGGGAGCCACGCGCGACCTGCAAGTGCGCCGGGCCATCGCACATGCGATCGATCGCGCCGCGATCCTCCAGTACGTATTCGGCGGCAGCGGGCGACTGGCATCCAGCGTGCTGCGTCCCGAGCACTGGGCAGGGGCTGCGGGCCTGCCCGCGCTCGCATACGATCCGCAGCGCTCGCGCGAGCTGCTGAGCGCCGCCGGCTACGGGGAAAGCCGGCCGCTGCGGTTCACCTTCAAGACCTCCAGCGATCCCTACCGGATCCGCATCGCGACCATCCTGCAGAGCCAGCTGCGGCAGGTCGGCATCGAGGTCGATCTGCGCAGCTATGACTGGGGAACTTTCTACGGCGACATCAAGGCCGGGCGATTTCAGATGTATTCTCTGTCGTGGGTGGGCCTGAAGCTGCCGGATATCTTCCGCTACGCGTTTCACAGCAGATCTCTTCCCCCGGCGGGGGCCAATCGCGGTCGCTACAGTGACCCGATCACGGATCGCCTCATAGAAGGCGCCGAGGCCGAGCCGCGGCCGCAGAGGCAGGCGGAGCTGTACGGCCAGGTGCAGCAGCGTCTGCTGGACGCGTTGCCGATCGTTCCGCTGTGGAGCGAGGACGTCACCGTCGTGATGCGCGCCAGCGTGAGCGATTATGAGCCAGCGACAGATGGAAACTACGACAGTCTTGCCCATGCAAGGTGGTGAAATGAGCCCGGGCGACGGCGATCGGCTGGTCGTCATCAATCTCGCGCGCCAGCGCCTGGAGCTTCACGCGCACGGCGAGGTGGTGTTCGCGTGTTCCGTATCGACGGCGGCCAACGGCCCCGGTGAGGTGATGGACAGCGAATGCACGCCGCGCGGCCTGCACGTCATCGAGGAGAAGATTGGCGCGGGTTGCGCGGCGAACACCGTATTCGTCGGGCGCCGCCCGACCGGCGAGGTGAGTACGCCGGCGCTGTGCGCCACGCGGCCGGGCCGCGACTGGATCGTGACCCGCATCCTGTGGCTCGGCGGCCTCGAGCCGGGCCGCAACCGCGGCGGCAGCGTCGACACCAGGGCGCGATACATCTACATACATGGGACGCCGGAGCGCACGCCGATCGGCGTACCCGGATCGCGCGGCTGCGTGCGCATGCGCAATGGCGACGTGATGACGTTCTTCGATCTGGTGGACGTCGGCACCCGCGTGCGGATCGACGAGGCGTAGCACCGGCCTGGAGCTCCGGCGGCGCGACCAGCGCGGCCGGGATCAGTTGCCTGATCTGCCGCCGCGAACGGCTTCGCGCATCAGTTCGCGGGCGAAGCGTCGTATCTGCACGTCATAAAGCGCGAGCTCGCCGCCGGTCTTCATGGCCGCCATCGCCAGCCGGCCGACGAGCAGCAGCAACAGCATGACGATCGGCCAGGCGATGAAATAGGAAAGCCGCAGTGTGGAGGCGCGCTCCGGCCGGGCCGCCTCGGTGCCGGCGTCGGCGCGCGGCGATGGCGCGAGAACCATGTCGATGCGCGTGGCCTCGTCGATGGCGCGGGCCAGCGACTCCACGCGCGAGCTCTTGGGGTTCTGGTAAATGGACCAGGCCTCGTTGATGACGCCCAGCGCGGCCCACAGGCCGACCCCCAGCAAGACCAGCCCGGCGAGCCGGACCAGCCAGGACATCGTGGACTGCGCGACGGACGCGACTGTCATGTTGGCCTCGGAGTCGTCGTTATCGAATTGGTAGTAGGCCATGGCCCGGCGCCCTCCCGTTCTTCGGCAGAATGTATCATAAGTCCGCGGGCATTCCTCGCCACGGGGAGCACCGCCTTGCAGGCGATACCGCGGAGGGGCAGTGATCGGATTTCTGTTGACGCGTCTGGTCAGCCTTGCAGCCGTCGTACTGGGCGTGGTGAGTCTGGTCTTCCTGCTCCTGCACCTCGTGCCCGGTGACCCCGTGGAGGTAATGCTCGGGGAATCGGCGACGCCGGCCGATCGCGGCGAGCTGCGGCGCTCGCTGGGGCTTGATCGGCCGATCGCCGTTCAGTGGGCGCAATATCTCGGCAAATTGTCGCACGGTGAGCTTGGCGAGTCGCTGCACAGTCGCGAGCCGGTCGCGGAGCTGGTGGCTGGACGGGTGCGCGCCACCGCCCAGCTCGGCGCGGCGGCACTGCTGGTCTCGATGGCGATCGGAGTGCCGTTCGGCGTCGGTGCCGCGCTGCGCGACGGGCGCCGCCTGGATCGCGCCGCGCTGGCGCTCACCGCGCTCGCCATGTCCGTACCATCCTTCTGGCTCGGGCCGATGTTGATCCTGCTGTTCTCGATCACGCTGGGATGGCTGCCCGTCAGCGGCCGCGCCGAGGCAGGGGCGATAATCCTGCCCGCACTGACGCTCGGCATCCCGCTGGCCGCGGCGCTCACCCGCATGGTGCGAGCCTCGATGCTGCAGGTGTTGAGCGAGGATTATCTGCGCACCGCCCGCGCCAAGGGACTTCCTCCGGCGCAGGTCACGGTCCGGCACGCGTTGCGTAACGCCGCGCTGCCGGTCGTGACCGTGCTGGGCCTGCAACTGGGCGGCGTGCTGGCGGGCGCGATCATCACCGAGACCATCTTCCAATGGCCAGGACTCGGACAGTTGACGATCGAGTCCATACAGCGTCGCGACTATCCGGTGGTGCAGGCCTGTGTACTGGTCATCAGCCTCACCTACGTCGTGGTCAACGCGGCGACGGACACCCTGTGCGGCTTGCTGGACCCGCGCGTGCGCATGGCATGAGCGCCGCTGCGCGCCTGTCGCTGATCGTGCTTGCCGGGTGGGCGGCGCTGGCTGCCCTCGCCCCGCTGTTGCGGCTGGCGCCGGACGCCATTTCGCTGCCGGAGATCATGCAGCCGCCGTCGTGGGCATCGTGGCTGGGGCACGACGATCTCGGCCGCGCGCTGGCCGACCGCCTGATCTGTGCGCTGCGTACCTCGCTGCTCGTGGTGGTCGTCGTGGTGCCGTTGTCCGCGGCAATCGGCGCTGCCATCGGCATCGCGGCCGCATGGCGCGGTGGCCTGTTCGACGCCTGCGTTGCGCGGCTGATGGACGTCTTTCTCGCGTTCCCCGGCACGCTGTTGGCAATCGCAATGGCGGGTCTGCTCGGTCCCGGCATCGGCAACGTCGTCATCGCGCTTACCTCCGTGAGCTGGGTCGGCTACGCGCGCATGGCGCGCGCGCAGGCCCACGCCGTGAAGGCCCGCGAGCACGTGCACGCCGCCCGGGTCCTGGGGACGCGAACCCCGGCGATACTCCTGCGCCATGTCCTGCCGCTGATCGCGGCGCCGTTGCTGATGGAGGTCGCCCTGGGAGTGGCAGGCGTGATCCTGGCGGAGGCCGGGCTGTCGTTCCTGGGTCTGGGGGTGCAACCACCGTCAGCGTCGCTCGGCGCCATGCTGCGCGACGGTACCGCGTACATGCTGGTTGCCCCACACATGGTGATCGTCCCCGGAGTGGCGCTGCTCGCGCTCATGCTCGCCTGCAACACGCTCAGCGACAGCCTGCAGCGCCGGCTCGACCCACGCCGATCGTCATCGTCGGAGGCGGCCGCGTGAAGTGCCGGCAAGACGGCCGCCGGTCGAGGGCCGGATCGGAGGAGGATGCGCACGTTGGCGCCGCAGGAACGGGCCCGGCGAGGACGCGGCCCCGGCCCGCGGGCGGCGAGCCGGCGCGGGTTTCATCTCCGCTCCATCCGCAGGCACGCGCGTCCGGCCGGTGCACCGGACCGGATTGCGCGCCAGGGGGGTTCTCTCGTATGTTCGCGCTCGGCCATCCACCCGTTCACGGCCAGGAATCCGCACGCATGGCCTTGGGCCCGCTGATGATCGATATCCAGGGCACCGCGCTCACGGTCGCGGAGCGCGCGCGCCTGAGGCATCCGCTGGTCGGCGGCGTAATCCTGTTCACCCGCAACTACGTGGATCGTAATCAGCTGGCGTCGCTGACCGCCGAGCTGCACGCGTTGCGGTCGCCGCCCCTGCTTATCGCCGTCGATCACGAAGGCGGGCGCGTACAGCGCTTTCGCGCCGGTTTCACGGCCCTGCCCGCCTGCGGTGTCTATGGCGCAGCCTACCGGCGCGACGCCGACTCCAGTGTGGCCAGTGCCGAGGCGGGCGGATGGATCATGGCCAGCGAGCTGCGCTCGCTCGGCGTCGACTTCAGCTTCGCACCGGTTCTGGATATCGACATCGGAGTGAGCGCGGTGATCGGCGACCGGGCGTTCCACCGCGATCATCGCATCGTCGGCGCACTGGCCTACGCATACATGAAGGGTATGCATGCCGCGGGCATGGCCGCGGTCGGCAAGCATTTCCCCGGCCATGGATCGGTGGCCGCGGACTCCCATCACGCCCTGCCGGTGGATGAACGGCCATTCAGTGCCATCGAGTCGGTGGATCTTCCGCCCTTCGCGCACCTCATACGCAACGACATCGAAGGCATCATGCCGGCGCATGTGGTCTATTCCAGGGTCGATCCCCGTCCCGCCGGGTTCTCCCGCTACTGGCTGCAGGACGTTCTGCGCCGCAGGCTCGGCTTCGATGGGGTGATCTTCAGCGACGACATCACCATGGCGGGTGCCGCGGTGGCAGGCGACGCGACACGGCGCGCGCGCGCCGCGCTCGATGCCGGCTGCGACATGGTGCTCATCTGCAACGATCCCGAGGCCGCCGACAAGGTCATCGCCGAACTGAGCTCGCCCCAGGACCCGCTGTCGCGGGCGCGATTGATGCGCATGCACGGCCGCCCGCCGGCGGACGACGCCGGGCGCCGTGAGCAGGCATTGCGGCTGCTCGCCGGACTGCACGACGTCCCCGAGCTCGACCTGAATGACGACCGGATGGTCTGAGCGGGCTGGACGCGCCGCCGCCGGTGCCCGCCACCGTGGCGGCGACATGCATGCGCGGGGCGACATTCGCAGGGCAGGATGAAGGACCGGATCGATGAGGGTCATCGCACGAACGATCGTCGTATTCGCGCTGCTCTGGGCCGGAGCTCCGGAGAGCTCCCGCGCCGAGGAGCTGGTCTGCCCGCCAATCGCGCGCATGCAGACCGCGAGCGAACCGATAGCCTTCGGCGACGGCCTGTTGTGGAGGATCGAACGCGAGGGCGTGGCCGCGAGCTACCTCTTCGGGACCATACACGTGAGCGACCCGCGCGTGCTCGATATTCCGGCGCCGGTGGAGTCCGCACTGCGGGCAAGCCGCCTGTTCGTGATGGAGGCGCTCTTCGAGCCCGGCGCGGTCGCACGGTTCGCGGGCTCCATGTACTTTGACGATGGCACCCGGCTGGAGGATCTCGCGGGGCGGCCGCTCGCCGAACGCGCGCAGTCGTTGCTGCTGCGCTTCAACGTCCCGGCCGAAGCGGCGCGAAGCCTCAAGCCATGGGCCGCATTCCTGACCCTCAATCAGCCGCAATCCGACAGTGGTCTTCCGCTCGATCTGCTGCTCATGCAGCGTGCGCAGGAGCATGGTCTGCAGGTGCAGGGCCTGGAGACGCTGGAGGAGCAGGCGGAGGTGTTCGCCGCATTCAGCGATGCCGAGCAGGTGGCGATGCTGCGCGATACCGTCTGCCATTTCGATCTCGTTCAGGCGCAGCTCGGCAGGCTGGTGGAGCTCTACCTGCGCGGTGACGTCGCGGCGATCATTCGCCTGACCGGGGAATACGCGGGCAGCGACCGGGAACTGGCCGCGCGCATGGAGAAACTGCTGATCGACGACCGCAACGCGCGGATGGTCGAGCGGCTGCAGGGAGTGCTGCTGCGCGGTGGGGCATTTGTCGCGATCGGCG
>WBZR01003245.1_pt1 | contig 15113 bp, 13 predicted proteins | sample 5204231 | NCBI WGS metagenome assembly WBZR01 (sample SAMN12412403, study PRJNA552823) | activated sludge metagenome | isolation source: activated sludge from anammox sidestream of wastewater treatment plant... | place: USA: Virginia | collected 2017-08 | reverse complement strand
AGCGGGCAGTTGGGCTTGCTGCGGGGTGTTTTTATTTGTTTTTACTGACCTTATATCCCAAGCCTGCACGCGAAAACAGGTATTCCTGATTGCTTGATTCGCAGCTGGCTGACAGCCCAAAGTGGCTGAGAATGGTATTTGTTATGGCACAATCGCAAGCGGAACTCGTAACGGCATTGATCGATGCCGGTGTTCATTTCGGACACCGCGCTTCACGCTGGAACCCGAAAATGCAGCCGTATATTCACGGCAAGCGGAACATGATTCATATCATTGATGTCCGCGAAACGCTCAAGGGTTTGCTGCGTGCCAAGCGTCTGGTTCAGAACACGGTTGCTTCTGGGAAGGATGTCCTGTTTGTCGGGACGAAGCGGCAGGCGAAATTTGCCGTCAAGGAAGAAGCCGAACGCTGCGGCATGCACTATGTTTCGGAGCGCTGGCTGGGTGGGACACTGACCAATTTCCGGACGATCCGTGCGCGACTGAACCGCTTGGAGGAGTTGGAAAAACTCTGGGAAACCGGGCAGATCGAGACCTACTCCAAAAAGATGAAGGCTGCACTGCAGCGCGAAATGACCAAGATCAAGACCAATCTTGAGGGCATCCGCCGGATGGAACGCATGCCGGGCCTGATGTTCCTGATCGATGTGCGCCGTGAGCATATTGCCGTCAAGGAAGCCAAGAAGCTGGGCGTGACCACGGCGGCACTGATTGATACCGACAGCGATCCGAGTCTGATCGACCTGCCCATTCCAGCCAATGATGATGCGATGCGTGCCATCGAAATCATCATGAAAGAGCTGGCTGACGCGGTTATTGAAGGCAAGAAAGGCCGTCAGGCGGGCGCTGAAGGTTCCGACGCAGCCCCCGCGGGTGAATCGCGCCCGCCACGCCGGCGCTCCAGCCGCAGCCAGTTCCGCGCGGAGAGCGCAACGGAAGGACAGCCTGCTGATAACGCTGAAGCCGGCGCTGCAACTGATGCACCTGCTTCATCAGGCAATGCCGATGATACGGTGGCCGCAGGCTGAAAATTGGCACACCGGCAAGAAGAACCATCGGGCGCTTCGTTTGACAGTCCTGGCTAGCAGGTTCTCCGACTGATAACGATCAGCCGCTGGTTATTGATTTGATCTTTTAACCACAAACTGTTGAGGTAATTTTCATGGCAACCATTACTGCCGCATTGGTAAATGAACTACGGGCCAAAACCGGCCAGCCCATGATGGAATGTAAAAAGGCGCTGGTTGAGACCGGTGGTGATATCGAACAGGCAATTGCTTATTTCCGCAATAAAGGTGTCAAGACCAGCGTGACCGAACGAGTTGCCGGTGAAGGCCGGGTTGTGGCCAGCTCCACCGCCAGCGGGCATGTTTCGGCTGCCGTTGAGATCAACTGCAACACCGATTTTACCGCCAAGAGCGATGCCATGGGCAAGCTGCTGGAAGCGTCGCTGCACCACCTGCTGGCCAATCCTGCCAGTAATCTGAACAATGATCCAAAAATCAAGGAAATGGTGACAGCCTTGGCGCAGCAGACGGGCGAAAATATCACCATCGGCAGGGCGGTGGCGATGAACAATCCATCGGGCCATACCGGTGCTTATGTCTACAGCATCACCAACAAGATTGCGGTGCTGGTGAATCTCAGTGGCAAGGTCGATGCGGAGCTGATTAAGAATCTGGGCGGTCATATCGCCTTCAGTCGCCCGGTCGGGTTGAGCCGCGATCAGGTTCCGGCGGATCTGGTGGCCAAGGAGCGCGAAATTGCCATCGAGCAGGCCAAGGCGACGGGTAAACCGCAGCAGATTGCTGAGAAAATTGCTGAAGGCAAGATGAACAGCTTCTATGCTGAGCGTGTGCTGCTGGATCAGGCATTTTTCAATGCCCAGGTCTTCAAGGGTTCCATCGCTGATTACCTCAAGCAGCACGGCGTGCAGTTGATCGGTTATGAGCGTATCGAAGTCGGCGCTTGAGCCGATACTGGACTGGTCAGTGTTGCATGAGACCGACACGCAGCAACGGCAATTACGACTGAAAACCGAAAAATAATAATAAAAAGATAACCGGCACGCTGAAAAGTGCGCCGGTTATTTTATTGGTTTAACCCCAGTTCTCGTTAGGTTGGCTGGGGGGAGGTTAATCGGCTGCGGCTGAATCATGCGCCACGCCTGTCGGTGCCAGATCGATTGGCGGGAATGATTCGTAGGTTCGTATTCCTGGTTTAATGGAGACAGCCTGAGGCTGCGGCGTGCTGATCGTAACGACCACGCGGTTCAGGTGGGTGCGGGCGACACGGCGCACCTGATCCAACGAAACAGCGCGGATGCGATCGGTGTTGGTCAGATAATGCTGGTAGCCCAGACCATACAGCTCATCCAGCGCTGCTGCCGTCGCCTGCTCATCAGCGGTTTCGCGTTGCATGGCCTCGTTAATCACCATGAGGTGTTTGGCGCGGTTGAACCAATCCGGAATCATGTCTGCATCGCTGCCCTGTACCCGCGCGATATTCTGCAGCATCAGATCAACGACCTGATTGACCTTGCCTGGTTCAGTGCCAGCGTAAGCGATAAACGCTCCGGGCAGGTCATGGCCCTGTCCGGGAGAGTTCATGGCATGGACCACATACACCAACCCCTGGCCGCGCAAGACTTCGTGCAGATAGCCAGTGGGATACCCCTGGCCGCTGGTGATGGTATCGATCACATCCAGCGGATCGTTGACCGCCTGACCAATGGCATTGTCCGATTCAAAACCAATGACAATGCCAGCCAGCGGTTGCTGCGTTGGTTGAACTTCAACCCGCACAACTTCAATGGCGGGAACCCCGGAGCTGGCAGCAGCCGGTGTTGAATCAGCCGGAACTTGGCGCCGTGCGCCAAGAGCGGGGCCTTGACCGACATAGCGGGTTGCCAGCTCGCGCGCCTGCGCCAGGGAAATATCGCCAAAAATCGAAATGACACGGGCCGAGGTCAGAACCTGGGCTGCATACCACTGTTTGAGATCATCGGGGACAAACTGTTCAACGTTTTTACGAAGCCCAATGGCCTGAAACTGGTAGGGGGAATTGTCCGGGCCATAAAATTGTTCACGGAAAAAGCGGAACGCCTGCGACTCCCAGCGCGCATCCTGCGAATCAATCGCAGCCAGTGTGCGCTGTTGCATCGTTTTCAATTCGCTTTCGGGAAAAGTGGGCGTGTTGATCACATCAGCGAAATGGGCAAAAGCATCGTCAAAATTATCGGCCAGCGACGACATGCGCCAGTACCAGGTATTATTGCCCATGGCGGTATCGAGCGTCCCGCCGATCGAGTCCCAGTAGGCAGCGATTTCCTGAGCGTCATGCCCGGCGGTACCGCGCGGCAGCATCGCCATGACCAGATTGCCAATGCCGTTGTTCTCCGCGGTTTCCCGGGTCAACCCGCCGAGGGCGTACATATTGGCATAGACCAGCGGCGTGGTGGTGATTCGGCGATGCAGCAGGATCGTGCCGTTGGGCAATTCGGTGCGGGTAATGGAGGACGATTGATCGGCAGTGCTTTCTGTTGCATTGGCATGAGCCGGTTGCAGCAGATCAACCGCACGCTGCAGGCCTTGAGCGCCGACCATTTCCGCCGGCAGCAGGGTGGTGGTGATCAACCGCTGCGGGTTCAAATACTTGTTAGCGACGATTTGCAACTGCTCGGGTGTAACGAGCATGATCTGCTGGATGTAGTTGTCGAAAAAGTGGGCATCGCCGGTGGTGATGTAATCATTAGCCATTGATTCCGCGATGCTCTCAGAAGTTTGCAGACCACGAATACGAGCGATTTTCAACTGAGTTTTAGCCCGCTCGATGCGATCGGCGCTGATGCCTTCTGTCTTGACGCGCTCGATGATCTGCATGACCGCATCCGTGGCAGCGCTGATTTTTTCGGGATCGAGACGCATGGAGATGGAAAAAGAACCCTGGACATACGCCGGCGTCGGATTGCCGGCAGCGATGCTGTTGACCAGGCGCTGGCGGTCGCGGATTTCCTCCACCAGCAGGGAGGATTGACCATCGCCCAGTACATCGGCCAGCAAATCCAGGGCGTACAGATCAGGGTCATCCAGGCGCACGCTGGGAAACGCCAGATCCACGCTGGCCTGCCCAAGTTTGGGGAAAGTGGCCACGACGCTGCGCGGCGACAAAACTGCGGGTTCGTCGGGAATCTGGTGCGAGAATTCGCGGCCGGCCGGGATATCCACGTGCCGCTGGATCACGGTTAGCGCCGTCTGTGGATCAATATCACCAGCGACGACAAGAACCATGTTGTTGGGGACATAAGCCAGTTTGTAGTAGCTGTAAACATCATCACGACTCAACCCCTGAATGACTTTTTGATAGCCAATGACCGGCACGCGCGCAGGGCTGACATGATAGCGGTTGAGATTGGCCAGATAGTAAAACTGGCGAGATGGCTCACCCTTGCCTTTTTCCAGTTCACGCTGAACCACTTCATATTCGCGGGCGTACTCATCGGGGGTGATTTTGGCACCCAGCAGCCAGTCGGTCAGCAGATCAACAGCCGCCGTCAGATTGTCCGGCGTGGTGTTGATGAAATAGGCGGTGCGGTCGGCGGTGGTGTAGGCGTTGGAATTATTGCCCAGGGTCTGAAGTAGCTCACGGTTCTGGGCTTCGGAGCGCTTGATCGTTGACCCGCCAGCCACCAGATGTTCCAGCAGGTGACTCAAGCCACCACCAAGCCATTTGCCCTCGTAGATACCACCGGTCATTACATAACCACGGACGGTTAAAACCGGCGAGGGAACTTTGCGCACGATCACCGTCATGCCATTGTGCAACAGGCTGATAATTTCATCGTCCTGGCTGACCGTGCGCAGGCGCTCAGTGGCATCAGGGCCGATGACGGGCGCGATCTTGTCCGGCGCGATGGCGCTGGTTGCACCGGCAGTTGCAGCGTTGTTTGGCGCGCTGGTCGCTTCGGCACTGACCAGCGAGACGTTCATGGTGACAAACAGCAGCAAGGCGAGCGGGAAATATCGTGGGATCATCTGTTCTCCATAACAAGTCTGTCTGATCTGACATGCACAAGGCTGGACAAAGTTACAGCCAGCGGCGCGGGGATTATTTTTGTGTCGTGCGGAAAAATATCCAGCACAAACCACTGCGCATGCGCGAAGCGCCGGCGCGATCAAATAGGCTCGGTGGCCCGCGGATAACTGCCCAGAACGGTTAATTGCAAACAGTGCGCGCGCGCCTGTTCGATCGCGCATTTCATCTGGTCATTATCCTGATGACCGACCGCATCGATGAAGAAATAATATTCCCAACTCACTTTTCGCCCCGGGCGTTTTTCGATATCGGTCAGGTTAATGCCATGATCGCGGAAGATATCCAGCACTTCAGCCAGGGCGCCGGGCTTGTGGGCGGTGGTGAACATGATGGCGGTTTTATCATCACCGCTGCGCTTGGCAGCCTCGCGGCCAATGACAAAAAACCGCGTGACGTTGTCCGGGTTGTCCTCGATATTTTCAAACAGTACCTGCAGGCCGTAACGCTCGCCGGCGTGGATGGATCCAATGGCGGCGGTTCCCGGTTCACCGGCGGCCAGTTCAGCGGCGCGGCTGGTGCTGCTGGCCGGCTGCTGGGCGCGGTCTTTGGCGGCGCTGGCCAGCCACTTGCGGCACTGGCTGAAGACCTGCGGCTTGGAATAGATCGTATGAATTTTTTCCCAGGGTTCCCTGGCCAGAAGATTATGATGAATGGTAATCAAAACTTCGGCGCAGATTTTGGCGCTGGAATTGAGAAAGGCGTCAAGCGTATCGACCACACCACCACCGATGGAATTTTCAACCGGCACCAGCCCGTAATCACAGTGGCCACGGACCACCTCTTCAAAAACGCCGGCAATGTCCGACATGGGGACGTAATCAACGCTGGAACCGAACTTGGCGACGGCAGCCGCGTGCGAAAAAGTGCCCTCCGGGCCGAGGAACCCTATTTTCAAGGGCTTTTCCAGGGCGAATGATCCGCTCATCAACTCGCGCCAAACCGCCTGCAGGCAGCGATCAGGCAGCGGGCCTTTGTTAAGGCGGCGGAGCTTTTCCAAAATGGCTTTTTCCCGATCAGGTGCGTAGATGGGGGAGTTGGTACGCTGTTTCAACTGACCGATTTCGACGACAACCCGGGCACGTTCATTGAGCAAATCGACAATGCGCGCATCATATCCATCGATGCGTCGGCGCAATTCTTCCATGTGCTCATCGTTGGCATCGCTCATGTCGTTAGGTTTTAAGCGTTAAGGATCAGAGCGTCAAACCCGATGGCACGATTAGTCTGACAGTCTGACAGCACCGCTTGGCTTGTCTCAGAGCGGCTTACATTTTTTTGAACAGCAACGAGGCGTTGTGGCCACCAAAGCCGAAGGAGTTGCTCAGGGCGTACGTAACGCGCTTTTCGCGCGCGACGTTGGGAATATAATCCAGATCGCATTCAGGATCAGGATTTTCCAGATTGATGGTGGGGGGCATGATGTTGCGGTAAACGCTCAGCGACGCCACCAGGGCTTCGACGCCGCCGGAAGCGCCCAGCAGGTGGCCGATGGCGCTCTTGGTCGAGCTGACAGCCAGTTTAGGTGCGTAGTCCTTGAACAGCGCCTTGACCGCCTTGGTCTCAGCGATATCGCCCAGGATTGTGCTGGTGCCGTGCGCGTTGATGTAGTCCACCATGTCAGTCTGCACACCGGCGTCCTGCAAAGCGAACGTCATCGCGGCGATGGCACCCTTGCCGGTTGGCTCAGGGGCGGTGATGTGATGGGCATCGCCACTCATGCCGTAGCCGACCAGTTCGGCGTAGATGCGTGCCCCGCGCTTGACGGCGTGCTGATATTCTTCCAGCACGAGAACGCCGGCGCCTTCGGACATGACAAACCCGTCACGATCCTTGTCAAAGGGGCGGCTGGCCCGCTGGGGTTCGTCATTGCGCGTGGACAAGGCGCGGGCCGCACAGAAACTGGCCATGCCCAGCTCGCACAGCGCCGCTTCAGCACCACCGGCAATCATGATGTCCGCCTGATCGTGCTGAATGTAGCGGGCGGCATCGCCGACCGCGTTGGCACCGGTGGCGCAGGCGGTGGCAACGGCCGTATTGGGGCCATTGATGCCGAACATGATCGACACGTTGCCGCTGGCGGCGTTGACCATCAGGCGCGGCACGGTGATCGGGCTGACGCGCGACACCCCGCGTTCGATCAGAACGCGGTTCTGCTCCTCCAGCGTTTCAATACCGCCGATGCCCGAGCCGATGATGACACCGCAGCGAAACGGGTCTTCCTTCTGGAAATCCAGACCGGAATCCCTGACCGCAGTGACGCTGGCCGCCAGACCAAACTGGCCGAAGCGATCCATGCGTTTGGCTTCGCGGCTGTCGACGCCGAAGCGCGTTACATCAAAGTTGGTGCACTCGCCGCCAAAGCGAACGGGATACTTGCCAGCATCCCAGCGGGTGATCATTTTGATACCGCTCTTGCCCGCCAGAAGATTGGTGAACAATTCATCGGCGCTTTCACCCAGGGAGGTGACGCAACCAAGACCGGTAATGACGACGCGACGCTTCATGACAGGAAAACCGACCCTTGCCGGCAGTTGATACGCTGTTGGCTTTGCCAAGACTCGACTTGCTGGCCCAACGGCGACGGGGTTACTTTTTCGAGTGCTGCTTAATGTGGTCAATCGCCTGGCCGACGGTCTGGATTTTCTCCGCCTCATCGTCAGGGATCGCCAGCTCGAACTGGTCTTCAAACGCCATGACCAGCTCAACGGTGTCCAGTGAGTCGGCGTTGAGGTCGTTGATGAAGTGGGTCTCGCGCGTGATTTCGCTCTTATCCACGCCCATTTGTTCGGAGACTATTTCGATGACCTTCTGTTCAATATCGTCCATGTTTGTTCCACCTACGCGTACAGGGTTTAATTTGGCCACAGTTGGCCCGTTGCACGAAAAACTATATCGGTATCAGGCTGGTTTGCAAAGCATGCCAGTCTTGGATTGTTAAAGATTTTCATCCGCCGGGGTGGTGGCTGACACCAGCCAGTCCACCCAGGGCAGGTATTTTACATGACCATTCCGCCGTCAACACAGATCACCTGACCGGTCACATAGCTGGCTTGGGGCGATGCCAGGAACGCCACAACCGCCGCCACTTCCTCGGGATTGCCAAAGCGCTTGAGCGGAATATGGCTGCGCGCCAGGTCTTTGATCTGATCGTTCAGCACGTCGGTCATGTCGGTTGTAATAAAGCCCGGAGCCACAACATTGCACGTTACGTTCTTGCCCGCCAGCTCCTTGGCGACGCTTTTACTCAGACCGATCAAACCGGCTTTGCTGGCGGCGTAGTTGGTTTGACCAGCGTTACCCGCCACACCCGCCACCGAGCTGATATTGATGATGCGCCCGCCGACACCTTTGAGACGGATCATGCTGCGGGCGGCAGCGCGAATCGCGACAAAAGCGCTCTTCAAATTGGTATTGATCACGCTGTCAAAATCTTCATCATCCATCCGCAGAATCAATCCATCGCGCGTAATACCGGCGTTATTCACCAGTACGTCCAGATGGCCATGCTTTTCGATGGTTTTCTCAATTGCGCCAGCCAGGGCCGCCGGATCAGCAATGTCGCAAACGACCGGTTCGGCGCTGTGACCGCTGTCGGTAATCTGCTGACACAGGCTTTGCAATTTATCCAGATTGCGTGCCACCGCCACCACGTGCAGGCCATCGCCTGCCAGTTGTTTGACAATGGCCGCGCCAATGCCGCGTGATCCGCCGGTTACAAAAGCCACTCGCTTATCGTTCATCGTTGCAGTTCCCAAGTTCGGTTGCTCCTGACGGGCAGGATGGCCGGATTCCAGAGATTTTAATCTTCAGTCCTCGTCTATCGCACATCAGGCTGAATCGATTGCGCATCATGCCTAATTTTTGGCACTGTTCAATGCTTCGACGGTGGCGAAACTTTCAACCGGCAGGCGGCGGTTGATCCGTTTGGCCAGACCGGCCAGGGTACGCCCTGGTGCCAGCTCAATGAAACGCACGTCGGGTTGATTCTGATTGATGATGCCCTGCATGGTCTGCGACCAGCGCACCGATGCAACAATCTGCTGAACCAGCAGCTCCTTGATGCTGCTGGTATCGCCGTGCAGCTGTGCCGTTACGTTAGCATAAACAGGCCGGGTTGGCGTCTTGAACGCAACGACGCCGAGTTCCGCACGCATGCGATCCGCGGCTGCTTGCATCAGCGGGCTGTGAAAAGCGCCAGCCACTTGCAGCGCCACCGCCTTGAGCCCTTGCTGCTCCGCCAGTGCCAAGGCGCGGTGACAAGCCTGGGTTGTACCGGAAATCACGATCTGACCGGGAGCGTTGAAATTGGCAGGAACCAGCACCTGGCCTTGGGCGGCCTGAGCGCACAGCTCGTCAACCTTGGCTTCATCAGCACCCATGATCGCAACCATGCTGCTGGGGTTGGCGGTGGCGGCCTCCTGCATGTATCGCCCGCGGGCGGCGACAAGTTTCAATCCATCCTCAAAGCTGAAAACACCAGCCAGGTGCAGGGCGGTATATTCGCCCAGACTCAGACCTGCATACGCCGTGACCTCATCGGGCTGGACAAGCCCGGCGGCAGCGCAGGCGTGGTAGCTGGCGATGCTGGTCGTGTAGATGGCGGGCTGGGAAATATCGGTCTGATTCAACCGTTCCTGCGGTCCGTCAAAGCACAGTGACTTGAGATCAAATCCGACGATGGTGTTGGCTGCATCGAAAATTTCGCGCGCCTGGGGTGAAGCATCATAAAAATCCCTGCCCATCGCGACGACCTGGGCGCCTTGGCCGGGACAGAGGATGTAAGTTGGTTTTGACATATCGTTGTAGGGCGAAACAGACACTGACAGAGGCGACTCACCGGGCCGTGTTTGGCTCAAACCCTGACGACTGCATTGGCCCAGGTCAAGCCAGCGCCGAAGGCGACAAAAATCAGATTGTCGCCCGGTTGCACCTTGCCGTTGCGCCATGCCTCATCCAGCGCAATCGGGATGGAAGCGGCGCTGGTGTTACCGTAACGGTCAATATTCACATACGCCTTGTCGGAAGCCAGGCCCAGCTTTTCCATGGCGCTGTCAATAATGCGCTGATTGACCTGGTGGGGGACAATCATTTTGATCTGATCGTAGGTCAGATTGGTTTTGTCAGCTGCGTCCTTGATCAACTCGACAAATTTTTCCACGGCGAACTTGTAGACTTCACGCCCGCGAATTTTCATGTACTGGTCGCGCTGATCGAGCATCTCCTGGTTGATGGGGTGGCGCGCACCGGGCATGAGCTGCATGGCGCTGCCGCCGCGACCGTCGGCGTGCAGGTTGGCGTGGATCACGCCGCGGTTGGTTTCCGTGCTGCGCGACAGCACGACTGCCCCGGCCCCATCGCCGAAAATAATGCAACTGGTGCGGTCGGTGTAATCGGTGACGCGGCTGAGGGTTTCAGCGCCAATTACCAGCACATGTTCATATTGTCCCGATTGCACGAAGCTGGCACCGACCGACAGACCATAGATAAAACCGCTGCAGGCGGCGGACAGATCAAACCCCGGCACGCCGGGAATCCCCAATTCCGCCCCGACAAAACAGGCTGTCGATGGGAAAACCATCTCCGCTGTGCAGGTGGCGACGAGGATCAGGCCAATTTGTTCAGGTTTGATCCCGGCGGCTTCAATGGCGTTGCGGGCAGCCTGGGTGGCCATGGTTGCGGTTGATTCATCCGGGCCGGCGATGCGACGCTGACGAATACCGGTGCGCTGGACGATCCATTCGTCGTTGGTTTCCACCATCTTCGCCAGATCGTCGTTGGTCAGTCGCTTGGAAGGCAGGTAAGAACCTGTGCCGGTGAGAATGGCGGAAAAATTACTCATGATTGACAATACATCAACCGGTGCATGGCAACCGGAATCCCTGTTTCAATCGATCACTCTTCGGTCTGGATGCTCTTTTCGATTTCGCAGATGATCTGACGATTCACATCGCTTTGCACCAGTTGCTTGCCGACGCGAATGGCGTTGCGTATCGCCAGGGCGTCGCTACGTCCGTGGCAAATCAGACAATATCCACCCACACCCAGCAGCGGAGCGCCGCCATATTCACGCCAGTCATGTTTCTGGTACATCTTTTTCATGACGGGTTTGAATTGATCCAGCATATCCGGGGCGGAGTTCTGCAATTCTGAAAGGATGGTCTGAAACAAGCCCTCAGCCATACCTTCCGTGAACTTCAGCACGATGTTACCGACAAACCCATCGCAAACGACAACATCGACCACACCTTTGAACAGGTCGCGGCCTTCGACGTTGCCGATGAAGTTCAGCTGCGGTTCATCGCGCAGAAGCTTGCGCGCATCTTTCACCATCGTCGTGCCCTTGGCATCCTCCTCACCGATGCTCAACAGCCCGACGCGCGGCCGCTTGATTCCCGCCACCGCACGCCCGTAAGCGCCCGCCATAATCGCATATTGCTGCAGATGTTTGGGTTTGGGGCTGATGTTGGCGCCAACGTCGCAGATGACGACCGGGCCGTGAAAAGTCGGCAGGATGACGGCGATGCCCGGGCGGCTGACACCGGGGAGTGTACCCATGCGCAATTGCGCCCCAGCCACGCAGGCACCGGTATTGCCGGCGCTGATGACGACATCAGCCTCGCCTTTTTTGGCGAGCTTGCACATGACCGCGATGGAGCTGTCCTGTTTGGAACGGATCGCCTCCACCGGCGATTCGTCCATTTCAATGACTTGTGTTGTATGAACGACTTGAAACCTGGCCTGCTGCTCAGCCGTCAGACCGCTGCCAGCCAGAGCTTTTTCAATGACGCCGCGGTCGCCGACGAGGTGGATTTTGTCATCCCCGTCAAGCAGCGATACCGCGTCCCAGCAGCCTTGAAGAATGGCCTGAGGTGCATTGTCTCCACCCATGACATCGACCGCAGCACGCACAGATTTATTCTCCTTGCCAAAGAAAAGCTGGTATCCAAGAGCGACTGACAGAAACAGCAAACACCGACCGGTTCATGCCACGGGCGGGCCGTTATTTGCTTTCTTCCTTGATCTGCAGCGCCAGGCTGGGATTCACATAGCCGCAATTATCGCACGCGCAGTGAGGGAGCTTGGCGTTACCGCACTGGGGACAGCGCACATAATGAATCGGCGTGAGGGCATGGTGCGAACGCCGCTTGCGTTTGCGACTTTTGCTGATCTTTTGTACGGGAAGCATAATAAACTCCTGCAGGTAACACGGGCCGTTTCGACCGATTCAGCCTCGTGCAATCAATAATTTTCCTTCGGCGTCTGTTCGTCAGTTTCTGTCGTTAAAAAATGTGGCGGGCAATGCCCGCCAATCTTCCACGAAAGTCTGGTAACTTAGGGTTAACCCTTGATAATGTCAACTGCCCGGCCAGCCAATTTGACCAGAATTTTTACAATATAGCTATTCCGGAACAACCAAAATCCCCGAAATTTACCTATGGAGACATGGGAAAACGGGTGGTTCCGGCGGTTGATACGGCCTCTGAAGCGCGCCGGTCACGGGAAAACAGCGCAATCCAGCAGGTTATATAGGGGCGCTGTTGGCAGGTGGGGGGTTGGTGTTAAAATGCCGCACCCGTTACGAGCGTGAAGGAGAATGTCTTGAATCGCAAATGCTTGCATGCCCTGATTTACCTGATGCTGGCGGTGGTGTGCATCGTCGCCCTGGCAGCACCGATCTACAACCGGCTGACACCACGCCTGTTTGGGGTGCCATTTTTTATCTGGTTTCAAATCGTCTGGGTGATGGTGGCTGGAGCAGCCACGGCAGTGGCGCATCGAACCATCAAGGATCGGAACTGAATCATGAGCACGGCCGGCATTGTTATTTTTATCGCCCTGTTTGTACTGGTGACGGTCATCGGTTTTATCGCAGCCCACTGGCGGCGGGGGGATCTGGCCCAGCTCGATGAGTGGGGCTTGGGCGGGCGACGCTTCGGTACGATTGTCACCTGGTTTCTGCTTGGTGGCGATCTTTATACGGCGTACACCTTGATTGCGGTTCCCGCCCTGGTTTTCGGCGCCGGGGCGATTGGTTTTTTCGCGCTGCCTTATGCGCTGGTGGCGTTCGTCATCGGTTTTGCCACGCTGCCGCGCTTGTGGACCGTTGCCCACAAGCACGGTTATGTGACCGCGGCTGACTTTGTGCAGGGACATTTTCAAAGTCGGACGCTCGGCCTGCTGGTGGCAATCACCGCCATTTTCGCGACGCTGCCCTACCTGGCGCTGCAGTTGATCGGCATGGAAGTGGCGCTGGCGGGGCTGGGTTTGCCCACCGGCGCGTTTTCCGGCGATCTTCCTTTGATCATCGCGTTTTTGATTCTGGCAGCCTACACCTACACCAGCGGGTTGCGCGCCCCCGCCGCCATTTCGCTGGTTAAGGATTCGCTGATTTACATCGTGATCCTGGCTGCCGTGGTGGTCATCCCCATGCAGCTTGGCGGTTATGGGAAAATCTTTTCATCGGTTCCACCGGAAAAGGAACTGCTGACGACATCGCTGCATAACACCGGCGCGGTCAGCGCCTATATGACCCTGGCGCTGGGTTCAGCCATGGCGCTGTTTTTATATCCGCACGCCACCACGGGCATCTTCGCAGCCAAGTCCGGCCGGGTGGTGCGGCGCAACATGGCGCTGTTGCCGGTCTACACCGTGCTGCTGGGTTTTGTCATGATGCTCGGTTACATGGCGTATGTCGCTGATCTTCAGAATCTGCCGGAATATGCGGATGGGTTCAAGGCGTATGGGGCGAACTACGCCGTTATCGCATTGTTCCTGCACGCATTCCCCGGTTGGTTTGCCGGCATTGCCCTGGCAGCCATCGCCATTGGCGCGCTCGTTCCGGCAGCGGTAATGTCGATTGCGGCTGCCAATCTCTTTGCCCGCAATCTCTACCTGCCGCTGCGTAAAAACATAACGCCCAAGGAGGAGACATTCGTTGCCAAACTGGTTTCGTTGCTGATCAAGGTGGGGGCGATTGTTTTTATTCTTACCGTGCCGGCCAAGTTCGCCATCGACTTTCAACTGCTGGGCGGCGTCTGGATCATCCAGTTGTTTCCGGCGCTGATGCTGAGTTTGTGGATCGGCTGGTTGCGCAGCCAGGGTCTGATCGCCGGTTGGGTGGTGGGCACGGGGCTGGGCACGTGGATGGTTTACACGCAGGGTTTCACCAGTGCGGTTTATCCGCTGCACGTGTTTGGCTGGACCCTTCCGGGCTATGCTGCACTTTATTCCGTACTGGCCAATTTAGTGGTGGCGCTGCTGGTCAGCTTGGTGTTCATCAAGAGCCAAAAACCTGAACCTCACGCCAGCGCCGCTTGACGGTTGCAAAGGGCATACTACAATTCCACCGATTCGCCGCTGTTGCAGCGGGGCCATGGTCTAACGGGATGACGGCTGAATCGCATTCAGCAAATCGGGGTTCGATTCCCCGTGGCTCCACTTAGAGAATTGTTAGGGAGTGTAATGTTGTGGTAAGTATTGGCAATAATGGCACTTACAAGAGTACTGCCAATTTCCAATTTACCCTTACTTCCGCCTAATTTCGCCGTATGCCGCGTCGTATTTCGCGTCGCGCTTGGTGCGGCCTTGCCTGCCGCTCTGGCAAAGTGCTCATCTGTAACTTGCAGGTAGTGATTCCTGGCCACATCTGCAGAATTGCCAATCCACTGGCATACGGTCTGGATGGGATAGTCGTTGGCCAGCTCGGTCTCGCGGCTGGCTCGAAGGTTGTGAAATAGCCTCGGCCAGGGCGTAACGCCCGCTTTGTGAATGATCCTTAAGAATTGCGTGCGCAAGTTGCAGTTGGCTTGCTGGTAGCGGGTAATGACGTATTGCGCCCCTTCTTCGGCCTCGTCAAATACCTCCATCAGAGGCTGTCGCAATTCCGGAAACAAAGGAATAATCCGGCACTCGCCGCCGGGCAGATGCTCCGTCTTGGGGGAGGGAACTCGGATACGGTCTTGATCCCAGAGAATATCGCTCCACTTCAGCGAGAGATGTTCACTGGGGCACCGCAAGCC
>WBZR01003243.1_pt1 | contig 15118 bp, 13 predicted proteins | sample 5204231 | NCBI WGS metagenome assembly WBZR01 (sample SAMN12412403, study PRJNA552823) | activated sludge metagenome | isolation source: activated sludge from anammox sidestream of wastewater treatment plant... | place: USA: Virginia | collected 2017-08 | reverse complement strand
CACCGGGCGATTCGTCGGTCGGGCGTCAGCGCCGGGCCGGGGCGGCGGCGGGCGGTGCGACCAGGGACTCGGCGATGACCTCCGAGCCGGGTCCGGCGGCGTCCTCGGGCGGCTCCCCGGGCCGGGCCTCGGCGTGGAGCCGCTCGGCCTTCTGCATCACGGCCAGGAACGTATCGGGATCCTGGGCGCCCGGTATCGCCACCCGGCGGTCGATCACGAAGAACGGCACCCCGGTGAGGCCCAGCTCCCCGGCGAGGGCGACGTCGCCGGCGACGGCGGAGGCGTGGTCGGAGCCGGCGAGCATCTCGGTGGCGTCCGCGGCCGGAAGTCCGGCCTCGGCCGCGATCCCGGCCAGGACGGCGGCGTCGGCTACGTCGGCCCCGTCGACGAAGTAGGCCCGGAAGAGGCCGTCGACGGCCCGGGTCTGGATCCCCGCGGGGTCGGGGAGGGCGAGGCGGCGCGCGGCGTCGGCGCTCCAGGCGATCAGCCGGTGGGCGTCGTGGGTGTTGGCGCGCCGGGCCCGGTCCAGGCGCAGCGTCAGCCCTTCACCGCGGGCGGCTCCCGCGACCCTCTCGAAGGCGGCGGCCGCTCCCTCCCGACCCCAACGCCGGCGGTAGTGGTCGAGGACCGGCTCGGGTTCGGTGGGGGCCGTGGGGTCGAGCTGGTAGGCGCGCCAGGTCACCTCGGGGCGGGCGTGACCGGCGGCCTCGAAGGCCTCGACGGCGCGGGCGAAGCGGTGGCGGCCGATGTAGCACCATGGGCACACCACGTCGGAGAAGATCTCGATGCGCATCATCGCCTCCAACATCGGCCCGGCCGAGGGCATTCCGAAGGGCATGTGTCGCGGTGGACCGGGGACACAGAGGACCGGGAGGACGGCTCCGGCGTGAGGGTGGGAGCCAAGGGTGGGGTGGGCGACGGCGACGATAGCGCCGGGCGGACGGCCGGACGCGGAGCCGGGTGGCGGGTCCGGCTCGTCGTCCTGGCGCTCGCCGCCCTCGTGCTGCTCGTCGTGCTCTACCTCCTCGCCGTGCAGACGGGCTGGGGCCAGCGCGTAGACGGCGCCGCGCTGTCGGGTCGGGTGTTCTCCCGCCCGCGGCTCCGCCGGATCACCTACGGGGTGCTGAGGACGATCAGCGTCTCGGCGCTGGCCCTCCTCGGCGCGGCGGTGGTGACCATCGCCCTCGTCCGCGGCCGGGTGAGCCGCGCGCTGGTCGCCGTGACGGTGATCGCCGGGGCCAACGTCACCACCCAGGTCCTGAAGCACGCCGTCCTGCCCCGGCCCGACCTGGTGGCCGGTCCGCTGGGGACCAGACCCACGTTCCCTAGCGGCCACACCACGGTGGCGATGTCGCTGGCCGTCGCGCTGGTCGTGGTCGTGGGGCACCGGCACCGGCTCCTCGCCGGCCTGGTCGGCGCCGGCTACGCGGCGGCCGTCGGCGGGGCCACCCTGACGGCGGGCTGGCATCGCCCCAGCGACGTGATCGGTGCCTATCTGGTCGTGGTGGTCTGGGCGGCGCCGGCGACGGCACTCCTCGCCGGGCCCGACGGCCGGCCCGGGGACGGCCGGCCGGGGCGTGACGGCGTCGACGACGGGGTCCCGCTGCTCGCCGCGGTGGGGGTCGCGCTGCTGGGGGTCGCCTTCGCCGCCGCGGCCGCCTACGCGGTCGTGCGCCGGAGCCACGAGCTCGCCGCCGTCGACTTCCGGGCGCCCTACTTCGCCGGCCTGGCCGCCATCGCCGGTTCGGCGCTCCTGACGATGGCGGCGTTCCTGCACGCGCTCGGACGCGAGTTCCCCCAGGCGCGCCTCCGCTCGCCCCGGTAGGGTCACAGCCCGCCCAGGGCGGAACCCGTCGCAACCGGAGGAGGGCAGCGATGGCGGGGCGTGTAGACCGAGGGCACGTGTCCGGCCCGGCGATGGGCGCGTCCGCGCTGGCCGCGCTCGGCGTGGTCGCGGCGGTGGTGCTCCATCCGAAGCTGCTGCTCTACCTGGTGATCCTCGCCGCGATCTTCGTGCCCGCCGAGGCGTGGCGCGCCGTGCGCCGGCACCGGGCGTTCCCCGCCGGCACCCTGACCGACCTCACCCACCTCGCGGTGAACCGGGTCTTCGGCCCGATGGCGTTCGCCGGCGTGGCCGTGGTGCTGGGGTTCGGAGCGCGGGTGCTGGTGCCGTCGGCGGTCCGGTCGACCGTCGACGAGTGGCCGTTCGCGGTGCAGTTCTCGCTGGCCCTCGCGCTCGCCGAGTTGAGCGCCTACTGGTCGCACCGGTGGATGCACCGGATCCCCTGGTTGTGGCGGTTCCACAAGGTGCACCACACGATCGAGGAGATGGGTTGGGTGGCCGGCTCCCGCCAGCATCCCGTCGACTGGGCATTCTCGGCCGCGTGCGCGGCCGTGCCGATGCTCGCCCTGGGGCTACCGGCCGGGATCTTCGGGGTCTACGCCCTGGCCAGCGGGTTCTGGAGCGTGCTGGTGCACTCCAACGTGAGGATCCGGTTCGGCCCGCTCCGGCACGTCGTCGTGACGCCCGAGTTCCACCACTGGCACCACTCCGATCGGCGCGAGGCCTACAGCCGGAACTACGCGGCGCAGTTCGCGTTCCTGGACCGCGTCTTCGGGACCTTGAACCGCCCCGATCGGGTGTGGCCCGGGAGCTACGGGGTCGGCGAGGTGGCGCCGAGGGGCTGGCTGGCCCAGTTCACCTGGCCGTTCCGGAGTCCGGCCCGGGTCGAGGCGGACCCCGGCGGCTGACGGACGCGGCCGGGTCCCGTCGCTCAGGCCCCCGGTCTCCGGTACACGAAGAACGCGCGGCCGACCGTGGCTCCCAGCCGGGCGTAGGGGGCGATCGGGCCGACCCAGACGACCTCCACTCCGCCGCGGCCCTCGCGCCGGAGTTGGTGGAGGGCACCGAGTAGGAGGGGACGGCCCGCGCCGCGGCCCATGAGGTCGGGCCGCACCGCCACCGGGCCCAGGAGCCCCCGCCGGTTCACGTCCCACGCGCAGAAGCCGGTCAGGCCATGGGGGTCGTGCCCGACCCGGAGCGTGCCCCGGTCGAATCCTCGGAGCGCTTCGAGGCGCCAGCCGGGCCAGTGGCGGGCCGTGAAGGCGTCGAGCGCGTCGCGGGTGGTGGCGCCGGCCGGCTCGGAGCCGCCGGGGTCGTCGGGGAGGCGGGAGAGGTCGAGCACCATGTTCACGTTGGTGTCGGCCCGCGCGTAGTGGCGCTGCTCGGCGAGGCAGATCATGGCGACGAGCGACGCCTCGACACCCGGGAACAGGAAGTAGGGGGCGTCGGCCCCCAGGGTGACCGACTCGCACCCCGCGAGGTCGCCCTCGGCGGCTTCGAGCAGGCGTCGACCGTGCCCGCGGCGCCGGGCGTCGGGGTCGACGACCAGCAGCTTCACGAAGCCGGCCTCTCCCGCGCGCTCCGTCGCGACGACGCCGAGGCGCGGATCGCCGCGCACGAGGGCGGGCCGGTCGGGCGCGAACAGGCACCGCTCCACCTCGTCGGCGGCCGGCGCGTCGGGCATGGCCCGGCGGCACAGCTCGGCTATCGCCGTGGCCGTACCCGGACCCAGCACGCCGAGCGGGGTGGGTCCGGAGGCCCCGTCGCCTGGCCGTGGTCGGGGCTCGCCGGGCTCAGCCGTCATCGGTGTCGCCGGCGCTACGGCCGTCACGGCCGTCATCGGTGTCGCCGGGAAGGCGGCGCGGCGGCCGGCCGAGGGCGATCGGTGCGGGCGGCTTGCGGGTCGCCGCCTCGCGCAGCAACCGGCGCGCCTCGGCCACCTCGTCGACCGCGGCCGCGGAACCCGAGCCCCGGAGATGGGCCGCGGCGGCCTCCTGCACCGCGCACACGATGGGGTCCCAGTCGGCCTCGGGCGTGCGGGTGACGGTCACGAAGTCGTTCACGCCGAACACCGACTCCACGCCGTCGGTCGCCAGGACCGTGCTCACGAAGGGGTCGCTCGACGGGTCGCCCCGGTGCGCGTCGATGCGATCGGCGAGGGTCACGTCGAGCACGAACTTCAAGGCCCGCGGGTTGGGCGTCCGGTGCGGTGTCGCGTTCGCCATGGCGATGCCACACTAGGGCCATGAGCGACGAGCGACCCCCGGCCCCACCGGCCGTCGACCTCCCCGACGCCGAGTGGCGGGCCCGGCTCTCCCCGGAGCGCTACGCCGTGCTGCGGGGCAAGGGGACCGAGCCTCCGGGGAGCGGGGCCTACCTTCACGTGGACGGGTCGGGGACGTTCCGGTGCGGCGCGTGCGGAGCCGAGCTCTTCAGCACCGACGACAAGTACGAGTCGGGTTCGGGATGGCCGAGCTTCACCCGCCCCGCCGGGCCCGGCCGGCTCGCCACCGCCGAGGACCGCAGTCACGGTGTCGTCCGCACCGAGGTCACCTGCGCCGGGTGCGGATCGCACCTCGGGCACGTCTTCGACGACGGCCCGGGTCCCACGAACCAGCGCTACTGCATCAACTCGCTCGCCCTCGACTTCGATCCCGGTGGTGGAGCGACCGCGTGACCGCGCGCGCCGCGGCCGGTCCCGGGGGATCCGGCCGCGGCGGCGGATGAGGGGTGGGGGCCCGCCCGGCGGGTCGGACCCTCAAGGTCGGTCAGGCGTCCGGTTCGGCGGGCCCGGCCGGCCGACCGCCCCGGGGTCCCTCGCGCTCGACGAGCTTCTGCATCCGCTCGGGGAGCCGCTCCTTGATCCGGGCGGCCCGCTCCTCGGGGATCTTGCCGTCCTCGACGGCGGCGTCGATGCGGGTGGTGGCGTCGGCGACCAGCGCGTCGACGACCTTCGACGGGTCGACGCCGTTCTTCTCGGCGACGTCGGCGATCGACGAGCCGTCACGCAGGGCGGCCACGAGGTCGTCGTGGCTGATGCCGATGGTCTTGGCCGCCACCTCGGCGGCGTGGCGCCGGGCCGTGTCCATCCGGTGCCGGCAGGCCCTGGGGTGCCGGCGGCAGGCGCGCCGGGCGGGCCCGGCCTCCCCGCCGCGATCCCCGGCGGCGGCCGCCCCCGCCGGCGCCCCGGTCTCCGGCGAGGGTTCGGACGCGGCGTAGGCCACGCCCCCGAATCCGATCAGGCCGGCCACAAGGGTGCCGGCGATGAGCTTGCGCATGGTTGTGCCTCCTCGATGGGTCGCGGCGATGATCTCCCGACCGTGTCAGGGGACTGTGAAGCCGGGGTCAGGAGCCGGCCAGCGCTCAACCGGGAGCCGGACGGTGCCGATAAGAGGTCCGTGCATCGCTTCGGGTCTGTTCTGCTGTGCCTGCTCGTCGGTCTCACCGCGGCCGTCGTGCCCCTCGGGCCGTCGGGCGAGCCGCCCGCTCCGGCGGGCGCCGCGGCCACCGACTATCCGTCCGTCACGATCATGGGCCCGGCGCGGCTGAGTGCCGACCAGATCGCGGCCTACTACGCCTCGCTTCACAAGAGCCCCAAGATCCCGGTCTCCATGAAGCAGCTCGCGCAGTACTACCTCGACGAGGGCGCGGCGGAGAACGTCAGGGGCGACCTCGCGTTCGCGCAGTCCGCGCTCGAGACCGGGTGGTTCGAGTTCGCGGGCAGCATGGTGAACCCCGGCGACTACAACTACGCCGGCATCGGCGCCTGCGACACCTGCAACAGCGGGACCGGGTTCCCGTCGCCGCAGCTCGGGATCCGGGCGCAGGTCCAGTGGCTACGCAACTACGCCGATCCCACCTCGCGGGTGGCGAACCTCCACCGGCCGTCGATGTGGACGGTCGCCAAGTACGACAACTTCTTCCTGAAGGGCAAGTCGCCCCTCTGGAACACCATGGGCAACGGCTACTGGGCCACGTCGACCACGTACGCCGAGAAGGTCCTCAACATCTACCAGCGGATGCTCACCTTCCACGGGCTCGGGTTCTCCGACGTGCGGCCCTCCAACCCCACCCTCAGCGGCGGCCGCTCGGTCGCGCTCAACCCGTCGGGCGGCTACTACGTGCTCGACGCCGACGGCGCGGTGCTGGCCTTCGACGGCGCGCCCGACTACGGGTCGCCCCACTGGGGCTGGGACGCCGCCCGCGACCTCGCCGTCATGCCCGACGGCAAGGGTTACATCGTGCTCGACGCGTGGGGAGGGCTGCACCGATTCGGCTCGGCGCGCAGCGGGGCCATCGCGGGGCTCAAGACCCCGTACTGGCGCGGGTGGAGCATCGCCCGCAGCCTCGCGGTGACGCCGTCGGGCCAGGGCCTGGTGGTGCTCGACGGCTGGGGCGGTCTCCACGCCCGCGGCGACGCGCCACGGCCCACGGGTTCGCCCTACTGGGCGGGCTGGGACATCGCCCGGTCGGTGACGGTGGCTCCGGGCGGGGGCTACTACGTGCTCGACGGGTGGGGTGGGGTGCATGAGTCCGGCGGCGCCCCTTCCCTCGGCCCGGGCCCGTACTGGCCCCGGTGGGACATCGCCCGTGACCTGGTGGTGACCGCGGGCGGTTGGGCGGTCCTCGACGGTTTCGGAGGGGTGCACGCCCGGGGTGGCCTCACCGGTCCGGGGAACATCGGCTGGATGCCCTCCGACTACTGGCGGAGCATCGCGACGGCCGGTGGCCGGTGGGTCGCGGTCCGCAAGGACGGCTACCTCTTCACCCGGTGACCCGGTCCGGCCCGTGGCGCCGGTTCACCGGTCGGCCCGGCCGCCCGCCCGGCCCGGGATCCGCAGCCGGGCCCGGACGGCGCGGTGGTCCGATCCCATCGGGCCGAGGACCGCGCCCTCCAGCACCTCCACCGACCCGTCGACGAACAGGTGGTCGATCTGGCTGTGCGGCCGGCGCGCCGGCCACGTGGCGCCGATCACGGCCCGGCGCCGATGGGGCACGACCCGCTGGACCACCGGGCCCCACATGTTCAGGTCGCCCGCGATCACCGAGGGCACGCCGTGGTCGCGCAGGGCGGAGTCGAGGCGCCGCACCTGCGGCAGCGAACCCCACAGCTTGTGGGCGGCGTGCAGACCGCCGACCACGAACGGCGCGCCGTCGACGTCGACCTCGACGCAGACCGCGAACCGGCGGGGCACCGCGTCGCCGGCGGCCCGGCCCAGGTCGACGTCGGTCCGGCGGACGACCGGCAGACGGCTGAGCACCGCGATCCCCCAGGTTCCCGGAGGGCCCGGCCGGCGGGCCATCCCGCCGGGGCCGGGGATGGTGTCGGCCGCCAGCGCCCGCCCGAAGTGCTCCATGCCGAGCGCCGCGGCCGCCTGTTCCACGAAAGAGGGGCCGCGGGCCGGTCGCCAGGCCTCGGGGAGCACCACCACGTCGGCGTCGATCTCCGCCACCGCGGCCGTCACGTCGTAGGGGCGCCCGGCGGCGTCGGCGCCCCAGCGCAGGTTGTAGGCGGCGACGGTCAGCTCGGGCATCCGCCCGCAAGCTAGTGCCGGCCGGTCGTGGTTCCAGCCGCCGGCGGCGGCCCGATCCACGCCCTCACGGCCCGCAGGGTCGACGCGCAGGTGGGCGAGGCGCGGTGACCGCCCCAGGTCGGGTTGGTGTCGAGGGGCAGGACGGGCACCTGCCACGCCGCCGCGGCCGCGGCGACGATCCTCATGGCGGCCCACGAACCCCGTCCCGGCGTGACGGGCCGGCCGAGCAGGTAGCGGCGGACCATGCCGCGCGCCGATCCCTCGCCGAGCAGGCCGCCGTGGAACGAGTCGAGCACCCGTACCGGCACCTCCGCCTCGATCGGCCAGGGGGCGACCACCGAGTCGGCCACCGGCGCGAGGAGCAGCTCCCGCACGCCGGGCACCGGGCAGCGGGTGAGCCGCCTCAGGGCGGGGGCGTGGTCCACCACCGAGCGCAGGAACGGGGCGTCGGTGGTCACCTCCAGGTTGGAGATGTGGCCGAGGAGGGCGGTCACGTTGTGGAGGACCCAGCGGTTGAACACCCCCCATCCCTCGTGGCCGCTCGCCGGGTAGTAGACGCGCGCGGGAGCGAGGAGCGGGCTGAGGAGCACCACGCCGTCGAGCGGGGCGTGCGGCGTGGTGGCCACGTAGGCCTTGGCCACCAGGGAGCCCTCGCTCTCCGCGGCGACGGCCACGTCCCTGCCCGTGGCCCGGTGGATCGCCTCCACCTGGCGTCGCATGTCGCGGACCAGGTCGGGCAGTGACCGGTGCGTGTCGACCGGCGTGTAGGGGAGAGGCCGACCGGTCGGGCCGAGACCCCGATACGAGAACCGCTCCTCGCGGAAGCCCGGCCCGAAGCGGCCGGAGGGTGTGCCGTCCCACCGGCTGTCGAAGCCGGCCACCACCAGAACCGGGCGCCCGCCGGGGGGTGGGGGCCGGACGTGGGCCCGGGCGGCTTCGCGTGCCGACCGGGTCCCCAGCCAGAATCCGAGCGCGGTGCCGCCGACGACTATCCCCAGCAGGATGACGATCCCCGCCGGCGCGAACGGGACGAACCGGGTCGTCCGCTCCCGGCAGGCCACCGAGTGCACGATGCCCAGCCACGCCCACGCGTTGAACAGCCCCAGTGCGGCCGCCACGAGCAGGCGGAGCGCACCAGAGGTGGCGGCCAGGCAGCCGCCCCCGGCGGTGAGGACGACGAAGGTGAGCGCGATCCATCCGGCCGTGCGGGGCGGCGGACGCCGTCGCCACCACGCGTCGGTGACCACCGCGGCCGGCAGCAGCATCGCCAGGGCCAGGGTGATCGGGACGGCGATGTAGAAGAACCACGAGAGCGACACCCCCGACGCCGCGAACAGCAGGACCGCCCACGGAGTCAGCACGGCGCCGGCTACGACCGTCACCAGCACGACGCGGACCTGCGTGGCCACCCAACCGGGTCGAGGCACGTCGGCGGGCCACGCCGCCACCACGAACCACGTCGAGAGGGTGGACCGGAAGGCGATCAGCGCGAGCACCCCGAGCGTGAACCCGAGCCACGACCGGTGGAACACCAACAGCCAGCGCAGGTCGTGGAAGAGGCCGAACGGCTCGGGGGCGCTCACCTGGGCCGTCATGGCCACGGGAGGGTCGGGGACGAGCACCGACACGACAGCCGTCTCGATCACCGCCGCGCCCACCGCGGTCGCGACGAGGAGGCGGTGCGTGCGGAGGTACGGCCGCTCGCAACTCATGGGTCCGAGTGTGGCGCGCCGCCGGACCCACCGTGGGCTAACATGAGGCCACGAGCAGTGGCGAGCCCCCGGTGGCACCTCCGCCGCCCCTCGCCTCGTTCGTGGGCCGTAGCCCTCGCTTCTCCTGACCGGGTCGCGCGATCCGCCTCGGGTGCCGATGCACCCGGCGGAGCCGGAAACGGCCCGTCCCGCCGTCCGCGGCACCAGTCAGGAAAGAGAGAAGCACGTGAAGACCCACTTCGAGACGCTCGGCGTCTCGCCCGACCTTGCCGCGGCCCTGGCTGCCGACGGCATCACCGAGGCCTTCCCCATCCAGTCGCTGGCCCTGCCCGACGCCCTCGCCGGCCGCGACGTCTGCGGCAAGGCGAAGACGGGTTCCGGCAAGACCCTGGCCTTCGGCCTCCCGCTCCTGGAGCGGGTGTCGAAGGCCTCGGCGGGCCATCCGACCGGCCTCGTCCTGGTCCCCACCCGTGAGCTCGCCAAGCAGGTGCGCGGCGTCCTCGCGCCCCTCGGCAAGGTCCGATCCCGGCGCTGCCGGGCCGTCTACGGCGGCGTCCCCGCCGACAAGCAGATCCGATCGCTCGCCACCGGCGTCGACGTGGTGGTGGGCACCCCGGGGCGGATCATCGACCTCGTGGCGCAGGGCCACATGGCGCTCGACGCCGTCGAGGTGCTCGTAGTCGACGAGGCCGACCGCATGGCCGACATGGGCTTCATGCCCCAGGTGCAGAAGATCCTCTACCGGATCACCGGCCCGCACCAGACGATGCTGTTCTCGGCCACGCTCGACGGTGCCGTCGACCGCCTCGTGAAGCGGTACCTGACCGACCCCGTGTTCCACGAGGTCGTGTCCCCCGAGGTGACCGTCGACGCCATGGACCACCACTTCTTCCTCGTCCACCAGATGGACAAGGTACGGGTGGCGGCCGCGATCGCACGGGGGGCGGGGCGGACGCTCATCTTCACCCGCACCAAGCGGGGCGCCGACCGCCTCGTCGAGCAGCTCCGCCGCGAGAGGATCCGGGCCGGTGCCATCCACGGCGACCTCCGCCAGAGCGCGCGGGAGCGGGCCCTGGCCGACTTCGCGTCGGGCAAGCTCCCCACCCTGGTCGCCACCGACGTCGCGGCCCGGGGCATCCACATCGACGACGTCGACGTGGTCGTCCACTACGACCCGCCCGAGGACGAGAAGGCGTACCTGCACCGGTCCGGTCGCACCGCCCGGGCCGGGGCCGCCGGCGTGACCGTGACCCTCCAGCTCTGGAACCAGGAGAACGAGATCCGGGTCATCCAGCGGAGGCTCCGGCTCGAGGAGCCGATCGTGGAGATCTTCTCCAACGACCCGAGGCTCGGAGAGCTCAGCTCAGGGGTCGGCGCGACCGGCGCCGCCGTCGCCGGCTGAGCGTCGCCGCACCCACGAACGCCGCGCCCGCCACCAGGGCCAGCCCACCCGTGGCGGTCGCGACCGCGGCCCAGGAGCCGTAGCCCCCCGCCGGGTCCTCCGAGTCGTTCGCGCCGGCGTTTACCGCCCGTCCACGCTCCGCGGCGGGCGCGACCAGGACGCCCGGGACCGGGGGCCCGGTCGCGTCCCGGCGTCCCCGACCGGCGGTGCCGGTGCCGGTGTCGGTGGTCGCCTCCAGGAACCGCCCGTGGGAATCGACCCGCACCGGTGGGAGGACCGCCCCCGTACCCTCGGATCCGGTCGGGGTCGAGAACCCCCGGTCGAGGAGGGCGGCGGCCCAGGCGACGCTGTCGCCGGCACCCAGGATCGTGACCACGAGCGTGCGCCCGTCGCGACGGGCCGCGGCGACCACGGTGCTGAGCGCCCGACTCGTGTAGCCGGGCTTCAGGCCGAAGGCCCCGGGGTACCCGTCGAGGAACCTCCGGAGGTGGTTGGAGAGGACGTGGCCCACGCCGTCGGGGCCGGTGAAGTGGTACTCGCGCGTGCGGGCGGTCCCCGCCAGGGCCGGGACGGCCAGGACGTTGCGGGCCAGCACCGCGAGGTCGAAGGCGCTCACCGCGCTGCCTCCGCCCACGCCCTCCGGGCCGTCGAGGCCGGCGGGGTCGCGGAACGTGCTGTCGTGCATCCCGAGGCGCCGGGCGGCGGCGTTCATGGCGTCGGCGAAGGCCTCCACGCGGCCGGAGGCCCGCTCGGCGAGGGCGTAAGCCGCGTCGTTGGCCGAGACGATCAGCAGGGAGCGCACCGCGTCGGCGACGGTCCAGACCTCGCCGGTCTTCATCCCTATGCGCATCGCCGGCTGGGCGGCGGCGCGCGGGCCGACGGTGAGGGTCTCGCGCTCGTCGAGGAGTTGCAGGGCGACCAGAGCCGTCATGAGCTTCTGGGTGCTGGCGGGGAGGAGCGCGCGGTGCTCGTGGCGGGCGGCCAGGACGGCGCCGGAACCGGCGTCGGCCACGACGTACGCGGCCGGGGGCCAGCGCAGGGCGGGCGGTGGGATCGACGGGTGGGCGGGCAGGGTCGGGGCCGGGGTCGTGGGCGGGACCTCGGTCGAGCGGGTGGCCGACGGGGTGGGAGCCGGGTCGGGCGCGGCCGGATGACGTGGCGGACGAACCGACTCCGTGCCGAGCCGCGTGGCGGTCGCCGGCGGGACCGGTCCGACCGCCGCGGCCGGTCCGGCCGCCGCGGCGACCACGCACGTGGCCAACGCCGCGGCCACCAAGGCGGAGCGGAAGGGGAGACGCGCGCCCGCGGAGCCGGGGTCCGGGGTGCCCGCACCGCGCGACGGTCCGGTGCGGTTCGAGGCGGGCCGGGGCACCGGACCACGGTAGTGGTGTGCCGCCGGGACGGCAGGTTCCGGCCGCCGGCAAGGTCAGGGAGAGCCGCGACGATCGAAGAGGTCGGGCTCCGCGACCTCCCCGGCCGGGGCACGGATTCGACCCCCGCCGGGGCACGCCCGTCGTGCCACCATGGGGGCATGCCCCGACTGTCCCGCCGTGTGACCGCCATCGCCGAGTCGGCCACCCTGGCCGTCGACGCCAAGGCCAAGGCCCTGCGCGCCGCGGGGGAGGCCGTGATCGGCTTCGGGGCCGGCGAGCCCGACTTCCCCACCCCCGACCACATCGTGGAGGCCGCTGCCGCGGCCTGCCACAACCCGGTGAACCACCGGTACTCGCCCACGGCCGGGCTGCCCGAGCTCCGGGAGGCGATCGCCCTCAAGACCAAGCGCGACTCGGGGCTCGAGTGCACCGCGAGCCGGGTCCTGGTCACCAACGGCGGCAAGCAGGCCGTCCACAACACCTTCGAGACCCTCCTCGACCCCGGCGACGAGGTGCTGGTGCCCGCCCCGTACTGGACCACCTATCCCGAGGCGATCGCGCTGGCGGGTGGGGTCACGGTCCCCCTGCCCACCACCGAGGCCACGGGCTTCCGGGTGACCGTCGACCAGCTCGAGGCCGCGCTCACGCCCCGCACCAAGGCCCTGCTGTTCGTGTCGCCCAGCAACCCCACCGGTGCCGTGTACCCGCCGGCCGAGGTGGAGCGGATCGGGCGATGGGCGGCCGAGCGCGGCCTGTGGGTGGTCACCGACGAGATCTACGAGCACCTGACCTACGGCGACGCCCGCTTCACGTCCATGCCCGTGGCGGTGCCCGAGCTCGCGGAGCGCTGCGTGGTGCTGAACGGGGTGGCCAAGACGTACGCCATGACGGGCTGGCGCGTGGGCTGGATGATCGGCCCCCACGACGTGGTCGCCGCGGCGACCAACCTCCAGAGCCACACCACCTCGAACGTGGCCAACGTGTCGCAGCGGGCCGCGCTGGCCGCGGTGGCCGGCGACCTCGAGGCCGTGGCCTCGATGAGGGCGGCCTTCGACCGGCGGGGCCGCGAGATGCACCGCCTCCTGAACGAGATCCCGGGGGTCACCTGCATGGCGCCCGAGGGCGCGTTCTACTGCTTCCCGGGCTTCCCGGGGATCATGGGGCGCGAGGTCGCCGGTACGGTCGTCACCAGCACCCTGGAGCTGTGCGAGGTGCTCCTCGACCGGGCGAAGGTGGCGGTGGTCCCGGGCGAGGCGTTCGGCGCGCCCGGCTACGCGCGCCTGAGCTTCGCGCTCGACGACGCCGGCCTGGCCGAGGGCCTCGGCCGGGTCGCCGACCTCCTCGGCGGGATCGCCTGAGCCCGGCCGGGGCCGGCGTGGTCGCCGCGGCGGCCGGCAGGCCGTGACCCCCCGGGCGCCTTTCGGGGCCTGGCCGTCGCCGCTGACGCCCGCGGCGGTGGTGGCCGCCTCGGTGCGGCTGGGGCGGGTCGCGGTCGTGGGGGGGAGCGTCTGGTGGGACGAGGGCCGCCCCGACGAAGGGGGCCGCGTGGTGGTCGTGCGCGCCGACGGCCCCGGCCGGAGAGCGGAGGTCACGCCGGAGGGGTTCTCGGCCCGCAGCCGGGTGCACGAGTACGGCGGCGGCGCGTGGTGGACCGGCGACGGCGCGCTCTTCGCGGTGAGGGCCGACGACCAGCGCATCTGGCGGATCGAGGCCGGCGCAGCGCCGGTGGCGCTCACCCCGGCGGCACCGGGCGGGTACCGCGACCGCTACGCCGACGGGGTGGTGGCCCCGGGCGGGGATTGGATGGCGTGCGTGCGCGAGCGCCATCCCCCGGCGGGAGAACCCGGCGCGCCCCGCAACGAGATCGTCGTGGTGCGGACACGCCCCCCGTCCGGCGCCGGCGGCGTCGGCGGACCGTCCGAGCCCGGCGAGCCCGTGGTGCTGGTCTCCGGCCCCGACTTCGTCGCCGCGCCCCGGCTCGACCCGCGGGGTCGGACGCTGGCCTGGATCCAGTGGGACCACCCCCACATGCCCTGGGACTCCACCGAGCTCTGGAGCGGGGAGGTCGCAGAGGTGGACTCGTCGGGGGCCGTTGGCCTCGTGGGAGTACGCCGGGTGGCCGGAGGTCGCGGTGAAGCCCTCGCGGAACCGAGGTGGTCGCCCGGCGGCGTCCTGCACGCGCTCTCGGACCGGACCGGCTGGTCGAACCTCTACCGCTTCCCCACCGCGGGGGAGGCGGAGCCCGTCGTCTCGGTCGACGCCGACATCGGCCTGCCGCCGTGGGTGCTGGGCGGGTCGCGCTACGGGTTCCTCGCCGACGGCCGGATCGGCTTCGCCTGTTCCCGGGACGGCACCGACCGCCTCGGGGTTGGCGGGCCGGGCCGGGCCTGGGAGCCGCTCGGCGGACCCTGGAACCAGGTGGCCGGCCTCGACGCCGCGGGCGACGAGCTCGTGATCGTGGCCGCGGGCCCCACGACGGAGGCCGCGGTCGCGCGGGTACGCGTGGACGGCGACGGCGTGGACGCCGGCGGCGTGGAGCTGCTGCGGGCGCCCCGCGACCTCGGGCTCGGCCCGGAGTGGTTCGCGCGCGCCGAGCCGATCACGTATCCCACCTCGGGGGGCGAGACGGCCCACGCGCTGTTCTACGACCCGGTGAACCCGACCGTCGACGCGCCGCTCGAGGGCGCCCCTCCGCTCGTCGTGATGGTGCACGGTGGCCCCACCTCGGCCGCTCGACCGTCGCTGTCGCTCGCGATCCAGTTCTGGACCACGAGGGGCTTCGCCGTCGCCGACGTCGACTACCGCGGCAGCACCGGTTACGGCCGTGCCTACCGCGAGGCTCTCGACGGGCGCTGGGGAGAGGCCGACGTCGACGACTGCGCCGCCGCCGTCGAGCACCTCGTGGCGCGGGGCCGGGTCGATCCGGAGCGCGTGGCGATCCGCGGCAGCAGCGCGGGGGGGTACACGGTGCTGCGCGCGCTCACCACGACGCGGACCTTCGCGGTCGGGATCAGCTACTACGGGATCGCCGACCTCGAGGCGCTGGTCGCCGACACCCACAAGTTCGAGGCCCGCTACGTCGACGGCCTGGTCGGCCCCTGGCCCGGGCGCGCCGACCTCTACCGGGAGCGCTCGCCCATCCATCACGTCGACCGGCTCTCCACGCCCCTCCTGGTGCTCCAGGGTCTCGACGATCCCGTGGTCACCCCGTCGCAGGCCGAGGTCGTGGTGGCGGCGCTCCGCCGCCGCGGCGT
>WBZR01003242.1_pt1 | contig 15125 bp, 15 predicted proteins | sample 5204231 | NCBI WGS metagenome assembly WBZR01 (sample SAMN12412403, study PRJNA552823) | activated sludge metagenome | isolation source: activated sludge from anammox sidestream of wastewater treatment plant... | place: USA: Virginia | collected 2017-08 | reverse complement strand
AGCGAAATCAGCGTTTTTCAGCGTCCAAAAAGCATTGTGTAAGGTAATCAGGTTTAATGGTTAATCTGCAATAGTCGCTTTTTAGCCGAACGACTGAAGTCGTTACTACGTTTTCGTGATCTACTGACTATAGGTTATACTTTCAAAACTTGTAAGGATGCTTAATAGCCCCCTCCGCTACCCCGGCGGCAAATCGCGCGCCATCGAGCAAATGAAACGCCTCATCCCGAAAGAGTTTGAGGAGTATCGCGAGCCTTTCGTCGGCGGCGCATCGTTTTTTATTTATCTCAAGCAGAAATTTCCGAAAATCAAATTCTGGATTAATGATCTGAACCCAGAGTTGTATTGTTTCTGGAAAACAGCGCAGGCTGATTCCGAAAAACTTGCGCAAGAAGTGGCAAGAGTGAAAAAGGAAAAAAAGAATGGGCAGGAACTTTTCGACGATCTATTGCGCGTTGACGCCGCCCAATTGACAGAATTTGAGCGCGGCGTTCGTTTCTTTGTTTTGAATAGAATCACCTTTTCCGGCGTGGTGGAGGCGGGCGGTTATTCCGAACTCGCTTTTACAGGAAGGTTTACAGAATCTTCCATTGAAAGACTGGCAAGATTGGGGAGCGTCATGGATGGCGTAAAAATCACCAATTTGGACTATCGTGAAGTTATTGCCGGCGGAACAAAGGAAGTTTTTACTTTCCTTGACCCGCCATATTACAAGGCGACAAAATCAAAGTTGTATGGAAAGAATGGAATTCTTCATACCCGATTTGATCACACTGAATTTGCCGTTGCCATGAAATCCTGCAACCACTCGTGGCTGATCACTTACGATGATTCCCCGGAAATAAGGAAAAATTTTGAGTTTGCCAAAATCCACGAATGGAAACTGCAATATGGCATGAACAACTATAAGCAAGGTAAAGCCGACAAAGGGAACGAACTTTTCATTTCAAACTATTCTCTTCCCCTGATTACCTTGCACTCTTAAAATCAGGACGCAGACGAGCGCGAAAAACGCGGATTCAAGGCATTTTTTCGGGCGTTTTGCCAAAAAAATCTGCGTTCGTCCGCGTTTTCCGCGTCCTAAAAACAAAGTGTAAGGTAATCAAAAGGGGAGTGTTGAAACAAAGCCTCAGGCTGGCCAAAGTTACCTTTCATTACGCCCCCCTGAAACACGCAATCCTGAAAAAGACCTGGATAACGGCTAATATATCGAACAGTGGGCAGACATACCATTTCCGCCATCAACGGGTTCGCGCCGCCCTCGCCGTCGAGCCTGGAAGCCGTAATTAAAGAACACGACGCCGCGTCCAACCCCGCGGAGGCAAATATGAGTTCAGTCAAATATGTAACCGAAAAGGACTTCCAGGCGGAAGTCCTCGGCGCGAACACGCCCGTGCTTGTGGATTTTACGGCGGACTGGTGCCAGCCATGCAGGATGATCGCGCCCATCGTCGAACAACTGGCGGGGCAATGGGACGGCAAAGTCAAGGTCGTCAAACTTGACGCGGACCAAAACCCCAATATCATGATGCAATACGGGGTAATGGGCATCCCGACCCTGATGCTCTTCAAGAGCGGACAGATAAAAGAACGCATCACCGGCTATCTGCCGAAGGACAAAATCGAAGCAAAAGTCGCCCCGCATATGTAGCGCCAGAGGAGCCGGAGACCCCGGCTCCTCTTCATTGGGGGGGTATTTTCGCATCACTCTAACTTTTGAGAAAGTCATGGAAAAGCAATAATTCCCCATTGACAAAATAGAACATACGTTCTATATTTAAGAACAGACGCTGTTCCCCCTGGTTCCAAAAGGAGTTGCCCCCATGAACCCTTCCCTTCACATCCGCATGACGCCCTTCCTGAAGAACATCTCGCTGAAGCGCGGCATGATCTTCGGCGGCATGATCCTGGGCGCGTTACTGGCGTTCGAGGTCTTCAACTTCGGCACCACATCCTTTGCCCTGCGCGACGCGCTTGGCGACCTGAAATTCGCAGGCATGTACTGGTCTTCGATGCTGGCGTTCGCCTTTTGCGCCATCGACTTCGCCGGAATCGCGCGCATCTTCACGCCCGAACAGGGGCGCGACGAACCCGTCGAAGTGTGGTACCTCTTCGGCGCGTGGTTGCTTGCCGCGGCGTTCAACGCCGCGCTTACCTGGTGGGGCGTATCGGTCGCCATCCGCAACCACAACGCGCTCGGCGGCGCCTTGCTCGGACAGGAGACAATGACAAAGATCGTCCCCATCCTTGTCGCCTGCATGGTCTGGCTGATTCGCGTCCTGCTGATCGGGACCTTCTCCGTCGCCGGCGAACGACTCTTCACTCTCGCGGACATCCACGACAAAAACCTCCCCGCCTCTTCCCGCCCCACGCTTCAACCCCGAACCGTTCAACCGCCTCAGCGGCGGGAGATAACTCCCCCCGCAGTAAATTATCCCCGACCGGCTCCAAAACCTCGTCCCGCGCCCATGCCGACATACGCCGTCAACCGTCCCGAACCGACATATCACCCTATAGGCATGGCGGCGATGAACGACCGCGAACATAATCCTTCCATTCGGAGGTAGCCCTTGCGCAGCGAGATCGGCTTCACTGTCGCACAAGGATCAATTTACACGCATCTCCTCGACATTGCAGCGCGCGAAATACGACGCCCCAAAGGAACCGGACAATTTACCCGAACCTTTGGGGCGTTCCCAATCCCGTTTGACCGATGACTCAAATCCCCTTACAATTTCGCGCCTATGGAATTTCTCGCCATCCCTTCGCAACAATTTGACCTGCCCAAACGCATCTCGCGGCTGGGCGAACTTGCCGCCAACCTGTGGTGGAGTTGGAACCCGGACGCGGCGCGACTCTTCGCCCAACTCGATCACGACCTGTGGGAGCGTCTCGGCCACAACCCCATCCGCCTGCTGAACGAAGTCAATCGCGACCGTTTGAAACAGGCCGCCAAAGACAAGGACTATCTCGAAAATTACGACCGGCTGTTCGCCGCCTTCGACGACTACTTCAAAAAAGACGCCTGGTCTCAAAAAACGCATCCCCAACTCATCAACCCCGTCGCCTACTTCTCAATGGAATATGGCTTGCACGAAACCCTGCCCATCTACTCCGGCGGCTTGGGCGTGCTGAGCGGCGACCACCTCAAAGAAGCCTCCGACCTCGGACTGCCCTTTGTCGCCGTCGGCTTCATGTACGCGCAGGGCTACTTCAATCAGCGCATCAGCGAAGACGGCTGGCAGGAAGCGCTCAACAACCCGCTCACCTTCGAACACCTGCCCGTTTCCCTCGTCATGAAAGACGGCGCGCCGCTCACCATTGACTTCGACTTCCCCGATAGAAAACTCTCCGCCCAAATCTGGGAGGCGCGCGTCGGGCGCGTTCCGCTTTACCTGCTCGACTCCAACGTGGAAGCCAACAACGAATACGACCGCCTGCTCACCGCCCGCCTCTACTGGTCCGACCTCGACCGCCGCGTAATGCAGGAAATTCTTTTAGGGATCGGCGGAGTCCGCGCGCTGCGGGCATTGGGATACAACCCCGCCGTCTGGCACATGAACGAAGGTCACGCCTCTTTCCTGACCCTGGAGCGGATTCGCGAACAAGTGGCGGGGGGCGTCGCCTTTGCCTCTGCCGCCCAAAAGACCCGCGCCCAAAATGTTTTCACCACCCACACCCCCGTCCCGGCCGGCAACGACGAATTCCCGCTCTGGCTCATCGAAAAATATCTCGCAAACTACTGGGCGGAACTTGGTCTAACCCGCGAACAATTCATGGACGCGGCAAAACATTCCACGCCGCATGGCGAGATGTACTCCATGCCCGTCCTCGCGCTCAAACTCTCCGGCGGCTCGAACGGAGTCTCCGAACTGCACGGCGAAGTCTCGCGCGACATGTGGAAATTTCTCTGGCCCGATCGCGCCGTAAAAGACGTTCCCATTCAGCACGTCACCAACGGAGTCCACACCCGCAACTGGATGGGACGCCGCATGAACACCCTGCTCGAATCCTACCTCGGAAAAAACTGGTACGACAGCCTCGACGACCATGCCGTCATTTCCCGCATTGACGAAATTCCCGATTTCGAATTATGGAACGTTCACCTGCACCTCAAACGCAAGATGGCGTTCTATCTCACCGAGCGCGTGCGCGAACGCTGGACTCGCGGCGGTTTTCACCCCGTTCAAGTCGTCGGGTCGGGCGTGCTGATCAACCCCTACGCGCTCACCATCGGCTTCGCCCGCCGCTTCGCCACCTACAAACGCGCCAGCCTCATCCTTTCAGATGTGGAGCGCCTGCTCGAACTCATCAACCGCCCGAACCAGCCAGTACAGATCATCTTTGCCGGAAAGGCGCACCCTGCCGACGACCCCGGCAAGGAACTCATCCAACAGGTCTATCGCGCCGTCAAGAAAGCCGAGACCGGCGGGCGCATCGTCTTCGTTGAGGACTACGACATGAACCTCGCCCGCTATCTCGTGCAGGGCGTGGATGTCTGGCTCAACACCCCGCGCCGCCCCTACGAAGCGAGCGGCACAAGCGGCATGAAAGCCGCCATCAACGGCGTGCCGAACTTCTCCGTGCTGGACGGCTGGTGGCGCGAAGCCTACAACGGCAAAAACGGCTGGGCAATCGGCGAGGATAAACCTTATGAATCCAACGAAGCGCAAGACGCTGCCGACGCCGAAAGCCTGTACAATACGCTGGAGCGCCAGATCATCCCGAAATTCTACGAGCGCGACCCGAAGGAAATGTCCAGCGCGTGGATATCCATCATGAAGGAAACAATGAAGACCGTCATCCCGCAATTCTCCACCCGCCGCATGGTCAAGGAATACATCGGGAAGTTCTACATCCCGGCGTTGAAGAAGTAAAAAATTCCGCCACAGAGAACACAGAGTCCACAGAAATTTTTTTAAAAGATTTGCTCAGCGATCTCCGTGACCTCTGCGGTAAAAGAGATTTTATGCTCCCAGAAATTACTGTTACTCAACTTGGCGAAAAACTCAAATCAGATGAAAAGTTCATCCTGCTCGACGTGCGCGAACTTCCGGAGTTGGATCAAGCCAAAATCGAAGACGCCCGGCTCGAGGTCGCGCCCCTGAGCCGCCTAGCAAGCGAGGGACCGGCTGCGTTGCTCGAGTCGATTCAAAGGCGGGGGATTCCCGTCTATATCATCTGCCATCACGGCAACCGCAGTATGCAGGCGACGGCATGGCTGGCGCAACAGGGAATTAAAAACGTCTTCAATGTGAAGGGCGGCATTGACGCGTATGCAAGCCAGGTGGATCAATCGGTTGGGTTTTATTGATTGATGTCGCGCGGCGGGGACGCCGGGTCCCTTGAAAACTGCCGCAAAAAAAACGACGGGCAGGCATCGCAAACGACGCGCCCGATCCTTTCGAATTTCCACTTTGGTACAATTGCCCGCATGTCCGAATTCGACCTGCGAAAACCGAACCCGTTGCTAATCGTCATCTCCGGTCCCTCCGGCGTCGGGAAGGATTCCGTCGTCCAGCGCATGAAGGAGCGGGACTTTCCCTTCCATTTCGTCGTCACCGCCACAACCCGCGAGCGCCGCGAAAACGAAATCAACGGCGTGGATTATTTCTTCGTCTCGAAGGAAGAGTTCGCGCGCATGATCGAAGACAATGAGTTGATCGAATACGCCATCGTCTACGGCGATTACAAAGGCATCCCCAAGGAACAAGTGCGCGACGCATTCGCCAGCGGCAAGGACGTGGTCATGCGCGTGGACGTGCAGGGCGCGGAGACCGTCCGCAAACTCGCTCCCGAAGCCCTGCTGATCTTCATCACCTGCGAAAGCGAAGAGGAACTCGAACACCGCCTGCGCGAACGCAAAACCGAATCCGCCGATTCGCTCGCCCTGCGCATCGCCACCGCCCGCAAGGAACTCCTACGGCTCGAGGCGTTCGATTACGTGATCCATAATCGCGATTTTCATTTGGACGACACGGTGGAAAAAGTGCGCGCGGTAATCGCCGCCGAACATTTGAAGGTGCATCACCGCAAGGTGAATTTGTGACCCAACCTTCCGCCTCTTTTTCGGGACCGGAGACCGACCCCCAACCCGGGCATTATCCAACCCGACAGCCCGTATACGTGCGGATGCCGTCCCTGCCGCCCGTCGCCACTTATGGGCTGATCGGCTTCACCGTCTTCGTCTATATCCTGCAAATCCTGGCGACGGCGTTGTTCGGCGACACAATCTACGGGGCGGATATCGTCACCCTGCTTGGCGCGCGCATCAGCGAAAACATAGACAACGGCGAGTACTGGCGCTTGATCACGCCGGTCTTCCTGCATGGTTCCCTCGGACACATCTTCTTCAATATGTACGCGCTCTTCTCCGTCGGCAGCCTGCTAGAGCGGCATTTCGGTCATGGGCGTTTCCTGCTGATGTATTTCCTGGGGGCGTTTTCTGGAAATGTGCTTTCCTACCTTTTCACGCAAGGTTATTCTGTAGGCGCATCCACCGCTGTCTTCGGGCTCATCGCCGCCGAAGGGATCTTCTTCTACCAGAACCGCGAATTATTCGGCGCATACGCCCGCAACGCCGTGGGCAACGCCGTCTTCATCGTCGTTATCAACCTTTTCATCGGGCTTGCCCCCATGATAGACAACTGGGGGCATATCGGCGGCTTGCTTGGCGGCGCAATATTCGCCTGGTTCGCCGGACCGAAATGGACGGTGACTGGAATCCCGCCGCAACTCTCACTGCGCGACGAACGCGAACCCCGCGAAGCGATCACGGCAGTCCTTCTCGTTTTGATTATCTTCGGCGGGCTGGCGGCGTGGAGGATACTGTAACGCCGAGGGAAACGCGCAACCAACTGCTTCCCAATATTCATCCCTCTCTACGGAGGCGCCCGCCGCAAGTCCGGCAAAAACGATCGCTGAGTTTTGCGCGAGATCCGCATTGCGGACAGTACACGCCGGTGGAGTCGCCTTCGCCCTGTTCGCGCGCCTGCCTGCGCCGCGGCTTGGACTTTGAAGCGCGTCCCCAGTGGACGTAATACGCCAGCCCGCCCGCGATCATAATGACGCCCAGCCCGCCGATGATGTAGGGCAGACTGTTGGCAAGCGAGACGCGCCCGGGCGTATCCTCGTTGACGGGTTCGGCGATCTGCGCGCTCTGCGCCTCGGAAACGAGCGTATCCGTGGTCTTTTGATATTTAAGCGCCACGCTGAATTGTTCGCCCGCTTCGAGCGCGACGGGGCTGTTTTCGTAATAGTTCATTCCCTGCGAATTGATTACCGAAACATGTTTCGGCTCGAGTTCGACCTTTGTCGCGTCGAGCGGCTCGAGAAAGCCGTATTTGAAAGAGGCGACGGCGTGGGCGTTATCCCACAGATAAACGAAAAGGCGTTCCTCTCCGTTGAAGGACAGCGGCTGGTAATACTCGAAGCGATAAGGCTGTTTTTTTTCGATGAATATTGTAAAAGTCTGATATTCGCCCTCTGTCACCGGCGCTTCGTAAGGGGCGTTCATGAATTGACCGCCGCCCGCATCGGAGGCGACCGCGATCAAATCCGCCTCAGCCGGGATGCGGAAACTGAGCCTGACCGGCAGGGACGCATCCGCCGCAACCTGAAAGTCGGTGATGACCAACATGCTGGGCTGGTCGTACTCGGGCCACAACTGCACCGTGACGAACGCCAGCGCCGCCGCCTGCGCGGACGCCGGAAACGACGTCAACGCTCCCAGTACAAGGAACAGGATCAATTTACGCATGAAAGCCTCCAAATTTTTCATATCTTACCATGCGCCCTTTTTACGGAAATGGAAACGTTTTGGGCGCATTTCGTTTCAGTGAAAACCGCCCCAAAGTTCGGGCAAAATCATTGGGTTTTACAGCCCGGGGCGGCGACCTTTTCATGCGCGCGACATTCCAAAGCCTGTTTTATCCCGCGAATTCGGATGTTATAACTGATTACCTTACATTTTGTTTTTAGGACGTTGAAAACGCGGATGAACGCAGATTTTTTTTGACAAATCGCCTGAAAAAATGCCTTATTTCCGCGTTCGTCCGCGTCCCGACTTTAAGAGTTATAATTGACTCATATTACGCACTTTTGCCATCCTCACGAACCGTCCACGAATAAAGTCACGAATTCGCGAATGCTGGCGCGCCTATTCGTTTATTCGTGAACATTCGTGGACGGTCACCGACTCATCGGCAGGCGCACTTTCTAACCAAATGCCATCTTGCGTAAAGTGAGTTAATTACCTTGCACTTTGTTTTTAGGATGCGGAAAACGCGGACGAACGCAGATTTTTTTTGACAAAACGCCCGAAAAAACGCCTTGAATCCGCGTTTTCCGCGCTCGTCCGCATCCTGATTTTAAGAGTGTAAGGTAATCAGGAGTTTTGATTACCTTACACTTTCAGAAGCGGGACGCTGATGAACGCAGAAAACGCAGATTTTTCTCTTTTTTATCAGCGAAATCAGCGTTTTTCAGCGTCCAAAAAGCATTGTGTAAGGTAATCAGGAGTTATAATTAACTAACGGATGTTACGCAGAGGGTGCGTCGCGCCTTTATAAACAGGACTCTTAAGGGTCGCTTCGCCTGCTTTTGCAAATAAGTTCACCCGGGTGGCGCGACGCGCTGCGTAAGGCGAGTAATTAACTGCTCTACAACAACGGCTTCCGACAAGGAGAACCTTCATGCAACGAATGTTTGGTTTTTTGATCGGCATATTCACAGGCGCGCTGGTGGGCGCAGTCATCGCATTGCTCCTTGCGCCCGAATCCGGCGAAATTCTGCGCGGACAAATCCGCGAACGCGGACAATCCTTCTTCAACGACATACGCCATTCGGCGGACGCGCGCCGCATTGAACTGCGCGGACGTTTGGAATCCCTGCGCGCCCCAAGAAGCGACTTCTAACGCCCATTTTCAGCGCTCCCCTGTTATCGGCGCGATGCGATTCGCGAGCGTTTTACCCTGCGGAGTTGGAAGTATAATCGCTTCGTATGTCCATCCTTTCAGGCAAGCGCATCCTGCTTGGCGTCACCGGCTCCATTGCGGCGTTCAAGGCGGCGGATCTGGCTTCCAAACTGACACAGGCGGGCGCGGAGGTTGACGTCATCCTGACCGGCGCGGGAGAAAAATTCGTCACGCCGCTCACGTTTCAATCCGTGACCGGGCGCAGGGCTTATACAGACGAAGACCTGTGGGGCGATGAAGCGCATATCGTTCACATCAGCCTCGGCAAAAAAGCGGACTTGCTGGTCATCGCCCCCTGCACAGCGAATACAATCGCAAAACTCGCGCGCGGCGTCGCGGATAACCTTTTGACCGTCACCGCATTGGCGGCGACGTGTCCGTTATTGATCGCGCCCGCCATGGATGGGGGGATGTACGACCATCCCGCCACCCAGCAGAATCTCAAGACGCTTCAGACTCGCTCTGTGCGGGTCGCTGGACCCGCAACCGGGCGCCTCGCCTCGGGCTTATCCGGCGTCGGACGCATGATCGAGCCGATGGAGATTCTCGGCTACATACGGATCGCGCTTGGAAAAAATGGAAAACTCACAGGCAAGAAAATCATCGTCACCGCCGGAGGGACGCAGGAAGCCATTGACCCGGTGCGCGTCATCACGAATCATTCGTCGGGCAAACAGGGGTACGCGCTCGCCCAAGCCGCGCTCGATGCGGGCGCAGACGTGACCCTCGTCACCGCGCCGACCGCGTTGACTCCGCCTGTGGGGGCGAAGGTTGTTCATATAAAGAGCGCGCAGGATATGCTCGATGCGTTGATGAACGAATCTGCTGATGCGCTGATAATGGCCGCCGCGGCGGCGGATTTCCGCCCGAAAGAAACGGCGAAGGATAAAATCAAGAAGCGCGATGGAATTCCGCAGATTCCGCTCGAGGGCGCGCCGGACATCTTGAAAGCGGTATCCGGCTCCGGGTCCGGGGAGAAGCGGTTCAAAGTCATGGTCGGGTTCGCGGCCGAGAGTCAAGACCTTTTGCAGAATGCGTCTGAGAAGTTGAAATCCAAAGGGTTGGACTTCATCGCCGCCAACGACATCTCGGCGCGCGACGCCGGGTTTGCCGTCGAAACGAACCGCATCGCCTTATTATTCGCGGATGGGAGGCAGGAACTCCTGCCGTTGATGAGCAAGAGCGAAGCGGCTGAAAAAATCGTCGAACACATTGCGAGGCTCTTGAAATAATATGCGAATTCTGGTGATGTCGGACATTCATGCAAATTATCCCGCGCTCGAAGCGGTGCTGAAAGACGCCGGGGCGGTGGACGAGACCTGGTGCCTGGGCGACCTTGTCGGCTACGGCCCCGACCCGAACGCCGTGGTGGAGGAAGTGCGCGAGATCAAGAACCTGACCTGCCTGATGGGCAACCATGACGTGGCTGTCATCGGCAAGATGTCGCTCGAGACCTTCAACGGCGACGCGAAACGCTCGCTGATGTATCACGAGCAGGTGCTTTCCGCCAGCAACATGGATTTCATCAAATCCCTGCCGACCAAGCCCAAAGCGCGCAACGGCGCGACGATCGTGCATGGCAGCCCGCGCGATCCGTTGTGGGAGTACATCCTCAACTCGACGACCGCCAGCCTTAACTTCGACCATTTTGAAACGGACTGGTGTTTCGTCGGGCATACGCACATCCAAAGCATCTTCACCCTCAAAAACGGAACGGATCGGGTCGCCGCCGAATACGCCAAGCCGGACACGGCTCTTACCCTCCGCCCGAGGCTGATCCTCAACCCCGGCTCGGTGGGCCAACCCCGCGACCGCGACCCTCGCGCCGCGTATGCCATTTACGATTCGACCGCCCTGACATGGACTCCCAAACGCGTGGCGTATAACTTTGCCGAGGTGCAGGAGCGCATCCGCGCGGCGGGGTTGCCGGAAAAACATGCCGTGAGAATCGCCGAGGGTTGGTAGGCGCGCCGGACGGGAACCAATTGCTCGATCCCGCCGTCCTTTTGAGAGAGAATCGCCATGTGATTGCCCCGTCCCGCGCATAGCGTTAGAGAACGCTTCCTGCGCAACGCGGGTAATCGCCGATGGAAAAGGAGAAGTTGAAATGAAACGCCTGATACCCCATAGCATTGTCCTGATCGCCGCGCTGATATTGGGGGCGTGCGCAAGGGGCGCTGCGCGGAGTGAACCGCAATATGTTGATGAACCTCCCGCCATGCCCGCTGCCGATGTTGCCCCTGAACAGTTTGCGGCTGAACAAGCCCCTGCCAGCGAAAGCGGCGGGGAAGCGTCCAGCGTCGAAAGGCTCGTCATCCAAAACGCCGACCTTGTCATCGTCGTTTCGGATGTGGAAGGGCGCATGGAAGAAATCCAGAAAATGGCGGAGAAGATGGGCGGCTTTGTCGTCTCGTCCAACCTGTATCAGGGATATACCAGCAACTACATCCCCGTGCCGGAAGGGACGCTCACCATCCGCGTGCCGGCTGAAAAACTTGACGAGGCGCTGGGTCTCATCAAGGAAGACGCAGTCGAGGTGCAGAGTGAGACGCGCTCCGGGCAGGACGTCACCGCCGAATATGTGGATTTGAAATCCCGCCTCAAGACCTATGAAGCCGCCGAAAAAGAATTGACCGAACTCATGGAGAACGCGCAGGACACCGACGAGGTCGTCAACATCTTCAACCAGTTGATGTATTACCGCGAGCAGATCGAGATCATCAAGGGGCAGATCAAATACTACGAAGAAGCCGCCGCGCTTTCCGCCGTCAGTATTCGCCTGGTCGCGGAGGAGACCATCCAGCCGGTTACAATCGGCAAGTGGGAGCCGAAGGGCGTCGCGCTCGAAGCCATCCAGGACCTGCTCGACTTCTGGAAGAACTTCGTGGACTTCATGATCCGCTTCGTGATCTACACCCTGCCTGTGCTGATCACCATCGCCATCCCCTTCTACCTCGCTTTCATCGGCGCGCGCTGGGTCTTCCGCAAGATGCGCGGGAAGAAAAAGATAGAGCCGAAGGCGGAAGAAAAAAAGTGACGAACGATGAGTAACGAGAGGACGGCGCAGTTGCGCCGTCCTCTTTTTTTTGAGAGGGTTTGCCCGCTCCCGGCGCCATCCCCGACGCGGCGTTTCACCCACAAATCGCCGCCGGAGGCAGGGTTGACAAGATGGGCGTTTGGGACGCGGATGAAACGGATCGCGCGGAGACATCTTGCGCGCTGGCGTCGAAATGACAACGACAAGGGGTTTCAGACGCTAAGGCAATCGGTCGTGTTATATAATCCCCGTATATGGACTCTCTGATTCAAGACGCAAAGACGCTTTTCAACGTCCATCTCACGGCGCGGCAGGCCGAGGCGCTCGTCAACTACGAGAGAGAACTGCTGGCGTGGAATCAAAAATTCAACCTGACCGCCATCCGCGACGCGAAGTCCATTCGCGCCAAGCACTTCCTGGATTCGTATTCCTGCGTTTTGGCGTGGAAAGCGAATCCCCCGCAGCGCCTTGTGGATGTCGGCACAGGCGCGGGCTTCCCCGGCATCCCGCTCAAGATCATCTACCCAGCCATGCATGTGACGCTGGTCGAATCCGTCGGCAAAAAAGCCGCGTTCTGCCGGCATGTGACCCAGACGCTGCGATTGGACGCTATCGAAGTGATCCATGCGCGCGCCGAAGAGCTGGGTCAGGACCCCGCGCGCCGCGAGACGTATGATTGGGCGGTCGCTCGCGCCGTTGCAAACCTCAACATCCTGAGCGAATATTTGCTTCCCTTCGTCAAACTTGGCGGGACAATGCTCGCCCAAAAAGGCGAAAGCGGACCCGCCGAGGCGCAGTCCGCTGAAAAAGCGATGAAGTTGTTGGGGGGCAAATTAAAGCGGTTGATCCCGGTGCATTTGCCCGGCGTGGCGGACGAACGCTGGCTTGTGCTGGCGGAAAAATTCGCCGCAACGCCGCCCAGGTATCCGCGCAAGGCGGGGACTCCGATGAAGACGCCGTTGTAAACCCAACTCCGCTTTATTTCTTCGGCAGTTTCGACAAAATGGAAATATCGCGCCGGTGTTCGGCTTTCGGAACGTCGCCGCCCCCATGTCGGCAACTGTCCATCTCGGCGCTGAAGCGCATCCAGTCCGAGACGAGAATGACAATGTGCGGCGATTTATCCTTGAAAAAGAGCGGCGAGAGGAAAAGCCGCAGCACACCCTGCGACATCGGCAGCGCGTTCACCTCGATCACGACAGCGGTCATTTTTGCAAGCGGCTCCACGATCTCCGCCAGCGAGCGGCGCACGCTTCTCGGCGGGAAGAGCGCCCCCATACTTGCCGTGCTTGTGCGCCGAAAACGCTTGTAGGAAATATTCATCCGCAAAAACGGCGTCGCCACTCTCAAGTAATCGCCGAAGGGTTGCGCGTACGCGCTCTTGCGGATCAAAAAGATGACGATGCCCGTACATGCGATCAAACCGCCCAGCGCGGCGAAGGCTGTCCAGCGCCATTGTTCGAAGCCCCAACTGCGGATCGCCCACGCCAGCCCCACCAATGCCAGCCCAAGCGCAAAGACCGCCGTCCACCAGCGGCTCATCATATGCGTGAATACGACCAGGGGATAACGCCTTCCGCCTTTTGCCGCCATGATTCAATCGTCCTCGTCCATGATCGGAAGCGCGCCGCCTCCTTCCGCGCCCTGGGGCGGGTCCCCGTCCATCCGGCTGATTAAACCTCCGATGGCTTTTTCCAACTGACCGCCGCGCAGGCTGAAGGTGATGTCGCCGCGCGTCTTCTCGATGATGCTGCGCGCCAGGTCGGTCTGCCGGCGCAGCCCATTGGTGATCGCGTCCGGGTAGGACATGGCGACGAGGACGGAGTAAATTTCGTCCATGACGCCGAGCAGGCGTTCCGCTTCGGCGGAGTAACCGTGACGCAGAATGTCCAATGTGCGGCGGCGCAGTTCTCCGGGGACTTCCGCCAACCCGTTGAGAAAGGTCGCAGGTTCAACGACCAACTCCTCCGGAGTCGGAAGCGGCTGGTTGCGGATCAGGGCGCAGGTGACGTTCGCTTCCACATATTCCTTCAACGAATCCTGGGTGTATCCGGCGTGATACAGGTCGGGATATGTTGCAAGCGAATTGCGGAGCGTATCCGCGAGGCGGCGCGCTTCGAGCAGGAAAGCCTGCATGGCGGGCGTATCCTCCACATGCGCGGCGCGGATGGCTTTGGAGCAGGCTTGCGTGAGTTTGCGCGCGTGTTCCAAAGCCTGTTCGCGGGCGGCGGTGCGCGAGTCGAAATTCTTTCGAATCCGCTCGGCGATGGATTCCAGTTTGTGCATGTTACTCTTTGGGCGGTTGGGAGTGGCTAAAGTGGTGGGCTAACGAAGTCCATCACGTTAGCGGGATAGTTTGGATAGCGTTGTTTGTAAAGTTGCCTGCTATTGAAACAATAGACGAACAAGCGCAAGGCGCATTCCAGCGCATATGGACAACGGGAAAAGCAACGCGATTGACGAGCAAGGCGCGCTAGATAATGACGCAATTCCGCATTGTCACCTTCGACTGAATACGTCTCTGTTTTGCCTTCTGAAACCTGATACCTGCCAAGATGATACCAAAGCCATTGGTAAGCGTCGAAGCCGTCGCTGTAATACCATTTCGCCTTGGGCGCGTCATCAATCACGAGTTGGATCGCTTCCTGAGTTCGCACCCAGACGACCGCCCAGCCCAGAATACAGCGTGTTTTGCGGTCTACGACCGAAAGAATGTAAATTCTGTTTTTTTATCACCAATGAAAGTGAACAGCTCATCCATTTCAGCTTCTTTTACCTCATCGGGCATGGGCGCGGCAGGCAAGGCTTCCGCTTGCTCTCGCACCCAAAGAGATACAGTTCGATGATGGATTTTCAGGCGCCGAGCAATCCGCCGTAGATTACCGCCGTCCACATACATCTCGGATGCCTGCTTGCGCATACTGGCGGGGTAGCCCTGCGGCTTGGGCTCCGGCGTATACTTGCGATTGCAATACATACATCGATATCTTTGTGAACCTGCATTCGTTTTGCCCGCTTTATTTTGGCGAGCCGTTTCGTGGCAATGTGGGCATTTTTTCATAGCCCTATTTTAACCCATCCTTTTAGCCACTCCCGTTGTTGGTCCAAAGTAG
>WBZR01003241.1_pt1 | contig 15141 bp, 11 predicted proteins | sample 5204231 | NCBI WGS metagenome assembly WBZR01 (sample SAMN12412403, study PRJNA552823) | activated sludge metagenome | isolation source: activated sludge from anammox sidestream of wastewater treatment plant... | place: USA: Virginia | collected 2017-08 | reverse complement strand
CTTCGACGACGGCCCCGCGCCGCGGGTCACCGGGCCCATCCTCGACACGCTCGACCAGTTCTGCACCAAGGCGACGTTCTTCTCGGTGGGCGAGATGGCGCTCTCCTATCCGGCCATGACCAAGGAGGTGCTGGCGCGCGGTCATACCGTCGGCACGCACTCCTGGTCGCACCCCAACAACCTCACCCGCATGGACATCGAGACGGCAAAAGACCAGATCGAGCGGGGCTTCGCCGCCGTCTCGCTCGCCGCCGCGACCGGCATCGCCCCCTTCTTCCGCTTCCCCGGCCTCAACGACAGCGACGCGCTGCTGACGTATTTCCAGTCGCGCGGCATCGCGAGCTTCACGGTCGACGTCATCTCGAACGACAGCTTCATCTCGAGCCCCCAGCGCATCACCGAGCGCACGCTGAAGCTCGCGGTCGCGCACAAAGGCGGCATCCTCCTGTTCCACGATATCAAGCGGGCGACCGCGAAGGCCCTGCCGGCGATCCTCGCAGGTCTCAAGGCCGAGGGCTTCAAGGTCGTCCACCTTGTCGCCAAGGCACCGGTGGTTCCTCTTGCGACCCTGGATGCCGAGTTGCAGCCTGTTCTCGCCAAGGCGGCTTCGCGCGATACCCCGCCCTTCCACGGGCCCATCCCCGGACCGGTCACGGCCGACGGCGAGCCCTCGCCCGTGAGCACGCTGGCGCCGCCCGCACGCACGCGGCTCGACGAAAACCCGCCGGCGACGGCGCGCCACGACGGGCTCGGGCAAGGCTCCGGGTCTCGGTCGGAGCCCTTGCGGCGAAAATCCGCCGAGAGCATCCGGAAACATGCCCCGCGCCGGCGTCCGGGCACGTAGTCGAGCCCCTGATCCGCCGCCGGCGAGAGGGACGGCCCCCGTAGCTCCCGCCACATTTCAGGCGTAAGCTTGGAGAATGGGTCGGTTTTTCGAGACGGCACCAGGGTTTCGACGGGTTTCGAAGGGGAGACGCGTTCTGTCGGGGGACGCGGGCAGCCCCAGACGAAGGCCCGGGAGTTCGCGCCCATGGCGTTGGGCCCATGACCTGGGGACTATGACCTGGGGCCTATGACCTGGGGCCCATGACCTCGAGCCCATGACCTCGGCGTGACATCCGGCGGCCCGGATGACACACCGCCGCCCTGAGCCCGATGCAGCCTCGCTCAAGATCACCCGCTGACGGACCGTCCTGGATAGGTGCCCGAGATGCTGAAACTCTGGATCGCCTGCGCCCTCCTCGCTCTCGCGGGCGGCGCTGCGTTCTATGCGACCGACGGACGGATCTGGGATGCTGCCAAGACCGGCGATCTTGCCGCGCTGACACGGGCCCCGTCCACGGGCGCCCATCCCGCCGCGGCACGGCCCGCGGAGAAAGCCGGGGGCCGATCGGCTGAGACGAGCCGTGCGACGAGCATCGCCGTGGAGGCCGCCGCCGCCGTCGCCGCCACGTCGACCGAGGACTTGCGCGCCATCGGCACGCTGCAGTCGGACGAGAGCGTGCAGATCACCTCCGAGATCGCCGGGCGCATCACCGCCATCCCGCTCGCCGAGGGAGCCCCGGTCGCGAAGGGAGACGTGATGGTCGAGCTCGACAACGCCCTCGCCAACGCCGAGGTGGCCGACGCGCGAGCCCGCTACAATCTGGCAGTCGGCAACCTCGGCCGCGCCAACTCGCTCGCCCGCTCGGGGAACGTCACCGAGCGCGCCCGCGACGAAGCCTCGACCAACGCCGAGACCACCGGCGCGGCGCTCGAGCTCGCCAGGGTGCGTCTCGACAAGCATACGATCCGCGCGCCGTTCGACGGCATCGCCGGCATCCGCAAGGTCTCGCCCGGCGCTTATGTCGAGGCCGGCGCGGCCATCGTCAACCTCGAGAAGATCGATACCCTGAAAATCGACTTCAAGCTGCCCGAGCTCTATCTGGCGCAGGTGAGGACCGGCCAGACCGTCGAGCTTTCCGTCGACGCGCTGCCGGGCCGGACGTTCACGGGCATCATCTATGCCATCGATCCGCACATCGACGTCAACGGCCGCGCGCTGAACATCCGCGCCCGCCTCGCGAACCCGGACCTCGTGCTCCGTCCGGGCCTCTTCGCACGCATCCGCGTCAAGGGCCAGGTGACGCGCAACGTGCTCGTCGTGCCGGAGGCCGCCATCGTGCCGCGCGGGGGCGACAAGATCGTCTACCTCGTGAGGGACGGCCAGGCCATCGAGGTCAAGGTGACGCTCGGGAGCCGCAGCACCGGGCTGGTCGAGATCCTGGACGGGCTCTCCGAGGAGGCGATGGTCGTCACCGCCGGCCAGCAGAAGCTGAAAGACGGCAGCCCGGTCGAGATCGTGGCCGGCTCCGGCTCCGGCGCGCGGGGAACCTGATGGGCCTCTCCGAGCTCTGCATCCGCCGGCCGGTGTTCGCCACCGTTCTGAGCCTCGTCATCGTGCTGCTCGGCATCGTCTCCTATACGCGCCTCACCGTGCGCGAATACCCGAACGTCGATGAGCCGGTCGTCTCGGTGCAGACGCGCTATCCCGGCGCCTCCGCCAAGATCATCGAATCGCAGGTCACACAGATTCTCGAAGGCTCCATTGCCGGCATCCCCGGCATCGACGTGATCGATTCCCAAAGCCGGTCCGAGCAGAGCCGCATCTCCGTCCGCTTCCGCCCCGACGTCGACCAGGACGTGGCCGCCAGCGACGTGCGCGACCGCGTCTCGCGCGTGCGCGGCCGCCTCCCCGACGAGATCGACGAGCCGATCATCGCCAAGGTCGAGGCCGACGCCCAGCCGATCATGCTGCTGGTCTTCAACAGCCCCGTGCTCTCGCCGCTCGAGATCACCGACTACATCGACCGCTTCGTCATCGATCAGCTGAAGAACCTCAACGGCGTCGCCGACGTCTCGATCTACGGCGAGCGCCGCTACGCCATGCGCATCTGGATCGACCGCGAGCGCCTCGCCGCCTTCGCCCTCACCGTCCAGGACATCGAAAGCGCGCTGAGGGCCCAGAACGTCGAGCTCCCCTCGGGTCGCATCGAAAGCGCCAACCGCGAGTTCAGCGTGCTGTCGCGCACGGGCCTCGTGACGCCCGAGGAGTTCCGCAACATCGTCATCAAGGTCTCCGGCAACCATCAGGTGAAGCTCGGAGAGGTGGCGCGCGTCGAGCTCGGCGCCTTCGACGAGCGGCGCGAGAGCCGCTTCGAGGGCGGCACCGCCATCGCCGTCGGCGTCATCAAGCAGGCGGTCGCCAACCCCCTCGACGTCTCGAAGGCCGTACGCGCGCTGCTGCCGCGCATCAACGAATCCATGCCGAACGGCATGCAGGCCCACGTCGCCAACGACGATGCGATCTTCATCGAGCGCTCGATCGAGGCCGTCTACCACACCATCGGCGAGGCCATCCTTCTGGTGGTCCTCGTCATCATCTTCTTCCTGCGCTCGCCCCGCGCCTCCCTCATCCCGATCGTCACCATCCCGATCTCGCTCATCGCCACGTTCACGCTGATGCTCGCCTTCGGCTTCAGCGTCAACACGCTGACGCTGCTCGCGATGGTGCTCGCCATCGGTCTCGTCGTCGACGATGCCATCGTCGTGCTCGAGAACATCTACCGCCACATCGAGCGGGGCGCGAAGCCGATCGACGCCGCCCTGAAAGGCACCCGCGAGATCGGCTTCGCCGTCATCGCCATGACGCTGACGCTCGCCGCCGTCTACGCGCCCATCGCCTTCGCGCCGGGCAAGACGGGCCGGCTGTTCCTTGAGTTCGCGCTCACGCTCGCCGGCGCCGTCGTCATCTCGGGCTTCGTCGCCCTTACCCTGACGCCGATGATGTGCGCGCGCCTCCTGCGCCACAATCCGGCGCCGGGACGGCTCTTCCTCGCCATCGAGGGGCTGCTGAAAGGTCTCGAGCGGGGCTACCGGCGGCTCCTCAGGCTCTCCCTCCGGCACCGCACGCTCGTGCTTCTCTTCGCCGCCGCGCTCGCGGGCTCCTCCGTCTACTTCTTTCAGAACCTTAAATCCGAGCTCGCCCCCGTCGAGGACCGCGGCGTGATCCGCGTGCGCGGCACCGGCCCCGAAGGCGCGACGCTCGCCTACACCAGCCGCTACAGCGCCGAGGCCGACGCCATCCTCGCCTCCGTTCCCGAGATCGCCTCGCGCCTCGTCATCAACGGCAACCCGGAGGTCTCGGGCTTCCTGATCTTCGCGCCGCTGAAGGACTGGAGCGAGCGCACGCGCTCCCAGCAGGAGATCACGCGCGAGATCAGCCCCAAGGTGCGCCGCATCGCCGGCGTCTTCGCGTTCGCGCCCAATCCGAACGCCTTCGGACAGCGCGGCTCCTCGAAGCCCGTCGAGTTCGTCGTGCAGTCGTCGGGCACCTACGAGGAGCTGGAGAAGCTCTCGGACACGCTTCTCGCGGCCCTCGAAGGCTATCCCGGGCTCGAAAGCCTGGAGACGGACCTCAAGCTCAACACGCCCGAGTTCCGCATCGAGATGGACCGCGCCAAGGTGTCGGACCTGCGCCTCGACGTGAACGTCGTCGGCCGCACGCTCGAGACGCTGCTCGGCGGCCGCCAGGTGACGCGCTTCGAGATGAACGGCGAGCAGTACGACGTGATGGTGCAGCTCGACATCCCCGACCGCTCGACGCCGGCCGCCCTCGACACCATCTTCCTGCGCTCGCCGTCGGGCGAGATGGTCCAGCTCTCCAACATCGTCAAGGTGGTCGAGAGCGTGGCGCCCAAGGACTTGAGGCGTTTCAACCAGCTCCGCGCCGTGACCATCTCGGGCACCATCGCGCCGGGCTATGCCCTGGGAGAGGTGCTGGACCACATCGAGCGCACCGTCGACGAGGTGCTGCCGCAGGGCATCCAGACCGACGTCAACGGCCAGAGCCGCGACTACCGCGCCTCGAGCCAGAGCCTCGCCCTGGTGTTCGTGCTCGCCCTGGCATTCATCTACCTGGTGCTTGCGGCGCAGTTCGAGAGCTTCCGTGACCCCTTGATCATCCTCCTCACCGTGCCGCTCTCCATGTGCGGCGCGCTCGGGATGCTCTATCTCGTCGGCGGCTCGCTCAACGTCTACTCGCAGATCGGCCTCGTGACGCTGGTCGGCCTGATCACCAAGCACGGCATCCTGATCGTCGAGTTCGCCAACCAGCTCGAGGCCGACGGCAAGCCGCGGATGGACGCCGTCGTCGAGGCGGCGAGCCTGCGCCTGCGCCCCATCCTGATGACCACCGGCGCCATGGTTCTCGGCGCCGTGCCGCTCGCCCTCGCCATGGGAGCGGGCGCGGAAAGCCGCCAGCAGATCGGTTGGGTGATCGTCGGCGGCATGAGCCTCGGCACCGTGCTGACGCTCTTCGTCGTACCGACGGTCCTGAGCCTGATCGGGCAAGCGCACGATGTCGCGGCCGAGCGCTCCGCCGCACCCGCCGAGTGAGGCTCGCCTCTATCGATCAGAAACGAAAAGACCCTACGGCGCGAAGTCCTTACCGGCCTTGATCAGCGTCGTCCGGGCATCCCAGGACTCGGACGGCTGGGGCGCGTTGCCGTTCGCGACGGCAGGTCCCCCGCGCGCGCAGCGCTGCGGCGCCATCGCGAGCCCCGCCCCGTAGATGGGGTCGGGGCCGGGCGGGCCGAGATCGCGCGTCGATACGAGCCCCAGGATGTCTTTCTCCGTCCGCACGGAGCGAACGCCGCTGACGTTTGCCGCCACGATCGCCGTCACGAACGGCACCGCAAACGAGGTGCCCGTCCGATAGCCCTGCTTCGCATCCGGCAGCGCCGTCAGCACGTCGACCCCCGGCGCCGACACGTCGATGTAGGAGCCGCGGTTGGCGCTCTTGTAGTTCAGGCCGTCGCGGTTGACGGCGGTGACGGCCACGACATGCGGATAGGCGGCCGGATAGCTGGGCGCCGCGGTCGGCCCCATGTTGCCGGCGGCCGCGATGAACACGACGCCCTTCTTGCTCATGCGCTCGATGGCGGCGCCCACGGCACCGTCCTGCGGGCCCGAGAAGCTCATGTTGACGATGTTGACATCGAGCTGATCGAGCCAGTCGAGCGCCGAAAGCAGACGCACGGTGTCCGTCGACGCATTGCCGTTGACGTCGCTGCGGAACGCGCTCGCGAGCAGGAACGTGGCGTCGGGCACAAGCCCCGGTGTCCCGCTTCGGGGGTTGCCGGCGAGCAGCGAAAGAACGGCCGTGCCGTGCCAGTCGTAAGGCGAGGGCCGCTCGCCGCCCAGGAACTCGCCCTGAACGGATTTGAGCGAGCGGAACGCCGGATGGCCGACGTCGAACGAGGTGTCGATCACGCCGATCCGGACATCCTTGGTGCACGCGCCGAGCGACGGGCTCCACTTGATGAGCGGGCCCCCGAAGCAGGTCTGCGCAGGGCACGGGCTGGCCGAGGCCGGGCTGATCTTGCGCGGATCGAGCCCGGGCAGCGCGCTGGCCCCTTCGGTCTCGCCGAGTGTTCCCATGAAGATCGTGTAGGCATGGTTGGGTGTCGCCGGCAGGAACGGAAGCACCTTATGAAGCTCCCGCTCCGCCTCGTCGCGCGTAAAGCCGCCGGGCGCGCGCAGGCGGCGCACTTGGGTGCCGGCCCCCTTGAGCTCGACCGGCTCACTGACGATGAAGCCGCGCGCCCTGACCGTTTCGAGATCGACTGGCGAAATGTCCGAGATGACGAGTTCGTCCCGGCGTGCGTCGACGAACGTCTTGATCGGCATCTCGGCTCCGAGATCCCGCCCCGGGAAGGAGCGCGGGTCGACCTGGCCCTGCATGGCCGTGCGGGTGCCGCCGGCGGCGCCCGTCGCACCGCGGCCCTTGCCCGCAACGCTCTCCGCGCCTCCGTCGGTGCTCGTGTCCCGGCCCGGATCTCCCTCCGGCGTGCCAGCTTCGCCCTTGAGCGCATTGCGGCTCATTCCGAGATGCGAAGCCCGGACGCTCAAACCGTCGAACGGTCTCGGCACGCCGGCCACCGCGTCGGCCGGACCCTCCTGCGCGGCGACGGCGCGCACGAGCGCCGGCGGCGGCTTCGCCGCCGCCCGCTCTTTCAACGCACGCGTGAGATCCTGCTCGCGCTTGCGAAGCATCCGCTCCCGGATGCGCTCGGCGCGCACCTGCTCCTTGCGCACCATCTGCTCGTGATCGCGCTGAACGCGCTCGAGCTCGTGCTGGCGCATCCTGGCGATGTCGCGCACGTTCCGCTCGGCGTCGGTCAGCTCCGTATCGGACGCATCGTCGTCCTGATCCGCCGGATCGTCGCCGTCCTTCCGGGTGCGCTTCTCGTTGCGCGCGTTGGATGGCGGCCCATTGGCCTTGTTGTTCATGGAGCGCACGGCCTGCTGCTGCTGACGCGCCTGCTCCTTGGCACGACGCTCCATTTCAGCCTGCTGTTTGCGGATTGCCGCAAAAAAAGCGGAGGAGTTGTAGCGCGAATTATATTGATTATCGCGTGAGCCGGCCAGGCTGGCATCGATCGGCGCAACCGCCACAAGAAGGGCGGCAAGCGCGAGCCCGGCGGCTCCGCGCACAGCCCCTTCACGCCGCGGGCTCTCCGGGCACCGCGAGATGCGCACACCGGCGGAGGGGCAAGGCGCGCTAGCGGCGGCCATGGCCGTCGCCCGCCGAGTGTCCGCGGGCGGCCGCACCGGAGCAGCGCCCGACGCGCCTCTCTCCGTTACGCAGATCTGTCCCGTCGCACACGTCCTCATCCCCCACCCCCAGGTCGCGGAGTGTGGACGCCTTCACGGTCCTGATGAAGGAGATCGCCATAAGTTCCCCACCGCTAATGGCGCCGACAGAAAAACCGATATGCTCCCACCCGGTAATTAACGGCACCCCCGACTATGGCGGAGGAAAGACCAATTCGGAGTCCGAAATGAGGCACGAAAGCCGCGGAAATGCGGTGCCAAAGCCGTAAAGGCCGGAAAACCCATCGGGCGCCCGATGGCCGAAATAAAAAACGGGACCCTCCCGGATCCCGCTCGAATATATTGCTTTTGAGAGCCCCGATGAAGGGCTCAGGCCGCAGCGCTGCTGTCCTCGCCCGGATTGCGCAGCACGTAGCCGCGGCCCCAGACGGTCTCGATGTAGTGCTGTCCGCCGGTCGCCACCTGCAGCTTCTTGCGCAGCTTGCAGATGAACACGTCGATGATCTTGAGCTCCGGCTCGTCCATGCCGCCGTAGAGATGATTGAGGAACATCTCCTTGGTCAGCGTCGTGCCCTTCCGGAGCGAGAGCAGCTCGAGCATCTGGTATTCTTTGCCGGTGAGGTGGACGCGCTGCCCGTGCACCTCCACCGTCTTGGTATCGAGGTTGACCCGGAGGTCGCCCGTCTCGATGACCGACTGTGCGTGCCCTTTCGAGCGACGCACGATGGCGTGAATGCGTGCGACGAGCTCATCCTTGTGGAACGGCTTCGTCATGTAGTCGTCGGCGCCGAACCCGAGGCCGCGCACCTTGTCCTCGATCTGAGCCAGCCCCGACAGGATCAGGATCGGGGTCTGGACCTTCGCCACGCGAAGCATCTTCAAGACCTCATAGCCGCTCATGTCCGGCAGGTTGAGGTCGAGCAGAATGATGTCGTAGTCGTAGAGCTTGCCGAGATCCACGCCCTCTTCGCCGAGGTCCGTGGTGTAGCAATTGAAACCCTCGGACTGGAGCATCAGCTCGATGCTTTGCGCCGTTGCGCTATCGTCCTCGATCAGAAGGACCCGCATGCTCAATTCCTTTTCCTTGCCCCGTCACAAGGCGCGTCGTTGAGTTAAAAGAACGCTACCGCCGCTTGGACAACCGAGTCCGAACTCTCATGACAAAAGTAACGATCAGAGGTTAACAAATCCTAATTTCCGTTTTGGCACATACCAACGCCTGACCGGCCCGTTCCGGTCCACGCACGGCACGCAAAAACACCTCGCGCCCCACTCGTGGAGACGCGCACCCCGAGCCTCGATATGCGGACTTTCCGGTCGGATCGGGCGCCGGACGGCAGCCCGGTGCAAACTTGATGCGAATCAAGAAGTACCAGAATTCGCCCGCTAGCCCTAGACCCGGAAAACCACTACAATCGCAGGGCAACGCAAAAACTTAGCAAACATAGCCAATGCGTTGCTTTACCGCAACTTAATACGCGTAAGGCAGGGTAAACATTGGAGACAGCGGAACCCGCAGGAACGCCCGAGCCGCCGCTCGGTTGAGCCGGCGGCGCCGGGACACGGATGGCACGCCGTCCCGAGGCCTCGGATAGGACGTTTTTCATGGGATGGCACGCTTCTTGAGTGGCCGGAACCGAGTGTTGGTTGAGTAGGGGTACGGACGATGAAGGCACGGGAAACAGCGCTGAGGCTGAAGCGCTTCGAACTGGACGAGAAGGCCCGCAAAGTCTCCGATCTCGAGCTTATGATCCGCGAGTTCGAGACCATTGCGTCCGATCTCGATCGCCAGATCCAGGCCGAGGAGGACCGGACCGGGATCAAGGACGTCAGGCACTTCGCCTATTCGACCTTCGCCAAGTCCGCAGCCCTGCGTCGCGACAACCTCCGCGCGTCGATCGCCGGCCTCCGCGCCAAGCTCGAGGCGGCCCAGGAGGAGGTCGACACCGCCAGGCAGCAGCTCGAGCGCGCCGCTTCGGATCAGACGTCCCGCGACACCGTGCGGTCCCCGCGCCGCCGTCACGACCGCCCGGCCGGCCTCGCCCTTCGCTGAGCCGCCTCGCCGGCCGTTCACGGCCCGACGAGCCGCGCAACGACTTGCGCTCGCCCCGTTCCCATGCCAATCGCTCGAGGAGGGGCAGAGACGCCTCCAAACAGCAAGGCCAGGGAGTTCGCCGCGATCCGGGCTCGACGAGGGCGCGCGAGCCCGCGTCGGACACGGGGACACATGAGACGGAAGCACCGGCCGTTCGTTCTTGCCGCGCTGGCGGTCGCCGGGGGCGGATGCTCCGGCACGGCGTCGCTCCCGACGCTCGACATCCCAGCCCCCGAAACGGCCGTGTCCAGCTCCTCGACCGCCGTCCCCAACGCGACGCCGGCACCGCAGGGCCTGCTGCCGGAGGAGCTGGTTGCAGGAACACCGATCGAGATCTACACGCGCGTCGCCCGCGGCGCCCTCACCTGCTGGTTCGGCGCGTCCGGCCCTCTCAAGGGCTCCTACATCTACCATGCCGAGGCGGCACCGGCCTCGAAGGGCGGCGCATCCGAGATCAAGATCATGACCCGTGACTCGAGCGCCGACGACCCCCGCGCGCTCCGGGCCTATCGCGTCGTCTTCGCGCCGTCCGAGGGCGGGACCAGGATCGAGATCGAGAACGCCCGCATGCAGGAGCCGCTGGCCACGCGCATGCGGCTCGATGTCAAACGCTGGGCACGCGATGACGAGCCGGTCTGCGAAGACCCCGTCACCGCCGGCTGGTCCGCGGAGCAAGGGGTCCCCGCCGATCCGGCGAAGACGACGGTAAAAAAGAAAATGCCGTAGCGGCCGGCACCGGCCCGGCACGACGGGCGCCACCGACACGTCCCACGCGCCACGCCCGGCCTCCGATGCGGGGCCGCGGCCTGGACCTGGAGGCGCCGCCTATCGCGGCACGCCCCCGCGCCCGGACTAGCTCCGGTAGTCTTGAATCCGCGTGGCCCTCAATCCCGGAAGGCCGTGTTTGTCGATCGAGCGCTGCCAGGACAGGAATTCGTCCACGGTGAGCTTATAGCGCTCACACGCCTCCTCGATGCTGATAAGACCTCCGCGCACGGCCGCCACGACCTCCGCCTTGCGGCGGATGACCCAGCGTTTCGTGTCCCGGGGCGGGAGATCGGCAACTGTCAGCGGACTCCCGTCGGGGCCGATAACGTAGCGCACGCGCGCTCTCATCTGATGTTCGGTCATGATACTCGATACTGCTACTGACCAGCCCTGAACTTAACCCATGTCTCTTAAACATAGCCTAAGCCATTGAGTGAACATACTATAAAACACTGTGCGAAATCACGCATCCTCCTGCAGTATGGTTGACGCGCGTGACGCACCGCAATGGGGATTGCACTCCGGACGGCAGCCTGCCGACTTGCATACGGGAGGATCCGCCCTTTATCATGCGCGATCGGATGAAGCGGCGTGCCGTGTTGCGCCGCGCAATTTCTTTTGTAGGACCATCCGGCCGACCGGCCGTTATCTGGTGACGAGATCGACACGTGTCATTGCCCTCGCTTGAGCCCCCGAATGGAGACGGAAGGACAAAGCGCGTCGTCGTCGCCATGTCCGGCGGGGTCGACTCGTCCGTGGTCGCCGCTCTCCTGGCCCGCGCCGGGCACGACGTGATCGGCATCACGCTGCAGCTCTACGATCATGGCCAGGCTGTCGGCCGCAAGGGCGCCTGCTGCGCCGGCCAGGACGTCGAGGACGCCCGTCGCGTCGCCCAGACGCTCGCCATCCCCCATTACGTTCTCGATTACGAGAGGCGCTTCTCGGACGCGGTCATGAAGTCGTTCGCCGAGAGCTATGTCGCGGGCGAGACGCCCATTCCGTGCGTCACTTGCAATCAGACCATCAAGTTCCACGATCTCCTGGGAACCGCGCGTGAGCTCGGCGCGGACCTGCTGGCCACGGGCCATTACGTTCAGCGGCGCGACATGGCGGGCCGGCCCGCGCTCTTCCGCGCACGCGACGGCGACCGGGACCAGAGCTACTTTCTGTTCGCGACCACGCACGCGCAGCTTGCCGACCTCTGGTTTCCTCTCGGCGGCCTGGCGAAGGGAGACGTTCGCGCGCTCGCCCAGGAGTTCGGCCTGGTCGTGGCGGATAAGGCCGACAGCCAGGACATCTGCTTCGTTCCCAAGGGGCGCTACAGCGACGTCATCGAGCGCCTGAAGCCCGGCGCGCTCCAGGCCGGCGACATCGTGCACATCGACGGGCGCCGCCTCGGCCGCCACGAGGGCATTGTCAATTACACGATCGGCCAGCGGCGTGGCTTGAAGATCGCGTCCGCCGAACCCCTCTATGTCCTCTCCCTCGACGCCAAGCGGAACGAGGTGGTAGTGGGACCACGTGACTTCTTGCGGACGCATACCCTTGTTCTTAGAAATGTGAACTGGCTTGGCGACGGCACCCTCGAGGAAGCCGTTTCCAGTGGAGGAGCAGAGGTTTACGCCCGGATCAGGTCGTCGCAGGCTCCGCAGCCGGCAACCATTTCCGTCGGCACCGACGGGGTCGTGACGGTCGCGCTCCGCGACGGCGAGCTCGGCGCGGCGGCAGGACAGGCGTGCGTGCTTTATGCGGACGGCTCGGGCGAGGCGCGCGTGCTCGGCGGCGGCTGGATTGCACAGGCTACGAAGGCCGATACAATGACCTATTTGGAATCGCCCGCATGACAGTCGGCGGCGGAGCAGGCCCCGGAGGCCGATCGGAGCGGCCATCGTCGAGGGGCAGCAAGACACTAGGGGTGGGGCAGTTAGCCTTCGGTGGGAGAGAACGCGTGCAAAAAATCAAGACCCAGATGAAGCCTCGCTTGCGTGTCGAGGATCTCGAGCGCGCGAACGGCCGTATCGTCGGCATCGGCCACATCGAGGAGGATGTGGTCAAGACCGCCTACCGCCGCTGGGCGCCGATCTATGACCATACATTCGGCCGCGTCTCGACCGAGGGCCGCAAGCATGCCGCCCAGGTGATCAACGCCAGCCTCGAGAGGGGCCGTGTGCTCGAGGTCGGCGTGGGGACCGGGCTCGCCCTGGCCGACTACGAGCGCCATCTTGAGGTGGTCGGCATCGATCTCTCACCCGACATGCTGGACAAAGCGCGCGAGCGCGTCGCCAAGGAAGGGCTCGATCACGTGACGGGCCTGCACGAGATGGACGCGGGCGACCTCAAGTTCCCGGACAATTCCTTCGACATCGTGACGGCCATGTTCGTCATGACGGTCGTGCCCGATCCCGAGCGCGTCATGCGTGAGCTGGCGCGCGTCACCAAGCCGGACGGCGAGGTCCTGATCGTCAACCACTTCAGCCAGACCGAGGGCGTTCGCGGCTGGGTCGAGCGGCGCATGGCGCCCTTCGCGGAGATCATCGGCTGGCGCTCCGTGTTCGACCAATCGCGGGTGATGGGATGCGAGAACCTGACGCTGGCCGAGCGCAAGGCGCTGCGTCCGTGGGGCATCTTTACGATGATGCGCTTCAAGAAGAGCGCGGAGCAGGACCTGAAGCCCATTGCGGCCGAGTAATCCTGGGCCGAGCAGAAAACGCAGGACGGCGCGGGCGACGCTTGACGGGAAGCCTGCTGATTCCTATAGACCAGGGTCTTCGGCGGGATAGCTCAGGTGGTTAGAGCGAAGGTCTCATAATCCTTAGGTCGGCGGTTCGAGTCCGCCTCCCGCTACCAATTCTCTCAAATTCAGGGCACGCCCGCAAAGGGCCTGAGGAAGAACCCGCCGCGAAGGGATCCCGGCGGGCTCGCGCGTTTATTTCGCGCTCTTGTGGGTATCGGATCCGGAGTCTCCGCTCGAGGCGCCGGACGCAGCAGACGACCAGTGGGCGGGGCCTTGAACAACGGGCTTGCCCTGGTAGGTGCCGTCTTCGTTGCGATGCCGGTTCGCGTTCTCGTCAAGGGTTGTGGAATGCGCGCTAGTTTCGCTCCCCATGGTCTTGGGCGTGGTCTTTGCAATCGCAGGCGCAACGCTGAGAAGGACCGCAACGGCGGCTCCCGTGATCAACGTCTTCATGACATTACCTCCATCTCTCCCGTGGGTTGGCCACGGTTGTTGACAGAACGGGACCGCGGACGCGGGAGTTCCTCCGCCGGCCATTCGGAAAGACGGGATCTGTTGCGCTTGATCTGCATGGGACGCTCGTCAGACGGGAGCTGAGGACACATGTCACCCGTGAAGCGACGCTCTCGACGCGCTCAACCGACGAGCCTCTGATCTTCGGCAACGCGCGCATACTGGACAGCGCGCAAGAATTTCCGGCTCACCAGCGCGCGGTCGAGAACGACCTTCTGATCGTGGACCGATTTGACCGCGCGGCGCGGGACAAAAAACTCGCCGAAGTTTTCCACATAGACGCTGAGCGCCTCGGCGGTCACGTCGTGCACCGCGCCGATGCCCTCCTCGCCTTCGGCGAGGAACACCATGTACTCGCGTTCAATGTCGTCCCGCATGACCGTCTCCTGGCTTCGCGTCGTTGCATGACCCATCCCCCGGGAGTTCGGGAAAAACGCCGCGGCCGTGGCGCGGGTTCCCCCCGCGCCGTGCCGCGACACCGCCTTTATCCTCCGCTTCTTTGCTTCCCCGTAACCACCTGGCGGTTAAGCTTCGCATGCATCCGAGGAACACCCGACGCGGCGTGGCGTTAACATCCAGTCGGATCGCCAAGAGGGGAAATTCCAGCTCAGTGGGTCAGTGCATGCGTTCCCGATCGATCCCGAAACTCGCAGCCCTCGTACTGGCGACCGCCCTTGTGCCGGCGGCGATGGGAGCGGGCCGTCCCGCAGCAGCTGAGGGCCGTGCCGACGAGCGGACCATCGAGGAGACATCCGCCCGCCCCGGACCTGCGGCGCTCGCGGTCGTGTCGCTCCGCGACCAGCGCATTTCGGTCTACGATTCCACGGGCCATGCCATTCGCGCGCGCGTTTCGAGCGGCCAGACGGATTACGAGACGCCGGTCGGCATCTACAGCATCCTGCAGAAGAACCGCGATCACTACTCGAACCTCTACGACGATGCGCAGATGCCGTTCATGCAGCGGCTCACCTGGTCCGGCATCGCGCTGCATGCGGGCGCCTTGCCGGGATATCCGGCCTCCCACGGCTGCGTGCGCCTGCCCTACGATTTCGCAGACCGTATCTTTGGCCTGTCGAAGATCGGAACGCGCGTCGTCGTCGCCAGCGACGACGTGGCGCCCTCCGAGATCGACCATCCCGCGCTGTGGAAGCCGACGGTCGCCGGCGAGGACGGACCCGCCGCCACTGCGATCGCCTACACGCTCGACGGCGAGTCGGCGGGCCGCCCGTTCACGCCCGACCTCAGCGAATGGCCCGAGCGCCGGGCCCTGTTCGATCGCCTGGCCTCAGTCGCTGCCGCCAAGGCCATCGAGGCCGATGCCGCCGCCCCCGAGTTGGAGGAGCTCACGAAAGCGAGAGACGCGAAAGCCGCCGCC
>WBZR01003239.1_pt1 | contig 15147 bp, 10 predicted proteins | sample 5204231 | NCBI WGS metagenome assembly WBZR01 (sample SAMN12412403, study PRJNA552823) | activated sludge metagenome | isolation source: activated sludge from anammox sidestream of wastewater treatment plant... | place: USA: Virginia | collected 2017-08 | reverse complement strand
GCCTTCAACGGCATTTATCGATCCGGCGGCAGAGGTCGTAAAGATCGCCGCACGCTGGAAGCTTTCCGATGGCAGCGACACCTTTTACACATCGGGCGATACGTCCGCAATGCGGCTCGCGGCCCGCAACGCCTTCGGCGTCTCAACATCAGGAGCAAAGCGCATCTCGCTCTGACAGCCTGCAAGAACTCAACACATTATCCGTTCATATAGCAGCGGGCGCAGTCCGGCCTGCAGGAGCAAGATAATGAAAAGGCTATTCTTACTAAGCACAATATTTACAATAGTTTCAGCAACTACGATGGCAATGGAGCTTCCCGGAGGTAAATGGCAGCTCGAAAGTTACAATTTCAGGAACAAGATGGCTTATCCGGTCGATCTGTCCTCGGTTACTCTCAACGTGAACGCCGAAGGCAAGCTCGGCGGCCGCTCAGGATGCAACATTTACGGCGGCGGCTACACTATAGAGGATGGCGTACTCAAAATCGGCGATGTTATCTCAACGATGATGGCATGCGATGATATGACCATGCAGTTCGAACGTGCTTATTTCGATACGCTAGCCGCTGTTTCGAACTTTGAAGAAGTAGAAGGCAGACTGACGCTGAGCAACCCAGCAACCTTGCAGTTTCTCAGGTTCACACGTGTAAAAGATAAAGATCGTAAAGACGAATGAAGCCGTCGGCCGTGACGCTCCTTACAAACACAGCACTCTCTGGCGGACGCCGTCACGCAGCGGCCGCATTGTTCTAAGCTCATTGCTAAAGCAGGGCTCAGTCTCTAAAATCTACACTCGTAGTGTCGGAAGCCATCCGGAAATATCACGAGGAAGATGCGATCGGCAAGACGTATGATCTAAAGATCACACGCCGCCTGCTAAAGTACTTGAAGCCTTACTGGGGCTATGCGGTGGCGGCGCTTCTCTGCACGCTGCTGACGAACATACTCATCAGCCTTCAGCCGTATTTTACAAAGATGGCTGTCGATGATTTCATCACGCCGCGCCGAACCGACGGCATCTGGTGGTTCGCGACAGCATTTTTCGGGGTTTTTCTATTCCGCTTTATCTCATCCTACGCACAAGAGATCCTGCTGAACAACGTCGGGCAGCGTGTGATGTACGACCTGCGGAGCGAGATATTCTCAAAGCTACAGCGGCAGGAGGTCGCGTATTATGACCAATATCCGGTCGGCCGCACAATGACGCGGCTTACGAGCGATGTTGACGCATTGAATGAGCTGTTCACATCAGGCGTGATCGATGTGCTCGGCGATATTGTCGTGATCTTTGCGATCATCGCGATAATGTTCGCGCTCGACTGGAAGCTCGCGGTAGTGTCGCTGATCACAGTGCCGCTGCTGTTTACGGCGACGAATTGGTTCCGTAAACGCGCGCGGCACGGCTTCGATCTCGTACGGACACGCAATGCAAAGCTCAACGCCTTTCTGCAGGAATACATCTCCGGAGCGCAGACCGTACAGCTTTTCAATGCGGAGAAGAAGGCCCTTTCCCGATTTCGTGATATCAACGACGAGTACCGCAACGCCAATATCGAGACCATTTTTTACTACGCCATCTTTTATCCGATGGTCGATCTTATCGGCGCCGTCGGCATCGCCATGGTGATCTTTGCCTTCGGTGCCGAGACGCTCAGCGGCTGGTCCGCGGCAGGTGCCGGGCTGACGGTCGGCGTGCTTGCATCGTTCATTCAATACTCGCTCCAGCTTTTTCAGCCGATACGCGACCTTTCGGATAAATTCAACGTCCTGCAGGCGGCGATCGTCGCCTCGCACAGGATCTTTATCCTGCTTGACCGCGATATCGAGATAACATCGCCCGAGAGGCCCGAAAAAATCGGCAAGGCTGCTGGCGAGATCGAATTTGAGAATGTATGGTTCGCCTACAAGGGCGAGGATTGGGTGCTCCGCGATGTCTCTTTCAAGGTGAGCGTAGGCGAGAGCGTCGCTTTGGTGGGGCACACCGGTTCGGGAAAGACGACGATCACAAATCTTGTGATGCGGTTCTATGATATCCAAAAAGGCCGCATCCTCGTGGACGGCATTGATGTGCGTGAATGGGATCTTGCAAGTCTGCGGTCGAATTTCGCGGTCGTCCTTCAGGATGTTTTTCTTTTCAGCGGCACGATCGAGAATAATATTCGCCTCAGCAACTCGTCGATCAGCACCGAACGAGTAGAGTGGGCGGCACGCGAAGTTCATGCCGACGACTTTATAAAACAACTGCCGGGCGGCTACGGCGATCAGGTGCGCGAACGCGGCGCCGGACTTTCGGTAGGGCAAAAGCAGCTGATCTCGTTCGCGCGTGCGCTTGCCTTTGACCCGACGATACTCATTTTGGATGAGGCAACGAGTTCGATCGACACCGAGACAGAGCAGCTCATCCAACAAGCCGTCGAGCGTGTTATGACCGGCAGAACGTCCATCGTCGTGGCACATCGCCTCTCGACAGTGCAAACCTGCGATCGGATAATGGTGATGCACCACGGTGAACTTCGCGAATCGGGAACGCATAACGAGCTGCTGGCGGCACGGGGCCTCTATTGGCGGCTTTATCAATTACAGTACTCCGACGAAAAGCTCCACATTTCGGCGGCACCTAACCCTGCCTAAGAATTAGGCGCAATCTTCTCATAACGGCTATAATACGCGTGATCGTGGAATTGACACCGGACATCCAGCAGCACATTGATGCCTTGACCGGCACTGCATTCGAGGTGTGTCATGCGGAGGCTCCGAACTTCGGCGTTACGCGCGGGCAGTTTGCTGCAAGCATTAGGCAAACGATCGCAAAATATCTCGTCAGATCATCAGAAGGCCCGCTCACAATAGCGGATATCGACGAGTTCTTTGCAAATCTCCAGAATGGCGACCTTTTTCTCGCTCTCGGATGCTCGGCCGGCAATGAGCGCGCGTGGTGGGAGTTCGACCAACAGCACCGGGCGTATATGGAACGCGTGGCAAGGCATCTGGCAAGCTCAGATCTCGACGCAACCGAAGTTGTTGATTCTGTTTATGTTGAGCTGTACGGCACACGCGTCGTTGACGGCCAGCGGATGTCAAAATTCGCCACGTACAGCGGTCGCGGCACGCTGCGCGGCTGGCTGCGGACCGTGATCTGGCACTCGATCGTCGATCTGCACAGAGCCGGGCATGATGAGGTCTCACTTGATGAAATGGTCGAAAGTGTCGGCGAAGGTGCTGCCCATTCGGCATTCGCACTCGAAAGCAGCGGCGAGAGTGCGGCTTTCGATGACCTTGTAAAAGAGCGCTACCGTGCAGTGACGGTTGCTTCGCTCGCCAAGGCCTTTTCATCACTTGATGCTCACGAAAAGCTGCTGCTCGCCTACTATCACGTTGACGGCCTCAAGCTTCGTGAGATCGCACGGTTGGCGGCAGAACCTTCATCGCCGCTGCGCGAGTGGTTCCAACGCCGCTCGCAAACGCGACAGACAGCCCCTGCCGCACGTATTCACGAATCGACAGTAATGCGTTGGCTCGAAAAGAGTTATGCACGCGTCCTTTCGCAGTTTCGAGCGGAATTGAAAGGCGCACATGAGCTTTCTGAGGAGGAGATCGATATTTGCGTCGGCCTGGCGGGTGATGACCTTGCCGGCGGTGATATATCAACGCAGCTTGCAGTATGAAGGTTGAGCAGCCGCAGGAAATTATTATGCAAAAAGTTGCGGCGGAAGGCGTCTCTCATTCGGGAGGCCGGTAGCACAAAATGGCTAACGAAGAAAAAATAGCAGCGACGGATCGAAGGTTTCAGCGATTGCTGGAAGTCTTTCTGCTTGCAAATTCGTCCGACCGTTTTGCCGCTGACGAGCATCTCGATCAAGACACCCTCGCGGCTTTTGTCGAAGGCGGATTGACGCTCCGCGAGGCCGAGCCTGTCGTCGCGCATCTTGCGGATTGCGGATTTTGCAGGAACATCTCAGTCGAACTGATTCGCCTCGACCTCGCATTTGCCGAAACATCGGCCGAGCCTGCAACGGTTCCTGAGGCCGCACCTGCCCGAATTTCGGAGGCGATCAGCCGCCTTTTCTCACGGCTCTTGGGCGGAACCGATGCCGCGGTCTTTGCTCATCAGGAGCACGATCCGGACGACAAGGACGAAGAAAAGGCCGACAACGATAAAGAAAACGATCGGTAGAGCGGAAATTGATATCAGCGACGAAAGCCGGCGGCCGGGTTCCGCCGGCTTTTTGCCGTATTGCGTCGATCCCCTTCGGACATCAAATTCTAATAGCAATAATGCGAATTTCGAATTATAATTTTCGATGAATATGCAGGACGAAGTCATAAGAACGGACAGGCAGGATTGTCCTTGGTCAAGAAAGGCCCTCTCTGTCGAACGCGTAGCGACCGCGAAACTGCCGACGAAGTTCGGCGAATTTTTTATCGCCGGTTATCGCTCGCTCAACAGCACAGAAGAGTTTGTCGTCCTATACAAGGGCGAAATGGACGCCGAAACGCCTACGCTGGTGCGCATTCACTCGCAATGCCTGACGGGCGATGTCTTCGGCTCGATCAAGTGCGACTGCGGGCCGCAGCTTCAAAGGACGCTTGAAATGATCAATGCAGAAGGGCGTGGTGCGGTGGTCTATCAGCAGCAGGAAGGCCGCGGGATCGGTATCTTGAACAAGATCAAGGCGTACGCCCTGCAGGATGAGGGCGCCGACACGGTCGAGGCGAACGAACGGCTCGGCCTCGGTGTCGATGAGCGTGAATATTTGCAGTGTGCAGAGATACTTTTCGACCTCGGGCTATGCAAGGTGAAGGTGATCTCCAATAACCCCGATAAATTGAAGGCCCTCGAATCCGCAGGGCTTCGTATAGTCGAGCGTGTGCCGATCGAGGTTCCCGCCGAACAGCCCGCGGCTCATTATCTTCGCGTAAAGAAAGAGAAAATGGGCCATTTACTAGAGTTTCAAGGCCTGAAATAGAGGCCGACAGGAGGAAAATATGTTCAGTTTTAAGATGCTGCGCCTCATCGGTGTCTCGGTGCTGGTCGTCGCCGGTGCTTCGTTCGCAATGGGCAGCACCATTGCCGGTACGGTCTATGATATGCATCGTAACGGCCTCGCCATGGTCGATGTCGAGCTTATGAACTCATACCATTCGATGATCGGACACACCATGACCGACGGGGTCGGGCGATATCAATTCGAAGGACTCGGCGACGGAGACTATTATGTACGCGTGCTCCCTTTCCGCTACGACTTTGACGAAGAAACGCAGATGGTGACCATAACCACCATTTCGCAGAATGCAAACAGGCCGGGATACACCTATCAAATGCTCGACTTTACGCTAAGCCCGCGCAAAGGTACGCTTGCTGAGGCCGAGGCCGAAGTGATAGTCGCGCAAGAGATACCGCCGGCGGCGAAGAAATCGTATGAAGCCGCGACCGGACTTGTCAAAAAGGGCAAGTTCAACGAAGCCATACCGGAGTTTGAAAAGGCTCTTGCTGTATTTCCCGAATACTTTCTCGCCAATAACGGACTTGCAACGATCTATTACGACAAGAAGGATTATGAGCATGCGGCACCACTTCTGATGCGGGCTGTCCAAGCATACGAGAAGAGCGGCAAGACGCTCTATATGCTCGGCGTGTCGCTCACGAATTTGCATTATTATCCGGCGGCGATCATTGCTCTCAAGCAGGCGGCAGTTCTTGCCCCGGCATCGGGCGTGGTTTATCTGTATCTCGGGTCTGCGCAACGTATGCAGCGTGATTATAAGAATGCAGAGACCAACTTGCTCGAGGCCAAAAAACTGACCAAAGGGAATAACGTTGAGGTCTTTCGCGAGCTTACGGCTTTGTACAGCGAAACAAAGCAGTTCGAGAAGGCGGCCGACAGCCTTGAACAGATGATAAAGGTCGGCAATTTCGCCGATGCAGATCGTGCCAAAATGAAGGAGCAGATCAAACATTGGCGTTCACTGCCTAAGACGAATTGACGCATCAGCTCAGTAAAATAGGATCGGCCGCCTGAAAATGGCGGCCTTTCATTTTGCCTTTCGAACGGTTCGCCGGACAGTCAGCTATCGGAACATATTCATTTGCCCGCACGGCTTTTCCACGGCTTTTCGCCCGGACCCGAAGAATAAAAAAGCCCGTCCGCGTTAAGCGGACGGGCAAAGTAACCTCTAAAGAATATCTTTAGAAGAAGAGGCGAATACCGAAGCGAACCTCACGAGGTGCGGTCCAGCCATTAGCGATCTTGTACGTATTGTACGTACGAGCGGTCGGATTGGCGTTAAGCCAGTTGTTGAAGTAACCGGTGAGTTCGCCGCTGCCGCTGAAGAGCACCTGCTGAATTGTATCGAAGTCGGTACAACGGCCTGCAGGGCATCCGCCGGAAGTAAGTACGCTGCCACTGATCGTGGAAGAAGTGATCGTACCTACCTTCGACGTCATCGACCTGCGGTCAAACAGGTTGATGATGTTGATGTACGGCTGAACCGTTACGCGGTTGTCACGGCCGAACTTATACCGGTGATCGATATTGAGGTCGGTCGAGTAGATGGGTGCGCTGCGGCCCAGGTCACCACGTCCGTAGATGTAGATCGGAGTGGTGCTGAAGATGAAGTTCGCCTGAGTCGAAAGCGGAGCACCCGACTGAGCTGTCGTGTAGAACGAGGCCGCCGTAGTGTTGGTCTTGCTCCATTCGAATTCATAACCGCCGTATGCCTTGAAGACATGCGGACGATCGGTCGGAAGACGGCCGGCGTTCGACTTACCTGACAGTGTATATTCAATGTAAGGCAGGTCAAAGTTACGGTCAACGTTCGGGCTGGTACGGCCACCTTCATCAGAGCTTGCAAGTCCGGAGTAGTTACCGAACAGGCGGCTCCAGGTGTAGCTGGCGTTAAAGAACCAGTGGTTCTCGAAACGCTTGTCGGCACGGATCTCGAGCGCATCATAGCGGCGGACCGCCTTGGTGCACGGGAAGCCGAAGCCCTTAGCAGTGTCGCATGCGAGGCCTTCGCCCGGGTTTGCGATAATGTAAGCTTCGCTGCCTGTTGCAGTCAAGAGACCTGTATCCTCGACCGCATGATCGACCTGCTTGTGCGTAAAGCGGCCGCTGACGATCCAGTTACGGAAGAACTCATGCTGTGCACCGAAGGTGTATTCGCTCTGACGAGCGGCCTTCAGGTTAGGATCGACCGCACCACCGGCGAACAGGCCGAGGCCTCCGTTCGACGGTACGCGGAAGTCAACGTTACAGCTTGAGTATCCCGGCGGATAAATGGGAATACCGTCTCCGGGGCAGTTGCCGGCGATCGGATCAGGGTGACTGCCGAGGACGTTCGCGAAAGTGTACGCAGTGTAAAGCGTTCCGCGAGCCATCGTGATGTCAAAGAAGTCTCTGCGATAGAAGTCGCCGCCGAATGAACCGCGCGGCAGTTCATACTTAAAGCGGTCATAGAACCAACCGTAGTTCGCAAAGATCTTGGTCTTACCGTTGCCGAAGACGTCGAAAGCGACACCGAGACGCGGAGCGATCTTATCACCCCAGCCGAATTTGATACCGGGATTCGACGGATTGAAGCTGGGAACGTTCTCTGCATCAAAGCGGACGCCGAGGTTGAGCGTCAGGCGTTTTGCGATCGTCCAAGAATCCTGAACGAAGAGAGCATTGCTCGCGCTGCTTGCCTTGCCGCGTGTGGCAAAGCGCTGGAGGTAACCGCAGCCGACCGCATCGGGAAGGCTGATCGTGTAGCCAAGGTCAGCACAGTCGCGGCCGTAATAAAGGACCATTACACCGGTATCCCGGTAACCCTGATCGGTCTTGTTCGAGATATGGTTATACTGCCAGCCCCACTTGAAATTGTGGCGGCCGCCAAGGTCAACACCGACATACGAAGCATCCGCATCAACCAGCGTACGCCGTGAAACGTCATATGCGATCTGGAAGTTCGAAGGCATATTGCTGAAGTTCAATCCGCAGCCGGCCATTGCAGTCGTGATAAGCGTACCGCCCGGTGCCGTACCTGTGGAAGGTGCAAAGATACTTGCCGAGTGACAAATATAACGTGTCTGATTCGGAATGCCATACGAACCGAGCTTCTCATTCAAGAAGGTCTGCCCCGCATGGGCGTTGATGACGAAGCGCGAGGTCGGGGTCCATGTGATCTGGCCGTTGATACCGCTTGAGTTCGTACGGCCGCCCTGCGTCGCCATAAAGTCATTGGCACTGACCATGCCGCTCGGTAAGCTAACGGATGTCGGGTTCGTAAGGCCGTATGATGAATCGATGAACCTGCCCTTTACCGAGATCGGATTCCAAAGGTACGTTGCATAAGCACGAACCTTATTCGACGGCTGAGCGTCGATACGGAAGAAAGCTTCCTGCGTGGTCTGCTTTGCGCGGAAACGCTGGCTGCCTGTGTCAACACGCGTGTTGGGATTTGCACTTGTGTAGAAATGCGGATCCGTCGTGTAGTTGAACATCTGAGGCGCATAAACGGTCGAGAACCAAAGGCGATCCTTGACGATCGGGCCATTGATCTTTGCGACCGGATAGCTGGCCAAGCCGCCATCCTTCGTCATACGGAAGAGTTCATACTGGCCAACGCCGGTACCCCAGCGGTTGAGGATCGGGTTGAGACCGCCCTGGAAGCGCTGCGGCCTCCACGAGACGCCGAAGTTGCCGTGCCATTCGTTGTTTCCGCCCTGGGTAGCAACCGTAATAACACCGCCGGTAGCACCGCCGTATTCGGCCTCAAAACCATTCGACTTGATCTGAACCTCTTGGATCATTTCAAACGGAAGGTTGTTGTTGGAGTTCAGGACGCCGGTACGGAAGTTTGTAACTTCCTGTCCGTCGATGACCCAAACGTTCTCCGAACCCGACGCACCGTCGATCTGGAAGCCGCCTGCAAGGCCCTCACCGCGTACGTTCGGGGCCGCTTTGAGCAGCGACGTGAACGTCGTTCCTTTCGGAAGGGCGTTGAACAGGTTCTGCGTAAGGTTGGTCTGGATCTTCGAGTCGGTGGTGTCGATCGTCACGGCATCAGTGTCGCCCGTAACTGTAACGTCACCAACGTTACCGCCGCCTGCCTTAAGCGACAGGTTGATAGAGGCAGCCTGGTCAAGCGCTACGGTAACACCAACCGTTTCCGACTGGAAACCGTCCTTTGTCGTAGTAACGCTATAGTTGCCCGGCGGCACGTTCGGAATGATGAAGTAGCCCTGACCGTCGGTTGTAAGCGTACGGTTGTAGCCCGCCGTGGTACCAACACTCTTAACGGTGATCGTAACACCGGGAATGACGGCACCATTGGTGTCCTTCATCACACCTTCAATGCGACCGTAAACAGCCTGTCCAAAGGTCGAAGCGACCATGGCAAAGCTGAGAACGAGCACTGAAAAAATAAGCGTGATCTTGTTTCTCATTATTTACTCCTTGAAAGTAGTTTTCGTTGAAGACTAAAAGCCAATCGAGGCATTTATTCGAGGTAATTCAATGCAATTACAAAGCCACAACTCTGCGGAATTTGCAAAAACGCATAAGTCATTATTTCACAGCAATTTAGCTGACAGTAAGGTTTGTCTTTCTATTTACTCGGAATTGATTTTCTGCACAAAAATACGAGAATTCATATTTTTTTACGATCGAGCGCTTTTTTGGCCGCAGATCGCCAAAAAAGATGTCTCGCAAAAGCCGGATCCCGTGGGGCCACTCCATACAAATATTTGAACAATATCCGAAAACTCGGATTTATTCGTACCCATGAAACCCGATCTACGGAGACGAAAATGCCTTTAATATTAAGTCATATTGAAAAATTGGCGTAATCATCATTTTTCCTGATAGTTGGCGTCAAATTTGCGTAAAACTAACACAATAACGCCAGTTCACACTCTCTACGGGCGTTTCACGACCGTCTTTCAACATTCAATTAAGGAGGATTCAAATGGGAGATAAGCTGAAATTCATCACTTCGGTAATGCTCGTGTCCCTGCTGGCCGTCGCATACGCTTTTGGCCAAGTAACGACCGGCTCTATCGAAGGTGTCATTAAGGATCAGGCCGGTGCGGTTGTTCCCGGCGCATCAGTTACGGTAAAGGGTGCCGACGTCGGATTTAACCGAACCGTGGTATCTAATTCCAACGGTTTCTATCGTGTTGACCGTATTCCGGCAGGACGATACACAGTTACAGTTGCACCGATAAGCGGCTTTGCCGAAACGACCGCGGATGCAGTGGTCGTTGTCGAAAAGACCACAGCGGTCGAGATCACCTTGGGCATCACAAAATCTGTTGATGTTGAAGTTACCGGCGACCCGCTCGGCGTGGTCGTCGATGCAACGGACAGCAAGGTGCAGACAAACATCACCTCTGACCTTATCGAAAAGCTCCCCCTCGGAACAAGCTTTTCATCCGTTCTTAAACTTAACCCTGCAACCCGAGGCGAAGGGCTGATCGGCGGCTTCACCGTCGCCGGTGCGAGCAAGGCGGAAAACACTTTCAGTATCGACGGCCAGGACATCACGAACTTCCGGCACGGAACGCTTGATGATAATGATACCGGCGTTGACAGCGGGAACATCCCGAATGCTCTTATAAAAGAGGTTCAGATCAAAACCGGCGGCTTTGAAGCAGAACACGGCGGAGCCAGCGGCGGCGTTATTCAGGTCGTTACAAAATCAGGCACCGACCAGTTTCACGGCGAAGTGGGTGCGCAGTTCACTCCGTCCGGCCTTCAACTTGGCGGCAATTACAGCCGGCCGCTGAATACATACGATTACGGCAACGGCGCCCAAAGACTCTTTGCGCTCCCGCCGCCGGAAAAGGATAAGTATCTTGCCTTTGACCCGACGATCGCAGTTGGCGGCCCGATCGTAAAGCGCCATCTTTGGTTCTTTGGGATCTACTCGCCTCAACGCTACAAAGCAACGCGTGTGATCCATTACTACACGATCACGCCCGACGGCGAACTGATCCAAGATCCGAAGATCGGAACGCCCGGTTATCCGTCCACACCGACCGAGACCTACAAGGCGAAGCAAAGCTACGAGTACGCAATGGGCCGCTTCGACTACTCGCTGTTCAACAGCCTGAACGGCTTCACGTCATACCTGTGGAATCCGTTCAAGCAAGACGGCCTGTTCCCGTACGGTTCACAGGCGGTTGACGCGATCGAGCCTTATCAGGCCGGATATCCGTCCGGCCCTGAACTGTACGCCCTCAAAGGCGGCCGCAGCCCGTCGCTGGTATTCAATACCCAGATGACATGGGCACCGAAGAGCTGGTTCGCGCTCAACGGCCGTTACGGCTACAATTTCTTGAACAGCAAACCCGGCAGCTACGCGACCGGTGAAGGTATTCAATATCGCTGTGCAGGTTCGACAAATGCTCCGGCGTACCAGAGTGGAGCCGCAGGCTGCACCTACGGTTACCGCAGTCAATCGTCGATCGGCGGCATCGTCCGCGATGCGTCCAAACACAGCACGTTCAACCTCGATGCAAGTTTCTTCTTTCACGGATTCGGAAGGCATAACTTGAAGGCAGGTTATGAGTACGCTCAGATCAAGGCTGATATCCTCGAATCGTCCATCAACTATATTACGTTGTATTACGGACGTACTTCGCCAAATGCTCCGTGTCCGGGCGGCTCAGCCAACTGCGTCGGTTACGGCGTGGCGGTCATTTACGGCGAAGGAGCAAAAGGCTCGAACCGGACACAGGCACTGTTCGTGCAGGATAAATGGCAGATCGGCCGCTTGACGCTCAATCTGGGCGTCCGCAGCGAGACCGAGAACCTGCCGTCATTCTCGACCTTCTCATCGAACACAAATCCGATCAAGATCCCGTGGGGCAGAAAAACCGTACCAAGACTTGGTGCAGCCTACGACCTGTTCGGGAACGGCAAAACACGCATCTATGCAAGCTTCGGTATTTTCTCGGATCGAATGAAGTTCGAGATGCCGATCGGCTCGTTCGGCGGAGCGTACTATTATCAGGATTTCTTCCCGATGTTGGCCGCGAATCCGCTCTACTCATACTACACGCGTGCTTTGCTTTACGGCTCGTGGAATCCGTTCAAGAACGGCAATCCGTCAACGGCGGGCGGTATTTCGACTTGGCATCACAACTATCGTCCCGACTCGAGTATCGGCGGTTGTGCCGACTCGAGCGGCATTGACCCGACCGGAACCTGTTCGGACCTCGGCCTGACCGGAACCACATTGATCGGCGTAGATCCGAACCTGAAACCGTTCCAACAACGCGGCATTGCCGTTGGCTTCGAGACCGAGCTCTGGAAGGAATACGTTTTGGGTGTCCACTTCGATCGCCGCGATATCCTTCACACGGTCGATGATGTCGGCTATGGTCAGGACTCGTATTATACGATCGGCAACCCGGGTGAAGGGTTAGCGGCTGAACAGCTGCAGGAACTCGGATATCCTCCAGCTGCCAAACCGACACGCAAATATACCGCATTGCAGGTCGATATCACCAAGCGGTTCAGCCACAACTACTTCTTCAGTGCTAACTACACACTGAGCAGGTTGTGGGGCAACTACTCAGGCTTGGCGAATTCGGATTACTTCGACTCAGGATCGAATATGAACGGCGACTATGCCGGCCGCTCCGATCCGGGCGTCAACCGTTTCTATGACTGGTCAGTTGCCGGTTACAGCGCCCACGGCGGCCCCGACAGCGGACCTCTTGCAACCGATAGGACCCATGTATTCAAGGCATACGGCTCCTATGTATTTGATTGGTTCAAGAGTAAGACGAATGAGACCATGTTCTCGTTCTATCAGGTCATCCAGGGCGGAACCCCGCAGACGACCGCAGTAGATGTCCTGAACGGTTCGAATATGTATCTGGTCTTTACCAAACGTGGAGACATGGGACGCACTCCTGTGTATTCTCAGACCGATTTCAGCATGTCGCACACCTACAAACTAGGCCGTGACGGCAAGTACAAGATCACCGGCGACTTCACGATCGGCAATCTGTGGAATCAGCACGCGGTGACGGCACTCAACCCCCGACGCTGGATCCAGGACGGACCTAACGATCCGGGCCTTGGTACATTCGCTGACACGATCGCGTTTGAGAAGGCAATAGCAACGGGCGCGATGGGGCCTTTTTATGACGCCCTTGACACCTTCAATAATCCAAATACTGCGGATGGCTCGAATAGGAATATCCTGTATGGCCGCCCAAGCGCATATCAGGGCCGTCGCTCATTCCGCTTCGGATTCCGCTTCGTATTCTGATCTGCAACAAACTTGGCTTAATGCTTTTCGGGGCCGCCTTCGGGCGGCCTCTTTTTGTTTATGATGATATTGTCTGTAATAATTTTCCCATGTCTGAGCGCATTTACAGAGATTCTGTCCATAACATCATTCGCGTTCAGACCGGAACGCCGGAAGGTGAACTGATAGCAGAGCTGATCGACTCGGCAGAGTTTCAGCGTTTGCGGCGTATAAGGCAGCTCGGCCTTGCTTACTTTGCTTATCAATCAGCTGAACACTCGCGTTTTACACATTCGCTGGGGGCATTTCACCTTGCGACCCGCACACTGGACAGGCTGCGGCTAAAGTATGAGATCAGTGACGATGACCGCATTGCCGTAAGGGTCGCGGCCCTGCTTCACGATGTCGGGCACGGCGCCTTCTCGCACGTGATCGAGTCGATACTTGGTTTTCACCACGAAGAGTTCTCAATAAGCACCGTCCAAAGCACTGACACCGAGATCGGCAGGATCCTTGCGGATCATTCGGCGACGCTTGCGGCAGACATAGCTTCAATTTTGCGCGGCAGATTCCGGCGGCGCGCTCTCGCCCAGCTTGTTTCTTCACAGCTCGATGTCGATCGGATGGATTATCTGCTCCGCGACAGCCTGCTTACCGGTGCTAAGTACGGTATTTTCGATCTCGAATGGATAATCAAATCGCTTGAGATCAACGAACGGGATGATCACCTTTACATTTCCGGACCGGGCGTTTATGCCGTCGAAGACTATCTGCAAGCTCGCTATTATATGTTCCGGCAGGTGTATTTTCACCGAACTCTTCGTGCGGCCGAGTCGATGTTAAAGGCTCTCCTGCGACGCGCGATGATGCTTTACGGCGAGGGCGGCGACGTTTGGCTTTACGACGGAACGCCAATGGTCAAGATACTGCGGGGCGAGAGGCTATCACTTGCCGAGCACCTGTCGCTCGATGATACCGACATTCTCTTTTACATAAAACAATGGCGCGGCTCGAAGGACACGATACTCGCGGACCTTTCATCGCGTTTCCTCGATCGAAGGCTCTTTAAGGCATACGACCTTGATATGCCCGAGAATGATCGCACTTCGTTCATTGAAGGCGTGCGTAACGCCGCCGCCGCCCGCGGATTCGATCCGGAGTATTACGCGCTCGAAGATCAGGCAGCACATTCGCAATATCACTTCTATACGAGGGACACGTCGAACGTGAAAGATCTGATCTATGTCGAGCACGGCTTCTCGCGGCCGAGCATTCGAGAGATCTCGGAAGTAAGCGGTGCGGTACGCGGCCTGCAGGAAGGCTATTCCCTGCATCGGCTTTGTTTTCCCGCGGAACTCAAAGATGAGATCGAAGGCTTATATCACAACGCTTAGTGCCGCCGCTTGCGTCCTGGCAGCAGCTTTTTTCACCGCGCAGACCGCCGCGCAGACTTTCGCACTTCTTTCGGTTGACGGTGACAGCTTCGCAGCGGGACTTACAGACGAACTGCAAACGAAGGCCGAGGTGATCGATCGCGGCCTTGCGGAAACAGCATTCAAAGCCGTGAATGTCGCCGCACCCTACAATATGACGACCGCCGAAGGAATGATCGCAGGCAAGGCGATAGGCTGCGATATTCTTGTTCTTGTAAGGGCGAGAACAGAACGCCGAAATTCGTTCGAGCGCGGTGAGTATTTCGAATCGTGGGCGGCTGTCTATGTTGTCAGTGCCCGAAGCGGACAATTGATCGATTTCACGCTCCACTCCGCGGACGCCGAGACGGCAAACGCCGCGGCGGAAGCATTGACATCACGGATACCTGCGGCTGCGGCAAAGGTGATCGCAGCCGCGCGGTCAGCCGCCGAAAATGAACGGAATAACGGCCAAATTCCCGAAATGGAA
>WBZR01003238.1_pt1 | contig 15150 bp, 11 predicted proteins | sample 5204231 | NCBI WGS metagenome assembly WBZR01 (sample SAMN12412403, study PRJNA552823) | activated sludge metagenome | isolation source: activated sludge from anammox sidestream of wastewater treatment plant... | place: USA: Virginia | collected 2017-08 | reverse complement strand
GTACATCAAGTCGAGGTGTAGGGCCTTTTGGTGATCGAACGTGCACTGAATGTCTTCGGATGCCTGGCGCAGCGCGGCTCGCGCCACAGCGCGCGCTCGCTCGCGCGCTTCCGGCCGGAGCATGTCCGACCCGGTCCAGGTGCCGTCATCGCGCAGGTCAAGACTCCACGCCTCCCAGTTGGCGAGCCAGTCGCCGCGGTAATGGTCAACCAGGTGTCGGCCCGAGAGCGCATCGCCGAGGTACCCCAACACCACCTGGCCATCGAGCGCCCGGAGCGTCTCCCGCCAATCGTGCGCCCAGCCGGCGCCGTACTGGTAGCCTGCCACGACGCCGAGCCGCTGCACTCCGGCGCGCCACGAGTCCCAGGACGTGCGTCGCCCGGTGACGAAGAGCTCGTGCCGAAGCTGCTCACGACTGCACACGGCAACGGCGCCCCTGACGTCGCTGCTGCCCGGCATGCCGAACGTGGCGCAGGAGGGGCGCTCCTGGTGCCGGAGAAGGACGCCGAGCGCGTATCGCGAGTCGTTTCCGCCAGAGAGTGCAACCGCCCACTGCCTCGCTCCGCTCCCCAAGGACCAGGCTTCGTAACCGCGATCGAGGGCGGCGTCCAATGCTTCGAATTTCGCTTTCTGTGTCGCCCCGACCCAGCGGTCGCCGTAGCTCGGCCGCGATCGTTCCCTTGTGAGTACAGAGCCTCCGCGGAACGTGAGGAGCGCGCGGGGCGAAACCACCTGCATTTCCTCGAAGCACGTGGTGTCGTCGGTCGGATACGTGACGGTCAGCATCTGCAGACAGGCCGCATCGTTCAGCCGCGGGCGCTCTGGCAGGGCTCTGGCGAGAGCGCCGAAGTCGCTCGAAAAGGCCACTCCACCCGGTACCATGGCCCAATAGAGCCATGCCACGCCGAGCCTGTCGCACAGCACCTCGAGACTGCGTGAGTTCTCGTCGTGGGCGAACGCAAGCCAGTAGCCGTCGAGCACGCTGAGCGATTCCCTGAGCCGAGGCCATTCGAGCCGCGGGATGTCGAGAGCGGCTCCGGGGCGTGCAAGCGGCCGGCCCACGACAGCCACTTCGACGCCGTCTAGGGTCGTGCCGCTGGCGACCGTCGCGGCGCCGGTGGCCGCAGCTCCGCGCAGCCGCAAAGCCAGGCTGGGTTTGTCGAACACGGCATGATCGGGACCGGGTGAGTCCGTCTCTTGCGCGAGGCTTGCGAGGGTCGCCGGATCAGCGCTGGCCGACTGCGTGGCAAAGACGCCGTAGAGGATCGTCATCTTCCAACGGGGGGGATCATCGAGTGCCCACTCGGCTGACAACGTAGCGGAACTTGCCGGACGCCTCGGGTGCGATGTGTGAAACCTCCTCGACCTCGATCTGCACCGAGTTCCCGAGCCGCGCCTTGAGCCCACGCTTGATCGTGCCGCGGATTGCCTCGCTGTGCTCGGGGCCGGGAACCACTTGCACTCGCGTCCGATCCAGGCTTTCCTGAATGATCTTGAAGGACGCGATGCCGGAGATGTCCCGCAGCACGTAGATCAAGGCGAGGCCGTGCATCACGGTGCCGTCGGCGGCGACGACGAAATCGGTCGCGCGGCCCTGGATCTCGTCGAGCAGCGGCAGCCCGCGCCCGCAGGGGCATGGGCGGTCGTCCAGCACACCGATGTCTCCCGTTCGGTACCGGATGAAGGGGAAATCGCGCGTCGCGAGATGCGTGACTACGATCTCTCCAGGCTCGCCGGCAGCCGCGGGAGTGCCGTTGGGCCGCACCGTCTCGACGATCACGTCTTCGGCGGTGATGTGCATCCCGCCGCTCGGGCACTCGTGCGCGATGAAGCCGGCGTCCCGGCCGCCGTAGCCGTTGGCCACGGCGCAGCCAAAGACCCGGGAGATCGCGCCACGCTGCTCGTCGTAGAGCTTCTCGGCCGTGACGAAGGCCACAAGGATTCCGAGATCGTCCATCCGGACGCCGCTTTGCTCCGCATGTCGAGCGATCAGGGCGAGGGACGAGGGATATCCGAAAAGCATCGCCGGTCTGGCATTCCGGATCGCTGCGACGAATTTGTCCAGATTGGCGCGCGACATCTCGAACGCCGGAAGCAATCGCGTCCGGAGGAGTCGATCCCGCAGTGCTCGCATCCGATCCTGCGCGCCCAGTTCGATCGGGGAACCCCAGACGACGATCTCCCGGTCGCCGATGTCGACACCCCACCAGCGCGTCGCCCGCCATTTCGCAGCGACGTCGTGGCTGATGCGTTCCCGGCCGATGAAGAAGATCAACGGCTCGCCGCTCGATCCACCGGTGTTGAAGCGGGAAAGCTCCTCGGCACGTTCGGATTTCATGAGCTCGAGGTTCGCGCGGACGTCCGCCTTGGAGAGTAACGGCAGCCGTTCAAGGACGGCCGTATCACATGCATCCTGCGCATCGAAGCCGAGTTCCCGAAACCGGGTCCGGTAATAGGGGACGTGTTGCTGGGCACTTTGGAGGAGCGCCCGCAGACGCTCCGCGCGCAGGGCCTCCAGCCGCTCGCGGGACCACCACTGCGACTGCTCCATCGCACGACGCACTGCGACGGTCGAGTGCCGTTTCACGCGCTCGTGAAGCGGAAACAGGACCGACGAGACCAGCCTCGTGTAGATCCTCTGGATCATTGCCGGGATGTCGATAAACCGAGGTCGCTCGCTGTTGTCGGCTGCTACCGTAGATTTGGGTCACACACGCCTGCGGCTCGCGACAGCCTCGAACCGCCCGCCGAGGACGATCGGCGCGAGAAAGTCCGCCAGGTGCGGCTGGATCAGGCGGGGGGGCGGCGATGCGAGCGCAGCGGTCACCGCGCGCTCGAGATCGGACAGTTTCGGCGCCCAGTGCAACGGCGCGTACTTGGCCAGGTGTGTCAGGAGCTTCGTCTGATGATCGTCCGCAAGTGCCGTGTTCGGCACCGCCACGAACCTCTTCGCCAGAGCCAGTAGCGAAAACACGGTTGCTCCGCCATGACATATGGTCAGATCGGCGCCTGCGAGCAGATCGTCGATCGAACGACGGAAGCGAAAGAAGGCGCAGTGGCGGGGTTCATAAGCGCCGGATCCGATCTGGCATTCGACCGGTCCCGGCAGCCGGCCGAGTCCGGCCAGCCGGTCGACTTCCTGGATGAGGGGGTCGAAGTGGGTCGTCCCAACGGTCACGAAGATCACAGGACAGTCCCTTCGAATCTGCACCCCAGCTGCTCGTCAGCAAGTTCCGGCCATTGGACGAGGAAGAGGTCGGCCAACCGGAGGCAGTTGACCAGCTTCCCGGTTCTCGAGAGCTCGCTCGTCCTGGTGATGCTCTCGATGAACACCGAGGTCGATCCCAGCATTTTCGCTGGCACCAAGACCGGGACGGCCATCGCTGAACCCATGCAGATGACAAGACGAGGGCGAACCCTCCGTACCAGCCGCCATGCGCTCAAGGCACAGTGGAGGAAGCGCAGCGCCGGGCCGAGAAAGCCGCGGTCGCTCCGCTGAGCGAAGGTCGGCAGCTTGTGCACGGTGCCAACGCGCGTCCACGCGGGCGTGACCGAGTCGTCGGGAAGCACGAAGACCCAGTCGACTGATTGGGGCAGCCCCCCGAGCAGGCTTCCGGCTTCCCAGACGAAGCCGCCACCTCCCACGAGGAACAGGACCGGCCCGGCTGCGAGGACCTTGCTCATGAATCACTGTACATTGCGATGCTTGCTTTGGCGCTTGCTCGACGATCCGGCGGTCCGTTCTGCCGAAATCAGTGGGCAGGAACGCGTCACGCTGGATGTTGTGCGGCAGAGCCTCGAACCGTGGCTTTTCGATACACGGCAAGCCAGGCGCCGCCCACGCTTGGCCACGTGTATCGCTGCGCTTCTCGTAGTCCCGCCTGCACCAGGGATTCCGCGAGCGACGGCTCATGTGCCAGTCGCAGCACGGCGGCAGCCATGCCTTGGTCATCGCCGACATCCACGAGGAGCGCAGTCGCACCGTCCTTGACAAAGAACGGCACGCCGCCCGCGCGCGTGCTCACGACCGGCACGCCGCTTGCGAGCGCTTCGAGGACCGAGTTCGGCATGTTGTCGACACGGCTCGGATTGAGCGCGACCGTCGCAGTTCGATAGAGCTCGGCGATCTCCTCGCGGTCGAGCCGACCCGGAAAACGGACGGCTGCCCCGATTCCAAGCTTCTCAGCAAGCGACCGAAGCGGCTCACGGTCGGGTCCCGTTCCCGCGATGGTCATGCGGGCACCAGGCATTGCTTCGACGATCCGCCTGAAGGCTTTCAGTGCCGCCGGAATGTCGTACAGCGGCTCGAGATTCCGCGTGACGACGACATGTGGCGCGCGGGCGGCTACAGGCGTCGGGCCCGGTCTGAACCGCGCGGGATCGACGATGTTCGGCACCACCTCGGCGCGAAGCCCGGACCGCGAAAAGATCTCCTGCAGGAAGCCGGAAGGGACCACCACGATCGAAGATCGCGCGAGCGTCCGGCGAACGCTGACGCCGGACCCGGCGAGGAAGGATTCTGCTTTGCCGCCGCGATAATTCACGATGGCTGGAATTCCCCGCAGGCTCGCTATCCAGATGGCCGGCGTGGCGACGAGGTGCCACGACCAGCCCGAATTCGCCATGACGTGTACCGCGTCCACGCGCGCAGTCATGCGCCAAAGGCGCGCCAGATAAGGCACCAGTCGGAAAAACGCGCGAACGCCTCGGAGGCGACCGACGAAACGCGGAACATATGGCGCGTTCGTTTGCACCAATGTGATCGCCACGCCCTCGCTCCTCAGCAGCTCCGCGAGCTGGAGTGTCTGGTTTGCAATGCCGCCCGCGGGTGGTGGCAACGGGCCCACAAGCCCCAGTCTCAACTCGCGCCACTCCATCAGGCACTCGGCGCCAGAGTGGCGAAGATCTCGCGGTAGCGCGCCACGCTTTGGCGCCAGTTCCGTTCCTGCTCGACGAACTCGCGTCCGCGCGCACGGAGCTGCGTCCATCGATTGCGGTCCGCCAGCAGCCGCAGGACTGCGTCGGCGAGGGACTCCCGGTTTCCCGCCTTGAAGAGGATGCCCGTCTCGCCATCGCGGATGAGCTCCCGATGGCCGCCAACGTCGGAGGCGACGAGCAGTTGTCCCTGGGCCATCGCCTCGAGCGGCTTCAGCGGCGTCACGAGCTCGGTAAGGCGCATGGAGCGCCGAGGATAAGCGAAGACATCGACGATGCTGTAGTAGCGATGGACGTTGTCATGGGGCACGCGACCAGCGAAGATCACCTTGTTCTGTAGGTCGCGTGCCGCGATCAGCGCCTTGAGGGTTTCCTCCTGCGGACCGCCTCCGACTAGGAGGAGACGCGTCTCCGGGAACTTTTCGAGTACGTCGGGCAGGGCTTCTACCAGGAGGTCGAGGCCCTCGTATGCATAGAACGAGCCGATGAACCCCACGACGATGCTCCGGTCGAGCCCGAGCGACCTTTTGAGTGCGACGTCGGGTGCGGCGCGAAAGCGGAACGCATCGACGTCCACGGCATTCGGAATCACCGTCACCTTGGCTGGCGGGATCCCGCGCGCCACGATGTCATTCCGAAGCCCGTCGCAGATCGTCGTCACGTGATCGGCCCGGCGCAGCGCGTAAGTCTCGAGCGCGCGTGTCCCGCGGTAGCGCAGGCCCCATTCCCGGCTCGTTCCGTGATCCACGGCCGCGTCCTCCCAGAGCGCCCGAACTTCGTACACGACGGGCAGGCGGTGCCGCCGGCCCACGCGCAGCGCCGGTAGCGCGTTCAACACCGGCGAGTGCGCATGAAGAATATCAGGACGCACGAGCGCGACGACCTCGTCGAGCCGCCGCGCGATAGCCCGCATCATCGCGACCTCCCGAAGTACCGGGAACCGCGCAAGTCCCTCCGGCCGCCAGCGGGTACGGTAGAACTTCAGGCCCTCCACTTCCTCTTCCGGGAGGCCAGGCGCGACGTGCTTGGGGCTCGTGAGATGGTACGTTTCCCAGCCGAGCGCGCGCTGTTCGCGTAGGATCGCGAGTGTCCGGAAGGTGTACCCGCTGTGCAACGGAACCGAGTGATCGAGAATGTGGAGGACTCGCAGGGTCATCCCACAGCCTGGAGTCTTGTCGTCGCTGCCGCCGACCCGGCGCACAGCCCGAGGAACGAATCGAACATCAGCAGCGTCCAGAGCGGCGCGCTGTAATCGCGCCCCCCCGACTGATGTGCATCGACGAGATGCCTGAGGTAGCTTTGGTTGAAGAGCCCGGTATCGGCCATCCGCGCGCCAAGCACCGCATTGCGGACCCGCTCGCGCAACGGCCCGCGGAACCAGCGGGCCAGCGGAACGGCAAACCCCATCTTTGGCCGATACAGGATCTGCGGTGGCAGGTATGGCTCCATTGCCTTCTTCAGCGCGTACTTACCCTCGCTTCCGCGGACCTTGTGCGATGAGGGCAGGCCCGCGAGCCACTCGACCAGCGGGTGGTCCATCAGCGGCTCTCGCACTTCGAGCGAATGCGCCATGCTAGCGCGGTCCACCTTGGTGTTGATATCACCAACGAGATAGGTCTTCAGGTCGAGGTACTGGACGAGCGCGACCGGGTCGTCCCGGTTGGCGCGCTGCGCGTGGCGGTGGAAGACCTCGACCGCGTTGTAGCCGCCGAGCTGGGCTTTCAGGGTGTTGCCGAAGAGCTGCGCGCGCATGTCGTCGCGCAGGATCGAGACCCCGTGGAAGTAGGCCTCGACCGAGTCACGCGCGAGCGCCTGGAAGGTGCTCTTCGCGCGGAAGACGCGCGGCGCCCAGTCGGCCTTCGGGTACATGCGGCCGAGGAGGCCGAACACCGGGCGTCGCACGGCGAGCGGCAGCGCCGAGCGCATCCTCTCCTCGCCCATGTGCATGCGGTAGCGGCGGTAGCCGCCGAAGCTCTCGTCGCCGCCGTCGCCCGACAGCGCCACGGTCACGTGCGTGCGGGCGAGCTGGCACACGCGGTACGTGGGAATCGCGGAGCTGTCGGCATAGGGCTCGTCGTAGGTTGTGGCGAGCGTGTCGATCAGATCGAAATCGTCGCTCTCGACGCGGTCGACGTGATGGCGCGTGCGGTAGCGGTCTGCGACCTCCTGCGCATACCTCGACTCGTCGAAAGCGGGGTCGGCAAACGCGATAGAGCAGGTTTCGACCGGGTCGCTCGAGAGCCCGGTCATCATCGCGACGACCGCGCTCGAATCGACGCCCCCCGAGAGGAACGCGCCGAGCGGCACGTCCGAGATCATGCGGAGCTTCACCGATTCGCGCAGCCGGCGCACGAGCTCCTCGCACGCTTCGGCCTCGCCGATGCGGTTGTCGAGCGTGAAGCTGACGTCCCAGTACTCCTGCGGGGCGGGGATGCGCTGTCCGCGCACGATCGCGAGCGTGTGCGCGGGCGGGAGCTTGCGCGCGCCGCGGTAGATGGTGCGCGGCTCGGGGACATAGCCGAGCGCGAAGTACTCCTCGATGGCGTATGGCTCGAGGTTCCGGTCGAGCCCGGCGTGCGCCGTGAGCGCCTTCAGCTCCGAGGCGAAGATCACGGTGCCGTCGTCCAACGCCGCGTAATGGAGCGGCTTGACGCCGAGGCGGTCGCGGGCGAGGAAGAGCGTTTCCTTGTTCCGGTCCCACAGCGCGAACGCGAACATGCCGCGGAAGCGGTTGACGCACTCGGCGCCCCACGCCTCCCATGCGTGCACGATCACTTCGGTGTCGCACCTGGAGTGGAACACGTGGCCGAGACGGGTGAGCTCGGGGATCAGCTCCTGGAAGTTGTAGATCTCGCCATTGAACGCCACGCAGACCGTGCCGTCCTCGTTGTAGAGCGGCTGCTGGCCGGTTGCGAGATCGATGATCGAGAGCCGGCGATGCCCGAGCCCGAGCCCCGGCTCGAGGTGGATGCCGCCCTCGTCCGGTCCGCGGTGATGCTGCGACTCGTTCATGCGCTCGATGAGGCTGCGGGAGATCTCGCGCTTGCCGCGCACGTCGAATACGCCAACGATGCCGCACATGGTCCGCTCGGTCTCCGTACGCTCAGGCCCGGGTGAGCGACGGATCGGGGACGCCGCGCCGCTGCAGGAGATGGCGGTAGAGCCGGTCGTATTCGGCCACCATGCGGTCGAGGCTGAACTGGCGTTCCACCCGGTTGCGACCGGCCTTGCCGTGGCGGCGCGCGACGTCGGGGTGGTGCGAGTAATCGAGAATCCTCGTCGCCAGCGCCTCGCCGTCGGCAGGCGGCACCAGTCGGCCCGTCAGCCGGTCTTCGACGAGCTCGGCGTTCCCGCCGACCCGCGTCGCGACCACCGGAAGGCCGCTCGACATCGCTTCGAGGATCGTGTTGGAGACGCCCTCGGCGCGCGACGGAAGCACGAAACAGTCTAACCCACGCAGGATCTCCGGGACGTCATCGCGCTCGCCGGGAAGCCAGGCGAGCTCGGCGAGCCCCGCCTGCCCGAGAATGTGCTCGACTTCGGCCTTCTGCGTGCCGTCGCCCACCATGACGAGCCGCAGACGGGTTCGCGCAGTCGGATCCCGCTCGATTGCGCGCACGAAGGCCCGGGCGAGGTTCGCAGGATCCTTCACCGCTTCCATCCTGCCCACCGTGCCGACCAGCCAGAGCCCTGCACCCGAGAACGGGCAGCCCGAAATCGCGGGACGTCCGTCGCCGGGCCGCGAAAAGCGCGTCGCGTCGACGCCGTTGTAGATCTGTGCGATGCGCTCGGGGCGAATGCCGATGCGCCGGCTGAGGTAATCCTGCAAGTGCTGCGAGAGGGCGACGTAGCTCGTGACGAACGGACTGAACGCGCGGCGCGTCCATCGGAGCCGCGCATTCGAACCGTCCAGGTCGGCGGCATCCCACCCGTGCTCGCCGTGGATCCGGATGGGCACGCCCGCAGCCCACGCAGGGAGCGTCGCCTCCAGTGCGGCCATGTTGCGCGTGTGGACGATGGCCGGCTGGAGCTTGCGAAAAAGGCGGAAGAGGCGCGGATACATCCCGACCAAGTGGCCGGGATCCTTGTCGAGCGCCTCGTAGAGGACGTCGACTCGCTGCACCCGCCGGCAGAACTCGGGCGAAATGTCGGTGAGCGAAACCACGCCATGGCGCCATGCACCGAACGGAAGCCGGTTGATCAGATTCACGAGGCCGTTCTCCAGTCCGCCCACGGCGAAGCGATAGACGACGTGGAGAACCAGCGGGCGACGATCCGCGGGAACGTGCATGTCTCACCCAGCCGTCGCCGCGTGCAGCGCGTTCATGACTGCGGCCGCCATATCCCGCGAGAACGCGTCGAGCGCCCGTTCACCCCGCGCCGCCGGGTTGGTCTTGGGCGTATAGATCACGATGACGGCGGAGTAATCCGGGTCGAGCGAGATCTTCGCGACTGCGAGCAACGCTTTGGCAATGGTGTCGCTGGAAGTGAAGCGGCCGTCCACCCAGTACCACGACCGCGCCGCCAGCGGATCGGGCCCGCCCGCGATCTCGGCCGTCCGGGCCGTGATCGGCGTGCCGCCCCACTCGATGGCGCGGCGCCCGTCGGCGACCTGCGCCCAGCGCTTGTCGCTCGGCGTCACCAGCTGGTTTTGCGACCCGATGAGCTCGTGCCCCTGCGTCTGCCTGTTGTAGAGCGCAACGTAGAGGCCCACGACCTGACCGTCCTTGGTGAACCATTGATGCAGTTCACTCTGAGGGCCGACGAAATGGGGTGTCCAGACGGTCTGCGGTGGAGACGCGGTCTGCCAGCCGGCGGCTCCGGTTACCGCGGGCAGCTCGGCGGCCGCGGCTTGCGTGCGAGCGTCGAGCGCCGCGCCGAGTGGACGCCAGCCGATTCCGAGCGCGAGCGCCGCGATGACTGCGAGCGCCACGGGGGTCGTCCGGGGTGCGCTCGTTGCAAGAGCGGCGGCTTGCTGGCCCGGCTTCGCTGCAGGGAGTTCCTGGTCTTCCCGCCAGCGTGACCCGATCCAGAACATGATGAGCACGACGACGCCGAAGAAGATCCAGCCGTAGATGATGTGGTCGATCCCGACCGCGAGCCTGTTGCCGGAGAGGTGCCCGATCATCACGATCATGTAGGCGCGCATCCAGTTCGCCACGATCGGGACGATGATCGATGCCAGCACGAACAGCGCGCGCTTGCGCGCGGACCGATAGGACAGATAGGCGTAGAGCGTTCCGACCATGAGCGAGGCGATCAGGTAGCGGATACCGCTGCACGCCTCGACGACCGACCATTGACCGGAGGGAATCGAGAAGTGGTTCCCCTCCCTGAAAACAGGAACGCCCGTGGCCCGCAACGCGACGATCGTAGCGTCGGCCGTGCGGTCGATGAGCAATGGAACCAGGAACTCGCCGACCGGGATCGCAAAGATCAGGAACGCGAGCGGAAACGCGATCTCGCGTGCGATCGGGAGGCCGACGACCGCGACGATCCCCGCGATGATCATGAAGAGCAGGCTGAACTGCTCGAGGCCGAGGACGCTCGAGAGATTGCCGAGCATCCAGCCGAAGCCGAAGAGCGCCACCAGACCTAGCGCGGGCCAGCACGGCCGCACCGGGAGCGCCGCGAGCGCGTCGCGCCTGCGCCAGATCAGCCACAGGGTGATGGGGATGACGACGTAGCCGTGGGCAAAGGTTTCCGAGCGGCGCCAGATCGCCTCGACGGACAGCGCGGTTTCCCAGAACGCACCGAGCAGTCCGAGGGTGACGAGCGCCGCTGCGAGGCCGGCGACCCGGGTCGAAGCCGGGCGGCGGACGCCGGTCTCGGGTGCGAAGTGGGTTTCGGCTTTCATCGAAGCTTTCCCGTCAGCCGCTCGCAGCGCGGATGTGGACCACGGCAGGGGCGGTCGATACCGGCGGCTGCGCCGGGATCGGCGCATCCCCGAGCAGCGCATCGATTCGCGCGAGATTGCGCGACCATTGGTAATCGTCGAGCACGCGCCGGCGGGCGGCCCCGCCCATCCCGTCCCGATCGCTCGACAGCGCGTCGAGCACGCGCGAGGCGAACTCGGACGCATCGCCTGCGACCAGGATCTCGCGATCCGGCACGGCCGACAGCGCACGCACGCATTCGGTCGAAGCAACGACCGGCCGCGCCATCGCCATCGCCTCGAGGATCTTGTTCTGCACCCCGCGCGCGAGGCGAAGCGGGGCGACCGCCACCGCCGCGTGCTGCAGGTAAGGCCGCGTGTCGGGCACGCGCCCGGTCACGGTCACGGCCGGATTCTGCGCGAGCGCACGCACCGAGGGCGGCGGATTCATCCCGATCACGTAGAACTGAGCGTCTGGATCGCGCTGCACGACGCTCGGCAGAATGTCCGAGGCGAACCAGCGGGCGGCGTCGGCATTCGGCCAGTAGTCCATTGCGCCGGTGAAGACGATCGCCTTCTCGTTCGCGGGAAACGGTCGTTCGAGGCGCACGTCGGGACAGAAGTGATCCGTGTCCACGCCGTTTGCGACGACGTGCACGCGCCCGGCCTCCCGCGGCGCGTGCTGCGCGAACAAGGCTCTTTCAGCGGGAGTCACTAGAAGGCCCGCATCGAACTCGCGGACTGCTGCCGCCTCCCACGCGAGCAGGCGGTCCGCCTCGCGCCGATAGATCCAGGAGAGCGGCCAGCGACGCTCGGTTGCGTATTGGCGCCACTTCTCCGAGTCGACGTCGACCAGGTCGACCACTCGGAGGAGCTTCGGCAGGCCGGTCACGTACTGGGCCATCGCCGAGGAGAAGACGAAGCACTTGCGGATGCGCTCGCGATAGACGGTCCGATTGACCCAGCGCTGGAGCGCGCGGTCGCGAAAGTAGGGTAGCGTCAGCGGCTCGCCGGTGAAGAGCCCGGCGAGGCTTCTGATGCGGCTGCGACGCGGATCGAGCGGTCGGGCGAGTACGCTCGCGCAGCGCGCCCGGAGCGCATCCACGTGCGGCCAGTCCGCCGGATCGTCCACGAACGTGCCGAGATGAATCCGGTAGCGCGCTGCGAGATGGTTGAGCAGGTGATACGAGCGCACCTTGTCGCCCTTGTTCGGCGGAAAGGGGATGCGGTGCGAGAGAAAGAGCAGCGGTTCCACGGCTCGGCGACGATCTATCCCAGGTTGCGCACGATGTACGGCCCGATGGCGTTGGCGAGGCCGATCGGCAGCCGGCGCCACGCCGCGATGAAGGCGCGGTACTTGGGATTGAGCGGATTGTTCTCGGGGATGCGGTCGCCGCGCAGCAGCGCGTACTCGTAGACGAGCGGCGTGGGCGCGAAGCCCCAGTTCTTCTTGAAGTCGAAGCTGCCGGTGCCCTGCTTGCTCCGCCCGTAGTCGAAGATGCGATAGCCGTGCTCGCAGCCGTCGCGGAGCAGCGCCCAGTATTTGAAGTCGTTCGCGGCGAGCTCGCGCGCACGCTCGTGGTCGCCCGCGTAGTAGGGCAGCACTTCGTCGCGGAAGTAGAAGGCGAGGACGCTCGAGAGGGGCTCGCCTTGCGAATCGAGCACGGTGAGCACCCGGCAGGCGTCGCCGAAGACTTCTCTCAGCATCGCGAAGTAGCGCTTCGGCAGCGCGGGCGTGCCGTGCCGGTGGACGTTGTCGGCGTAGAGCGCGAAGAAGCGGTCCACGCCGGAGTCGAATTCGCTCTGGAGACCGCGCTGGATGCCCTTGCGTACCATCGCGCGCTGCTTGCGCGGGATGGCGAGCATGTTCACTTCGACTTCCGGGAGGATCGCCTTGCGGAACGTGACGTAGAGATCCTGCTTCGGCCAGCCGGGCTCTTTTTGCTCGCGGTGGCGGAGCTCGAGATAGCTTGCGCCGAATTCGCGCGCGAGGTGCCGTGCGGTGCCGTGGAGCACCGGGGCGGCGTCGGGATCGGTCGTCGCCGAGCCGCCGTACACGCAGAAGGGGAGCGAGGCGAGCGAGTGCCCGAAGAGAAGACTCTTCACCTCCGCGAGCGGGAGCACGCCGACGATCTCGCCGGCGCGCTCGGCCAGGAGGTAGTGCGTCCGGTGCCGGAAGATCTGCTCCATCACGTCCTTCCACTCGATGCGGTGGAAGAACGTCGCCTCCGGGCAGCGCTCGACGAACGCGCTCCAGCGCTCGCGGTCGGCCGGCGCGTAGGCGCGGACCGTGAGGGCGGGGGAGACCTCGGAGAGGGACATCTTCATGCGGTTACGTTGCGTGTCGCGCCTTCATCCGCCCCGTCGCCCCAACCACCCCGTCGCGCTTTGCGCGACACCCCTCCTTGGAAAGGAGGGGACAAAAGACGCTCTCGCCCTCATTCCTCCCGCTCCTTCAAAAACACCCGATCGACGCGATCCCAATGGAAGTCGTCGAGCAGGCGGCGCAGGCGCTGCTCCATGCGGCGGAGGTTGAGGTAGTGGCGAAAGCGCGTCTTCGCGCCGATCCCTGGCACGCGCGGCTGCTCCGGGTCCACCTCCCAGGGGTGGAAGTAGAAGATCGCCGGATGACCGTCGATGCGGTTGACACGCCGGATGAACCAGCGCGAGACGGGATAGGGCATCAGCCGGAAGTAGCCGCCGCCGCCCGCCGGCAGGTTGCGGCCGAGCATGCGGGTGGTGGTGACCGGCAGCTCGAGGAGCTCCGGGTGCGGCGCGTGCGGAAAGCGCGGCGCGCTCGGCATGCCGTAGTGGTCGTGCTTGATCGGGTAGATGCTCGAGCTGTAGCGGTAGCCCGCCTCCACGATGCACTCGAACGCCCAGCCGTTCCGCTCGCTGATCGAGAAGCTCGGCGCGCGATAGCCCTTCACCGCTTGGCCCGCCGTGTCCTCGAGCACGGTCTTGGCACGGCCGATGTCGGCGCAGAACTCACCGGGCGAGAGCTCGCTCGCCCGATGGTGCGCGTAGCCGTGGCTCGCGATCTCGTGTCCCGCATCCACGATCCTCCGCACGAGCGCGGGGCAGCGCTCGGCGACCCAGCCGAGGGTGAAGAAGGTCGCGTGCGCGCGGTGCTCGGCGAGCATCTCGAGAATGCGCTCGACGTTCCGCTCGACGCGCACCGGAATCGTGTCCCACGCCTCGCGCGCGATGTGCGGCCCGAACGCCGAGACCTGGAAGTAGTCCTCGACGTCGATGGTGAGGGCGTTGACGATCCGCGTGCGGACCGGCTCGGGTGCGACCACGGTCAGGCTCCCGCGGAGACCTTGCGCTCGGCGAGCCAGCCGGCGAGGTGCGCGGCGATGCGCTCGGCGGCGTGCCCGTCCCACAGCTCGGGGACACGCCCGCGCTTGCCGCCGGTGCGCAGGGTCTCCTCGACGAGGGCGAGGATGAGCCCGCGGTTCCGCCCCACGATGGTGTTGGTGCCCTGCTCGGCGGTGATCGGCCGCTCGGTGTTCTCGCGCATGGTGAGGCAGGGCACGCCGAGCGCGGTGGTTTCCTCCTGCATGCCGCCCGAGTCGGTGAGGACGAACCTCGCACCCGCCATGAGCCCGAGCATGTCGAGGTAGCTGAGCGGTGGCAGCACGACGAGCCGCTCGGTCCGGAGCAGGTGCCCCAGCCCGAAGCGAGCGATGTTCTGCTGCGTGCGCGGATGCAGCGCGCAGACGAGCGGCAGGCGCTCGCTCACCTCACGCAGGATGCCGAGCGCTTGCGACAGCGTCTCCGCGCGGTCGACGTTCGATGGCCGGTGCAACGTGACGACGCCGTAGCCGCTCGCGCTCTCGGCGGGCGCGCTCGGCGCACCAGCGCGGCGGAGCGCCTCGGCGGGCGAGGGCGCGCGCGACCGATTGGCGAGCAGCGAGTCGATCATCACGTTGCCGACGAAGTGGATGCGCTCCACGGGAATGCCCTCGCGCGCGAGGTTCTCGTGCGCGGTGCGCTCGGTCGTGTAGAGCAGGTCGGCGATCTGGTCGGTGAGGACGCGGTTGATCTCCTCCGGCATCGCACGGTCGAAGCTCCGCAGACCCGCCTCGACGTGCACTACCGGCACCTGCTTTTTCGCGGCCACGAGGCTGCAGGCGAGCGTGGAGTTGACGTCGCCCACCACCAGCACGCACGCGGGCTGCTGGGCGTCGAGCACCGGCTCGAAGCGGCGCATGATCTCGGCGGTCTGCACCGCGTGCGACGCCGATCCGACCTCGAGGTTGATGTCGGGGAGCGGCAGCGCGAGGTCGGCGAAGAGGCGGTCGTTCATCGACGCGTCGTAGTGCTGCCCGGTGTGC
>WBZR01003237.1_pt1 | contig 15155 bp, 13 predicted proteins | sample 5204231 | NCBI WGS metagenome assembly WBZR01 (sample SAMN12412403, study PRJNA552823) | activated sludge metagenome | isolation source: activated sludge from anammox sidestream of wastewater treatment plant... | place: USA: Virginia | collected 2017-08 | reverse complement strand
GACACGTCGGTCGAGCCCGACGTCGTCATCACCCAGGACACCGTGCCGTACGGCGACGGCACGGCGCTGGATGCGCTCTACAACCAGGCCCAACTGGGCCAGCCCGAGCAGTGCCGCAACGTCGGCCAGTTCCTCGTGATGGGCATCGGGCTGGCCGGGGTGTGCCGACCGATCCCCGGCAACCGGCGCCTCATGCTGTCGGACTCGATGGACGAGCTGAAGTGCCCGGGGGGGCGCTATCGCCTGGCGGCGCTCGCCTACACGTGCACGGGGCAGCCGATTCCCGAGGCCACGCTGCGGTTCTCGGGCCGGTTCACCACGACCGTCGGCATCCGCAACGGGTCCGGCAGCACGTCGTGCGGGCTGACAGCCAACCAGACCGAACGCCTCTACGTCGAGATCGGCGACATCCCGCCCGACGCGCCGTGGCCCGACCACGTCAGGGTGTACGCGACGTGCTGCCAGTGTTGCGAGGAGGGCCTTCGGCGGCCGACCGAATCGCTCTTCGCCGCCGCCTGCCCGTCGCAGCGCGCGGTGTCGGTGGTGCCCGACATCGACGTTCCGCGCCAGTTGCCGTGCTACGACGACCTCGACCAGCGCATGGGCGCGCGGATCCGCGTCAACACGTGCGGCCTGCCGTCCAACCCCTTCGTCGGCTCGGTCACCGCCATCGGCCCCAACGGTCTGCGGATCGGCACGTACCCCATCGTCAGGGGTGAGGCGGTGATCCCATGCGATGTCTCGCTCCACGACGGCTCGCGGCCGGCGCTGACCCCCTTCCAGTGGCACATCCAGGTCGAGGACCCCTTGACCATCGGGCACGTGTCCGTGGAATACTACTGCTGCAACTGCTCGGGGCAGTAAGGCCACGCGTCTTCATGGGTCGACCCAAGGCACAGCGACGGGTCCGACCCGCACGCCGTGCCGGCGATGCGTGAATTCGGACAGGAGGACTGCGATGCGAACCCGAAGCCAAGCAGCAGGACGAACGGCCGTGATCCTCGCGGCGATCGCGGTCGCCGAGGCGCTGCACGCCGCGGGTGGCGGGCCGGCTCCCTTGGACGGGCCGCGCGCGGCGGCGATCGCGCGACCGGCGGTCGAGCCGCTCCGCACCACCGGCGGCAGCCGGGCCGCGACCACCGATGGCCGGATCAGCCCGGCGGTCGCTCCGCTGCGGCACGCCCGGCGCACGTCGGGCGTGCCGCGCCGCCTCGAGGTCGCGCCGTACCGCGCCACCATCACCGGCAGAGGCGCGCCGTCCGGCACCCTCCCGGTCACGATCACGGTCCGCAGTCCGGACGGCACCCCGCGCGGGCAACGCGCCACCCGCGCCGACCGGGACGGAGCGTTCGCCGTGGGCTGGTTCACCGACGCGCGCCGCATGCGCCCGGGAGACGTCATCGAGGTCGACCTCGGGGAGGGCGACCCGGTGACCCTGGTCATCCCCACGGTGACCGCCCGAACCGAGCCGGACGCCGACCGCGTGTCGGGCACCGCGCCGCCCGGCGCGATCGTCGAGGTCGTTCCACGCCGGCCACGGGCGCCGACCGTCACGACGCCGGCCGACGGAGGCGGGGGCTACGCGGCCGTCTTCGCCGGCCTCGCCGACCTGGATCTCGACGCCAGCGGCGAGGTGCGGGTCGCGCTGGCCGGCGGGCACCGCATCCTCGTCGACTGGAGCGCGATCCGGGTGCGCATGAACCTCGGCGGGCCGCTGTCGGCCACGGTGACGGGTGCCCGTGGCCAGCCCGTGCGCGTCGTGCTCGTGGACGGCGACGGCCACCCGGTCGCCATGACCGACGAGCCTCCCGATCCCGGCGCCGCGCCCGACGACCCGCACCGGACGCTGCGGGCGGGCATCGCCCCGCGCGACGCGCTTGGCCAAAGGGTCGCCGCAGAAGCCGCCGACGGGCTGTGGGTGACGGTCGGCGACGATGCGGTCCGTCTGACGGTGCCGCGTCTCGACGGCACGGTCTCGCTCGACGACGACCGCGTCGACGTGCGCTCCGATCCCGGGCGCCGGGTCTCCATCACGGTGGTGTCGGATCCCCCGACGGGCGCACCCCCGCCGTCGGTCGAGGTCGTCGCGGACGCGCGGGGCGAGGCACGACACGCCTTCGCGGGCGTGGTCGACATCCGCTTCCAGGATCGGGTCGTGGTCGAGACGTCGATCGCCGGCCACGTCGCCGCCCGGAGCATCTACCTTGCCGGCCTGTCGCTCGACCTCGACGCCTCGCGGCTCCAGGGTGTCTGGCCCGAGCCCAACCAGCCGCTGAGGGTGTCGATGGAGCCCGACAGCGGCACGCCGGTCGTCCGGGACACCGTGTCGGGCCACGACGGCCGGTTCGCGGCCGACGTTCGCGGTCCGGACGGCCATGGCGGGCCCGCACCCGGCGGGCGGATCCGCGTGCACGCCCTCGCCGACCCTGGCCGCGGCATCGGCCTCGTCGTGCCCGAGCTGACGCTTGCCGCCGATGCCGAGCGCGACCGCGTGGACGGCCGCGCCACGCCCGGGGGCGATCTCCGTCTCACGCTTGCCGACGACCGGGGCGACCGCAAGGCACCGCACGACCAGGCGGCCGGCGCCGTCGTGCCCATCGCCGCCGACGGCTCATGGTCGGCCGACCTGCGGCCCGCCTTCGACATCCGGGCCGGCACGCTGATCCAGGCCGCGTACAGGACCGCCGAGGGGCATACCGTGTCGCGGTCCCGCCGGGTGGCATGGCTCAACGTGCAGCACGGAGGCGCCGCCGTCTGCGGGCACGGCCCGCCGCTGTCGGTCACCACGGCCGTCTTGCGCGACGCCGCGGCGCGGATCCGGGCCACCGGCGTCACCCGCACCGATGCCGACGGCCGGTTCAGCCTCATCCTCGCCGACGCCCTCGGGAGGCCGGTCGCGACCCGCGCGGGCGACACGGTCATCGCCGCCATCGGCCCCGAAGCCGTGCGCCAGGTCGTGCCCATGCTCACCGTCGACGTCGACTGGGCGGGCATGGCGGTCACGGGCCGCGCCGATCCCGGCGCCGAGCTCGTGCTCCGGCGGCCGGCCGGGAACTGCGGCGACACGCCCTGGTCCGTCACGACAGCCCTCGCGATCGATTCGGACGGCGCGTTCCACGTGTCGACGGCCTCGGCGTCGCCGGGCGACGGCGTCGAGATCGGGGTGTTCGGCGCCGACGGCCACCGCGCCTACCGGCCGATCGTGCGACCGCGGATCCGGGTGTGGACCGGCGCCAGCCGCATCGACGGGCGGGCGGCAGCGCTGAGCGACGTCCGTGCGGTGCTGTGGCGGGGCGGCCAGGTCATCGCAGCCGCGGACGCCACGGCCGACGCGGCGGGCCACTATCGCCTGACGCCGCGAGACGCGGACGGGGCGACCGCCGCCCCGCGGGACGGCGACGCGGTCGAGGTCACCGCCTCCGGCGCCCGTGAGACGGTCGAGATCGAGCCGCTCAGCCTCGACTGGAGCGCAGGCGACGGCATCACGATCGGCACGACGCCTCGGCGGGTCGTCGAGATCGAGCTCCGGCTCCGTGACGGCCGTTCGATCTGGCTCGCGGCCGTGGCCGATGGCGCCGGCGCGTACCGCTTGCGGCCTGACGACGTCCCGCCACGCTCGACGTGGTCGCTGTCGGACATCACGGGTGTGCGGGCCAGCACGGATGCCGCACGAGGGCCGGATGGCGGCCCGCACACCCTCATGACGACTGCCGGCGCCCCGGGCATTCCGGACCCGTACGACCCGAACCCGCAACCCCTTCCCGGCCGGGCCCTGCTGCCGTGGGCGGGGCTGCGCGCGCCACCCGCGCGGCGCTAGCGGACGATGGCGCTTGGCGGCGACGGGCGGCGGGCGGCCCGTGCATCCGCGGCCGGTCGCGGTATAATCCGCGACCATGGCCACCGAGCTCACCGCGCTGCTCCGGCCCATCGATCTGTTCCGCGGGCTGGACGACGATGTGCTGGGCGCGACCCTGGCAGCGAGTCGGCGCGTCGCGTGTCAGGCCGGCGGGTTCCTCTTCCACCAGGGTGAACCGGCCGCCACGTTCTACATCCTGGTCCACGGCCGGGTGCGCCTGTCGCACGTGACGGCCGAGGGCCATCAGGTGGTGATGCGCTTCTTCAACGCCGGCGACGCCATCGGGATCGTGGCCGTCCTCGCCCAGGCCCGCTACCCGGCCTCCGCCGAGGTGATCGAAGACGCCGACGCGCTGGCCTGGGACGGCTCGGCGTTCAACGGGTTGATGGAGCGCTTCCCGGCCCTGTCGTACAACGGGCTCAAGCTTGTGGCGCACCGCATGGGCGAGTACCAGGATCGGGTGCGCGAGCTGGCGACCGAACGCGTCGAGCGCCGGATCGCGCGCGCGCTGTTGCGCCTCGTGTCCCAGTCCGGGCGCCGGACCGACGCCGGGATCGTCATCGACATCCCGCTTTCGCGCCAGGACCTGGCCGAGATGACCGGCACCACGGTCTACACGGTCAGCCGGACGCTGACCGCCTGGGAGGAGCGCGGCATCGTCAGGAGCGCCCGCAAGCGGGTGACCGTCACCGACCCCCACCGGCTGGTCGTGATCGCCGAGGACCTTCCGGGCGCGTCCGGAGCGCCGCCGGACGCCTGATGCCGGGCCCACCCTACGTCGATCCCCCGCGCACCAGGCCCGGGTCCATGTCGCATCCGGCTTCGATGCCATCGATCGTCCCGGCATCGACCTGCAGATCGAGCGGGTCGTCGGGGTGGTCGTGGTCCCATGCCCGTTTGTAGTCGGCGTCGGTCCAGCCCGCCCGGTCGAGCCTGCGGATCGCCCCCGCGTACCGGCCGGGTCGATCCGGCGCACCGGCCAGCTCGGGGGCCGGGATCAGCACCAGCCGGCGCCGCCCGTCGCGGCCGATGGTGGGGCGAAAGCAGCCGATGCCCGGGACCATGACCGGGCGACCGAGCGCTGTGAAGTGCTCGACGGCGGCATGCAGGTCCGCCACCGCTGTCCGCGTCGCTGCGGCATCGACGCCCGCGCGGTCCGCCAGCCACCGGGCCAGCGCGGCAGCGTCCACCGCCGGCCCGAGCACCAGCCGCGGGCCGTAGCGTTGGATCGCCTGGATCAGATGGGCCATCGCACTGCATCCCTGTGTCGCCGGTGGCCGCCGGCTCGGGGTCGATCGAGGTCGACGCGTGTGTGTAGATAACGATCGTCACGCGGTTTTCTTGGCCGCGCCGCACACCGAACACCCGCCGAATCCCCGCCGAGTCCCTGCCGTCCGGTGCCGTGCGACCGCCGATCGACACCGCGCCCGGCGGCGGGCGATAGGCCGCGACCGGTTGCCCGCGCCGGTCCGGCCGAGCTTGCGCCAGCGCAACGACGCCACGCCATGGCTCGGCTATGCTGGGGCCATCTCTTCTCTGCCGCGCCGCTGCCGGCGAACCGCATCGCACGCCGCATCGCGCACCGCGGTTCGCCGGCAGCGGCGGCGAGAAGGTCGCATGGCCACGTGAGCAGCATCGGATGGAACGGCATTCGCGGGACGACATCGGGCACCAACGCCATGGAACCAACAGGTCCATCGCTCGACGTGACGGCCGAGACCGCGCTGCGGCGCTGGCCCCAGCTTTCGGCGTCTTTCGTGTGGCACCGGCTCGGGTGCCTCGGTTGCCCGATGGCGCGCTTCTGCACCCTCGGCGACGTCGCGGCCGCCTACGACCTGCCGGCATCGGCGTGGTTGGCTGAGTTGACCCGCGCCGTCGAGGCCACGCCGACCACCGGCGCCGAAGCCGACCACCGCACGCTCATCGATCCGCACACTTAGGGTAAGGAGGCAGAGGAAATCATGAAACGCGCGCTCATGCTCTTGGGCGTGTGCCTGCTGGTGCCGGCGGTCATCTTCGGATGCCGCCGCGAGGACGTCGACACCAGCGGCCAGCCCAAGGAAGCCCAGGAGGAATCGTCCGACGAAGGTGCGGCGCCAGCCGGCGGCGCCGTGGCGCTCTCGGGTTCGGCCGAAGAGATCGCCGCTTCGCGCGGGCTGTCACCCACCGACATCGAGAACGCGGTCCGCACCTACACGCCCAGCGGCAAGCTCGACGACTACGTCATGTTCGCCTCGGGGGGGCACGGTGGTCAGGTCCTGGTCGTCGGCATGCCGTCGATGCGCCTGCTCAAGCTGATCGGCGTGTTTACGCCCGAGCCGTGGCAGGGCTTCGGCTTCGGGGCCGAGAGCACGATGAACGTGCTCAAGGGAGGCGACACGCCGTCCAAGCCACTGCGCTGGGCCGACACGCACCACCCGTCGCTGTCGGAGACCAACGGTGAGTACGACGGTCAATTCCTGTTCATCGGCGACAAGGCCAACAGCCGCGTGGCGGTCATCGACCTGCGAGACTTCGAGACCAAGCAGCTCGTCAAGAACCCCATCGCCGACATCGACCACGGCGGCACCTTCGTGACGCCTGACACCGAGTGGGTGGTCGAGGGCGGCCAGTACGCCCAGCCCATGGGTGGCGGCTACGCGCCGCTCGAGGAGTACAACGACAAGTACCGCGGCCACATCACGTTCTGGAAGTTCGACCGGGCGCGCGGCCGCATCGACATCGCGCAGTCGTTCGCCATCGAGGTTCCGCCCTACTGGCAGGACCTGTGCGACGCCGGCAAGCTCGCCAGCGACGGCTGGATCTTCTGCAACAGCATCAACACCGAGCTCGCCACCGGCAAGAACGGGCCTGACGGCGTGAACTTCGAGTCCGGTGCGTCGCAGAACGACATGGACTACATGCACGCCGTGGACCTCGACAAGGCCGCCGAGGTTGCCAAGGGCGCCCAGACCACCAAGGTCAACGACTTCACGGTGATCCCGCTGCAGGTGGCGATCGACGAGCAGATCCTGTGGTTCATCCCCGAACCGAAGAGCCCCCACGGTGTGGACGTCACGCCCAAGGGCGAGTACATCACGATCGGCGGCAAGCTCGACCAGAACGCCACGGTCTACAACTTCCAGAAGATCAAGGACGCCATCACGGCCGGCGAGTGGGACACCGATCCCTACGGCGTGCCGGTGCTGCCGTTCGACAAGGTCGTCGAGGCGCAGGTCGAGCTCGGCCTCGGGCCGCTGCACACGGTGTACGACGACAAGGGCTATGCTTACACCAGCCTGTTCCTCGACAGCGCCGTCGCCCGCTGGACGCTGGGCGGCGATTACCGCCAAGACGGTGCCGAGCCGTGGAAGCTCGTGACCAAGACCCCGGTGCAGTACAATGTCGGCCACTTGGCGGCGGCCGAGGGTGATACCGCCAGCCCGGATGGTAACTACCTCGTCTCGCTCAACAAGTGGGCGATCGACCGGTTCCAGAACGTCGGCCCGTTGCTGCCGCAGAACTTCCAGCTCATCAACATCGCCAGTCCCGGCGAAAACATGCCGGTGGTGTACGATATGCCGGTTGGCGTGGGCGAGCCGCACTACGCCCAGATCATCAAGGCCGACAAGCTCAAGGCCTTCGAGGTCTACCCCGAGGTCGGTTGGGATCCGGAAACCATGGCCAAGAGCGCCAACGCCATCACGTCCGAAGACCAGGTGCGTGTCGAGCGCGATGGCAACAACGTCGAGGTCTGGGCCACGGCGATCCGCAGTCACTTCACGCCGGAGCGGATCGAGCTTAAGCAAGGGGACAACGTGACGATGCACATCACGAACCTCGAGACCCAACGCGACGCGACCCATGGCTTCGCCCTGTCGGCCTACAACATCAACCTATCGCTCGAACCGGGTGAGACCGAGACGATCAAGTTCGTGGCCGACGTCCCGGGTGCCCATCCGTACTACTGCACCGAGTTCTGCTCGGCGCTCCACCTCGAGATGGTGGGGTACATGTTGGTGGAGCCGTCTCAGACGGCGGCCCGCTAGCACCGCCCGACCGCCTCGCAGCCAGACCAGCCTCGGCGCCCCATCTCACCGGTCCGACGTGGGATGGGGCGCCCGATCCGTGATCGATAGGAGTGAGCCATGGAACCCTTGCAGCGTGCCGTCGGCGCTCGCGCGCAAGACATCCCCCACATCCAGGCCGTCGTGCGCCAGCCGGGGTTCGTCGCCTCCACCGTGCTGTTCATTTCCGCCGCCGCGTTGATCGTGGCCTCGATCTTCTTCCCGTACTGGCAGATGCGGCTCAACGCGCCACAGTACCCACAAGGCCTATTCCTGACGGTCTACATCGACCACCTGCAAGGCGACATCAGCGAGATCGACGGTCTCAACCACTACATCGGCATGGCCAAGCTGGCCGACGCGGCGCGCATCGAACGCGAGCTGGCCCCGGTGGCCATGGCGTCGATCGTTCTCATGATCATCGGCACCGCGTTCATCCACCGCAAGTGGTTCGCCCCCATGGTGCTCCCAGCGATGTTCCTGCCGGTCGTGTTCCTCGCCGACATGTACTACTGGCTGCGCCGCTACGGCCAGGGCCTGGACCCGAACGCGGCCCTGTCGAACGCGGTGAAGCCGTTCACGCCGACCCTGCTCGGCCACGGCACGATCGGGCAGTTCTCGACCGACGCGACCGTCCTGGCCGGGTTCTGGATGGCGGTCGCCGCATCGGTGCTGATCAACGTCGGGCTCCACTATCGCCGCAAGGCGCGCCTGGCCGCGGAGCGCGAGCTGGCGACCGCCGTCTCGACGCCCGCCGCCGCGGGCCCTCTGGAAGCCTGAGCGGCCCGCCGATGCGTCGCCGTTGCATCGCGCTTGCCCGTGCCGTCGGCACCGCCGGCATCTTGGCCGTGCTTGCCGCCGGTCCCGAGGAGGCCTGGGGGCGGTCGTGGCCCGGCATCGTGGCAGGCGGAGCGCCTGTGCGGCATACGCCACGCGAGCCTGGAGCCCTCCTATCGGCACGGACCCTGGTCGTCGCGCCAGGGGGGAGCCATGCCGACCTCGCGACGGCCCTGGCGGAGGCGAGAGACGGCGACGCGGTCGAGGTGCATGGAGGGCTGCACGCCGGACCCGTCGTCGTCGAGCGCGCCATCGCCCTCGTCGGCATCGACGACCCGGTCATCGACGGCGGCGGCCAGGGGACGGTCGTCACGTTCAAGGCGGCCGGCGGGCGCATCGCTGGCTTCACCATTCGTGCCAGCGGCACACGCAACGACCGCGAGGATGCGGGCATCCAGGCGTTCGGCCCGGTCGTCGTCGAGCACAACCGGCTCGAGGACGTGCTCTTCGGCGTCGACGTGCAGATCGGACCCGGCAGCGTCGTCGCCGACAACACCATCGTGGGGCGCGATATCGACATCGCGCGCAAGGGCGACGCGATCCGGATGTGGGAGAGTCACGACTCCCGTGTCGAGCGCAACCGCGTCATCGGCGCGCGCGACGTCGTGATCTGGTACTCCGAGCGAGTCACCGTGCGCGACAATCAGGTGTCGGGCAGCCGCTACGGTCTGCACTTCATGTATTCGTCGGGCAGCCAGGTGACCGGCAATCGGCTCGAGCGCAACGCTGTGGGCGCCTACGCCATGTACAGCGCCGACATCGTCTACGAGCGCAACGTGCTGGCCGGCAACCACGGGCCCAGCGGCTACGGCATCGCCCTCAAGGACACCGACAACATCCGCATCGCCCACAACGTCATCGCCGGCAACCGCACTGGGCTATACTTCGACAACAGCCCGGGCAAGCCCGATTCCTACAACCACCTTCAGGACAACGTGATCGCTTTCAACGACATCGGCGCGGCCTTCTTGCCGTCGGTGAAACGCAACGTCTTCGCGGCCAACAGCTTCATCGAGAACACGCAACAGGTGGCGGTCTTGGCCGGCGGCGCGTTCGACGGCAACGACTGGACCCCCGGCGGCAAGGGCAACTACTGGAGCTCCTACGCCGGCTACGATGCCGACGGCGATGGCCTGGGCGATCTGCCATACCGCGAGATCAGCCTCTTCGGCGACCTGCTCGAACGGCACCCGGATCTGCGGCTGTTCTCGTTGAGCCCGGCCCAATCGGCGCTGGATCTGGCGGCGCGGGCGTTCCCGGTGTTCCGACCGCCCCCGGTGCTGACCGACACCGCGCCCCGCATGGCGCCCGGGGTGCCACCGATCGCGGCCCCGCCGCGCGGCGCCGGCTTGCTTCTGGCGCTGGCGGTGGGGCTCGTGGCAGCTGCGCTGGGCGTGATCGCCTGGGCCGTCGCCGTCGACGCTCCTCCGGGGGCCAGGCTCTCGGCGCCTCACACGGGGCGCGCGGCATGATCGACGTCAGGGATCTGACGGTCCGCTTCGGCGCGGCCACCGTCGTCGACGGGGTGACGTTCACGGTGCCGCCCGGGGGCAGCGTGGCGCTGTGGGGCGAGAACGGGGCAGGCAAGACCACCGCCATCCGTGCCATGCTTGGCCTCGTACCGTTCAGCGGCACGGTCCGGGTCGCGGGCCACGACGTGCGCACCCACGGCCGTGCGGTCCGCGCGGCCGTGGGGTACGTCCCACAACAGCTCTCGTTCTACGACGACATGCCGGCGCTGGCGTTCCTCGGTTTCATCGCCGGCCTGCGGCGCGCGCCGCATGGTCAGGCGGCGGCACTGCTCGAGCGCGTCCAGCTGGACGCGCACGCGGCCAAGCCAGTCGGTCAGCTCTCGGGCGGTATGAAGCAGCGCCTGGCGCTGGCCGCCGCGCTCTTGGCCGACCCGCCCGTCTTGATGCTCGACGAGCCGACGGCCAGCCTCGACGCCGCCGCGCGGGTCGACTTCACGCACCTGCTGGTGGACCTGCGTGCGGCCGGCAAGACGCTGGTCGTCACGTCGCACCGCCTCGCCGAAGTCGCGGCGCTGGCCGAGCACGTCGTGGTGCTGGAGCATGGACGCATGCGCCTGACGTGCGCGGCAGCCGACCTCGAGGCGGCGCTGTATCCCGATACCACCCTCGGCATCGTCGTGGCGGCGGCCGACGTTCCCTCCGCCATGGCCGTGCTGGACGCTGGCGGGTTCGAGGTCCACCCCAACGGGCGCGGTCTGCGGGTGCGCGTCGCGCCTGGACGGCGCGCGGCACCGGTGGCAGCGCTCGTGGCCGCCGGCATCACGGTGGAGGATCTGCACGTGGAGGATGGTGGATGGAAGCCCGCGTGATCGCCATCGTCGCGCGCAAGGAAGTGCGCGATGCCCTGCGCAACCGTTGGTTCCTGCTCTATGCCGCGGCATTCGCCGTGCTCGCGCTGGCTCTCTCGAGGCTCTCGCTCGGCGATACCAGCGCCGCCGGCTTCGCCGGCTTCGGCCGCACCGCCGCCAGCCTGGTCAACCTCGTGCTGCTCGTCGTGCCGCTCATGGGGCTGACGCTCGGTGCCGCCAGCCTGGCCGGCGAGCGCGAGCGCGGCACGCTGCCGATGTTGCTCGCACAGCCGGTGACCCGCCGGGAGGTGCTGCTCGGCAAGTACGCCGGGCTGGCGCTCGCGCTCGGAGCGGCGCTCGCGCTCGGCTTCGGTCTGGCGGGTGGGCTCGTGGGCTTGCGCGGTGGCGCCGTTGACGCCGCGAGCTACGCCCGGGTGATCGGGCTCGCGCTCTTGCTGGCGCTGGCCATGCTCGCCGTCGGCATGTTGATCTCGGCGGCGGCGCGGCGTGTCGGTGCGGCCACGGGTGTGGCCCTCTTCGTCTGGCTGACGCTGGTGTTCCTCGGCGACCTCGGCCTCATGGGCACCGCCTTGACGCTCCGCCTCGACATTCGCACGTTGTTCGGGCTCACGTTGCTGAACCCGCTGGAAACGTACAAGATCGCCGCCATCGGCGCCATCACCGGCGGGCTGGACGTGCTCGGCCCGGCGGGCGTCTATGCCACACGGACGTACGGCGAGGGGCTCGGGGCACTCCTCGCGGGTGTCCTGGTGCTGTGGATCGCGGCGCCGCTCGTCGCGTCGACGTGGATCTTCGAGGAGAGGGGGATCGGGTGAGCCGCTTGGAGCGCCGGTGCAAGGTGGGTTCGCCAGCCGGTGGGTCGGCGATCGGCCGTCGGCTGATCGCGTTGTCGGCAGTGGCGTGGCTGGTGGTGGGTTGCGGCGCACCCTCCGACCCTTTGGCGCCACCAGCCATCGTGTACGGCGAGGACGTGTGCGACGCGTGCGGGATGATCATTTCCGATGAGCGCTTCGCCGCCGCCACGATCGTCGCCGGCCCCGACGGCGAGCCCGAACCGCGTCGGTTCGACGATGTCGGCGAGATGTTCGAGTACCATGCCGACCACCCCGAGCTGGCGGTGGAACGGTGGTATGTTCACGATCACGCGTCGTTGGCGTGGATCGATGCCGACCAGGCCACCTTCGTACGCGCCAAGTCGCTGTCGACGCCGATGGGCTTCGGCGTGGCCGCGTTTGCCGACCGTGCCGCTGCCGAAGCCTTCGCCGGCGAGGTCGACGGCACAGTCGAGACGTTTGAGGACCTTCGGGGGCCGTGAACGGCGCGCCCCCCTACACGAGCACGAAGTCGACGGACGGCCGACCGCGGTTGGGGCCACTGCCTGCCGGACCGTTGACACGCATCTGACGTCGATCACAACCATCATTCCTGGAGGAGTTGATACCATGCGCAGTCCGATGATCATCCGCACCCTCATCCTGATCGCCCTGTCGCTCGGTACGCTCGGCATCGCCGCATGCCAGAGCCCCGACGCCGATGACGCGCCCGCTGCCGGTGCTCCCGGCGCGTCCGACGAGGGCGACGAGGGCGACGAAAGCATGGAATCCGACGACGACGTGGCCGAAGCCGGAGACCCCGAAAAGGGCAAGAAGCACTTCACGACGTGCGCCGGCTGTCACGGGCCGGAAGGCAAAGGCCTGCCCAACCTCGGGAAGGACCTGACGACGAGCACGTTCGTGGCCGACAAGACCGACGCCGAGCTCGTCGAGTTCCTGAAGGTTGGCCGCGCCGCCGACGCACCCGACAACACCACGCACGTGGCGATGCCTCCCAAGGGCGGCAACCCGGCGCTGTCGGACGACGATCTGCGCGACGTCGTGGCTTTCGTGCGCAGCTTGAAGTAGCCGTCCGCCGAATCGGAAGCCTGATGCCGGGGGTCGCCCGGCATCAGGGATGGCGGCGTGTGGTGGGGGTCTCCATGACCCCCATCGACCGGCTGGACCGCGCCCCAGAGGCCATCGACATGCTGCTGCCTCACTGGCTGTATATTATCTCGGTCTTGACTCACATCGTCGCCGCCATGGCGTGGGTCGGCGGGATGCTGTTCGTCAGCCTGATCCTCGTGCCCGGGCTGCGGCGGCTCGACGACGCTGTCCTTCAGGCGCGGCTGCTGTCGGAGGTCGGTCGCCGGTTCCGCACTGTCGGTTGGGCGGCCATCGCCGTCTTGGTGGTCACCGGGACGACCAACGCGTGGGGTCGCTGGGGGCTGGACGCACTCCTGACGGGGGCGTTCTGGGTATCCCAGCCCGGGCGCTTGCTCCTCGTCAAGCTGCTCGTCGTCGCCGCGATGCTGGTCCAGAGTGCCGTGCACGACTTCGTGCTCGGGCCGCGGCTGAGCGCGCGACGCAGGGCGGGGGCCGAGACGGCCGACCTCGCCGGCCTGCGTCGACGGGTGAGCTGGCTGGCACGCTTGAACCTCGTCCTGGGCCTGGGCGTCATCGTGCTTGCCGTGCTGATCGTGCGGGGCTGAGCGTGGGGCCGGCCGAGCGTCTCGGAGCGCTGCTGCGCGCACGGGGACTGACCGTGGCCACCGCCGAGTCGTGCACCGGCGGGTTGGTCGGCGCGGCCATCACCGCGGTGGCAGGCAGCTCCGATTACTACCTGGGCGGAGTGGTGGCGTACGCCAACGCGGCCAAGGTCCGGCTGCTGGGTGTCGACCCCCAGGACGTGACGACGTTCGGCGCCGTCAGCGCCGAGGTGGCCCGCGCCATGGCTGAGGGGGCGCGGTCCTGTCTCGGGGCCGATGTCGCCGTCGGCGTGACCGGCATCGCCGGGCCGGGCGGCGGGTCGCCGGGCAGGCCGGTCGGCCTCGTGTACATCGGGGTCGCGACGGCTGCGCGGGTGTCGGCGACGCGGCTTGAGCTCGCCGGCGATCGTGCTGCGATCCGGGCCGCGGCCGTGTTGGCCGCGCTCGAGGCGCTGGCGGATGCGGCGGAGGCCACGGCGTCGCGCTTCAACCCATGATCATCGCCGAGCGTTTCGCGGACGGCCGGAAGCGCGGGTCTCAGATTCCCGTACGTCCGGGCACGCGGCGCCACCGGCCGGGCGCACCGCGTACGCCGCACCGACCGACTCAGGCCAGGATCGGCGTGCCGACCTTGCCGTTGGCCGGCGTACCGGCCAGGACATGCTCGAACTCGACGCGGTCGAGCGTCTCGACCTCGAGCAGGCGCCGCGCCACCGCGTGGACGCGATCGAGGTTCTCGCGCAGGAGTTCGCGGGCCCGATCGTAGGCCTCGTTGACCAACCGGCGGACCTCGAGGTCGATCTGGCGTGCGACGGCCTCCGAGTAGTTGCGTTGGTCGCTCAGCTCGCGGCCGAGGAACACGAGCTCTTGCTTCTGCCCGAACGTGATGGGCCCCAGCACCTCGCTCATGCCGTAGCGCGTGACCATCTCGCGCGCCGCGCGGGTGACGAACTTGAGGTCGCCCGACGCGCCGGTAGACACTTCGCCGAACACGATCTCCTCGGCCGCGCGCCCGCCCAGCGCCGCTGCCAGGTCGGCCTTGAACTTGGCCCGGCTGCGGAGGTAGCGGTCCTCCTCCGGCATGAAGCTCGTCAGGCCGGCGGCCGTGCCGCGCGGGATGATGGTGATCTTGTCGAGCGGGTCGCACTCCGGGATGAGGTGCGATACCATGGCGTGCCCCGCCTCGTGGTAGGCGGTGAGCTCGAGCTCGGCCTTGGAGATCAACCGGCTGCGCCGCTCCGGCCCGAAGCGGACCTTGTCGGACGCGGACTCGAGGTCGGTGCGTCGGATCACACGCGCGTTGCGCCGCGCGGCGAGGATGGCGCCCTCGTTGACGAGGTTCTCGAGGTCGGCGCCGCTGAAGCCCGGCGTCTGGCGCGCCAGGACATCGAGGTCGACGTCGCTGGCCAGCGGCTTGCCGCGCATGTGCACGTCGAGGATCATGCGACGGCCGCGCATGTCCGGCCGATCGATGACGACCTGCCGGTCGAACCGCCCCGGCCTGAGCAGCGCCGGGTCGAGGATGTCGGGGCGGGTCGTCGCCGCGATCAC
>WBZR01000395.1_pt1 | contig 15168 bp, 12 predicted proteins | sample 5204231 | NCBI WGS metagenome assembly WBZR01 (sample SAMN12412403, study PRJNA552823) | activated sludge metagenome | isolation source: activated sludge from anammox sidestream of wastewater treatment plant... | place: USA: Virginia | collected 2017-08 | reverse complement strand
GTTCAGGTACGCTGACGTACGAAGCCGTCTGGCAATGCGCCTCACGCGGTATTGGCCAGAGTACCGCTGTGGGTATCGGCGGCGATCCGATCAAGGGTATCAATTTCATCGAATGCCTTGATCTGTTCAACAAAGACCCACAGACCGATGCCATCATCATGATTGGTGAAATCGGTGGCAGCGATGAGTCTGATGCTGCTGCCTGGGCCAAAGCCAATGTGAAAAAACCGATTGTTGGCTTCATCGCCGGGCGCACTGCTCCCGCCGGCAAGCGCATGGGGCACGCCGGAGCCATTATTTCCGGTGGTGACGATACAGCGCAAGCCAAGATCAAAAACCTGCAGGCTGCGGGTATTCATGTGGCGGACTCCCCTGCCACGATCGGCCAGACCATGGCGCGGGCACTGGGCATCAGCGCATAAATCCGGGTGGATCGGTGTGAGACAATTCACCGACAACACCGGTTACCGTGAGTTTGAACCCCGCAACTTCAACGAGGTGATGGCATTGGCGGCGCGCTGAGCCGCTGCTGGTAGATCCGCAGCAACTGATCCAGATGATGTTCCTGTGACAACCCCGCTCGCAGCGCCAGACAAGCCGCCTGCATCGCTCGCCGCCGTGGTTCATCCATCAACTGGCGCAACGATTCTTCCAGGGCGGGAATATCGGATGGATCATCCAGCACAAATCCATGCTGCTTGGTCATAATTTCGCAGGCGCCGTTCATGCGGGTGCTGATCACCGGCAAACCCATTGCCAGCGCTTCGAGCACCACGAGGCTGCATGGATCATGTCGTGTCGGCAAAACGAACAGATCGGCGGCACGATAATACGGATACGGATCATCCGTCGGCCCAACATAAATAACGCGCGAGTTGTCGGTGTCCGTTTTATGCAAATGCCCGCCGGCATGGTCTGCCCCCACCACCAACAGCTTCAGACGCGGATCATGAATTTGCTGCACGGCTGCAATCGCCTGGGGCAGGCCTTTGCGCTGAAAATCCTGACCGATGAAGAGCGCGACAACATCATGATCACCCAGATTCATTGCCTGGCGCTGGCGGGCACGGGCGGATGGGTCGCGGGCTGGATCAAAACGCTTTAGATCCACCGCATTGAAAAGCGTTGGCAGTCTGTCCGCCGGTAAGGCGGGATAATGAGCCAAAACGGTCTGGCGGATGTAGTCGGACAGATTCAGCACCACCGGCGGATTGGTGCTGTTGAGCAAGTGCTGCTCGACCGCGTAAAAAGCCCGGCGGCGCGGATTAAGATGGTTGGCCATCCACGCCCCACCCTGTCTGAGGCGCGATTCATATTTACGATGCCCGGCGCTCATCATCTGGGCTGCCAAACCGGCATGGGGATGATAAACATCGCACTGCCACACCGGCAGCATGGCGTGCGTAATGTCGTAGTGGGTTTGTTTCAGATGCGCTTCCAGAGCCGCCAAAAACCGCTTGTAGCGCTGCAGGCGGGTAACGCCGCTCATCTTTAACGGCACGCGCTCGACAGCAGTATTGATCCCCGTGCCAAACGAACCGGCGATCAGTGCCACGCCATGCCCGCGCTGGGTGAGCTGATTGGCCAGATCAACGGTGTAGCGTTCAGCTCCACCGCGGGCCACATCAGCATGGAGGATGATCAGGGCAATCTTCAAGTGCCGACGGATTCTATTGATTTTTCAGCCGAATGTCTCGCTGGCGACGGCAGCGATGTCGTCGGCAACACGCAATGTCGGGCATTGCCCCCAGGTGGCTGGTTAGAGGTTGTCCAGAAACCGGCTGTTGGGTCGCAGGAGTTGTTTTTCCAGAAGTCGTTCGAGGGTATCGCAGACACGCAGCACCTGGGCTTCGGTCATGCGGGTGAAAAACGGCAACGCCAGCGTGCGATTGGAAACATATTCGCACACGGGGAAATCGCCCGATTTGTGACCAAACTGCTCCGCCATATACGGCTGAAGATGAATCGGCGGGAAATAATTATTGCAACCAATTCCCTGCTCGCGCAACTGCCACATGATTTCATCACGATCACCGGCGACAAACAGATCATTCAGACGCACCACGAAGACAAACCAGCTCATGACGCAATCATTGTCCAGCGTCGGCAGAACCAGATAACGGTTGGTCATCAGCCGCTGCATGTACAAATTGGCAACCCGGCGACGTTCGTTGAGAATCTCCTCCAGCCGCTGGGTCTGCGCCAATCCCAAGGCCGCATTCAACTCGCTCAGCCGGTAGTTGTACCCCAGCTTTTGATGCGCCAGCCATGACATCCCCTGGCGACCCTGGTTACGCAAGGTGCGACAGGTCGAAGCGAAGTTATCATCATCCGTGACAATCATGCCCCCTTCGCCGGTGGTGATCTGTTTATTCGGGTAGAAGGCAAAAACGCCTGCCCGCCCGAACGAACCCAGCGCCCGTTGACCGCTGCGCCCGCCGAAGGCTTCACAGGAATCCTCGATCAACATCAGATCATGCTTTTGCGCCAGTTGTTCCAGTTCGCGCATGCCGCCGGGATGTCCGAAACAATCCACCCCGACAATGGCGCGCGTGCGTCGTGTGATGGCTTGTTCGACCTTGCTTAGGTCGATGTTGAGTGTCTGCGGGTCAATATCGACAAACACCGGTTTGGCCCCGACATACAAAATGCAGTTGGCGCTGGCGACGAATGAAAACGGCGTGGTAATCACTTCATCGCCCGGTTTAATGCCAGCCGCCAAAACCGCCAGATGCAGACCGCTGGTTCCCGAATTAACCCCGACACCAAACTGGCGGCCGGCGATATGGGCGCACGCCTGTTCAAAGGCTTCGATCTTCGGGCCGATGGAAAGCGTGCTGGATTGAAGCACATCCAGAACCGCAGCAACTTCGTGCTGAGTGATATCAGGCTGGGACAGCGGAATAGGTTCGGACATGAAAACTCACGGGTAAATTGACCAAAGTCAGGCGTCGGGCGGCCTTTGCATCGAAAAACAGCCGCTGGCACTGTACCATTAACCGACGAATCGTGGCTAATCAGCCCATTAAGCCGACAGACAGCTAATTTATGGTATCGACTGAGCAATATTGAACACATGAGCAACCCCGACCGCAAGAAAGATCGTTCCATCGCAGCCTTCTGGCGCGCCTGCCGCTACCTGTACCCTCACCGGAAACTGGTCATCATCTCGCTCATTTGTGCCCTGGTTGTGGGGATTGCCTTCACCAGCGGCCTGTCCGCCATGTTGCCGATTTTGCGAGTTTTGATCTACGGCGACAGCATCCAGGGGTGGGTGGATCGACAAATCGTTGAACAACGGATCGATGTCAAACTGGCTGAGGATAAGGAAGCCCTTCGCATTGTTGACGCCCGACGCGGGGGTATTGCCCAACAAGCAGGATTGAAATCCGGTGATCAGATTATCCAGGCATCCAGCACGGACCCGGCGGCGCCTACCCCATCGGCAACTGCGATCATTCCACAATTGCATACGCTGGCTGATCTGCAACTGACGAACTATCAACTGCAATTGGGTTCGGGTCAGCAACTTAACCTCTTGGCCAGGGAAGTAAGCTGGCATTTGCGCACCGGTCAGCGGCTTGCTTACCTGTTGCCAACCGATCCGGTTGCTTCAATCGCCATTGTTTTCGGCGTGCTGGCCTCACTGGCGATTTTTGGTAATTTTGTGCGATTTTTTCAGGAATACTACGGCGAAAAGGCTGCCATCCTGGCAGTGGAAGATATGCGCCGTCATTTGTATGACCACGTTCTGCATATGCCGCTGGGTTATTTTTCACTCAAGGGGACCAGCGACGCCACCAGCCGATTGGTGCAGGACGCCGGACAGTTGCAGGATGGTTTCAAGGCGATTCTCGGCAAAGCTGTGCAAGAGCCGATCAAGGCCGCATTCAGCTTCGGGCTGGCGCTGTTCTTCTCCTGGCGGTTGACACTGTTGATCGTCATCTTCGCGCCGGTCATGGTCTGGTTGATTCATACCTTCGGGAAAAAAATGCGACGGGCCAACCGCAAGATGCTGCAGGGCATCGCGCTGGTGTTGGGACAATTGGAAGGATCGCTAATCGGTATTCGTGTGGTCAAAGGCGCTGCGGCTGAACCCTACGAACGACGGCGCTACAAACAGGTGATGCGCCAAGTCGTGGGGCAGCAGATCAAGCTCAGCCGCACCGACGCCATGAGCAGCCCCATTATTGAGTCGCTTATGCTGCTGATGGTCGGGGCGATCATGCTGGCAGCAGCATGGATGGTGCTCAAATCGGGCACACTCGATCCGGGGCATTTCATCATGGTCATGGCGTGCCTGGCGGGCATGGCGGACAGTTTGCGCAAGGTAACCAAGGTTAACAACGCCCTGCAAAAATCCAACGCTGCTGCTTTGCGCATCTTTGAAATGCTGGCCGTCCCGGTGGAACGTCGCCGCAAGCCGCTGGCTGTGTCACGCAGCGCTGCGATCAACGTGGCGCCCATCGAAGGGCTGGGTTCCATCGTCGCCCCAGCACATATCGCCCAGCCGATCCAGCTCAAACCGATCCAGAACGACATTACGTTCGAGGATGTTACCTTCACCTACGCCGGTGCGGCTTCGGCTGCTGTCAACAAGGTTAATTTGACGGTGAAAAAAGGGATGAGTGTTGCCATTGTTGGCCGCAATGGCTCGGGTAAAACAACACTCTTGTCGTTGCTGCCGCGGTTTTACGATGTTGATTCCGGCCGGATTCTGATTGATGGCATCGACATTCGCCACGCCACACTGCAAAGTCTTCGTCGTCAGATCGGTATTGTCACCCAGGATGCGGTGATTTTTCCCGGCACCATCGAACAGAACATCGCCTACGGAACCGAGCTATTTGACCGCCAGCGCGTGATCGAATCCGCCCGCCAGGCGTTCGCTCATGATTTCATCATGGAAAAACCGGATGGTTATGCCACCGTTCTTGGCGAACATGGCGCGCAACTCTCCGGCGGGCAGAAGCAGCGCATCTGTATCGCCCGCGCCATCTACCGGCAAAGCCCGATCATGATCCTCGACGAAGCCACCAGCCAGATCGACGCCGAAAGCGAACATCTGATTCAGCAGGCAATCGAGCAGATCATGCACGAACGAACCACGTTTGTAATCGCCCATCGTTTCAGCACGATTCTGTCGGCTGACCAGATCGTTGTCATGGAGCGCGGCGGCATTGAGGGTATCGGCAAGCATGATGATCTGATCAATAGCTGCCCCATTTACCGCCAGCTTTATGAGCGTCAGGTTTTTACCGTCAGCGATACCCCGGCGACTGTCTGATGCCCTCCGCCCCAAGGCCGGTTCCGGTGAGAGCGTCGATAATGGCTTGAACTGTTACAAACACTGTGGGCCTGCTGCCAGGGTATAATTTTCTTGCGTTGATCCCCTTTTTGACGTTTGATAACCAACTGATGCGCCGCCGCCGAAAATCGCAACGTGAAAATGACCTGACCCGCCGCTATCTCGATGGCGGTTTTGATCATGTCGATAGCGAAACCTCCGAGCGGTTTGGCGCCCGTTCCAAACATGCCCAGCAGAATAAAATTCTGAAAACCACGCAATTGCGTGCCGGCCGGGATGCCGTGGAACAGGATTTGGCCACTCTCCCTGTGGGGCAGGTGATCCAAGTCTTCAGCCTGTTTTTGGAAGTGCAGACGCCCGACAATCGCTACCTCTGCACCGCACGCAAAACACTCAGCCGCACGACGGACAGCCAGATTGTTGTCGGTGATCTGGTGCGCCTGCGCCCCAGCGGGACAACCCACGAAACCGGACTGGCTGAGGCGACCATCGAACAGGTCCTGCCGCGTCACACCATTCTTACGCGCGCGGACAGCTTCAAGCAGCGTGATAACCATCCGATCGTCGCCAATGCCCAACAGATGTTGATCGTCGCCAGCTTGTGGGCGCCATTTGCGCGCTGGGGTTTGATCGATCGCATGTTGATCGCTGCCCAAGCCGGGAGTCTGACGCCGGTCGTCTGTCTGAATAAGATTGATCTGGCTGATAGCGATGAGCAGGCGCGTCAGCAGTGGGATATCGCCCAGCAGGCGCTGGGGCATTACCGCACGATGGGAATCACCTGTCTGCTCACCAGTGTCCAGCAGCAGGCAGGGCTTGATGAATTGCGCCAAATGCTTGCGGGGCGTGTAACCGTACTGGCCGGCCACAGTGGCGTAGGCAAAAGCAGCCTAGCCAATGCCGTTGAACCAGGGTTGAACCTGCGCACCGGCGATGTGTCGTCAATTCATCTCAAGGGCCGTCATACCACAACGTCAGCCCGACGCTATGAACTGGCCGGTGACGGAGCCATCATCGACACTCCGGGCGTCAAACTCTTTGGCCTGTGGGATGTGACCTGCGAAAACCTGGAAACTTTTTTCCCCGATATCACCGACAATACCGCCCCGCCCTGGCGGCTGCAGAGCTTCCAACGAATCAGCCAGTCACTCTAGCAAGCTGGCGTGATATCAACTGCTATCGCTTATAACCCAGCACCAGCCCGACATGCATGCCAATGCACGCCGGCAGGGCCTGATCGTTGAAATCAAAGCGGTTGGTATGCAATAACGCGGGCGCTGTTTCTGATGGTGGACAAAGCCCAACCATGAAAAAACATCCCGGGATTTTTTCCAGATAAAAGGCGAAATCCTCACCACCCATGGACGGGCGGGCAGCAGGAATGAATTGACCTTCCCCCAGAGACTGACCAGCAACACGAGCCACCAGATCGCTCATGGCTGGGTCATTCATCACAATGGGATAACCGTCGATCCAGTCGAGTGTGGCCTGACATCCGTGCGCCGCAGCGATACCTTCCATCCGCTGACGGATCATCGCGGGAACAGACCGCCGCAAATCCCGATCCACGGTTCGCACTGTCCCGGAAAATGTACATTCATCAGGAATGACGTTGTGCGCGGTGCCCGCCTGAATCTGGGCAATACTGATCACCAGCGAATCCGTTGGATCGGTCTGACGCGACACAATGCTTTGCAGCCCCAGGATCGCCATGGCCGAGGCAACCACCGGATCGTGCGTCAGATGAGGAAAGGCTGCATGCCCACCCTGGCCGCGGATCGTAATGCGTATCTGATCCATCGCCGCCAGCAATGCACCGGCCCGGGTGCTGACCATGCCGATCGGCAATATCGGCCAGCCGTGCAATCCAAAAATCGCTTCGACTTTCGGCCCCAGACGGCCGTCCAAAACACCCTGCTGAACCAGCACCCGCCCCCCGCCGCCACCTTCTTCCGCCGGTTGAAAAATCAATTTAACGCAGACATCCAACTCATTTTCAAGCTGTTTCAAAACCTCGGCAGCGCCTAAGAGGGCTGCGGTATGACCATCGTGTCCGCAGGCATGCATGACATGCCGATGTGTGCTGGCCCATGCGGCACCGGTTTGCTCCTCAATCGGCAGGGCATCAATATCGGCTCGCAAGGCAATGCACGGCTTGGCTAGATTGCCAATAGTGGCGATGGTGGCGGTTGGCGCTTCGTTGACACCGGCAAGATACGGGATTTTCAGTTCATCCAGGCGCTGACGAATAAAAGAAGCGGTTTGATGTTCTTGATATTGCAATTCAGGGATGCGATGCAGTTGCCGACGCAGCTCTGTCGCTTCGGCTGCAGCTTTTTTAATCGCAGGGATGGGACTCATAAGATCTCCACTCTAACATCAGTTGGTATCAGAGCAACCACGCCATTCGTCAAGCAGGTGATCATCGATCATCAACAGCCCTCCATGCCCACGATTGAATATGTTCTCTTATCAATGGCAAAGGGCTGCCCACTTTCGTGGACAGCCCTTTCTATTCATAAGGAGAAGGAATCAACAATTAGAAGTTGAAACCAATACCCAAGCCATAGCCGAACCCGCCATCACTGGCGCTGTCATCCAGCAGCCAATTATAGCCGATCTGACCGAAAACAAAGGTGGAGGCGTTGACATAGTACTTCACGCCACCTTCGACACCGGCCACCCAGCTCTCGTCCACGTCATCGCCATAGGTATAACCCAGCGAAGCGCCGACAAATGGACGCCACTGATCGCCGATCTGGAATTCATAGTCGATCCCGACGCCAGTAGAACCGGACCAGTCGCTGCCAATGCCTTGGACCTTATCCCAAGACAGACCTTGACGCAGGTTGACCTGCAGCGCATCGGTAAAGAAATAACCGACCTGAGCGCTGGCGCCCAAGCTGTTATTATCGAAATCCTTATCGCTGGCACCGTGGCCGTCCAGACGCAATTCCCAGTCACCGGCCTGAGGCACAGCCATCGCCAGTGAAGGCAGCAAACCAACAACACCAACAAACAGAAGCTTCCGCAACATGAGAACCTCCTTCGGTAGTTCCGTAACCCGCCGGACAACGCCGGTCGGTTGGGCAAATGCCCCGGGCTAGTGCGGCTAAGCCCGTGCGAGTACCAGATATTCTCAGGCCTCGCATAAAACGTCTACCGGACCATCCGGTGACGACAGTCAAACGAATCTGCTCGATTTCTCGATTCAGTCCGTAATTTTGCTAACACTGTGATAACCGCAAACCGCTAAACTCACAATAGTTAACCTATATCGAATATCGGTACTGGTTCAACAATAGGGTTAACATTTTTCAGTGTCAACCCGCTTATTTAGTGCCCAAAACCATAATTTTTTAGTCAAAAATCAGATTCCAATCGACCTGACCTGCCATTCTCACCCTGGAAGGCACTTATTATCACACCTTGTCACACGTTTAGCAAATTCATCACATTTCCACCAACATGCTCTACTGCATTGCTAAAAATCGCTTGGCCAGCACCGTGAGTCGGCCGCGGAAACTGGCCGGTCCACGCCGGATGCTGGGTGGGATCGACATAACGCTCGGGGTGTGGCATTAACCCAAAAACCAGCCCGGTCTGATCACAAATACCGGCAATATCATCAACGCTGCCATTGGGATTCCACGGATATTCTCGATTGGCCGGGCTGCCATCATCGCGCACATACACCAGCGCCACACGATCGTCAGCCCACAAACCACGCAACACCGCTTCGCTGTCCGCAACAAACCGCCCTTCTCCATGGGCCACCGGTAATTCAATCTCCGCCAGCCCGCGCGTCCAGATACATTTTTGACTGCGACGAGACAGATGCACCCAGCGATCAACAAAACTGCCGCTGGTGTTGTGCGTCAAAGTACAGTTCTGTCCGTGGTTATCCGCGACCGTACCGGGTAACAACCCGGTTTTAATCAACACTTGAAACCCGTTGCAAATTCCGATGATCGGCTTGCCAGCATCGACAAACGCACGCATCGCCTCGGGCAGGTGATTCATAATCTGGTTCGCCAGAATGCGTCCGGAGCTGATGTCGTCGCCGTAACTGAAACCGCCAGGAATCGCCAGAATCTGATAGTCGTTCAGCAACCGCTTATTTTCCAGCAGCTCATTGATATGCCTGAAGCTCGCGACGGCTCCGGCGCACTCGAAAGCATGCGCCGTCTCCTGGTCGCAGTTCGTTCCAGCGGTCCGCAAAATCATTACTTTGGGCTGACTCATAATCAATTAGTTTAGGGAAACTTTCGGATCAACTCCATGATCCGGATATTTTATATTGTATCGACAATCTTGTTTTTCAATCTTTTCGCTGCATTTCCATCAAAAGATGTTACTTTCCATATAGACACACCTGGCAGGCTAAGGTTTGGCAAAACCCTGTACAACACGAATTGACAGCGCCACTTCGCGCGCCAGCCTGATGTCGCTTTGGTCAGATTTGAATGGTTGTGCCTGTTGCGCTTGCAGCTTCAATAAAATCAGCGATCCCCCCGCCTGGCTGCAGATAAAAACTTCATGAATAAAAATCGCGCCCTGGGCTGTGGTGATGACCCGCCGCCCTTGCACCGCCATGGCTGGCGCCCCATCAACCGTCATCGGAGGCAACATACTCAACTGGGCCACCGGCGAACCTGATGCAAATTGCTGATGATAATCGCGCGGCAGAACACCATTGACCGACAAAAATTCTTCCGGTGTCAAATTGCGTGGATTGGCAACGTGCTGAACTTCAAGCAGCCGCTTGGGTTGCTCGGATCGGGGGCTGCCGGCAATCACAACCGCAGCCTCATCGGCAGAATCGGATTGCACCTGCCAGCCTTCGGGAAGACGAAGCTCCAGAGTCGCTGCTCGCAGCGGCGCACCGAGCGGCACTTCCGTCGCCCGGTCGATCTGCCGTATCGTCAACCCCGCCAACCCCGTTGCCCCCAGCAATACAACCACCAAAACCACCTGCAAAAGCAGCTGGCGGCGGCTATCAGAGATACGCATGCGTTTAGCCATCTTCAATAATCAACGATACTCTTGATCAGCGCGATCGCCAAGAACCACCGCTGAAGCACCGGTCACCACCCGATTCAGCGCTGATCGCGTGACGGCGGAGCTTGATTCTGCTCATCCTGCCCGGCTTCTTTCGACAAGGCGAAGGGGCGCGGCACAAACAAAAGCACACGCTCCAGGCGTTCAGCCAGGCCGTTTTCAATCAGAAAATTAGCTCCGATGCTGGTCGGCAGACGCGAATCAGCCGATGGCGCTACCACCAGAAAACGATCCAGCGCAATATCAGCCTTCAAGTTCACATCGTACAACTGTTCGGCCTGCACATAATCAATCGTCTTACCCTCGCGCTGCCCGACAAACTCCAACTGGCGCCGCGTCGAGCGCACCACCGGACACAACACCATGCGCACCGTTCCCGGTTGACGGGGTGTTGGTTCAAAGCTGAGCGTAAAAAAGTTATAACACTTCTCGTAACTGCGGCCCACAAACTGATTGCTGACGTTGTAATAAAATAGGTCCTGCCAGAGTTGCTCCCCGCGGGCAGCAATTTCAATCGTTCGAGCCTGGCGGGCTGTATAAATTTGCTTCTGTGCCCGAACCGGTTTTCCATCGATGATCGCCTTGAAAAACGGCCATTCGCCCACGGGTGCCTCACCGACGCGCACACCATTGCGCCACAGCCGGTCCGCTGTCTCCAGATCCACCACGTGTTCATCGATGCGCTTCCAAAAATCTTCGTTGAGACTGACCGTGCCATACGGAACGAGCAGCTCCCATATTTCAAACTGGATGACCACTCCAACTGCCGCCGGCGCATCCTGTGGCACAGCTTGACCAACCGGCGGTGCTGCCTCCGGCGCTGGCGCCGTTGACTGCGTTGAATGCATTGAGTGCGTTTGCTCACCGGGCGTGGTCGGCGCACTGGCAGAGGCATTAGCCGGCGCTGCGCCATCGGGCAGCTCGCTGCGCAACGAAACTTGCTCCCTCGAACTGCCCGCCGCCTCCACCGGCTCTGCTGCTGCAAGTGACGCCCCATCCGTACCGTTACGCGCAGCGCCACCGCTGATCTCCTGGCATCCCCCCAACCCAAGCAGCGTCAGACCGCCCAGCATCAGCAGAATCAAAACCGCCACACTCTGAAATGATTGATCTGTTTTTTGGCGCAACTGAATCGGCTGACACGCCCCCAAATGGAGCGCAGCACATATCCGTTTGCGCCCGGCTTGCTTCCAGAGTATCAACCGCTGATGCAACTGCTTCATGCTGGTTCAACTTCTGCAATCGTCTGGATCACCAGCTCCAGCCCTTTATCCAGCTCATCGCTGGAAATGTTGATCGGCGGAGCAAGGCGGATCACCTTCTGCGCTGTCAGATTGATGATAACACCTTTTTCCATCGCCCGTTCGACAATCTGTCGGGGTGGTTGGCGCAACTCGATGCCTAAAAATAACCCATGCCCGCGCACCTGCGCCACTTTTTGGCTGATTCGCTTTTCCTCCCGCAGGCGCGTCATGGCCTTTTCTCCCAGGGTTGTCGCGTTGTCCGTCAAATTTTCCTGCTGGATCACGTCCAGAACCGTTGCTGCGGCACTGGCACAAATTGGATTGCCCCCCAGCGTGCAGCCATGCTTACCGGGAACCATCAATTTGGCGATTTGCGGTTTGGCGTACATCACCCCCACCGGCAAACCTCCACCAATCGCCTTACCCAGTGTCATGATGTCCGGTTCGATAACCTGGCCCGCGCTATCAGTAAAATACTGATGACCAAACCATTTGCCCGTGCGGCCACAACCTGTCCAGACTTCATCGAAAATCAGTGAAATCCCCTTCTCATCACATAAATGTCGGATTTGCTGAACATGGTCGCCAGGGAACAGGTTCACGCCACCTTCGCCTTGGATCGGCTCCATGATGATGCAGGCGGTTTCATCATCAGCAGCTGCTTTAATGGCTGAAAAATCCAGCGGATCAACATTGACAAAGCCGGGCACGACCGGGCCAAACCCATCGCGCACCTTCGGGTTGCCAGTCGCTGCGATCATCGCCAGCGTGCGCCCATGAAAACTCTTGTGCAGGCTGACGGTTTTCCAGCGTTTACCACCATCGGCCATTCCGCGCAGGCGCGCCAATTTAACCGCCGCTTCATTGGCTTCAGCTCCGCTATGACAGAAAAACGCCTGCCCCTTGAACGCATGTTGATTCAATCGTTCAGCCAGTTCGATCTGCGGCAGGGTATGAAACGTATTACCCACATGCCACAACCGGCCGGACTGTTTCTGCACTGCCGCCACCAAGGCGGGATGACAATGCCCCAGGATCGCGCCACCAAATCCCGCGAACAAATCGAGATACCGCGTACCAGCACTGTCCCAGACCCAGGCTCCTTCACCACGTTCCATGACAACCGGCAGCCGACCATAGTTGCCAATAATGACTTCATTCGCTCGTTCAACCAGTGCTGACATTGACTCTGCCATTCGTTATCTGCTCCGAAAATAATAAATAAACAGCGACGGTCACCGGCAAAACCCAGCGTATCGCCACAGGCTTAGAGAATACCATATTCACCGGGCTTGGTGTATCGCAACAACCCGTATCCGACGTTGGATCACATTTTTTTACGCGCGAGCACCGCCGGCCAGCTGTTCACGCCTAAAATCGACGACTGCAGCCAATTCGTAGCCAATGATTTTCGTCACTAATTGTCGTAAAATAACGCCAAACCGAGTCGCCGGAATTGTTTTTTCCCAGGCTGCTGGCATGGCAGCCCGATTAACGTGTGGTACAGTCTGTTCAATGACCACCAGAATCGCCTTTGGTCAATCGTAGGCAAAGAAGTCTTGAGTCGCAGGACTTTTCACAAACCGCGATGACGGGCATCATAGTGAGCGAAATAAGGTTGATCTTCGTTGCGCTGATTTAGAACTTCCATGACTGATCTTTTTACCAGCAGTGATTCCAACCGCGCGCTTGAGCCTCTGCTGCATTTGCAGACACTCACGCTCGACCAACCTCTGCAATTGGAGCTGGGTAAGCAGTTGCCTTCGGTGACCATCGCCTATGAAACCTACGGCCGGCTGAATGACACCGCCTCCAACGCCATTTTGATCTGCCACGCGCTTTCGGGCGATTCGCATGTTGCCCGGCATGATGAGCACGACACGCCGGGCTGGTGGGATATTATCGTCGGGCCTGGTAAACCCATCGATACCAACCGATATTTTGTCATTTGTTCCAACATCCTGGGCGGTTGTCGCGGCACGACCGGGCCTAATTCCATCAATCCCGATACCGGCCGGGCTTACGCAGCCCGTTTCCCCGAAATCACTCTGGCGGACATGGTGGATGTCCAGTCGCGGCTGATCGATCACCTGGGTATTCAAAAACTGCACGCGGTAATTGGTGGCAGTCTGGGCGGCCATCAGGCGCTGACCTGGGCAGTGCGTTTTCCGCATCGCGTCGCTGCAACGGGTCTGATTGCAACTTCGCCGCGGTTGACCAGTCAGGCGCTGGCTTTTGACATCATCGGTCGCAACGCCATTTTGCGCGATCCGCACTTCCACGGCGGACAGTATTACGACAAACCAACCAAACCCGAGGTCGGTTTGGCCCTGGCGCGGATGCTGGGGCATATCACCTACCTTTCGCGCGACGCCATGAAGGCCAAGTTTGATCCGACGCGCCTTGACCCCCGTGATATTCCGACGGAATTTGAAAAGCAGTATTCCGTCGGATCGTATCTGGCGTATCAGGGCCATAAGTTTGTCGAGCGTTTCGACGCCAACAGCTATATCACCATCACCCGGGCGATGGATCGCTTTGATCTGGGCGACAACCCCGTCAAACTGCGCGCGGCTCTGCAGGATACAACCTGCCGCTGGATGGTTCTCAGTTTCACCAGCGACTGGCTGTTTCCGCCGGAACAAAGCCGTCAGATGGTTGAAGCGCTGGTGGCTGATGCCAAGCCCGTTCTCAGTTGTAATATCTCCTCCAACGGCGGGCACGATTCGTTTTTGTTGCAGGATGAGGCTGATGTGTACGGCGCACTGGTCGAATCATTCCTGGACAGCAGCCCGACATCACTGGCTGATTCAACCTCCCAACCAGCCACCAGCGCCCTGTTGGAGCAGCCGGCTGCGGCACCAGATCCCACCAGCATTTTTGATGCCTATCGACTGGATTACGATCTGATCCTCGATCTGATCCCATCCCGCGCCAGCGTACTTGATCTGGGCTGCGGATGCGGTTCGCTTCTGGCGCTGGTGCGCGAAAAGCGCGACCCGGCGCGCATTCTGGGTGTCGAACTCAACGAACAGGACGTTGTCGCTGCTGCGCGTCGTGGTGTGAACGTCGTTCATTTTGATCTGGAACAACCGCTTACCCCTTTCGCCGATCAGAGTTTTGATGTCGTCGTCCTGTCGCAGACGCTGCAAACAATCGCTGATACCGAAGGCGTTCTTCGTGAAATGTTGCGCGTCGGACGGCGCTGCATTGTCAGTTTTCCCAATTTCGCCTACCGCAAAATGCGCTCCATGCTTTACGAGCAAGGACGCAGCCCCAAGACACCCGGCAGCTTCGGTTACGAATGGTATAATTCCCCCAACCGCCGCTTCCCGTCGATCATCGATTTTCAGGATTTTTGCCGCTCGCGCAACATCGTGGTGGAACATGAAATCTTTCTGGATACCGAGTTGCATATCCGTGTCCAGGACAACCCCAATCTCAACGCGAACGTGGCCATTTTTCTGCTGACACGCAACGGCCGATAGCTTCCGACCCGATTCATTCCCCGCCAATCCGTCAGACGTAAAACCACCCAATAGCAAAAAAGATGCT
>WBZR01001858.1_pt3 | contig 15177 bp, 8 predicted proteins | sample 5204231 | NCBI WGS metagenome assembly WBZR01 (sample SAMN12412403, study PRJNA552823) | activated sludge metagenome | isolation source: activated sludge from anammox sidestream of wastewater treatment plant... | place: USA: Virginia | collected 2017-08 | reverse complement strand
TTTTTGCATTGTCAGAATCAGCGCCTGAGGCAAGGGGTCAACCAGTTGGGACAGCAGATGTCCTTCGCCCAGCACAGGCACGAATACTCCGCCGGGAGTTCGACCCGCTTCGAGAATGACAAGATTGGCAGCATGACTGAGAAGAAACAACCCCATGCAGATTTCCTTCAGCTCGCGCCCCAGCATCAGATAGACGGCGCAGCCGAACAAAACAGCGATGATGGTCGCGATGAAAATAGTCATCGGATCTCCAATTCTTCGCTTAGCGCGTTGATCATGGCCAATACAACGCCCAGCACAATCAGCATTACACCCAGGTCAAACACGAGCGCCGTTGTCCATTCAAACGGGACGGTTGATCCGGGAATAGTCAAATGTCCGAATCGGCTGGTCAAAAACGGATGGCCCAGCAGGGTCGGCCCCAAACCAGCCAGAATCGTCAGCGATAAACCTGCCGCCATCAGCCAGCGCACCGGAATCGAAAGCATATGACGCAGACTCTCGCGGCCATGCGCCATGCGATGCGCAAGCAGCGCAATGGCGGCCATCAACCCGGCCACGAATCCACCCCCGGGAAGCTGATGCCCTTTGAAGAAAATAAACAACGCGAAAAGCAGGCTGAGCGGAACGATCAGTTTGGTGGCGATGCGCAGCGGTTCGCTGGTCAGACTCAGACCATGCCGCCAGCGCGGCGGCCGATTGGACAGATTTTCAGGATTTGAAACCGGCTGTTGATCAGCGACTGACGCCGATATGGGTTCAGAAACCGGCGATGACAACCGATCCGCATCATCGCTGGCGTACGACAACGGGTTCATGTCGTTCAACAAAACAAACTTTCGATGCGTCGCATCGACCGATTGATTGCGATGACGATGCAAAAGCAGCAGCACCCCCAGGGCCGCGATACCAAGAACGGTGATCTCTCCGAATGTGTCCAGACCACGAAAATCAACCAGGATCACGTTAACCACATTTTTACCGCCACCGCCCGGATGGCGACCTTGCACATCGACCGCTTTTTCCGCGTTTCGGACAAAAAACTGACCGAGATGCGTAAACGGCTGACCCTCGGCATTGAGAACCGGCATCGGCGGACGATTTTTCTGCGAAACCGAAAGTGTCAGCCAGAACATGACCGCCGCCACCCCGATCGAAAGGAGCAGGCGCGGGATTTTGCTCCCTTTTTCGCGCGGAAAACGAGACGTGCGCGGCAATAACCCCAGCGCCAGAAGGAAGAGGATCAACGCAACGATTTCGATGGAAACCTGTGTCAGCGCCAAATCCGGCGCGCTGTACAGATAAAAAATAACCGCAACGGTATACCCGATGGCGCTGAGAACCATAACCCGCCCGCCGCGCACCTGCACCAATACCATCAACAGCGCCGCCAACCCCGCCAGCGTTCCAAAGGCATAAAGCGGCAAAGCGCGCCAACCGCCCACGACATCGTTGAATTGTTCGCTGAGACTGATCGAGTCGCCGGTGCGATTCAGCGCCCAGCCGACCAGCAAAATCAACGCTGCACAAATGATCCCCAGATAGGTTCGGACGTTTCCCGTCTGCACCACAGAAAACAACCGCCCGCCACCGTGCGTAACCAAACGATAAAAAGCGGGGAACAATTTTTCGTGAATATCGTGGATCGAGTTGCGCCAGATCGGTGCATAACCCATGCGCACGGGTAACAAGGCCAGGGCGAAGCTGGAGACAATAATCAAAACACTGATCCCCAGTGCGATACTTGGGTGCGTCAGCGCATGCCAAAGCCCCGGCAATGATGAATAATGACCAGGGTGGCGCTCAAGTAATTGCAGGGCTGGGTTGAGCAAGGCGGGAAAGAGGCCGCCGATATACTGCAACGCCAGCAGGATGGCAGCGGGAATCCAGAGCATGGACGCCCAGAAGCTGGTCTGAATCGCGTGATAATCTTCGTAAGCAATGCGTTCTTCCTCGGCACCAAGATCATGCGGCGGCTGGGCGTTACCGGCGGATTCCGGCCCCAGCAGTGTCAAGGCAAAGCGGATGAAGATCACCATGTTCACAACACCCTGGCACGCCACGGCGGCCAGCACCACCAATAACGCCCAATCGCCGGAAAGTTTATAGGCGTCATACACGCTGGTCAGAAACAATTCCTTGGCGGTAAAACCGAGCGTCAACGGCCCGGCGGCCATGGCGTACATCGCCAGCAACAACAAAATCGCCAGACGCCGCTCATCTTTTCCCTGATGAAAAAATCCATAGAGATCGCGCAGGTCACGGGTGAAATAAAGGTGGGCAATCGCACCGGCCAGAATGAACAGAGGCGCCTTGTACAACGCATGATTCAGAATCTGGGTAATATCCCACAGCACCGCCGAGCCAGAGTCGCCGCGGTAGGCCTCCAACCCGTACATGCAGATCAATAACCCGAGCTGACTGACCGTGGCGTAGGCGAAAATAAGTTTCAGGTCGGTTTTGCGCAGCGCCACGTATGCGCCAAGCAGTATCGTGATCGTGCCGACCGTAATCAGAAGAACCGGCCACATTGGCAAAATCGCCAGCGGGGTCGCCAGTCGCGCCACCAGATAGACCCCGGCCTTGACCATGGTCGCCGAGTGCAGGTAGGCGCTGACGGGTGTCGGGGCAGCCATGGCATTGGGCAACCACGAATGCAGCGGCCACTGGGCACTTTTGGCAACCACGCCAACAAAGATCATCCCCAAGGCAACGGGCAATCGCCAGTCGGCTGAAAGCTGCAATTGCGCCAGTGCTGAAAAACTCCAGCAGCCACTGGCTAGGCCCAGCAGAATCAACCCCCCAAGCAGGACAACTCCGCCGCCGCTGGTAATGAAAAAAGCCTGCATCGCGTTTTTAACGGCGGCAGGATCATCACGTTCCCAGCCAATCAGCAAAAATGAGCTGACCGAAGTCAGCTCCCAGAACATGACCATCAGAACAAAGCTATCAGCCAGCACCAACCCCAACATGCCGGTCGTGAACAGCAACAGGCTGGGATAAATGCGATACAGGGCATACTGGTCCGGCCCGAAGTAGGCGCGGGCGTACAGCATGATCAACGCGCCGATTCCGCTGACCAATAGCGCGAAGAACAGGCCCAGCCGATCAGGTTGGAAGGTCAGACTCAGTTGCAACGAAGGCATCCAGCCGACACCCAGAGGTCCGGCATCGACACCGCGCCACAGAAGACAGGCACTGAAGATCAAAAATGAAACAAGCGGCGCCAGGATCGACCACCACACGCGCTGGGTAATGAAATATCGCGGCGCAATCATCCCGATCAGCCCGAACAAGGCTGGACAGATTACGGCAAAACTGATCAGGCTCGTCCAATCCATCCCTGGGATACCGCCGGCCAAGAGGTTTATCCAGCCATGAAACGATTGACCGGGAAGAACGCAGAAAGATTCGCTGTCTTCCGGCCTATCAAGCTGACAACACGCTGATTTTGCAAGTTTACCTGTTTGCCAGCTCTGGTTCTATAGGCAGGATAAACCGCTTGTCGCGCTCAAGTAATTCCCTTCCTTTACATCCATAACACCCGCTGTAACATTGAAATTTTCAGCGATATTCAAAGGGTCTATTTATCATGCGCATAGCGGTCATCGGTTTGGGATTGCGGTTGGCTGGTGTTCTGGAGGTGTTGCAACAGCTTGACCCCGAAACGCGCCTGGTGGCGGTGGCGGACCCGGATCAAGCCCAGGTCAAGGAACGATTCAAGACACTCAAGGTTAACACTGAGTCCGCCCGTCTCTACGCCAGTGCCGATCAGATGCTTCAGGATTCAGACCGTTTTGACGCAGTAATGATCGGCACGCACTGCCATTTGCACACACCCCTGGCTATTCAGGCCAGGGCGACCAACCTGCCGCTATTTCTGGAAAAACCGGTGGCGATCAGTTACCAGCAGTTGGCGCAACTGGCATTGGCCTTTCGCGGCCAGGAAGATCGTGTCCTGGTTTCGTTTCCTTTGCGAATGACGCCGCTGTTCAAAAAAGCTCTGGAGATTGTCCGCTCCGGCGCGATCGGGGTGGTCAATCAAATCCAGGCGATTAACAATGTCCCCTACGGAGGTGTCTACTTCGGCCAGTGGTATCGCAACTATGATCAAACCGGTGGCCTGTGGCTGCAAAAATCGACTCATGATCTCGATTACATCAACCTTCTGGCGAACAGCCGCCCCACCGACATCGCCGCCATGATGAGCCGGAAAATCTACGGCGGCGATATGCCCCACGATCTCAAGTGCTCGGAATGTGCCATCGCTGACACTTGCATGGAAAGCCCTCAGAATATCAAAAAACGCGGCGATGACGGTGGCATGGGTTATGAAGATCACTTGTGCGCCTTCAGCCGCGATATTCATAATCAAGACGCCGGATCAGCCATCATCCGTTACGAAAATCAGGTGCACTGCAGCTATACTCAGAACTTTGTCTCCCGCCGATCCGCTGCCCGGCGCGGCGCCATCATCACCGGCTACAGTGGCACCGTCGAATTTGATTGGCCCACGTTTACTGTCCGCCACATTGAGCACCACACTGATAAAGTCGAACGGTTTGAAGTGACCACGAACGAAGGTCACAGCGGCGGCGACACGGAGCTGATGCGCAATTTCATTCAATTGGTTCGTGGCGAGGCCCCTGCTTCCCCAAATCTCGCCGATGGTCTGCTCAGCGTGGCGATGTGTCTGGCTGCCCGTGAATCGTGCTTTCTCAAGACATTCCAGAACATCCCGCCGGTCAATGAGATGTCCAAATACTATCAAGGCCGACCGGAAGTCTCTGCCCTGACCCACTACGACGATTCAGCAACCAAACCAATACAAACTGATTAATCAGCCTGTTTCAGCATCAGCGACAACCGGGGCGCTGATGGTTGTGCGATAACCGCATTTTCGGGAAATCGCGCCAAATTGGTTGCTCCTGCGCGCAAGAGTGGCTGATATTCGATTGGAACAAATCCTGTAATCTTTCAATTTTCCGAGCCGGCGAGTTACAATGCTGCCACTTCATATTGGGAATCCTTGGTGTGCTGGCACGCATCCACTCATTCATCCTCACCGGTATTGACCCGCTGCTTTGCGAAGTCGAGGTTGACGTACAGCAATCTGGCCTGGAAAAAACGACCATTGTCGGCCTGGCACAGACAGCGGTGAAGGAAAGTGTCGATCGCGTCAAACGCGCCATCAGCAACAGTGGTTATGCCTTTCCGGCCCATCAACTACTGATCAACCTGGCGCCGGCTGACGTTAAAAAAGAAGCGCCAGCGCTTGATCTGCCCATTGCCATCGGGCTGCTCCGGGCTACGCGCAGCATTGAAACCGATTGTCACCATCAATATTTGATCGCCGGCGAGCTGGCGCTGGATGGACGGGTGCGCAAGATCAAAGGCGCGCTGTCGCTGGCGATGCTGGCGCGTCAGCGCGGATTTCGCGGTGTGATCCTGCCGCAGGATAACTGCCGCGAAGCTGCCGTGGTGGAAGGCATCGAGGTTTACGCCATTTCCTCCTTGGCACAGGCGGTCTCATTTCTGAATGAGCGCCTGCCGCTGGAACCTTACGAACTGGACGACCAGCCGTTTACGGCTTCCGCCCTGTCGTCCAATCTCGATTTTGCCGATGTGCGCGGCCAGGAGACGGTCAAACGTGCCATCATGATTGCCTGCGCCGGTTCGCATAACCTGCTCATGATCGGCCCGCCGGGCACAGGTAAATCGATGCTGGCCGGTCGTATTCCCGGCATCCTGCCCCCGTTGACGCGGACAGAATCACTCGAAACAACGCGCATCTATTCCGCCCTGGGTTTATTGCCCGATGGTGTCGCGTTGATGGATCAGCGGCCGGTCCGCACGCCGCATCATTCCGCGACCGCCCAGTCACTCATCGGCGGTGGTTCGATTCCGCGCCCCGGCGAAGTATCGCTGGCGCATCACGGCGTTTTATTTCTGGATGAATTACCGGAGTTTTCGCGCCATGTATTGGAAACGTTGCGCCAGCCGTTGGAAAGTGGTGAAGTGACCATCGCCCGCGTGCATGGATCAGTGCGTTTTCCCGCCCAGTTCATGCTGGTTACTGCGATGAATCCCACCGCTTCAGGTTACGCGGCGGACAATCCGCGGGCACGCGACAAATACCTCTCTAAAATCAGCGGCCCGTTGCTGGATCGGATCGATATCCATGTCGAAGTACCGGCTGTCCCCTACCGGGAGTTGACCAGCCGCCGTGCCGGCACGGGCAGCGATACGATGCGCCGCCACGTGGCTGATGCCCGGCAGATTCAGCAGGCGCGCTTTCAGGATGGCACGACCAATGGCCGGATGGATTCGCGCCAGCTCAAACAACATGCCGAACTGTCTGACAGTTGCCTGCTTCTGATGAAACAGGCGATGGATGAACTGGGACTTTCCGCCCGCGCCTATGACAAGATTCGCCGCGTGGCCCGGACCATTGCGGATCTGGAAGGCGCAACGACGATTGGCGAGCAACACATCGCCGAAGCCATCCAGTACCGTCTGCTGGATCGCCAGTTCTGATTGCGCCTGCCACCAGCTCCTCGTGCCAAACCAGCTTACTTCACTTCCTGCCAGTTTTTACCCCATCCTGTTTCAACCCCCAGCGGCACGGTCAAGCCAATTTCGCTTCCGGCGGCAATCATCTGGCTGCGCACAAACTCCGCCTCAGCCTCCACCACATCAGCCGGTGTTTCAAAAATCAGCTCGTCGTGCACCTGTAAAAGCATCCGGCTGGGATGATTGTCGCCTTGTATTTTACGATGGATATTAAGCATCGCCTGTTTGATCAGATCAGCGGCCGAGCCTTGTACAACACTGTTGATCGCCACCCGCTCGGCGGCGCTGCGCTGTGCCAGCACACCGGAATGAATATCCGCCACCGGTCGGCGCCGCCCCATGATCGTCTGCACATATCCCTGGTTTTGCGCCTGTTCAACGCACTGATTCAAAAATTTCTGGATGGCCGGGAAACGCTGATGATAGGTATCGATGAGTTGTTTGGCTGCTGCCACATCCAACCCTTCAATGCGTCGCGCCAGACCATAGGGGCTGACCCCGTAAATAATTCCGAAGTTGATGATCTTCGCCTGCGCCCGCTGCTCACGACTGACCTGATCCGGCGCAACACCAAACACCTGGGCAGCCACCGTGCGGTGAACGTCCTCGCCGTGCGCAAAGGCTGCAATCAACGCCGGTTCCTGCGTGAAATGCGCCAATACGCGCAACTCAATCTGCGAATAATCCGCCGTAAGCAACAGGTTGTGCTCGATATCGCCGGGAACAAACGCCAGACGAATCCGCCGACCTTCGTCGGTGCGGATCGGGATGTTCTGCAGATTGGGATCACTGCTGCTTAACCGGCCGGTGGCAGCGCCGGTGGGATTAAAATGCGTATGAATGCGTTTGGTGCGCGGATTGATAAAATCGGCCAGGTTGTCCAGATAGGTATTTTTCAGCTTCACCAGTTGCCGATATTCCAGCACCAGTTTGGGCACGGGGTGGCTATCCGATAATTTTTCCAGGACTTCCACATCGGTACTGGCGCCGGTCTTGGTCTTTTTGACCACGCGCAACTTCAACCGCTCGAACAGCACGTCAGCCAGTTGCCTGGGCGAATCGGGATTAAACTCCACACCAGCCGCCTGCTGAATCTGCTGACGCAGCGTATCGGCGCGCTCGCCCAGCACAACCGACTGCTCCTTCAGTACGCGCGGATCAACCGCAATGCCGTTGTGCTCCATCTCCACCAGCACATCCACCAGCGGCAGCTCCAGCTTGTCATGCAACGCTTTCAACTGCGGTTGCTGTTGCAACTGGCTGGATAGCAGGTCGCACAGACGCAGGGCGACATCCGCATCTTCCGCAGCGTAGCGCGTGACCAGGCCCATCTCCACCTGATTCATGGAAATCTGTTTGCGCCCCTTGCCGATCAGTTGTTCGGTCGGAATCTTACGAAAATGCAGCAGGCTTACCGCCAGGGCATCAATCCCATATTGCATCCGCCCGGCGTTGAGCACGAAAGCAGCGATCATGGAATCCATCTCCAGACCGCGCACCTGGATTCCATTTTCCCTCAGAACCAGAATGTCATACTTGGCGTTGTGCGCCACTTTGGCAATATCCGGGTCTTCAAAAATTGGCTTTAGCGCCGCCAACATCGTTTGACGATCCAGCGTCGGCGCTCCGGCTGGCCCTTGCACGGGCAGGTAATATCCCGTCCCCGGTTTCCAACTCACACTGATACCAACCAGATTGGAACACATCGCCCCGAGCGCATCCGTTTCCGTATCAAAGGCAAAGCGCTTTTGCTGCTTCAAATCGCGCACAAAGGCATCAAAGGTCTGCTCGGTTACGCAGGCATAATCGCACGAGTCGCTGGTTTCCATTCCCTCGCGCGGCGCAGGCTCGCTGGAAAAGCTCAGTTCACCAAACAACCCCTGCTGCGCAGGAGGTCTGTCATTGGCAGGCTTGACTGCGGTCCTTGCCAACAGCTGCCCTGATAACCGCTCGAGCAACTTGTTAAAACCCAGATTTTTCAGTTGTTTCTGCAGCGCCACCTGATTGAAACCCTGAAACCGGCACGCCTGCACATCAAAGTCAAAATCAACGTCATCTTTCAGGCGCACCAATTGCCGTGACAGATGGAGATTAGCGCTGAACTTCTGAAAATTTTCCCGCATCTTGGGAGTCAGCTCATCGAGGTGCTCCAACACCGCATCGGCTGTGCCGTAACGCGCAATGAGCTTGGCCGCTGTCTTTTCCCCCACGCCGGGAATGCCCGGGACATTATCCGTGCTGTCGCCTGTCAGGGTCTGAATTTCCACCGCCTGCTCAGGGCCGTAACCCTGTTTTGCCATCATGGCCGCCACATCGACAAACTCGGCGCTTTGTACGTCATACATGCGCGTGCGTTCGTTGAGCAGTTGGCGAAGATCTTTGTCTCTGCTGACCAGAACAATGTCGTAATCCTGGTGATAAAGACGACGGGCCATCGTGGCGATCAGGTCATCAGCTTCAAATCCCTCCTGGCTGAAAATCGGGATGCCAATATCGTGCACCAGTTGAATAATCCGCGCTTCCTGGGGGGCAAAATCATCCGGCGGTTTCGTCCGATTTTCCTTGTACTGCGGATAGATTTTTTTACGAAACACGTTGGCTGCGCCCGTATCAATCACCATCGCCAGATAATCTGGCTGGCGCTGATCAATCAGATTCAACAGCATCTGCGTAAAAATATAGGTCGCTTTGGTGGGTTCGCCATCGGGGCTGGTCAGCTCGCGCATCGGCGCGTAATAGGCGCGGAAAATCTGCGCATGCCCGTCAATGATGTAAAAAGATTTTGCCATACGATTGAGGAACAATTGTAGGCTTTATCTTGCTTGACGCCTATCGCACCTGCTTGTTTATGAATTTCTGGCGATGGCGCGCTGTCTCCATCAGCGCATGGCCAGGCGCCATCATAATTCATGGCTATTCGATGGGCTGTCCAACCTGACGATCCTTACGACGGGTCTATTCCGATATGAAAACCATCTACGCGCTGGCCATGGCGTTGCTCGTGGAATTTTGCCTCATTTTTATTAAAAACCGATCATACGTCTGGGCATCCAGCGGCAAATCCATCGGTTGGCGCGTCAACGCCGCCAGCGCCATGGCATTGCCAATTTCCAACCCATGCACGCCCTCGATCCCGGGGGCAACCAGCGGCACATCCTCAATAACATGATCGATAAAATTTTGCATAAGCCCCTGACGGTCATCCAGTGCCTGTCCGGCCAGAAGATCAATCTCCCATGTCTCGATCGCGGGAAACAGCTCCGTCGCGTCGCGCAACTGGCTGGCGTTTTTGGTGGTGCGTGAAAAATGCAGCTGATACGCATCCATCACCAGCCTGCCGCGCTCACCGACAATCTCCAGACGATTCGTGCCCGGCGTTTCGCCCGTGGTGGCATGGAAATGCCCGATCGCCCCATTGGGATATTCGAGGATGGCGCTGACTTCATCTTCGACTTCAATCGGATGGGTCTTGCCGATAAAACCAACCGCGGTGATGCGCGACGGCATCATCCCTGTAATCCACTGCAGCAGATCCAGATCATGCGGGCATTGATTGATCAGCAATCCGCCGCCCTCTCCATTCCAGGTGGCCCGCCAGCCACCGGATTTGTAATAGTGGGTGGTTCGGAACCAGTCGGTTGACACCCAGCTCACCCGGGAAATAGCGCCCAACTCCCCGTCACGAACCAATTGCCTCATTTTGGCAAACACGGGATTCAGCCGCCGCTGGAACATGATCCCAAATTTAACCTGTCGATGCGCTGCTGCCACTTCGTTCACCTGATGCGCGGCGCTGATTGAAACCGCAATCGGCTTTTCACACAGCACGTGGATGCCAGCTTTCATCGCCTCGATCGACATCGGTACATGGTCATAGTGCGGCACGGCAATCAGCACCGCCTCGATTCCACCGCGACGAATCATCTCACTGTAATCGGTAAAACGCTTGGCATTTGCCGGCAGCCGATCCAATCGACTGGCGTCGATATCACAACCCGCAACCAACTCCACATTTCGGCAGGCAGCAAAGCTTTTCAGGTGAATTTGTGCAATCGCGCCCAAACCCACAATCCCGAAACGAAGCGTTTTTGACACACAACGATCCTATCCCAGGTAAGTTGAATCAACGTATCGTCAGTGGCAATGGCTACATCGCCTTGCTTGCAGCCGCTGGCAGCGGAATGCCCTGCTCCCGGCAAATGGATCTCAAGGCATCAACGGCAACCTTGAACGCCAATTCCGCAGGTTGATCCTTGTAATCGCCATTGATGGTCAGGTGCGGTTCCAAGGTCAAAAAACCGCGATATCCACGGGTGTATGCATCCGCCAAAATCGATGCGATATGTCCGTCTCCCTGCCCGGCGGGGACATTTTTTTTGTTGCTGCGCAAAGCATCCTTAATGTGGATGTGCTCGACAAACGGCTGAAGAAGCGGCCATAACTTTTCAGGATATTCCCCCACCTGCACAAAGTTGGCAAAATCAAAAGCAGCCCTGAGCTTGGGATGATCAATCGTCTTGAGCAGATCCAGCACGCGCTGGCCAGTATCGCCGTAAATATGACTCTCATTTTCATGGAGGAGCACGACATTTCTATCCTTGACATACTCCACCTTGGCACGCATGCGCCGCATCACCTCGTCGCGCCACGGCGACCAGCCGGACTCTCCCTCGGGCAGAAAATAGCTGAAAACACGCACGAACGGCGCATGCAATAATTCCGCCAAGGCAACACATTTCTTGAATTCCTCAAAATGTGGTTCCCACGCTTCATTGATTTTGACTTTCCCAATGGGGGAACCGATGCAAATAACCCCCATCCCCGCAGCCTGCACCTTGTCGCGGATTGCTTGCTGCGTGGCTGGGTCGAAATCGGGAACACTTTTATCGCCCACCCGGCGCAGCTCGATGTGCGTCACCTGATACTTCTGGCAACCACGAATTTGCTCGTCCAGATTCAGGCTGATCTCATCAGAAAAGGCGGATAGTCTTAACACGGTGAGTTTCCTTGTTTTTAGTGTTGGATAAGATCATAGAATGCCGCCTCCATTTACGCAAGCGTGTGCATTGAAATATCAACTGATAAAGCGGAAAAATTTTACATTTGCAATCGTTTGCACTAATGGGGCTTAACGTCCCGTCGGATGAGCCGAAATTTCACGTCAAATCGTGGACAATTTGGCCTTGCTGCGTGGCTATTCAAAGCGGCCGGGATCAAACGCAGACGGGTCAGTGTACGGAGTCTGGCCTGTAATCAGGTCTGTGCTGAACCGGGCGGAACCGGGCGCACTTTGCAGCCCCAGCATCTGATGTCCAAAGCTATAGAACAGATTTTTCCACTTCCGGGAAAATCCGAGCATCGGCACACCATCGGGCGTGCAGGGGCGCAACCCGCGCCACGTTTCAAACACCTGCGGTTCGGGTTTGAGTTTGAGATAATGGTGACTGCCTTTGAGAATGGCATTGACGCGGCGCGGCGTGATCGTTTCGTCCGCGTCACAAAGCTCGAGAGTCCCGGCCAGTCGAACCGAGCCATCCCTGGGCGTCACCGCGATTTTGCGATCAAGGATCATCATCGGATATTTCGGCGCCACGTCGAAGTCATTGACGATCAGGCTGTACCCTTTTCCGCTGAGCAGCGGAATGTTGACTTTCAATGTCTTAGCCACCTTGGCTGACCACGGCCCGGTCGCCAGCACCAGCAGCTTGGGCGCATAGCGCCCGTGGGTTGTAACCACCTGTACAATCTGATCTTTCTCCGTCACAAAATCGAAGACTTCGGTCTGACCTTGAAAACGCCCGCCGGCCGCTTCAAACTCCGCCAGATACGCCCGAACTGTCGCCAGCGGTTCGACACTCGCTTCATCAGGAAAATATGTCCCACCCAGAACGGTCGATTTCAACGACGGCTCCATGGCGACCGCTGCAGCAGCGTCAAGCTCTTTACTCTGAATCCCATACTGAGCCATGATCTGCGTCTCAGCCTTGATATCCTTCAGCCCTGACTCCGTACCACTGATCATCAACAGGCCATTGGGGCGAAAATCCATTGGATACCGGCCGGTCTCCCATAGTTTCCGGTAAGCGGCCAGACTGTATTTTGAAATGTCCGTCAGAGCGCGAACCGAGCGGTGCATTTTCTTATTCGTCATGCAGCGCAGAAAATGAAACATCCAGCGGATCAAACGCAGATTGATATCAGGTTTGATGTAAAGAGGCCCCTCCGGATCCATCATCCAGCCGATTGACTTCATGAGCATGCCGGGTTGGGGCAGGGGCATGGAAAAACAGGGTGTGACCCAACCCGCGTTGCCATATGAACACCCCAAACCGGCGTCATTTCGATCAATGAGTAAAACCTGTCGGCCCGCGCGCTGCAGCTCGTTGGCCAGCGTTGTGCCGATAATGCCCGCGCCCACAATCAACACATCCACCGATTTAACCTGATCATTCATCATTTCAATATTATCCGTTCATTGCTAATTCACAATATCCGCGCGTCAATGACAGAGCTACGCCAAATGATTAAAATCACAGGTTGTGTCTGAGATTATCCTTGCCACCCTCAACGCTCGTTATGCGCATTCGTCTTTTGCCCTGCGCTATCTGCTGGCCAACATGGCCGAGCTTCAGGGGCGTGCCGCCATCCTCGAATTTGATATATCCCAGCGCGTCATCGACGTGGCGGAGTCGATTCTGGCAGCCAAACCGCGCATCGTGGGTATTGGTGTTTATGTCTGGAATGCTGATCCATCGGCTCAACTGGTGGCGCTGCTGAAAAAGATCCAGCCTGATTTGACCGTCATCATCGGCGGCCCGGAAGTCAGCCATGAAACAGACCAACAGGACATTTGCGCCACGGCTGACTATGTAATTACCGGCGAAGCGGATCTGGCGTTTGTCGGGCTATGCCGCCAACTTCTGGACGGCACGCCACCAACACACAAAATTATCCCCGCCGAACCGCCGGTCTTTGAGGAGAGTAAGAAACTATTGCCACTGGCGGCTGATCGCGTCAAACCCGCCAAGCCAGCGCCGCCCATTGTCCTGCCGTATGATTTGTACACCGATGAGGACATCGCCCATCGTGTCATCTATGTTGAAGCGTCGCGCGGTTGCCCGTTCAAATGCGAATTCTGCCTTTCGTCGCTCGATGTGCCGGTGCGCAATGTGCCGTTGGAACATTTTCTCGCTGCGATGCAGCCGCTATTGGATCGTGGGGCGCGCCATCTCAAATTTGTCGATCGCACGTTTAATCTGAATCTCAATGTCGGTCGTTCAATCCTGCGGTTCTTCCTGGACCGTTATCGTCCCGGCTTATTTCTCCATTTTGAGATGATCCCCGATCGCCTGCCCGACGGTTTGCGCGAGCTGATCAGCCAGTTTCCCCCCGCTTCGCTGCAGTTTGAAGTGGGCATCCAGACCTTTAACGAGCAAGTCGCCGACCGGATCAACCGGCGGCAGGATAACACCAAAGTCGAGGAAAATTTCCGGTTTTTGCGCCAATCCACCGGCGTCCATATTCATGCGGACTTGATCGCTGGTTTGCCGGGTGAAACCATGGAAAGTTTCGCCACCGGCTTTGATCGGTTGATCGATCTTGGACCGCAGGAAATACAAGTCGGCATTCTCAAACGCCTGCGTGGGGCGCCCATCAGCCGCCATGATCAACCGTGGGCAATGGCCTATACGCCGTATGCGCCCTACGAAATACTTCGCACCAGCACAATGGATTTCATGGAGCTGCAGCGCATGCGCCGATTCTCCCGTTACTGGGATTTGGTGGGCAACAGCGGCAATTTTGTCGAATCGGTGAAGCTGCTGTGGCAGCGGCCACACGCCGGCGGCAACGAATCGCCGTTCGTTTCATTTATGGCGTTCACCGACTGGCTTTTTGATCGCCTGGGTCAACGCACCCACGGCATTGCGCTGCACAAACTGGCTGAACATCTGTTTGAATACCTCACGCAGCGCTGCGGCCATCGTGCGCCATCCGCCGGTCGGACAATCGCTGAAGATTTTCGTCGGGTTGGCCGCGAGATTCCGGACGCGCTGCGCCTTTATGCACCGGCATTAAATCGCAGCACCGAAAGTGTTTCCGGCCCGTCACTTCCGGCCCGCCAGGCCAAGCACCTGGGAATCACCACTGATCAGGCTGCCAAACCGCAGTGATCGGCCACCAGCCCGCCCCTACAGGCGCTTAATTTTACCAAGCGCAGCACTCCAGTCCCCCTTCATCCTTTTTTACAGGCATTTTTATCGGCCCTCACGATTATCAGCCCATCGACTGAACTTACCCGCTCGATGACATCGGCCGACAACAAGAACATAGGCGCAACGAATAAGCGCTGCGATACACCGTTTTTCCATCGGTGCAGGCGGAGTTGTAGCATGATCGAGGTCGTCTCGCGTAATTCGATTCACAAGCGGCCATCAGCCGAGCTGCTGATGCTCGCCGGTCGCCCGCTGGCCGCCCCGACGCAGGCACGCAGTTGCGACGCCCGCGGTTACTACACCCTGTGGGAAACACTCGAACCGCGCGTACTGCTGACGACAGCCCCGCTGGTACTGGGCCACCGGGCCGCCATCAATCAGGCGATTAGTG
>WBZR01001108.1_pt1 | contig 15177 bp, 19 predicted proteins | sample 5204231 | NCBI WGS metagenome assembly WBZR01 (sample SAMN12412403, study PRJNA552823) | activated sludge metagenome | isolation source: activated sludge from anammox sidestream of wastewater treatment plant... | place: USA: Virginia | collected 2017-08 | reverse complement strand
CACTCCGGGTTGGGGCAGTACCAGTCCGTCGGGGCGAGCGCGTGATCGAGCTCCGTCCACGTCCGATGCCGGTGCGCCGGGCACAGATGATGCCGCGGGTAACCGGCCCCGTGCAGCTCGTGCCGGGCGACCCACTGCCAGTCCCGCTCGCAGCCCAGGTAGTTGGCGAACTCCTGCGAGCGGACGCAGCCCGGCCAGTCGCAGACCGCGGTAAACGCCGTGACGCTCATGCCTCACCCCCGAGCAGCTCCTTGAGGAACGCATCGACCGCCGCCTCTCCGACCTCGCGCCGCTCACGCCGCAGGCGCCCCCCGCGCGTCTCCCGCTCCGCGTGGACTACGGTGTTCTGCAGATCGCGGATCGTCGCCTCCAGACGCGCCACGTACGCGAGCAGGCGGGGGCAGCGCTCCCGCGCGATCCGGTACTCCGCGGCGATGTCGTTGCAAGTGTGTGCTTTGAACAGCGCCTAACGATGCTGTCCAGCACGTTGCCGAGTATTATATCGACTGCCCAGCACCCACGGACGTGCGGGCCGCTCTCGCCGAGGCACACATGGCAGAGGGTCGGCGGCAGCCCGTCCTTCCACTCAAGGACCGACCTCCCGCCGCAGAACATACACCCGACGGTCGGCCGCCGCAGGTGGACGAGCAGGGCGTAGCTGGTGCAGCCCGCCTCCTCCAGCAGGTCGGCCAGCTGGGGCAGCAGGGCGAAGTCGCGGCGGCCGTAGATGCCGCGGGCCAGGTCCACGACGGCCGGGGTGAGCCAGGCGGACGGCTCCCACACCTCCTCGCGCACCTGGGCCATGTGCCGGGGCCGGCGGCCGGCCGGCCAGTCCGCGGCCGATGCCAGTTCACACAGCCGGCCGCCGAGCAGCCGCAGCGTCCCCCGGAACGGGTTGCCGAACACCTCCCAGACCAGCGGGGCGGCCCACTCGTACCGGCGGATCACGCCGTCGTCCCACGCCCGGTCCGGGCACCGGCCCTGCTCGCACTCCAGCGCCCGCCAGATGCAATGGAGGAACTGCCCCGGGTTGACCGGCCAGCCCGTCCCGAGGTCGTCGGCCAGGGTGGCGACTGCGTCGGCCGCGTTCCACCGGGCCCGGAGCGAGAGGTCCCTCTCCGCCGGGAGGCGGTCGCGGTAGTGCCGGCTGTAGTCCTCGGAAGGCTCCAGCCCCCGCACGATGGCCCCGGCCCGGGCCGGGTCGTGGCCGTCCGCCTCGTCCTCCAGCGCCTCCAGGCAGGCCCGCGACCGGCGGTCAGCCAGCAGGTGCCACACCTGACGGCAGCACGCGCAGGCCAGCAGCCGGAGCTTGCGTTCCGGCAGCGGCTTTGGGTCGGCGCCGAACCCGCCGCGGACACGTTTCGCGTCCGTGAGGCACGCCAGCATCGCCTCCGGGTCATCAGACACCAGCCATTCTTGCTCAGTCATCCTGTTGCCACCCGCGTCAGTGAATCGTCCGGCTCGGGTCGCGTGGATGATCTCCCACGTGCGCAGCGACGCGTACGCCGAAGACAGCGGGGACGGGCCGTACAGCGTGTCCCGCGGCACCCCAAAGCCGTTGACGATGACGGCACGCAACTCCTCCCACGCGGCCCCAAACCCGCCGTCGTCCGGCGGCTGGATGGACTCGATCGGCACGGACATGCCCCACCTCACGACGCGACGACGCCGGACGCGACGACGAGACCCCGCTCCTGCGCGACGTGCCCCCGGTACGCGCGGAGGACGGCGGCCTGGATCGCCTCCCGGGCCGACTGGGTACGCGGATGGGCGATGTCCCGGTACGTGCGGACGCGCCCCTTCCCGGCGCACTCCCGGCAGTCCTCCGGGAAGTACGCGTCGTTGATCAGAACTTCCGTCCGGCAGCGGCCGCGGCACGCGCGGCACACGTCCCGGTCCGGCGGCAGCTCGCGTCCGCAGCCGTTGCAGAACTTCGCCATCAGATGGTTCTTCGTGCCGCACTCGCGGCACCAGTCCGTCTCCTTCTTGTCCGGCATGGACACGAACAGGCCGTGCCGGCCCTCGATGAGGCGGATCTCATGGACGGCAAACACACCGTTGATGACGACGGAGGCGTAGCCCTTCAGCTTGCCCCCGCTCCGCGTGTCGGACACGGGACGGAACGTAACTTCGGTGATCGTGAAAGCGTCGGCCACGGGCAGTCTCCGCACTGAGACACTGGACGGATAGTCAGGTACGCGCGAAACGTGCCCATTTTAACAAAGGACGTGTTCGGTAAAAATACCGTTCCCAACGCACAGGACTGCTCAGGACGTATTCGTCGTGCCCGTGCGCGTTTTCTTCACTCCCCGTCAACACTCGATCAGGCTAAAACAGCACAGACGTCGTCCCCGTCCCCGGCGCGGAGACGCATCCGCGCGAGCGCCTCCCGGTAGATCTGCCGGACGCGCTCGCGGCAGATGCCGTGCTCCTTGGCGATGACGGAGAACGAGCGTCCGTTCACGACGTAATCGACAACGATCCGGCGCTCGCGCGGGTATAGACACGCGAGGAGACGGACGCACAACGACCGGCGTTCGCCGTCCGCGGCCCCGTCCCGATCCGTCTGGTACGTCTCCGCCAGACGATCGAAGTCCCCGAGTTCCGCGGCGCGGACGACGCGCGCCGCCTCCCAGCGCCGGCGCGAGCGCCGGCGCGAGCGCCGCGCCTCCTGGCGCAGGCGCCGCCCGATGCTGAGGACCACGATCGTCGAGAACTGCGTGCCCCGCGCCGGATTGTACAGCTCGGCGCAGCGGATCAGCACGTCCAGCGCGATGTCCCCGGCCGCCTCCTCCCCGATGACGCGGACGGCTTCGGAGTTCCGGCTCAGGCAGAACCCGAGCAGCCCCCGGTTCTCGACGATCAGATCGTTCCGCTCCACGACCGGACGGAGCGACTCCTTCCGCGGCCTCACCATTGGCACACCCCCAGCGATTAAACAACCGACGATCGCGTCCGCTTCACCATCGCGTACACGTGCGGATTCGGCGCCGTCCTCCCGTCGTGGGCATTATCGGGATCGCCGACCTTGGCGATTGCCTTGCGCGGGATGCCGAGCGCGTCCGCGAACGCGTACGCCGCCGACAGCGCCCGCCGATCCCCGTCGTCCTGGAACACGAAGCACGTCGCCCACGGATCGCGCTTGCGCAGGAGGACGGACCAGAAGCGCTTCCCGTGCTCGGGGCGCATGACGACGTCGGCGGGCGGCCGCTCGTACGGGAACACGGGCTCGTCCCAGCGGTCCTGGACGTCCGCGGGATCGAGATCCGCGAACGTCAGCGTCACCGCCCCGAGCAGCTGGTCGATCCCGTGGGGCGGGGGCGGGACGTCCACCAAACCATGCATAGGCACGTCGGCCGCCGCGGCGCCGGGCTCCGGATCGCGGAACGACACGAGCAGCACGCGCCCGTCCGGGTTGAGGAGCTGGAGGCCGCGCCGATCGCACACGTAGACGGACGTCTGCTTCTGCCGGCGCGACTGGTCGCGGAGCGGGAGGACTCGCATCGGCCCCACCCTCCCGGCGTGGATGAGGCGCCCGAACGCGCCGCTCGCGGAGTCCACGCGGTCGACGAGCCGTCCGGTGGGGAACGCGAGATGCTCCTGGATCCACGCCTCGATGTCCCACGTCGCCTTCCCCGCCCCGTCCCGCTCCCCGTTGTCCACGAGGATCACGTTCTTCGCGGCGCACTGGCACGCCCACGGCTCGGCGCGGACCGCCTTCTTCCCCGTCGGCCGATCGTACTTCACCCTGAACCCGGCGAGCTTCTTCGCCGAGTACTTGAACGCGTCCACCCCGGCGCTGCCGGGCTCGTGCTCGATGTAGATGACCGGCTCGTACGACGGTCCGTACCGGGCGCGGTCCTTGATCGCCGTCGCGAGGACGATCTCCTCCCGCTCGTCCGGCTCCCACTTGCCGGCGACGACGTCCTCGACGTAAAAGTTGCCGTCGTCCGCCCGGCACATGAGCGTCCCGACCGTGTTACAGCCCGCGTCCTGCGTCGCCCCCTTGTCCCAGTACCGGACGCGGGCCGCCTGGTACGGGGCCGCCTTGACCCGGTTGTTAAACCAGACCCGCTTGAACATCCCGCCCGCCGAGTGGAACGGTTTCTGCCCGAACTGGGTGGCGTAGTAGAACTGCCCCTTCGCCTTCGCCTCCGCGAGCGCCCGGGTGGACAGGCGGACGGGATCCATGAGGCCGTCGACGTACCGATTCGCGAGCTCGGGCGGATGGACCTCGAACCCGTCCAGTTCGGCGGGCAGGCAGATGTGCCGGACGGGGGCGGCGCCGGGCTTCCGCGACGCATCCAGCATGACGTCCGTGCAGTCCATGACACCGAGGCGCTGCATGACGAGGATCGTGACCGCAATCTCCTTGTCCACCTTGCGGGACGGGATGACCTGCGTCATGAACTGCTCGGCCACCGCGATCTTGACCTCGGACAGCGCCTCCTTCGGATCGAGCGGGTCGTCGATGATGATGAAGTGGCCGTGCAGACCGATCGGGGACTTGCCGGCGACGGTGCACGTGTGCCGATCCCCGCCCGCGGTGTTCGTGTACGCCCCCTTCCCGTCGTGGCCGGCGGCGATCGCGACGTCCGGGAACAGGCGGCGGTACTTCTCCGACTTGACCACCTGCCGCGCCCGGTTGGACAGGTCGATGGCGAGATCGTCCGCGTGGGAGCCGGTGATGAAGCGAGCCTTCGCCATGCGCGTCCACACCCAGCAGTGGAACAGGATGCTGATGAACGAGCTCTTCGAGGTGCCGGGCGGGACGTTGAACACGAGGTCGTACAGGCGCGGGAGGCCGGCGAACACGCGCTCCGCGACTTTCTGCAGCTCCGTGCAGAACACGTCCAGGTGCCAGTTCCACTTGAGCGGCTGGGTGCCGGGGACCTGATCCCAGAACTCCCGGCAGAAGTGATCGAAGCGCCGCCGGCACAGCGCGGCGAGCGCCGCCTCGCGCAGATCGAGGCGCGGCTGGACGGGTGTTTTGGTGGACGCCATTGTCCCCGGACCCTCGTAAACGAACGGACGTCAACTCTTCCCCAACAGCAAGTCTACCACCCAGCAGCCGCGGACGTGCGGTCCGGGCGAGCGCAGGTGGGTGATAATCGGGTTAGGCACACGGCCTGCGCCCTTGCTCACAGAATCCCCTCCGCAGTGCCGACAACCACGCCACTCCGAATAGGTAGTCCGCGGGGAGTAGCCGTTAGCGGCGGACAGCCCCGCATTGGTGACATGCACTGTGTAAGTGCCGCTCCCGTGGCACTTTTCGCAACGCACTCCTGAACACCCGGCCTCCTCCAGCGCGTCCGCCAGCACGGCGAGGCGGGCTGGGTCAAGGTGGCCGGACGGCGTGCGGCCGGTCCGTAAGATGGTTCCCGCAACCTGTCGAATTACCCCCTCCGCGACTTCGTTCTTCAGATGCACCTGCCAGGCGTAAGGATCGCCCACCTGTGCGTTGGGATCCATGAGCTGGAACGATGACGACAGATGCCCGTTGCCTGTGTGCCAGTGCGTGAGTGTCAGTCCTCGTTCGACTGTATGGCCCCCGAGCCCCCTATCCTCGTTTGACTTCTTCTGTAACGCAGCAGCTAAAGCCGCCAACTTGTCATCGGTTATCGTCCGTCCCGGTCCAGCGTCGTAGACAGACATGCCGCCCAGGCTGTCGGTTTTGGTCACATCGAGTAAATAAGCGATCAACTGTTGCGGCGTTCCTTTACGGCGACAGGTGAGACAATCTGCTTCAAACTCTCCGTCCCCTCTTTGCAATGGCCACTTTAGCCAACCCCTCCCATCGCAGTCAGGGCATTTCCCCTGCACCCGCTCCTCGTAGGCGGCCCGCGCCAGCCCCGCGACGGTCGGGGTGAGCCACTCGGAGACGTAGATATATTCCTGGGTATCCTGGACGACGCCGTCCGTCAGCATCGGCCCACGCCTGCCGCGGACGGCGAGTCCCTGGCCGAGCTTGACGGCGACGGGGCGGAACGGGTTGCCGAAAATCTCACGGAGCAGGGCGCTGACGCCCGCGGCGTCGGGCAGACTGGAGGCCAGACTCATCGCCAGCCCCCGCGGGAAACATTCCCGGCGGATAGCCTCCGCCCCGCGCTCCGCCAACGCCTCCAGCTCGGCCGGCTCGCCGACGCTGATGACGCCTCGCGCCCCGTACCGGCGCAGGCACGCGGCGACGAACAGCAACAGTTTCCGGTCCTCCACGTGCGGCGGCTCGGATAGCGTTCCGTCCTCCCCCGTGCCCCAGTCCGCCGCGGCGCGCAGCATCTCCCGCGGGTCGTCACGCGTCAACCACGCACGCTCATCCATCGAAAGCGTCCTCGTACGCGCGAACGACGTCGTCCCAGCCGTCGTTCAGCGGCCCGTCCGGCGCGCAGCCGCGCGACGTCCCGTACCGGCCGGACAGGGCGTGGGACCGGTGGACGTCGACTCGACGGTTCCGGCAGTTGTTGCACACCCGCTTGACGCGGCGGCTGCCGCCGGGCCGGAGGATGTTCCACTCCCCGCACAACTCGCAGTTCCATCCCGCACTCATAACGCCTCCTGCGCGGCCCCCGTCACTTGATTTCCACTTCCCGGCACGTCCGGTCCGGGTACACGAGGACGGGGACGGTGTCCTCGTCCGCCATGCGCCGGAGCAGGCACTCGTACACGGCGAGCGCCCGCCGGATCGTCTCGGGGCGACTGTACGTCCCGTTCAAACGCGTCAGCCTGTCGAGACGCTCCGACACGTCCGGCGCCCACTCCAGACAGATGCCGTGCCGTACCACCGGGCACGACCCGCTCCGGTCCGGCGCCGCCTTCGGTCGGAACCAGTCAAACAGCCAGTAGAACATGATCACCCCCTAATCCAGGTAGAGACGGCGGATCGCGCGGATCTCCGACGGTTTCGCGTCCGCCGCGTCCTTCCCCGTCAAAAGCGCGACGTTGTCCGTCCGGCCCGGGAACGCGGCGAGATCCGCACACAAACGCCGCGCCCGGCGCTGGGCGTCCGGCACCGCGTCGAAGCACACGGCGCGGACGGGGAAGCGGGCCAACTGCCGGAGCTGGGCGCGACTGTAGCTCACTCCCATTGTAGCGACGGCTCCCGGACCTATACGCATCGCGTCGAACGGACCCTCGACGACGACGACCGCGTGCCGGGCGTGATCGGCGCCGAACAGCAGCGTCTTCGCGCTGACGCGCTCCTCCCCGGCCGCCGCGTTGACGTACCGGAGCGGATGCCGGTCGGAGATCGCGCGGGCCGTCCAGCTGACGATCTCGCCGCGGAGCGTGATGGGGACGAACACGCGCCACGGGACGCGGGGATCGAGGCCGATGCCGCGGACGCCCCACAGGCGCGCGAGCGCGTCCGGATCGAACCCCCGCGCCCGCAGGTACGCCTCGTGGGCGGGGAGGAGGGGGCCGACGCCGACTGGGAGGACGAGCTTGCCGCGCCGGCGCGGCTCCGGCAGCCGGACGGCCGGCGCGACGTCCGCGAGCAGCTCGCGGATCCGGCGCTCCGGCAGATCGACGACGTCCGCGAGCGCCCGGGTGACGGGCCGGGCGCCGCACGTCCAGCAGCTCGCGAACAGCCCCACCAGGTTGATGCCGAGCTTGAACTTCCCGGACTCGGGGGAGCAGTACGGGCAGTCGACGCCGAGCCAGCCCCGCGTCACGTGATGGTGCTGCCCCGCGTCCCGGTACGGGACGCCCAGCTCCTGCAGCACGTCGACGATGCTGGGCATGGGGCCGACTCACGACAACAGCACTTTCCGCGCGCAGGCCTCGTGGAGCGTCTTGCTGCCCGGTTTGTCGGGCCGACCCGTCCACCACGGGAACGCGTGACGGACGTCCTCCCCGCAGTGACCGCACGGCCCGTGATTCGGGACGTCGGGCGCTTCCTCCTCGATCAGGAGCACGTAGTCGTACTCCCGGAACTGCGTGTAACTTGTGGCGCGGCGGCCCGCGACGCTCGCGAGGTACTGCGCGTTCACGGGCCCGAACGTGCCGTCCGCGAGCGTGAGCGGCGCGATCTTGCGGTACACGTACTCGGACGCGACGAGTCCGTCCACCGAGTTGACGGCGACGAAACAGCGCCCAGTCGGGACGTCCCGGAACTCCATCACGATCCCCCCACGATCTCGACCGGCTGCGCCGCGTCGATGTACACGTACTGCCGGGCGTGCCGCCCGTCCCCGTCGAACGCCGCGTTGACCTCGTACTGCTTCGGGCCGCGGCTGTAGAACCGCGTCGCTATCTTCGCGTACACGCGCCACATCGGCACCGTGTCGGACGGCGGCCCGACCCGGCGGAAGTGCTGACCAACGGCGACCTCAGCGAACGTCATGCGCCACCCCGTTTGTCGGACCACCTTCGAGCAGGGCGCGGATGAGGGCGTCGTGGACGTCGAAGTCCGTCCGCGCCTTCCCGTCCAGGACGGCGTCCAGCGCCGTCTGCTTGTCCTGCAGTATTCTAAGCAACCTGTCCTCGATCGTCCCGGCGGCGATCAAATACCACACCATGGTGGACTGCCCGGCGACGCCCCGGCCGATGCCGTACGCCCGATCCTCCCCCTGGGCGTGGACGCCCGGCGTCCAGTCGAGCTCGACGAACGCGACGTTCCGGACCCCCTTCGCGCTCCAGCCGGCCCCCGCGGCGCGGACGTTGCCGACGAGGAAGCGCGTCTTCGGGCACCTCAGGAACTGGTCGATCGCCCGCTGGCGCTTCCGGCCCGTGACGGAGCCGTCCACGACGACGCTCTCCCCCTTGTACCGGGCGTGGAGATCCGCGACGATCGTCTTGTGGACGCAGAACAGGATCATCTTCTCGTCGCTGCCGGCGCGGAAGTCGTCCAGCCACTCGAACACCGCTGGCAGCTTGAGGCGGGCGGCGAGGCGCTTCAGGTACCCGACCTTGACGAGGCGCTCCGCGTACATCGCCCGCTTCGCCTTGCCCGGACTCTGCTGCCGGAGCCAGCCGATGAAGTCCTCCTCCGCGTGCCGGTACTCGTCCGGCTTGCTCATCCCGAGCGTGACGACGCCGCGGCGCTTCTTCGGCAGCTGGTGGAGCACTTCGGTCTTCGTCCGGCGGAGCATCACCCCCTCACCGACGAGGATGCCGTGGAGCTCGTCCAGGTTGGACGCGCCGCTGAAGTCCCAGCCGCAGCGGTTCCAGTGGGACTTCTTCGCCCCGCAGTTCTTAGAACCGCAACCATATGCCACATAATTCCCCGTCTCCGTCGTGAGCGTGTACGTCGTATGTAATCCGGCAACAGGTTCGATGCCAACCACGAACTGCGGGCTGTTCCCACTTACCCCGCCACCTAACTTACCCCCCGCTGTAATCACCGACTTACACAACTTGCGGCGTAACGTCGGGTTGGCTATGCACCAAAAACGAAGGAACTCCTCGCGACCCCCTCGCATGAAAACGTACTCGTCGTGCTCTTTATAACCAAAACTGAACCGCTCTAGACCACTTTTGATCATAGCGAACGTAACCGAATTAACGCGGCTGTACTGACTGATGTAAGGGCCGCTGCCTTCGGCATCATAGATGCCGCCCAAAAACCCAGCCCACCAAGCGTCCGAACCCGCAACGGACTCATGCGCGATGAATTCATAACAGTCGGCGCGATCCATGCGCGTCACGGCATACAGCCCGTCACTCCGGACACGCACCTCATGATCCACTCCGAGCGCGGACAAATAACGGCTGATCCGCTGAACAGGTTGTTTATCTTTACACGCGCAACCTACTTTATAGCCATAACACATCTCCTTAACAGTTCCCCTGAACGGATGCTCCCGGACTTCCCTCTGTCGCGAACAGTGCCCGTCACCGCGGAAAAATCCATGCACATACCCCTTCATGTAATCAGCACTCTCGTCATACACCGGTGCCGTGCCTTTGAACACCTTCATCACCCGCGATGCACTCTTCTTGCCAAAACCACACAAAACGCCCGTACGCGCCTCCGCATACTCGTAAAAACTGCCGATTTTCTCCCCAGTAGCCCATTTGTGATCGGGTGTGCAAATCAGCACTGTACCATCCTGAAGCGTGACTCGCTGCAACGGCGCACGCTTGACAATCACATCAAGCACCTTAGCCCTAACCAAACGTTTCTGTTTACCGCCCCGCTTACCCCAACCCATAACATAATCACCGATCTTAACATCCCTAATCGGCTTCTCAACCAAATCCCCCATTAAAATCGGGGCATCGCCCGGTAGACAGTAGCGATGACCGTACTGGTAGAACGACGGGAACAGGTCCGGCCGGAGCAGATTGAGGGTCGGGAACAACTCGCGCGGCCGGTTGAGGAGGGGGGTGCCGCTCAGCGCGAGGACGTGCGGCACCCCGTCGCACAGCGCGACGCACGCCTTCGTCCGCAGACTGCCCGGATCCTGCAGCGCCTGGCACTCGTCGAGGACGACGAGCTGGGGCTTGAGGGCGCGCAGGTACTGGAGCCAGCCCGGCCCGCGGCGCGTCGCCGGGAGGACATCGTAGTTGACGATGACGAACTCCCGGTCGAGATCCACCATCCGGTCCTCCGGCCGGACGCCGCTGAGGATCTCCGCGGTCATGCCGATGTGCTTCGCCATCTCCCGCGCCCAGTTGATCTTCAGCCCGGCCTGGCAGACGACAACGACCGGCCGCAGGTGCGGATGCCGCTCCGCAAACAAAAGCGATAGGAGTGAGTTGTGCGTCACGGCATAGTCGTCCGTGACGTAGAGACCGTCCGCGGCCTCCACGGTAATGCACTTGCACGGCTTTCTACCGATCTGCTCAACCTTAACAACCGCGCGATTGGGCAAATACTTCGTGCGTGGTTTGTAGACGTCCGCCTTGCGCCGCAGCTGAAACGGTGGGATCTCGTTGGGGAGGAGGATCGTCATCGGGTACGCCGGCCGTCCGACACGCTGCTCCCCCCGATGCGTGTACTTAGGCGTAGCCTTGTACCGCATACGGCAAATCCCCCCGAGCGAGCGGATCAGATCACGGACGTGCGAAGCCAGGCGACGTGACGACGTGCTGTAACCAAGATTATCACTGTTCGCCGTAACATATCCGTCTCCATCCATGAGTCCTTGAAACAGCTGGACACGTACCTCCAACGAGTTGTAACGATAACTCGCCGGGATAAACTTCTCGTGCGAGTACCGGCCAAACAAACCGAAATCCCGTAACACGACGGCGATCGGATTAGGCAATGGCCCCCCCGTTCGATCACGCCGAACTAGACTGTAGTTAACATTCCCAGGTTCGCTGGAGGAACTGAGCGCGACCTCGGGAGGCAGCAGCGAGGCTATGCGATCTACTGTCTCACGATCGGGGATGCTAACACCTGGGGTGCCGTAGCGCAAACAGCCGTTCGCAAGCAGATACCCCATCAGATACGGATGGAGCGGGACGGGGGACGGCGCGAACTCGATCGGCGCCACGACGGGGATGAAATAGCGGCAGTTGCCCGCCGCGTCGTACAAGCTGCCCTTGATGTCAGACAGACGCATCACCATGTTCGGTCGTCCCGTGCGCTTGCGGTGCGGTGTGTTCACGGACCATAGATGGTCGTCGGTACACTCCACCGCCGCCCCGTCGCGGAACGTGACGCGGTACACGTCCCTGTCCCCCTGCGGGTGGATCGCGACGACGCGCGTCGGGCGGCCATCGGCGCCGACGACAAAATCATCAACGACGACGTCACCCATGAACATCCAGCCGTTCGGCGTCAGCACCCTAGCGTCGTGGGGCTGCGCCTTCCCAAGTCCCATATCCCAGCTGACCAGACAGCGGCCGCCGTGCCGATGGAGCTTCCGGACGTCCGCGAGCTGGAACGTGTACGGTTTCGTGAGCATACTACCCGAGGGCCTCCGCGATCTCCTCGAACGTCTCCAGCACGCGCTTCCCCGCCCAGCCGAGATCGAGGAGGAAGCGCACGATCCCGTCCCGCTTCGCGGCGGGATCCTCCTTCGCGGGGGACGGGACGAGGGCGAGTTCCAGGACGAGGGCGGCGTCCTCCGACAGCTCGCTCAGCAGCTGGCGCAGCCGCTCCCCGAACGAGCTCCCCTGCGCGAACAGCGCCTCCGCGCCGGGTCCGTCGGCCGGGACGTCCATGTCGCAGAACTTGATCTCCCGGTACTGCTGCCGGGAGTGCCAGCGGCGGCGCAGATCGGACAGCTGCCCCCGCACCTTCCAGTACACGTGCGTGGTCAGCGCCCCCTTGCCCGCCTCGTGCGTCGCGAGCGCCTTCGCGAAACCCAGATGGGCCTCCGCGACGACGTCCTCGTCCCGCGTGCCGCCGCCGAACCGATGGCACAGCTCGTACACGAGTCCCTTGACCGATTCGTACGCAAGCGCCTTTGCTTCCTCGTTCATCGGACCCTCTGTTTTAGAGAAGGATCTGGAGCAGCTTGTGCGTGCCCCCGACGCGGACCATGGGCGGATTGAGCGTCTGCACCTCCGCGTAGCAGCGGACGAAATCCCACACCGTACCGCCCGACTTCAGGAACTTCCGGTCGACCCGGAAGACGCGGCTCCCAGGCATCCAGCGGCCCCGGGCGGCCTCGAACAGCGCCCACTTCTCCTTGACGGGGCGCATCGGCTGCCCCTGGAGGCGGGCGATCGTCCTGCCGAAGTCGCGCGCCACCTTGCGGAACATGCGGGCGCCCTTGTGGACGTTCCGCTCCACGTACTTCGCGAACTTCGGCGTGTGCCGGCCGAGGTAGATCTCGACGAGCGGGATGATCGCGTCCGTCGCGGTGTACCGGACGCCGGCGAACATGCTGACGGGGAGCTGGTACGCGTTCGAGTTCGTCACGCCGAGCCACAGCGTCGTCCCGTCCAGCGGCGGGGGGAGATCGGGGACGCGGACGTCGGCGCTGATCAGGCAGTCCTTCCCAGCGCGGCGGAGATGGTAGCACACGTCCGTCAGCTCCCAACCGCTCGCGTCCGCGAACGTCCCGAGGCACGCGAGCAGATCCCCGTGCCGGATGGGGCACCACTTGGCGCTCGCCCGGGGCGGCCGGGTCGCCTCGACGGCCATGAGATCGTCAACCCTGTACCCGTCCATCATCGCGATCATGTATGCACCTTTTTACAGCTACAGTCGGTTCACGGCTGGGCGCTCTTCTCCGCGGTCAGCGCGTGGACCTTCTCCAGCAGGCGCTGATCCGCGTCGTCCACAGTCTCCAGCAGTTTGTCGCGCAGATCGCCGAGGTACTCGGCGTACGCTCGGATCTTGACGCGCGTCTCCGTGATCTTGGCGGCCCGCTCCCGGATCGTGTGCGGGCGCGTCGTCACGGAGAACTCGTCGATCTTCGCCAGATGTTCCGCGATCATCTCCTCCAGGTACGACTCGACGGCGGCCTGGACCGCCTCGTCCCCGTGCTTCGTCCCCGCGGGGATCGGGATGAGATGGGGCTTGCGGCCGAGGGCGTGCAGGAACGCGCGGATCTGCTCCAGGAAATCCGCGTACTCGATCGGCACGACGTACACGCCGATCGCGCCGGGGACGGGCAGGAGATCCGCCTGCTCGCCGAACAGCTTGCGGAGGATGTTCGTGATGTCAAGCGTCGTCCGCGTGTCCAGCGCCTGATCGAGGAGCTCCTGCGCGCGGGCCTCGATCTGCCCGTCCTTGCACGCGACGCGCCCGGTCTTCGTGTCGAGCGTCAGGAGCGTCTCCGGGCTGTACACCCAGCGGACGTCCCCGGCCCCGTCGAGACGCTTCTCCCGATTCGTCAGCTGGAACGTCAGACTGTCCCCGTCCTCCGTCAGCTCGTCGATGACGTGCTCCTTGCGCATCTTGTGGCACGCGCGGGAGAACGCGTGCTCGGGGAGGAGTCTCTTCGCGTGGGCGGGATTCAGGCCCGCGTCTTTGAGCGCCTGGACGACGTCCGCGTAACGGTGGGTGGACGCGGAGCGGGAGCCGAACGTGACGACGTGGCCGAGGAGTTTCAAGCCGTCCGCTTCGGCGAGGACGGCCTTCGCGCTGCGGCGCTTCGTGGGGGGCATTGGACACGCTCCTGAACTGCGAGGTAGTGCTTTGAACAGCGTCTGAAACGATGCTGTTCAGCACGATAACTACGCAACTATACCCCGCAATTCCCGAAAGTCAAGTCGAGTTGCCGGGACGGCAAACGTCACGTCCGCGCCCGCTCCCGGCACTTGAACATGTACCTGTGAATGATGCCGACGAGGGCGCGTACCTGCTTCTGCGTGCAGCGGGCGTGAGGCGCCGTGTCGTGGGCCGGCCGGAGCACGCCGTCGAAACCCTCCCCGTACATCACGTACACGGAGCACAGGCCCGTGCGCTGCTTCCGGCGCCGCGTCTCCCACGCCTTCTGTTGCGGTGTCTTGCGGACGTGCGTCATAACTTCCTCCCAACGGATCCCCAGTCGAACAGGGGCTGCCCCAGACGGATCAGCGCCGCCGCGAGTTTGTCGCGCAGCGCCTCCGCCTCCTCCGCCGCCTTGATCTGGTTGGTCCGCTCCTCGCAGCGCTTGGGGCTGTTGTTGTACGCGGAGGAGTACGCCACGTAGGCTGCTTCGGAGCGGAACTTCAAAGCGCGTGAGCTCATCAGATCGTAGAGCACGCGCAACTCGTCCACGGTGAGCGGGACGTCCATCACGGCCCCCCGAAAATCGCGTTGATGATGCCGTCCTCGCGCGCGGCGCCGCGCGCGAGCGTCCGTTTGATCGCGTCCGCGAGAGCCTCGACTAACTCCGCGTCCGCGCGATCGGGCGCGCTGCCGCCAGTCAGGTGCCACGCGTAGTCCTTCAGCGCCGCGACGACGTACCCGAAGAACGCGCGGTCCAGATTGCCGGAGCCGGAGCCGGAGCCGAGTTTCAGCGTCAGCGTGCCCGCGGCCCGCCGATAGACGGCCGTCGGCTTGAGACTGCTCATGAACTTACCCCCTCAGGAAGGATCCACCCGCTCGACGCCGAGACGAGACAGGACGCGGTGGGCCAGCCGTTCCGCGTCGCGTTCGTCCGCGAAGCGGATCGTCATGCCGTTGAGGTAGATCTCAAACCCTTGGTGGCCCGCGTCGTTCAACACCCCGTCCCGATCGACGCGGGCGTTGTCACAGTCGTCCCGATCCAGAAACAGCGTGCTCACAGTTCATACTCCGTGACGGTTTGTTTGGGCCGGGGGACGACGATCTCCCCCTTGATGATGACC
>WBZR01003234.1_pt1 | contig 15182 bp, 14 predicted proteins | sample 5204231 | NCBI WGS metagenome assembly WBZR01 (sample SAMN12412403, study PRJNA552823) | activated sludge metagenome | isolation source: activated sludge from anammox sidestream of wastewater treatment plant... | place: USA: Virginia | collected 2017-08 | reverse complement strand
TCAAGGGCGAGTTCGAGAAGATGCAGAACGGCCTGAAGTCCGAGAAGGACTCCCTGGACCGCCTGAAGGACGACCTCGACAAGAAGAGCACGGTCCTCAGCGAGGACCAGAAGAAGACCAAGATGGAGGACTTCGAGCGCCGGCGCCGCGACCTCCGCCGCAAGCTCGAGGACTCCGACGCCGAGCTCCGCAAGAAGGACCAGGAGCTCACCGGCAGCATCCTCAAGGACCTCGCCGTCGTGATCCAGGAGATCGGCGAGCGCGAGGGCTACACCCTCATCCTCGAGAACTCGAGCAGCTCCGTGCTCTACGGGTCGAAGTCGATCGACATCACCGACTCGGTGATCAAGGCCTTCGACGCGAAGCGCTGACCGAGCGCGCTCGGCCCGGCCGGCCATGCGTGACGACGACGGCGGCGAGGCCGCGGGGGAAGGCGAGGCGGTCGACTTCGCCGCCGTCGCGCGCCTGCTCCCGCAGGGCTATCCGCATCGCCTGATCGATCGGGTGGTCGCCTGCGACGACGGACGCCGGCTCGTCGCCCGCAAGGGCGTCACGGCGGGCGAGCCCTTCTTCGCCGGACACTTCCCGGGATGGCCGGTCATGCCGGGCGTCCTGATGTGCGAGGCGCTCGTCCAGGCGAGCGCGCTGCTGGTCGCGCGCTCCGACCCGCCGCCCGCCGAGGGCGCCAGCCTCACGGTCACCGGCCTCGAGCGCGTCCGCTTCCGGCAGCCGGTGGTTCCCGGCGACGTACTCGAGATCGAGGTCGCGGTCGCCGCGCGCACCCCCGAGCAGTGGCGCTTCCGCGGCCGCGTGCGGGTCGGGAGCGCGGTCGTCGCGGAGTCCGACTTCGACCTCGCGGTGCGCCTCCCGTCCGGTCCGGCGATCCACCCGAGCGCGGTGCTGGCGCCCGGCGCCGCGCTCGGCGTCGACGTGCGCATCGGCCCCTACGCGGTGATCGGCCCCCACGTCCGGCTCGGCGATCGGACCTCGGTCGGGCCGCACGCGGTCCTCGACGGCCACACGACGATCGGCGTCGGCAACCGGATCTTCCAGTTCGCGAGCGTCGGCGCCGAACCGCAGGACCTGAAGTACCGCGGCGAACCGAGCCGGCTCGTGCTCGGCGACCGCAACATCGTCCGCGAGTTCGCCACCCTGAATCCCGGGACGACCGCAGGCGGGATGCTCACCCGGCTCGGGGACGACAACCTGGTCATGAACTACGCCCACGTCGGCCACGACTCGCGCATCGGGAGCCGCTGCATCCTCGCCAACAGCTCGGCGCTCGCGGGCCACGTCACGCTCGAGGACTTCGTGTTCGTGGGCGGTCTGGCGGCCGTGCACCAGTTCTGCCGGATCGGGGAGTCGGCGCTGCTCGGCGGCGGGGCCATGGTGACGCACGACGTCCCGCCGTTCTGCAACGCGTCGGGGGACCGCGCGCGCCTGCGCGGCCTGAACGTCGTCGGCCTGCGCCGGCGCGGCTTCGACGCCGCCCGCATCCGCGTGATCAAGCAGGCCTATCGTGTGCTCTTCGACGCCGACCTGCCGCTCGCCGAGGCCCGAACGCGCGCCGCCCGGGAGCTCGGCGCGTACCCCGACGTCGCGCGCATGCTGGCGTTCATCGCGGCCTCCCGGCGTGGACTCTGTCCGGCGGGCCGCCCCGACGGCGACGACGATGACGCCGACTGAGCGCATCGGGATGATCGCCGGCAACGGCCGCTTTCCTCTGCTCTTCGCGGAGGCGGCCCGCCGCGCCGGCGTCGACGTCGTCGCCGTCGCGCACCAGCACGAGACGCCGGACGAGATCGCGAACCTCGTGAGCCACCTGACCTGGGTGCGCGTCGGGGAGCTCGGCAAGATCATCCGCACCCTCAAGCAGGCGGGCATCGAACGCGCCGTCATGGTGGGGGGCATCCGCAAGCCGCGCCAGCTCTCCGACTTCCGCCCGGACTTCCGCGGGGCGGCGTTCATCGCCAAGACCCGGACGCTGCGCGACGACGTGCTACTGCGCGGCGTGGCGGCCGAGCTCGAGCACGACGGCATCACCGTGGTCGAATCGACGCTGTTTCTCGGCGACCTCGTGCCGCGGGTCGGCACGCTCACCCGCAAGGCGCCGCGGACCCGCGAATGGGACGACGTGCGCTTCGGCCTCGAGGTGGCGCGCGAAGTAGGCCGATTCGAGGTCGGGCAGAGCGTCGTGGTGAAGCGGCGGACCGTCATCGCCGTCGAGGGCATCGAGGGCACCGACGCCGCGATCCGACGCGGAGGCGAGCTCGGGCGTGGCGGCGTGGTGGTGGTCAAGGTCAGCAAGCCGGGCCAGGACCTCCGCTTCGACGTCCCGGCGGTCGGCATGACCACGATCGAGGTGATGCGCGAGGTCGACGCGCGCGTCCTCGCCCTCGAAGCCGGGCGCACCATCATGATCGACCGCGAGGAGATGCTCCGCGCCGCCGACGCCGCGGGGATCGCGATCGTCGCCGTGGCGTGAGGCGGGTCGTGTAGACCCGCGTGGGCGGATCGACTAAGGTCGCACCCCTGGGCGGAGGCAGGCCGCCAGCCGTGCCGATTTTCCGTTTCGTGCGCGTATGCGGGATCGCCGGGAGAGATCTCGCACATTCGTCACGGTGGAACCTGGCATGTCGTTTGCTGCTCCCGCCGTCGGCGGTCCAGGTCCGGACGCATGCGACCCGCGTTTCAGCAGAGATTCCTCGACAACGACGCGACGCTGACCCTCGGGGGCATCTCGCCCACCGAGAAGGTCATCGCGTTCTGCCGGGTGCTGCTCGCTATCGCGACCTTCGCGATCATGCTCGTCGATCCGAAGGAGCCCCTCTGGCCGGTGGTCGCCTATCCGCTCGTCGGCTCCTACGTCGCCGTCAGTCTCGCCCTCTTCCTCCTCGTCCGCAGCGAGATCGTCCGCGGCCGCAAGGTCGGACCCTACTCGGTCGTGCTCGACATGGTGTTCGGCGTGCTCATCACCCTCTTCACCGAGCGCGGCGCGACGCCGTTCTTCCTCCTGAACCTCTTCGTGATCGCGAGCGTCAGCGTGCGCTGGGGCTTCACGGCGGCGGCGCCGATCACGATCTTCCTCGCCGGCCTCTATCCCGTGCTGGTCTTCATCGCGAGCCGCTGGCTCGAGCCGCAGTTCTTCAGCGTGCAACGCGCGCACTTCTTCCGGCCGATCTACCTGATCGCGCTCGGCTACCTGATCGCGTACCTCGGCGAGCACGAGCGGCGGTCGAAGCAGAAGCTCGGCGTCATGCTCGACCTCACGAGCGCCATCCGCCCGGGACGCGCGCCCGGGTGGGCCCTCACGCGCATTATGCGCCGGATGCTGCACCACCACGACGCCTCGCACGGCCTCGTGGTCCTGCGCGACCCGGAGAGCCGGCGCTACTTCACCTGGGAGATGCACCGCGAAGGCGACCGCCTGAAGCTCGGGCTCCGTATTTCGGAGACCGATCCCTATCCCTTCCCGTTCGCGAGCTCGACCGAGGCGTTCTTCTGCAACACCTTCGACGCGCGCGGCCTCACCGCGCTCTGCTACGACGTCGTGAGCGGCGCCACCCAGCGGAAGGTCGTCACGGGCGACACGCGCCTGCCCGCGAGCGGGTCGGACCAGGCGCTCCTCATGGTGCCGGTCCTGATCCAGCGCGAGCTGCGCGGCCGGGCCATGGTGCTCCGCAAACGCCGGCCGAAGTTCGCGCGCGAGGACATGGAGTTCCTCCTCCTCGTGGTCGGCCAGGCGGCCGCGGCCTTCGAGGCGGCACGGCTGCAGGCGAAGGCCGAGGAGGTCGCCGTGCTGGAGGAGCGCGCCCGCATCGCGCGGGATCTCCACGACGGCTTCATCCAGTCGCTCGCCGGGATCGATCTCCGCGCCGAGGCCTGCCTCAAGATGCTCGGGAAGGACCCCGCCCGGGTGCCGCGCGAGCTCGCCGAGTTGCAGCAGACGGTCGAGCGCGGCTACCGGGAGGTCCGGCACTACCTGAACGTCCTGCGGAGCTCGAGCCGGGAAGCCCACGACCTGCGGACGACGCTCGAGCAGGTCGCGGCGGAGTTCTCGATCCGCGAGCGTCTGCGGGTCGCCCTCGAGCTGCCATCCGACGAGGCGGACCTGCCGCCCTCGACCGCGTACGAGGTCACCCAGATCGTGCGCGAAGCGCTCCGCAACGCCGTCCGCCACGGTGCGGCCAAGGAGGCGACGGTGAAGCTCGCCGTCTACGGATCGCACTGTTCGCTCGTCATCCAGGACAACGGACGCGGCTTCACGGCGCCTTCCGGGGCGGTGGATGCCGACGGGGTCGTGCAGGCGAACGCGGTGCCCTGGTCCATCCGCGAGCGCACCGCGTCGCTCGGCGGCACGCTGCGGGTGCGCAGCCAGGCCGGACGCGGCGTCGAGATCCACGTGGTCGTGCCGGCGGCCGCGGCGGAATCGGAATCGCCACGAAGCAGGAGGATCGCATGACCATCCAGCCGCGCCGTCGCCGCGTCGTCATCGTCGACGACCACACGCTCTTCCGCGACGGACTCCGCACCATCCTCGGCATGGAGGACGATTTCGAGGTCATCGCCGACGTCGAGAGCGCCGAGGACATCGTGGAGCTGATGTGGGAGACGAAGCCGGACGTGCTGCTCCTCGACATCCGCATGCCGCAGGGGAGCGGCCTCGACGCGATCCCGGCGATCTGCCGGATCAGCCCCAACACAACGGTCATCGTGCTGACCGCCTGCGACGAAATGGAGGAGCACGTGCGCGCCTTCAAGCTCGGCGCGCGCGGCGTGGTGCTGAAGGACTCGGCGCGCCACACGCTCGTGCAGGCGATTCGCTCCGTCTGTCGCGGCGAGACCTGGATGGATCCCCGCATGCGCGGCGTGCTGGTCGCCGAGCTCGCGCGCAGCGGCGACGCCGGCGAGCGCATCGCGATCGACCGCGACGACGGCCTGACCGACCGCGAGCTCGAGATCGTGCGCCTCGTGGCCGCCGGGAAGAAAAACAAGGAAGTCGCCGAGCAGCTCTCGATCAGCGAGCGGACCGTGCGCACGAACCTGACGAGCGTCTTCCAGAAGCTCGGCGTGCGCGACCGGATCGGCCTCGTGATGTACGCGCTCCGTCACGGCCTCACGGCCGCGGCGTAGGCGGCGCGCACCCGACCGTGCGCGGCCTTCGCCGCGCGCCCGGGGCCGCGCACGATGGTCCGCCGGATGCGATCGTGCTAGGCGGGACGACGTTGGAATCGTCGGCGACGACCGATCCGCTGCGCGCGGCCGTGGTGGGGGTGGGACACCTCGGGCGGTTCCACGCCGAAAAGTACGCGACGCTCCCGGGCGTCGCGCTCGTCGCCGTGGTCGATCGCGACCCCGACCGCGCGCGCGCGGTCGCGGACGCGCTCGGAGTCGGGGTCGTCGACGACCATCGCGCGCTCGCCGGACGCGTCGACTGCGCGAGCGTCGCGGTCCCGACCGCGGCGCACGCCGCGGTCGGCGGCGAGCTGCTCGCCGCCGGCATCGACGTCCTCATCGAGAAGCCGCTCGCCTCCACGGCCGCCGAAGGCGCGGCGCTCGTGCGCGCCGCGGCCGAGCGCGGCCGCGTCCTGCAAGTCGGGCACCTCGAGCGCTTCAACCCGGCGCTGCGCGCCGCACAGGCGGTCGTCACCGAGCCGAAGTTCCTCGAATGCCACCGCCTCGCGCCCTTCGTCGACCGCGGCACCGACGTCGACGTGATCCGCGATCTCATGATCCACGACCTCGACGTCATCCAGAGCTTCGTCGCCGCCGAGGTCGAGAGCGTCGAGGCCGTCGGCGTTCCGGTCCTGACCCCGCGGGTCGACATCGCGAACGCGCGTCTCCGCTTCGCGAACGGCTGCATAGCGAACGTCACCGCGAGCCGGGTCTCGACGAAGCGCGAACGCATGCTGCGCCTCTTTCAGCCCGACGCCTACGTCGCGATCGACTACGACCAACGGCGCGTGCGCATCGTGCGGCGCGAGGCAAGCACGACGCCCGGAGGTCTCCCGAGCATCGTGGCCGACGAGCACGACGCTGGGCAGGGCGACCCGCTGCGGGACGAGATCGCCGCGTTCGTCGCCGCCGTCCGCACCCGCGCGACGCCCCTCGTGAGCGGCCGGGAAGGTCTGCGCGCGCTCGAGCTCGCCGAGCGCATCGCGGCGGGGCTCGAGTCACCCCCGTGATCGCGCACCCGGCCTCGGCGCGCGCGGCCCGCGACGTGGTGCTCGTGGCCGGGGAGGCCTCCGGCGATCTGCACGGCGCGGACCTGGTGGCCACCCTCCGGCGCCGCGTCCCCGGCGTCCGCGTGCGCGGGATCGGCGGCGCGCGCCTGCGCGCCGCCGGCATGGACACGCTGATCGACACCCGGACGCTCGCCACGATGGGGTTCGTGGAGGCGCGCGAGCGGCTCGGCGCGATCTGGCGGGCCTACCGCCGCATGCGGCGCATCGTCCGCGCGGAACGGCCGGACCTCCTGATCCTCATCGACTTCGCCGAGTTCAACCTGGCGCTGGCGGGGGTCGCGAAACGCGCCGGCGTCCCGGTCCTCTACTACGTCAGCCCGCAGGTCTGGGCGTGGCGCCGCGGTCGGGTGCGGAAGATCGCGCGACGGGTGAGCCGCCTCGCGGTCGTGTTCCCATTCGAGGTGCCGGTCTACGCCGGCTCGGGCGTCCGCGCCGACTTCGTCGGCCACCCGCTCCTCGATCGCGTGCGGGTCGTCCGGGACCGCGCGGCCTTCGCCGCCGCCCACGGCCTCGACCCGGCCAAGCGCCTGGTCGCGCTCCTCCCGGGGAGCCGCGCCAAGGAGATGCAGCTCCTCCTCCCGGCCATGGCCGAGGCGGCGACGCGCCTCACCGCCCGCGGCGACGTCCAATGCGTGCTCGCCCTCGCCGACACGTTGAGCGAGGCCGATATCGGCGTTAGCATGCGCGGCGCCGCGTTGCCCTTTCCGGTGGTGCGCGGCGAGACCTACGACCTGGTGCACGCGAGCGACGTGGCGATCGTCGCTTCCGGCACGGCAACGCTGGAGACGGCGCTCTTGGAACGTCCGATGGTGATCGTGTACCGCACCGCGCCCCTGACCTACGCGCTCGCGCGCCGGCTCGTGTCAGTGCCGTTCATCGGCATGCCGAATCTGATCGCCGGCCGCGGCGTCGTCCCCGAGCTCATCCAGGACGGCGCCACGGCGGACCGCATGGCCGCCGAAGTCGAGCGCTTTCTCGACGACCCGGCGCACGCCGCCGCGACCCGCCGCGCGCTCGCGGAGATCCGTCCGGCGCTCGGCGGCGGCGGCGCCGCGGAGCGCGCCGCCGCGATCGCCGCGGAGATGCTCGCGTGACCGCGCGGGGATCGGACGCCGCGCCGGCGGCGCCGCCGGCGCGCGGCTCCGGCGCCACCTATTTCCGCCTGCTGCGCTACCTCCGCCCGTACGTCTGGCCGTGGTTCGGCGGGGCGATGGTCGCGATGCTGCTCTTCAGCGCGACGACCGGCCTGCTGCCGCTCCTGGTCGAGCGCGTGTTCGACGACATCTTCGCCGACCGCAAGATCGCCGCGCTCCGGCTCCTGCCGGTCGCGATCGTCCTCATCTTCCTCTTTCGCGGCCTCACCGGCTTCGCGCAGAACTACCTCATGGACCTCGTCGGCCAGCGCATCATCTGCGACCTGCGGGACGAGCTGAACCAGCACATCCAGCGCCTCTCCCTCGCGTTCTTCAACCGCACGCCGACGGGCGACATCCTGTCGCGCGTCAGCAACGACGTGGCGCTCGTGCGGACGGCGCTCACCGACGCGGTCGCGTCGGTGATGCGCGACGCCACCTCGCTGATCGCGCTCGTCGTCGTCGCCTTCGCCAAGGACCCGGCGCTCGCCCTGATCGCGTTCCTCGTCTTCCCGGCCTCGGTGCTGCCCATCGTGAAGCTGTCGCAGCGCCTGCGCCGCTTCAGCAAGCGCGGACAGCGCACCCTGGGACTCCTCACGGCACTCCTCCAGGAGACCGTGCAGGGCAACCGGGTCGTCAAGGCCTTCGGCATGGAGGACTACGAGCGCGAGCGGTTCCAGGCGGAGAACCGCCGGCTCTACCGCCTGTACATGAAGGCGAGCATGATCAAGGCGCTCACGACGCCCGCGCTCGAGGTGCTGGCGGCGTTCGCGATCGGCGGGGTCGTCTGGTACGGCGGCAACAGCGTCATCGCGGGCGGCCGGAGCCAGGGATCGTTCCTCGCGTTCCTGACCGCGATGTTCCTCCTCTACGAGCCGTTCAAGCGCCTCAGCAAGTCGAACGCGACCATCCAGCAGGGAGTGGCGGGCGCCGAGCGCGTCTTCGAGCTGCTCGACACGGCGCCGGAGGTCGTGGACCGGCCCGGCGCGCGCGCCCTCTCGGCCATGCGACGCGGCATCGTCTTCGAGCACGTGGAGTTCCGCTACGGCGCCGAGCCGGTCCTGCGGGACGTCGATCTCACGCTCCATGCCGGCGAGGTCGTCGCCCTCGTCGGCATGAGCGGCGGCGGCAAGAGCACGCTCGCCGACCTCATCCCGCGCTTCTACGACGTGACTGGTGGCCGGATCACGATCGACGGCGTCGACGTCCGCGATTACACGCTGCGCTCGCTGCGCGCCCAGATCGCGATCGTCACCCAGTTCACCTTCCTCTTCAACGACACCGTCCGCGCCAACATCGCCTACGGGGACCCAGGAAAGTCGATGGACGAGGTCGTAGCGGCCGCCAAGGCGGCGAACGCCCACGAGTTCGTCACCGCGCTGCCCCGGGGCTACGACACGCCGATCGGCGAGCTCGGCGTGACGCTCTCGGGCGGACAGCGGCAGCGCCTCGCGATCGCGCGCGCGCTCCTCAAGGACGCGCCGATCCTGATCCTCGACGAGGCCACGTCCGCGCTCGACACCGAGTCGGAGCGCCTGGTGCAGCAGGCGCTCGAACGCCTCATGGTGAACCGCACGACGCTCGTCATCGCGCACCGGCTGTCGACGATCCGGCGGGCCGACCGCATCGTCGTCGTGGTGCGGGGGCGGATCGTCGAGGAGGGGACGCACGAGAACCTGCTGGCGCTCGGCGCCGAGTACCGCAAGCTCCACGATCTGCAGTTCCAGGATCCCCCGTCGGCGGCACCGGACCCCGACCGGCTGCTGCACTAGTGGCGAAGGTCCGCGCGAGACGCGCCGTCCTGCAGCGCCTCGTGCCGCTCGGCGCGTGGCTGATCGCGCTCGTCCTGCTCCTGCTGCGCCGGACGACGCGCAAGGAGCTGCTGCACGATCGCGGCCTCTACGAGCGCTGGCGCGCCGGGGAGCGCCTGATCGTCGCGTTCTGGCACGAACACCTGGTCCTGATGCCGTGCTTCGGCTGGTGGCCCCGGGTCTGCATCATGATCAGCCAGCACCGCGACGGCGAGCTGATCGCGCGCGCGGTGCGGCCGCTCGGCATCGAAGCGGTGCGCGGCTCGTCGACGCGCGGCGGACGCGGCGCGCTCCGCCAGGTCCTCACCGCCTACCGGGAGGGAGCGAGCCTCGCCTGGACGCCGGACGGCCCGCGCGGCCCACGCCGGGTCGCGAAGCTCGGCGTGGTGCAGACGGCGCGCGCCACCGGCGCCACGATCGTCCCCGTCGGCGCCGCCGCGCGCTGGCATGGCCGCCTCCGAAGCTGGGACCGCCTGGTGGTGCCGTGGCCGGGCTCGCGCCTCACCTTCGTGGTGGGCACCCCGGTTCGTGTCGCCGGGAATGCGAGCGACGCCGACCTCGAAGCCGCCCGCGCCCGCCTCGAGCACGAGCTCGAGCGCGCCCGCATGGAAGCGGAGGCGCGGGTCGGCGGGGCTCGCGCCGCCGCCGCGAATTGCAAGCCCGGATCGTCGTTAGTATGACCGCCGCCATGCCGAACGGTCCCGCCGCCGTGTCTTCCCGCGCGCTCGCCCTCGTCACCGGGCTCGCGCTCGTGCTGGCGACGAGCCCGCTCGCCCGCGCGGCCGATGCGACCCCCGCCTCCCGGGAGGCGGCGACGCAGCCGCTCGGTCCGAAAGACGCCGTGCGCGCGCTGGCGGAAGGCGAGGACGTCCGCGAGTTCCGCGCCTTCTGCGACACGTGGATGCGGAAGCTCCAGGAGCGGAACACCTACAACGCGGCCCACATCGTGTGGACGAAGGGCGGCCCGGGAGTGATCGGCGAGTACCTCACCTACGGCACCGAGCGCACCTGCCTTGCCCGCGAGGAGCCCGGGAAGGATCCGATCGGGAAGATCACCTACCGCGAGATCAAGTACCGCAAGGAAGGGCCGAGCGAGTCGGCGGCGATCGGGGCGGCGGGAACGATCGTCGAGCAGACCGACGTCACCGAGATCTTCCGCTACGCCAAGGGCCGCTGGCAATACTGACGGCCGCGCACGAGGACGCGCGCGGGTGGCGGGGCCGCCTGCGGATGCTGAACGTCGCGATGACCGCCGCGGCCGTCGCGCTCGCGCCGGTCGGACTCGTCGCGCTCGCCCTGCGCCGCGAGTGGCGCACCGGACTCGGCGAGCGCTTCGCGCGCATCCCCGCCACGCCGCGTGGCCAGCGCGCGATCTGGATCCATGGCGCGTCGGTGGGGGAGCTCACGGCGCTCGCGCCGATCGTCCGCGCGCTCCGCCAGGCGCACGCCGGGGATCGGCTCGTCGTCACCAGCATGACCGTTGGCGGACGCACCGCCGCCCCGTCGCGCGTGCCCGACGCCGACGCGTGCGTGCTCTTCCCGCTCGACGTCCCGCGCATCGTGGCGCGCGCCCTCGACCGGGTGCGGCCGTGCCTGGTCCTCTTCAGCGAGACCGAGCTCTGGCCGAACTTCCTCGCCGCCCTGGCGGCGCGCCGCATCCCGGCGATCATGGTGAGCGGCCGGGTCTCCGCCTCGGCGTTCGCCCGCTACGATCGCTGGCGATGGCTCTTCGCTCCCGCGCTCGCCAGCGTCCGGTGGTTCTGCGTTCAGTCGCTCGAGAGCGCGCGTCGGCTGGTGGCGCTCGGCGTTCCGGCGGCGCGCGTCGTCGTCACCGGGAGTCTGAAGACCGCGGGCCCGCTCGACCCCGATGCGGCCGCAGGCCCGACGCTCGCGAGCCTCGGCGTCGGCGACGCGCCGGTGCTCGTCGCCGCGAGCACCCATCCGGGCGAGGACGAGGTCCTGCTCGCCGCCTTCGTGCGCATCCGGACCCGCGAGCCGCGGGCGCGCCTCCTCCTCGCGCCCCGCAAGCACGATCGCCTGGCGGACATCGAACGCCTCGCCGCCGCGCACGGCGTGGGGAGCATCCGCCGCTCGACGCTCGGGGCCGCCGCGGCCGCGCGCTGGCCGGCCGACGCGCCGATGCTGCTCCTCGACACGCTCGGCGAGCTCGCCGGTCTCTATCGCGGCGCCCGCCTCGCGTTCGTCGGCGGCACGCTCGATGCGACCGGCGGCCACAACGTGCTCGAGCCCGCGGCGGCCGGCACGTCCGTCGCCGTCGGTCCGAACGTGCCGAACGTCGCGGCCGACGTGGCGCGCCTCGCGGCGGGCGGCGCGCTCCTTGGCGCCGCGAACGCGGCCGACCTCGTCGCGCGCCTGCCCGAGCGCTTCCTCGACTCCGGAGCCGCCGCTGCGGGCGCGCGGGCGGCCGCGATCGTCGCCGAGCGGCAGGGCCCGCTCGCGGTGACGCTCGGCATCATTCGCGGCACACTCGCCGCGCAAGGGCGGGGCGCGTGAGCGACGCGGCGCGTTCGGTCGAACGGCTGTGGGACGGCACCGGGCTCGCGGCCCGCGTCGGCCGCGCCCTGTTGACGCCGGCCGCCGGTCTGTACGCCGCCGGCCTCGGCGTGCGCAACGCCGCCTACCGCGCCGGCGTGCTGCGCAGCCGCGCCGCCGCCGTTCGCACGGTCAGCGTCGGCAACGTCCGCGTCGGAGGCACCGGCAAGACGCCCTTCACGCGCTGGCTCGCGACCCGCATCCACGAGCGCGGGGTTCCGGTCGCGATCGTCACGCGCGGCTATGGCGGCAGCGACCGCGCCGCCCACGTCGTCGGCGACGGCGTCCGGGTCGCGAGCACCGTGCTGCGCTCGGGCGACGAGGCGGTCATGCTCGCCCGCACGAGCGGGGTGCCGGTCGTCGCCGGCGCCGATCGGGCGGCGGCCGCGGCACTCGCGATCGCGACGTTCCGCAGCCGGCTGCTCGTCTGCGACGACGCCTTCCAGCACCGCGCGCTCCGCCGCGACCTCGACCTCGTGCTCGTGGACGCCGGCGAGCGCGGCGGGCTCGGGCGCCTGCTACCGATCGGGCCGCTGCGCGAGCCGCTGCGCGCCCTCAAACGGGCGCACGTCGTGCTGGTGCGATCGCACGACGACGACGCGGTCGCGCTGCCGCCGGCCGCGTTTCCGGAGCAGCGCGTGCTGCGGGTGCGCTTCGCGCCGAACGCCCTCGTCCAGCCGGTCGCCGCCGCCTGGCAGGAGATCGGCCTCGCGGCCCTCGCCGGCCAGCGTGTGCTCGCGGTGACGGCGGTGGCGCGACCGGCGCCGCTCTACGGAGCGCTGCGCTCCTGGGAGGCGGAGCTCGTGCACGTCCTCGAGTACCCCGACCATCACGCCTACGACGCGCGGGACTGGCAGGCGATCGCCGGCGCGGCCAAGGACGTCGATCTCATCGTCACGACCGAGAAGGATCTCGTGAAGCTCGAGGCGTTCCCCTTCGCGCGCGGGAAGTTGGTGGCGGTGCGGCTCGGCGTCGCGGTGGAGGACGCCGACGCCCTCCTGACACGGGTGATCGGCGACACCGGCGGGAGCGGCGCATGAGCTCGCGCCGGCGCCGGGCCGCGCGGCCCACGCCCGCCGTCTTCGTGGATCGCGACGGCACTTTGAATCACGAGCGACACTATCTGCGCCGCGTCGCCGATCTCCGGCTCATCGCCGGCACCGCGGGCGCCGTACGCCGCCTCGACGCCGCGGGCTTCGCCGTGATCGTCGTGACGAATCAGTCCGGCGTCGCGCGCGGCCTCCTGTCGATCCGCGTCCTGGCGCGCATCCACGACGCGATCGTGCGGCGCCTCGGCCGGGCCGGCGCGCGGCTGACCGCCATCTACGTCTGCCCGCACCATCCGACGGCCGGCACGCCACCGTTCCGCCGGCCGTGCCGCTGCCGCAAGCCCCGTCCGGGGCTGGTCGAACGCGCCGCGCGCGAGTTCGGTCTCGACCTGGCGCGCAGTTACTGCGTCGGCGACGGGGCGGTCGACCTCGGCCTCGCGGCGGCGACCGGCACGCGCGGCGTGCTCGTGCGGACGGGTCACGGCCGCGCCACCGAAGCGCGTCCGCCGGACGCGCCGATCGCCCACGTCGCCGCGAACTTTCGCGCCGCCGCCGAGTGGATTATAGAAGACGCGCGCCGCGCGCCCCCGTGGCGCGGACGCGCGCGTGGGCGGCGACGACGCGCGTCCGCGGCGGAGATGCGGACGTCCGGGGAAGGGCGACGTCGCCCGAGGAGGTAGCCATGCCGGTCAGCCAGGAGTTGCTCGACATACTCGCGTGCCCGAAGTGCAAGCAGCCGGTGACGCAGAACGCCGCGGGAACCGGGCTCGTCTGCCAGGCCTGCCGCCTCGAGTACCCCATCGTGGACGACATCCCCGTGATGCTGATCGACGAGGCCCGGCCCCTCGCGTAGCGCATCGTCCCGGTCGCGGCGCGGCAACGCGCCCGTTCGCCGGTGCCTCTACCGCATGACCCGCGACCGCATCCTCCTCGTCCAGACCGGTTTCCTCGGCGACATCATCCTGACGACGCCGCTCGTGGCGGCCCTGCGCCGCGCGCGGCCGGACACGGAGCTGTGGATGATGGTGACGCCCGCGGGCGCGCCGCTCGTCGCGGCCCATCCGGATCTCGACGGCGTCTTGGTCGACGACAAGCGCGGCGCGGACCGCGGGATCGCCGGCTTCGCGCGACTCGTGCGGAAGCTCCGCAGGGCGGACGTCACGATCGCGATCGCGGCGCACAAGTCGGTGCGCACGGCGCTCGGCCTGCGCGCCGCCGGGATCCCGCGGCGGATCGGGTTCGCGAGCGCCCCCGCGGCGGCGCTCTACAGCGAGCGCGTGGTGCGTCCGGCTGCCGTCCACGACCGCGACCGGCTCCTCGCGCTGCTCGCGCCCTTCGCCATCGCGGCCGTCGATGCCGAGACGGCGCACCCGCGGGTCGCGCTCGACACGGCGACGCGCGGGCGGGCGCGGGCGCTCCTCGCCGCGCGGGTCGGCGGCCTCCCGCTCGCGGCGCTCTGCCCCGGCTCCGCCTGGCGGACCAAGCGCTGGCCGCCGCGCGCGTTCGCCGCCCTCGCGCGCGCCCTCGCGGCCGACGGCTACGGCTGCCTTCTCCTCGGGAGCCCCGACGAGCGCGGGCTCACCGCCGAGGTGCACGCGGCGGCCGGTGGGGCGACGATCGATCTCGGCGGCGCGACCGACCTGCCGCTCCTCGCCGCGCTCCTCGCGGAAGCGGCGGTCGTCGTCAGCAACGACAGCGCCCCGATGCACCTCGCGAGCGCGGCCGACGTGCCGCAGGTCGCGGTGTTCTGCGCGACGACGCCCGGACAGGGGTACGGCCCGCTCGGCCGGCGCGCGGAAGTCGTGGAGCGCGATCTCGCGTGCCGACCGTGCGGGCGCCACGGCGGCGCGCGGTGTCCGCGGGGAACGGACGACTGCATGGAGCTCGTGACGGTCGACGAGGTGCGGGCGGCCGTCGCGCGGGTGCGAACCCGTGCCGCCTGACGCCCCGCCGATCGCGGGCCTGGTGCTCGTCGTCGGACAGTTCGCGCCCGGCGCCGACCCCACGCCGGCCCTGGCGGCGCTCGCCGCCGCACGTCGCGTGCTGGTGCGACCGCCGGAAGTTGCGACGCCGCCGGTGCCCCCGGGGGTCGAGCTCGTCGTCGAGCGCGCGTACGATCGCACCGTCATGGCAACGCGCGCGCGGCGCGATCCGACGGAGCTCGTGGTCGTCCTCCTCGACGACGAGCGCCCTTCCGACCGCCTCGGAACCGCGCTCGCCGAGGTCGCTGGCGACCGCGCCGCGACCGGATGCTGGGCGAGCGCCCGGAGGATCGCGTTCCTCGATCGCGAGATCCCTGCCGAGGACGCGACCATCGCCTGGCGCGGCGGCGGGAGCCAGGACGGCGCGCCGCGACGCCTCTCCGGCTACCTCGGCACCGTACCCGCGACG
>WBZR01003233.1_pt1 | contig 15183 bp, 13 predicted proteins | sample 5204231 | NCBI WGS metagenome assembly WBZR01 (sample SAMN12412403, study PRJNA552823) | activated sludge metagenome | isolation source: activated sludge from anammox sidestream of wastewater treatment plant... | place: USA: Virginia | collected 2017-08 | reverse complement strand
CTGGCGGAGGAGAAACGCTGCGAACTCGACCGCTTGTATCAGCGTGTCTGCGATGACTTGGATGCCCTGCTGCGGTCCGTTGGACTCAAGGTCGCCGCATGACCCCAGCAAACGAGAACAAAATTCGGGTTGCGGGCCGTATAACGGCAACTAACTAAGCGGCGAGACGAAAAGCGGGACGGGCCTCGTGGCCCACTTTTCGTCCCGGTATAGCGGCTATCTAGCGGCGTTCGCTCGAGGGCGGGACCAATCCGTTGAGGCGCATGTAGGTGACAATGTTGCCGTAGTGCTCGTTGTTGTGGGCGGAGTTGAAGTAGAGCACGTTGAGCTTGGAACGGTCGCGGCCGAAGAACTTTATGGTTTCCTGGGCCTGGGCGTCGGTTAGCCCTTCGTAGGCGGAATCACAATAGGCGAAAGCCTCCTTGACGGCGGCGGTGAGGCCGGCCTTACTGCTTTCCGATTTCTCGATTCCGAGAGACTTTTTCTCACCTTTGACGGGCGAGCAGAACAGGTACTGGGCATCGGAGATGTGCCCGATCAACTGGGCGAAGGAACGGACTTCGGGGGTGGGTTTGTAGCTGTACTTGTCTTCCGGCATCTTTTCCGCGGCGCGGATGATGTTGTTCCGGATGCCTTCGTAGACGGCTTTGTTTTCGGCGACGAGCGGGTTTTGGGCGAACAGGGCGCCGCCGTAGAGGATTCCCAGAAGGAGGGAGGTAAGCTTCATTGAGTGATCTCCTTGTTGGCTTATTGTGCCATTGAGAGATGGCGCGCGTACAGGCGGCGCGGAGAAATTTACACAGGGGGTGTGGGGCTCTACGCTGCCAGTTTGATCAGCCGGCGCACTCGCCGCGGCCGAGTTTGACCGAATAGGAGACTTCGTCGCCCCAATCCTGGTAGAGTTCGGGGAACAGTTCGGCGGGTTTGGCGAGATCGGCGGTCATATTCTTGAAGGTTTCGACTTTGGAGCGCATCACGTAGTCGCGGAAGCGCTCGCCTTCGAGGCGGTTGGCGACGTAGTGATCGAGGACGCGCTTCAAGGCTTCGGGGGCGAAACGGGCGGGGATGCTCTGCACGGCGAGGCCGAAGCGCATGATGCCTTTGTCGTCGTAGCCGCCGCCGAGGAGCATCATATAGTAGGGAACTTGCTTGCCGTCGATCTTGCGGGCATTGCCGTAGAAGCCGATGTCGCCGATCCAGTGCTGGCCGCAGGCGTTCGGGCAGCCGCTCGAGCGGATGCGGAGTCTGCGGACGAGATCGTCGGGGTGATTGCGAAGCGAATCGCGGAGGGCGGCTCCGAGGTTCATGGTTTTGGTGAGGGCGAGGTTGCAGGAGTAAGCCCCGGGGCAGGTCACGACGTCCTCGATTTCATTGGCTCCGGCGCCGTGGAGGCCGAGCAGTTTCAAGGCGGCGTAGACGCGGTGGAGATTGGAGACGGGGATGAAGCCGAGGATCACGTTCTGGTCGATGGCGACGCGGATGCGGCCATCGCCGGCGTCTTCGGCGAGGCGGGCGAGGCCGCGCATCTGGTCTCCGGTGAGGTTGCCCTGCTCGACGGTGACGGTGACGGCGGCATAGCCGGGATGCTTCTGTTCCTTGACGTTGGTTTCGAGCCAGCGGTCGAATTCGGGATCGGGGCGGCGGGCATCGATAACCGGAAGTTGCGCGCCGGAGCCAAGGGGAGGAGGGGTGGAGGCGAATCCGCCGAAGCCTTCGGGGACCTGAGTGGGAGGCGTGATGCCGCCGTTTTTGAGGATGTCCTCATATTCGGCTTCGATGGTCTGCTTGACCCAATCCCAGCCGCGCTCCATGATCACGAACTTGAGGCGGGCCTTGTTCTTGTTGCCGCGGTTGCCGTGCTTGTTGAAGAGGCGGATGATGGCTTCGATCCGCGGGATGAGGTTTTCAACGGGGAGGAATTCATCGAGTTCATAGGCTTCTCTCGGCATAGGGCCGAGGCCGCCGCCCACGACGAGACGGAATCCGCGCTTTTCGACGCCGTTTTCGACGCGGATCCTGGCAGTGAGGCCGGCGTCGTGAATGGCGCTGATCGCCGCATCGTTGTCGTAGCCGGAGAAGGCGATTTTGAACTTGCGAGGGAGGCTGTCGGTGAGTTCCTTATGGAGAAAGGCGAAAGCGGCCTGTTGCGCGTAGGGGCGGACATCGAAGATCTCGCCGGGGAGGAGTCCGCTCATGGGATCGGCTGTGACGTTACGGACGGTGTTGTAGCAGGCTTCGCGGGTGGTGAGGCGGGCGTCGGCGAGCATGTGCAGGACATCGGGGACCTTGAGGAGAGGGATGAAGTGATACTGCATGTTCTGGCGGGTGGTGAGGTGGCCTTTACCGCCGCCGAACTCGTCGGCGACGCGGGCAAGCTGGCGCAACTGGGAGGCAAGCAGCGTGCCGCTGGGGATCTTGGTGCGCACCATGTGAACGCCGGGTTGGCGCTGGCCATAGATGCCGCGGCGCAGGCGCTGGGCGCGGAACTGGTCGTCAGTGATCTCGCCGGCGAGGAACTTGAGCGCGTAGCTGCGGAAGGTCTCGATGTCGTCACGGACGGTTTTGTCGTAGGCAGCCTCGATGGGGGAAGCAGCGGAAAAGACAGGCGCTTCGGTAATCTCCATATTGTCTATAGAGATTACCATAATTTGGAAGCTTGCGCAATCCGTGACGTTGATTCCAGTTTATCTTTCTTTCCGCCGCGGGGAGCGCCGGCAACGCGACGAGTTGCCGCTTCGAGACGGGAAGTAAGATGATGGAGGGTTGATGCCGCGCTTCCCGCTATTCCTGTTTGCCGCGCTGTGCGTGGCTGCCTCCGCCCAGACGAAGACGGAACTGCTCTATCCTCATGGGGCTCCGGGAGCGGTCGGACAGGAGGAGGCGGACAAGCCGGCGCTGGCGTATTATCCGGCGGAGAGCAAGGCGGCGGGGACGGCGGTGGTGGTGTTTCCGGGCGGCGGGTATCGCAATCTGGCGATGGACCATGAGGGGAAGCAGATTGCGGAGTGGCTGAACGGACTGGGGATTTCAGCGTTTGTGCTGAAATACCGGCTGGGGCCGCGCTATCACCATCCGGCGATGATGAATGATGCGCAGCGGGCGATCCGGATGGTGCGGTCGCAGGCGGCGGAACTTGGTGTTGCGCCGGACCGGATTGGGGTGTGGGGATTTTCGGCGGGCGGCCATCTGGCGTCCGCGGTGTCGACACATTTTGATAAGGGGAACCCTTCGGCAGCGGACCCTGTGGAGCGGGTGAGTTGCCGGCCGGACTTTGCGATTCTGGCGTATCCGGTGATCTCGCTCACGACCGTTTATACGCACCAGGGATCGAAGAGGAATCTGCTGGGAGAGAATCCGGACCCGAAGCTGGTGGAGAGCCTGTCGAATGAACTGCAGGTAACCAGCGAGACGCCTCCCACGTTCCTGTTCCACACGAATGCGGATACGGGAGTGCCGGCGGAGAACAGCGTGCTGTACTACCTGGCGCTGCGGAAGGCTGGGGTTCCGGCGGAGATGCACATTTATCAGAACGGGAAGCACGGGGTAGGGCTGGCGCGGCAGGATGCGGTGCTGGCGAGTTGGAGCGGGCGGCTGGCGGACTGGCTTCGGGTGCGGGGTCTGATGGGGCGTTGAAAGTCATGCACGCTTTCCTGGGCCCGCTCGTCAATGGGTATATCGGCGGGTATATCGGCATTATGCGGCGCGTGCTGTGGATGGTGATTTTGTGTATTCCGGCGGTGGGCGGCGAGTATGCGGTCCTGACAAACGACGCGCGGTTAAAGATTGACCACCATGAGCGGGCAGGCGATCGGATCCGGCTGTTTACTTCGAAAGAAGGATACATCGAGCTGCCCGCTTCCTCCGTGGCGGGGTTCGAGGCCGAGGAGTATGTTGCGCCGCCTCCGGCGGCAGCGCCGGTGAAGGAACCGGAGACGGTGAAGCCGCAATTGACGCCGCGGGAACTGGTGGAACGGGCGGCGGCGAACAACGGATTGCCTCCGGATTTTGTGCACCTGGTGGTGCGGTCGGAATCGGGCTACCGGCAGGATGCGGTGTCGCGCAAGGGAGCGATCGGGCTGATGCAATTGATGCCGGAGACGGCGGCGACGTTGCATGCGGATCCGCACGATGCCGAGCAGAACGTGGAAGCGGGCACGCGGTATCTGCGGGATCTGCTGGTGCAATACAAGGATTATCCGGACCAGGTGCGGCGGGCGCTGGCGGCGTACAATGCGGGGCCGGGGGCGGTGCAGAAATACAATGGAGTACCGCCGTATCCGGAGACGCAGAATTACGTACAGCGGATTGTGGAGGCATACCGGAAAACACTGAGACAGCCGGGGACGCAGCGGTGAAGCGGGGGCTCATATAAGGTGTTTCCGCGATTGATCCTCTAGCCGATTCTTCCTAGGCTGAAGGTATGTGGACTTGGTGTCTGCCTCTGGTTTTGTGTCTGCCGGTGCTTGCCCAGCAGAACACGACGACGACCTACACGACGGATCTGAATGGCAACATGGCGCCGGGGGCGAGCTACTCGACGGTGCGGAGTGGAAACACGACGACCACGACGGAGACCACGCAGAATGTGAATGGGCGGCAGGTCCCGATGCAATCGGTGACGGAGCGAATCCTCAAGGACGATGCCACAGGCCGCGTGGTGGAACGGATCATCAAGCGCTTCGACGCTAACGGGCATCCGACGGAGACCGAGAAGCAGCAGATTGATGAGAAGAAGAATGCGGACGGTTCGGTGTCGTCGACGGCGACGACGTACCGCAGCGACATCAACGGCAACTACCAACTTGCCGAGAAGGTCATTACCGACGCGAGCAAGAGCGGGAATACGACGAACTCGAGTATTACGGTGGAGCGGCCGACTTTGAACGGGTCGCTGGACGTGGTGGAGAAGAAGGTTCGGGTGGACGATGAGGAAAAGAACGCGTCGAAATCGGATGAAACTGTTTACCGCAAGGATCAGAGCGGGCGTTTCGTGGAGTCTTTCCGCGTGGTGAAAGATACATCCGGGCAAAACGGGCAGCAGGTGGTGAATACGGCGCAGTACGAGCCATCCGACAGCGGAAGGATGAAGATCGCATCACAGACCGTGGCGAGGATACGGAAGAATCCGGACGGCACGGAGTCCCAGGAAGTGGATATCTACCGGAATGTTCCGGGGAGGGCGGAGGCGAGCGCGACACCGGCGCTGCGGGAGCGGCAGATCATCGAGCAGCGGAAGGTGGGGGACAAGGTGATCGAGACGACGAGCGTGCAGCGCCCCACGATCAGTGATCCGAACCGATTGGGGGCTGCGAGGCAGATCAGTGAACGGGTCTGCGTGGGGGATAACTGCAAGTGATTGAGGAACTGCTCAGCCGGCTTCGTTTCCTGAAGCCGGGGCGACGGCAACCATGAACGCCGGGAGGGCAGCGGGGTGACTTAAGCCGCGGTATCGCGGCGTGAAGTTCGGCAGGGGCCAGCGCTCGAAGATTTTTCACGTTGAATGTGTAGATTCGCCGTCCGGCTTTCCTCGCGGAGTGGAGATGTAGCCTTTCGGATGCGATTGTCACAAATGTCCCGCACTACATCGAATCCGGGCGGCGCCTTTCCAGCATGGATTCAGAACTCTTGCTTCCCGAGGGACGGCGTTCGACGGGTTTGAGGATGAAGCCGCCGGGAGTTTCCTGCAATTCGAGGCCGCTACCTTCATGCAAGCCGAGACGGTCCCGGACAGGCCAGAGCCGGAGGGCGACTTGGGTCCGGGCGGTCCCGTGGTTTCCCGGGCATGCGGGAAACTACACTGGAATCACGGATGGCGACAGGATTTGATGTTTCGCGGCTGGAAGCGCTGCTCGAATCGGCCAAGCTGCTTCAATCCACACTCGATTTGGAATTAATTCTGAAGCATCTGCTGCGGACTGCCATGGGGCGGCTGCTGGCGCGGCGCGGCGTGATTGCGGTTCGCAAGGGTTCGGGGAAGATGCGGGTGGAGTTGGTGCGGGGTGTTCCGGGGTTGAAGGCGGGGGCGCCGTATTCGGAAGCGGAGGCTCGGGTTGCCGGGTTGGACCGGTTTTTCCGCATCGGGCCGGAGAGAGACCCGGATGGGTATCTGGCCGTGGGCGGGCTTGCCTACGGGATGAAGGCGGAAGAGGCGGAGTTTTTGGAGGCGATGCTGGGGGTGGCGGCGAGCGTCATCTCGAATGCGCAGGCCCATGAGCAGGCGCGGACGGCGAACATGCTGCTGGACCAGCGCATTCAGGAGTTGCGGGCGCTGCTCGATTTGGGGAGAGGACTGGCGGCGACGCTGGATCCGGCGGAAGTGGCGCAGCTTGTGGGCTTCACGCTGGCCGGGCGATGGGCGATTTCGAAGTACGCGGTGGCGGCATTCAAGGAAGGCCATGCGGCGGTGCTGCGGCAGAAGGGGCTGGAGTTGGCGGAGATCGCGCCGCTGCGGGAGACGTTATCGTCGTTGCCGGAGGCATTGCTGACGACGGAGGCGAACCGGGAATTGATTGAGGCGCTGCGCGCTCCCGAAGGATCGCTGCTGATCCCCATCCGCACGCAGGAGGCGCTGATCGGCATTGCGGTGTGCGGGCCGCGGATGCGCGGGATGCGGTACCGGGAGGCGGATCTGGAGTTTGGGGCGGGGCTGGCGGCGCAGGCGGCGGTAGCTTTCGAAAATGCGTGGCATTTTCAGGACGCACTGGCGCGGCAGCAACTGGAGAAGGAACTGGCGCTGGCGGCGAGCATTCAACGGGACCTGTTCCCGGCGAAACTGCCGGGGATGAAGGGCATCGACATCGCGGCGAGGAACCGGCAGGCGCGGCAGGTTGGGGGAGATTACTACGATGTGCTGCCCATTTCCGGCTCCGGGCCGGAGGATCCGTACCTGATGTGCGTGGCCGATATTTCGGGCAAGGGGATTTCGGCGGCATTGCTGATGAGCACGATCCAGGCGACGCTGCGCACACTGCTGCGGAAGGAGAGTTCGCTGCTCGAGATCACGGCGATGGCGAATGAACTGCTGTACGCGACGACGCCGCCGAACAAATTCGCCACGGCGTTTCTGTGCCTGGTGAATCCTTCGAACGGCGCCTGCCGGTATGTCAACTGCGGGCACAATACGCCGGTGTTGCTGCGGGCGAGCGGGGAGGTGGAGGCGCTGGACGGGCCGGGGCTGGCGCTGGGGTTGTTTCCCATGCGGACGTTTGGCGAGAGGGAGTTTCGACTCTCGAACGGCGATATCCTGTGTATCTACAGCGACGGCGTGAGTGAAGCGCAGAACCGCGCGGAGGAGGAGTTCGAGACGGATCGCCTGGCGGAGTGTCTACGGCAACACTCCGCGGAACCGGCGGCGGCGATAGTGGACCACGTTTTCGCGGCGATTGATACATTCGCGGGAGAGATGCCACAGTTCGATGACATTACGTTGATGGTAGTGAAGCGCGAGCGATGCTAGAAGGTCTGGCAGGCAGGGTGTTGTGGGATAAGCGGCTTTCTCCGCGGGCGCGAGAGGTGTGGGGACTGCTGATTGTGCTGTCTCCATTGGCTCTGGGCGCCGCGGTGTGGATGCAGGCGCGCATGCTCGCCGAGACGCCCGTGCGGGTGATGATCGACCGGGCACAGGCGGTGCAGATGGCGCGCCAGTTCGCAGAAGGGCGCGGGTATGACACACATGCCTGGCAGGACCGGGTGGAGGTGCGGACGGATTTCCCGAACTATCGTTACCTGGCGCGGCAGGGGAAGTGGGGCAGAAGGGCGATGGATGAGTTCGGTGTTTGGAGTTCCATCCATGTGCGGCTGCAGGAGCCGGACGGTCCGCAAAGGATTGCGCTGGACCTCACGCCGGCGGGGAGGATGCTGGGTTACCGGATCACCACGGGAGAGATGGGGGAGCAGGGTGAGGTGAAGGAACAGCAGGCGCTGGCGATTGCCGAGCCGATCCTTGGGGAGATGCTGAGGAGCCACAGTGGTGTGCGCGCCTCGAGCCCGCGGATGAGCGAATCGAGCGAAGGGGGTTCCGCGCCAACGCTCACGGTGACCTGGACGCTGGCCTTTGAAGGGATGCCGGGATTGAAGGGCGAGGCGCAAGTAGGGCTGCGAGGGAAACAGGCGGTGCAGGAGCGTCTTGCGGTGGACCTGACGGAGGAAGCCGCGGACAGCGCGGACAGCGGCGCGATGAACAAGCTGGGCAAAGGGCTGTACCTGTTTTATGCCTGCGTAGTGTTCGTGTTTGTTTTGATCCGGTACGTCAAGCGGCGCATCCAGAGAGAGGCTTCCCGGCAGCGAATGTTCCTGGTGGCCGGTTTGATCGCTTCGTTCTTCCTGGCGACATTTCTGCTGCTCGATCTCAATGCGTTGAATGTGAACTGGAGTTCCGAATCGCCGCTGCCCACGTGGATTCCCATTGTTTTCCTGTCGCTGTTCGGCTCGCTGATCGGCCTGGCAGGCGGGATCACATATGCGGGGGCGGAGGCGGACCTGCGAGAGACCTATCCGCAGTTGTTGACTTCGCTCGATGCCCTTTTGAGCGGAAAACTGTTCTCGAGGAATGTGGGACGGAGCGTGCTGCTGGGGATGGCGGCACTGGCGTGGGCCTTGCTGATCCGGAACATTGTCTACCTGGCGGCCAAGCCGGAATTTCCGGGGCTCGATTCGCTCGAGGGGTCGTACAGCTACCTGTTTTCGCGGCTGCCGTGGCTTTCGCTGCTGGCGGCGTCGCTTTCGACGGCCGTCTATCTGGCGCTGGCGAGCGTACTGGCTCCGCTGACGGTAATCCGGCGGTATGTCAAAGATCAATTTCGGACGCTGGTGTATTTAACGCCGCTCACATGGTTCGCGCTTGCATCGGCGGGGAACGAGTCGCTGCGGTTTCCGTTCGGGAGTTTGGCAAGCCTGGAATTGGCGGCGGGAGTGCTGGTGGTGTTCTTCCAGGTGGATCTGCTGGCGAGTCTGGTGTTGGGCACGGGCTTCTCGTTCTTGGTGTACTTTCTCGGCTTGAGTCAGGTGGCGATTCCCTGGCAGAACCAGGACCACTGGGCGATGGCAGCGGCGGCGGGAGTGGTGGCGGCGGGATCGTTGGGGGCTTTTTTCGGCCGCGTAGAGCGGGAACGGGATGTGCGGCCGGTGTATGCGAAGGAGATCGAGGAGAGAGTTGCGCTGGAGCAGGAACTGGAGGCGGCGAAGGAGGCACAGGGGCGGTTGCTGCCGGCCGGGGCTCCGGCGATGCCGGGGCTTTCGCTGGCGGCATCCTGCAACGCGGCGGAAGAAGTGAGCGGCGATTTCTACGATTTCTATCCGATTGGAAAAGACCGTCTTGGGATTTTCATCTCGGACGGCGGGGGAAACGGGCTGGCGACGGCGCTTTCGATCGCGCTGACGAAGGGCTACCTGATGCACAAGGTGGAGGCGGGATTGACCCCGATGGAGACGCTGCGGGGGCTGCGGGCGGCGCTCGGCAGAGCGCTGGATGGGGTGAACGCCGACGGGTTGTTGTACGCGGTGGTGGACCTGAGGGAGAGGACGCTGCGGTATGCGCGGCTGGGCGAGACTCCGTCCCTGCTGATAACCGGAGACGGCGAGGGTCCAAATGAAATCCTGCATCAGCAGGACGGCATCCGGATGTGGGAGGGCAACACGGTGCTGAGCGCAAAGGCGCGGGTGATCCTGTACACGAACGGTGTCAGCCATCTGGTGGGGGAGGCGGACCGGCGGTCGACAAACCGCTGGATCCTGAAACGCGTTTCCGCGCTGGTCGATTTGAGCGCGGAGCAGTTGCACGCATGGCTGCTGAAGACGATTTTCACGCGCCGCGCGAGGCTGGGAGCGCGAAAGGCGAATGACGACGTCACCATTGTGGTTGTGGGGTTGGATGAGACGGGCGCCGCGGAGGCAGAGCGGGTGGCATGAAACGCGCCTTTCAGATTCCGCTGACACTGGCCGCGCTCGCGGCTTTTGTTGCGTTCGGTCTGCTGTACCGGCCGGCGGTGCGCCATCCCGCGGGTTTCCATGGAATGGACAGAGCCGCATTCCACGGCAAGGCAGTGGCGGCGGCGCGGGAATTCCTGGGCTACGATGTGTCGCAATGGCAATGGAAGGCGAAGACGGACTTCCGCCAGTATTTGTTTTTGTGGCAGCAGAAATACGCCTCGACGCCGTTCGATCTGTTATCGACACCGCTGGAAACGCAGGCGACCTTTTCGGACCCGTCGGGAGACCACGATGTGATGGTGGCGGCGGCCTCGAACGGCCGCATTGTGGGAATCCGCCAGAATTTCCGCGGGAGTCACCCGAAGAGACCCGCGCTCGAGCAGGCGGAACTGAAGGAGCATGCGCAACAAGCGCTGAGACTACTGACCGGCGAGTACGCGGAGAGATTCGAGGCGGAGGAAACGGCATCGAGCCACGAGTACCGGTGGCATGCCGCGGCAGGGCCGGCAAACACACTTGCGTGGGAAGTGGTGGTGAAACTGGATCGCCATACCCTCAGAGAAGCGGCGATCCGGCCACGAGTGGCGGCAAGTGAGAGCCAATCCTACAAGCGGGAATTGCTGGGGCTCGGCGAATCGGGCGAGGTGATATACAGGATACTCCTCGTGACGGGCGCGGTTCTCGTGGTGATCGGATCCATTTTCGGGTGGATGCGGGGACAGGTAGACTACCGCTCGGCGTTGACCGCGGGAGGGCTCTACTTCGCGGCGCTTCTGGTTTCGAGAATTTGGGGCGAAGAGGCGGTGACTGCCGGGGCGCCGGGGTTTGGCGCTATCTTCCCGATGCTTCTCTTCGCGTACGTCTATTTCGCCGCCTTTGCAGCGGGACTGGGCTCGGCGCGGGAACTGGAATGGCGGCATTGGTATGCGATGCGGCTGTTCCTGCAACGGAGGTGGAGTTCACGGCACGTGGGGATGGCGGTTTCGCGGGGGCTGTTGTGGTCCGGCATGCTGGCGTTGATCCCGGCGGCGGTTGTGGCGTGGGGGCAGTACCCGGCGGCGCGGATTGCCCCGTGGAGGGACGCGCTGGCAATGCTGGCTCCGTTTCCCGCGGCGTCGGCGGCGTATCCGCCGTTCGAGATGCTATCCACGGCCTTGTTTGTGGTGTTGCTGCCTTTCGTCTCGAAGAGAATTGGACTGGGATGGGTGTCGGCGCTGGTATTCTTCGGCGCCGCGCTGGGAATCGTCTTTGCGGCTTCCCCGTTTGCCACAAGCCCGGCGGCGGCATTGGAGGCCGCCGGACTGTGGCTGGCGGCGGCGTTGATGGTGTACTGGCGGTGCGGCGTGCTTGGTGTGTTGTCGGCGGCGAAGGGCTCGGCTGTGCTGTGGACGGCAGCGGCGTTTCTACAGAGCGGGAGCGAAAGCGTGCACACATCGGGGGTAGTGTTGCTGGGCGGGTTCGGAGGGATTTGGGTGGTATCGCTGGTTGTCTGGCGAGTTGGGCGCAAGATCGAGCCGGAAGATGTTGTTGCGGCCCAATACCTGTCGCAGCGTGAAAAGCTGAAAGCGGAATTCTCGCTGGCGCAGGAAGCGCAGCAGCGGATGCTGCCAACGAAACCTCCGGTGGTTCGGGGATTCAGCATTGCGGGAGCGTGTCAACCGGCCAGGGATGTAGGCGGCGATCTCTACGAGTATTTTCAATTGCCGGATGGCCGGACGGGGTTCTGCGTGGCGGATGTATCCGGGAAAGGCATGCCGGCGGCGCTGTACATGACGCTTACCAAGGGTCTGCTGGCGGCGGCTTCTCCGGAATCGGCGGACGTGGCCGAACTGGCCGGGCACTTGAACCGGCACCTGTATGTTGCCTGCAAGCGGAAGATGTTCGTCACGGCGGTGCTGGCGGCTCTCGACGCGGAGAATGGGAGCGTGGAGATGGTTCGAGCGGGACACAATCCGGCGCTTTGGTATCAGGCCGCCAGCGGGAAGGCCGGTTTCGTGAACCCGCCGGGCATCGGCCTGGGCATGTGCGGATGGCAATTGTTTGAGCGCAGCGCGAAAGCAGGCCTGATGGTGCTCGCTCCGGGCGATATCCTTGTGATGTATTCAGACGGCGTCACGGAGGCGATGAACGAGAAGCTGGAACTTTACGGCGAGGAGCGTCTGAAGCTGGCGGTGGAACGGGCAGCGAACGGGAATGCGGCGCGGGTGCTCGAGGAGATCCGGAACGATCTGGACGAGTTTACCGGCGCGGAACCCGCGCACGATGATGTAACGCTGCTGGTGGTTGAGGCAGAGAAAGGTTAGAGGGAGGAGGCCACTGTTGGGGAATTCATTTGCGATTCAAGCGACACAGCAGGAAGGGGTGTCGGTGCTGGCGTTGGACGGATTTCTGGACGCGCACACCGCGCCACAGTTTGAAGAGGCGATCGAGCGGGAGATCCGCGGCGGGCGGCGACGGATCATCGTGGACTGCGGGAAGCTGACTTATATTTCCTCGGCCGGGCTTGGGGTTTTCATGAGCTTCATTGAAGAGTTGCGGGAGGCTGGGGGCGACATCAAGATTTGCGGGGTGATTCCCAAGGTGCGCCAGGTTTTTGAGATTCTCGGGTTTCAGACGTTGTTCGATATTGTCGAAACGGTTCCGCAAGCGAGGGCGCGATTTGAAGAAGGCGGCTCGCGGGAAGGATGATCCGATGGAGAATTTTGAGCGGCGGTTTCTCTTACATGTCCCCTCGTCGACGGAGAACCTGGCGTTGATCCGTGATTTCGTCGCCAATATCGGCAAGCAGGCGGGACTGGCGGAGACCGAGCTATCGATGGTGGAACTGGCGGTGGACGAGGCCTGCGCCAACGTCATCGAGCATGCTTACGGGCTCGACCGGACCAAGGAAGTGATTGTCCGGGCGAAGCTGGACGCCGAGTGCATCACGATTGAGGTGGTGGACACGGGCAAGGGGTTTGACCCGAACTCGGTGGTTCAGGAGGATCTCAAGCGGCTGGTGGAGGAACGCAAGTCGGGGGGGTTGGGGATGCGAATGATGAAGCTGATCATGGACGAGGTGGAATACCAGATGAAGCCCGGGGAGCGGAATGAATTACGAATGGTGAAGCGGCTGAAGAAGTGAAGAGCGGGCGATTCGAGCACTTCGGGGAGGGCGCCGCAAGGGACACATTTCCTTCGAGCACCGTCAACCCGGCACACACCCCACCCTGGAGGGGGCGTGCGCCGGGACGGCGCGTAAAAGCAGGCTAGGGCCTGGGTGGTTACTTGACCTCGACGGTGGCGCCGGCGTCAGTGAACTTCTTCTTGATGGCTTCGGCTTCGTCCTTGTTGACGCCTTCCTTGATGGGCTTGGGGGCGCCGTCGACGAGGTCTTTGGCTTCCTTCAGGCCGAGGCTGGTTACTTCTCGAACCACTTTGATGACATTGATCTTGTTGGCGCCGACGGCGGACAAGACGACGGTGAACTCGGTTTTCTCTTCGGCCGCGGGCGCCGCGGCAGCGGCAGGGCCGCCGGCAGCGGGAGCCACGGCAACGGCCGCGGCGGCCGCCGAAACTCCGAGCTTTTCTTCGAGCAACTTAACGAGCTGCGATGCTTCGAGCAGGGTCAGCCCTTGAATCTGATCGGCAATTGCGTTGATGTCCGCCATTGTTCCTTTTACTCCCTAAGATTGAATCCTTAAACTCTTTCGCAAGCGGGAAGAGCCTCGGAAGAGGCTCGTCAACCGCGGTTACTACGATGAAAATTTGTTCTCTTTCACGCCCTGATCGACGACCACGGCGAGATTGCGGGCCACGCCGCTCATCGCCGAAACCAGGCGCTGGGCCGGGGCGTTGATGAGGAAGAGCAGCTTGGCGAGCACTTCTTCGCGCGGCGGCATGCTGGCCAATTCCTGAATGGACTGCACATCGATGGCGCGACCTTCAACCAGACCCGATTTGAAGGTGAAGTTCGGGTTGGTTTTGGCGTAGGTGGTGAGCGCCTTGGCGAGACCGACCGGATCGCCGGAGGTGAAGGCGATGGAGGTCATGCCGCGGAGACCGTCGAGCAGGCGCTCGACGGGTGTTCCCTGCGCTGCCTTGCCGGCCACAGTATTTTTGATTACGGTGTAATCGCCACCCGCGCCGCGGATGGCTTTGCGCAGTTCGTAATCCTGCGCGACGGTGAGTTTCTCGAATCCGGCAACGAACATGTGGGGCGCGCTGAGGACATCCTCACGCAGCTTTTCACCGTCTTTTTTCTTGTCAGCCTTCTTTTTCATGAATCGACTCCGCGCAGACGAAAATTTGTCAGACCTGCTTTACGTTATAGGTGGTGACGTCCAGATGAACGCCTGGGCCCATGGTGGAGCACACGGTAGCGCTCTTGACGTACTTGCCTTTCGCCGCCGCCGGTTTGGCGCGAACCACGGCCTGGATGAGGGTGGAGGCGTTTTCGAGGAGTTTCCCGGTATCAAAGCCTACTTTGCCGACGGGGGCGTGGATGACGCCCGTCTTGTCGACACGGAATTCGACTTTACCGGCTTTCACTTCCTGAACGGCCTTGGCGACATCGGTGGTGACGGTGCCGGTCTTGGGGTTCGGCATCAAGCCGCGGGGACCGAGGATCTTACCCAACCTGCCGACGGAGCGCATCATGTCCGGGGTGGCGACGACGGCATCGTAATCCATCCAGTTTTCCTGTTGGATTTTGTTGACCATCTCTTCGCCGCCGGAGAAGTCGGCTCCAGCCGCTTCGGCTTCCTTGATTTTGTCGCCCGAGGCGATGACGAGAACTTTTTTGGACTTGCCGAGGCCATTGGGGAGGACCACGGTGCCGCGAACCATCTGGTCGGCGTGCTTGGGGTCGACGCCAAGGCGCATGTGGACCTCGACGGTCTCGTCGAACTTAGCGAATTTGATCTTCTGGATGAGAGGAATCGCTTCTTCGAGATTGTACTCCCGCCGCTCGATCTTCTGAGCGGCGGCAAGATACTTCTTGCCTGCTTTTGCCATAATGTGACTGGTCCTAACGGCCAAGCACTGGTCGCGAGACTGGCTTGACCTCCCAATGAGATCGCGCCCGTGTTACGGCGCAATTACTGAGTGTAGCAAAGGGGCGCGGGGGGTGCAAGCGCGCGTCTTGTCCAGGGTGCGCGACATGGAAGTGAAGATTCGGCAGGTTTCTTTTTTTGAGCCCATAAGCCGAGCGTATATGCTACGCTCGGTTCAAGGAGACGCCTATGCCCGAGTCGCTGACCGACCTGGAAGAACAAC
>WBZR01003232.1_pt1 | contig 15184 bp, 9 predicted proteins | sample 5204231 | NCBI WGS metagenome assembly WBZR01 (sample SAMN12412403, study PRJNA552823) | activated sludge metagenome | isolation source: activated sludge from anammox sidestream of wastewater treatment plant... | place: USA: Virginia | collected 2017-08 | reverse complement strand
CATTACGCCGTTCGTGGTTCGCCTGGCGCCGGCGCTCGGCGAGCTGTCTGCACACTTACCCGGGGTCAGCGCCCGGGAACCCGCAATCGTGAGCGAGGAGGCCACCAATCCGGAACTCCGGCGTCACACGGTCATTTGCGGGTACGGACGGATGGGAGCTGTGCTCGGCGATGCGCTGGAGCGGCGCGGCTTCAGCTATACCGTGGTCGAAATCAATCCGGCCATCGTGCGCGAACTACGGGCTCAGGGGATTCCGGCAATCTATGGCGATGCCGGCGCCGAACCGGTGCTGGACGCGGCTGGTATCCGCCGCGCGCGCGTGCTGGTGGTCGCGTCGATGGATCTGGTGTCCACTCCGGCAGCGATCCGTTACGCGCGCAAGGTGAATCCGTCGATTGCCATCTTCACGCGCGCGCAATCGGCCGCCAGAGTGGAGTTCCTGCGAACGGTTGGCGCGGACGAAATCGTGCAGCCGGAATTCGAGGCCGGTTTGGAATGTGTCCGTTATGTCATGAGGAAATACGGCGTATCGGCCCAGGAAACCAATGCGCTGGTCGCCCGCCGGCGTGCTGCGCACTATCAGGCGGATCCCGCCGAGCCGCGGGACCGCGAACCGTTGTGAGGGAGGTGAACTAGACGACTCCTGCCAACCGAAAAACATTCCACGAGAGGGGCGGCAAGACGGTTTCGAGCACGTGACCGTTTAGCTTCGCATCGGCGATCGGGCGCGGTGTCACGCGATTTGGCTGATCGGCAGTGTTCGTGGCATGGGGATCGGCATCGTGCAATCTCGTCGCCTCCACGAGCCGCAGGCGACCCGGCCCCGGCAGTTGCGCGCGTAACCGGACTGGTTCATCGACCGAGCGATTGAGCGCGAAGACGGTCACTGTGCCAGCATCCTGGTCACGTGTGACGGTGGATTCGATCGCCGGCTGCTCATCATAGCGTTCGGTGTCGATCATCGGACTCGACAGGGACGAATAGAGCAGCTCACCGCGACCGTAGTTGGAGGCCTGCACGAAGGGATACCAGATCGTCTGTTTCCACGAACGGCCCCCCGTTTCGGTCATCAGCGGCGCCAGCACATTGACGAGCTGGGCGATGCAGGCTATCCGCACCCGCCCGGCATGGCGCATGAGCGTCAGCAACATCGACCCGACCGCGATCGCGTCTGCCGCGGTATACGTTTCTTCGCCGATCGGTGGCGCAACGGTCCAGGGGCGATCGCGCATCGCCTCCTGGTCGCTTTCGCGGGCGTGGTACCAGACATTCCATTCGTCGAAGCTGAGCATCATCGTGCGGGAGCTTCGTTTGCGGGCCTTGACCAGATCGCAGGCGGCAATGATCGACCGGATCTGCTGATCCATCTCGACCGACTGGACCATCAGATCCTGTAAGCCTGCCTCCTCGCGCAGGTAGATATGCAGGGAAATGTAATCGACCTGATCGTAGGCGTGGTCGAGCACGGTCTCTTCCCAGTCGGGAAAGGTCTCCATCCGAGGATTCGAGCTGCCGCATGCCACCAGCTCGATCTCAGGGTCGATCAGGCGCATCGCTTTGGCAGTCTGGGCGGCGAGTGCACCATAGGCGCTGGCCGATTTCTGGCCGATTTGCCACGGACCGTCCATCTCGTTACCGAGACACCAGACGGGAACCCGATGCGGCGCGGCATAGCCGTGGCTGCGTCGCAGATCGCTCCATTTGGTTCCGCTCGGATGATTGCAGTATTCGAGCAAATCGCAGGCGGCATCGATTCCGCGCGTCCCCAGATTCACCGCCAGCATGGGACGGCTGCCGACCAGCTCGAGCCAGTCCATGAACTCGTTGACGCCGACCAGATTCGGTTCGAGCGATCGCCAGGCAAGATCGAGCCGCACCGGTCGTTCTTCTCGGGGGCCGACGCCTTCTTCCCAGATATAGCTGGAAACGAAATTACCGCCCGGGTAGCGTACGAGCGGCATCTGGATCTCGTGCAGGGCATCGGCGACATCGCGACGGAACCCGTTGGCATCCGCCGTCGCCTGGCCCGGATCGTAGATCCCGCCATACACGCACCGGCCAAGATGCTCCACGAATCCGGAATAGATACGTGGGTCGATCGTCGTCACCGGTTCGTCGATATACGCGCGGAGTGTTGCCTCTTGCATCTCACTCTCCTTACCTTGCCTGGGGGTTCGCATCGGTGCTGAGCAGCCGCCCGACCCGCTTCGCTACCGCCAGATACGCTTCGGTTTCGCGCTGATACGCAATCGTGCCCTGGTCGCGATTCGGCGCTTCGATGGTTTGCGTGGCCGCATCGCGCAATTCGTCGATATCTTCGCGAATATTCTGATCCTGGATCAGGAACGAGAGCGCCTGCAATTCGGTCCAGAGCCGGTTGTATTCGCCCCGGTCTGCCGGATCGGTCGGTTCGCCATTGGGGCCCACGGGCCAGCGGCGCGACCGTTCGTACTCGGTGACACATCCCCAGTAGTAGCGATCGACGACCGCATGCCACCGAGCGGCCAGCTCGAGGAGCTCGGTCAGCTTCTCGAATTGAAATTGCTCCCGTTGCGATTCGCGCCGTTCCGTGCGTCGCCACCGGGCTTCGACCCCGCGCAACGCCATGGCGAGAACCACGCCGAGTACAAGGGTTGCCACCGGGAACCAGATTTCGAAGCGCACCACCACTCCCTTCGAGGCGTTACCCGCATTCGAGCGCCATCATACCCAGCCGCCGTGGCGACGGCGAGGTGTCCCGCGACCGATCCAAAGGACTCGGTCAGAAACACGCCACCGAAACATGCCGCGGTAGAGACGGATCATGGCGCAATGCCGAAAGCACAGGGCAGCGCACAGAATCTGCAGCTCTGGACATTGGACACCGGACTCGTTTCAACTCTCCAGCACGCCGGGTAGCCGGCAAGTTGTTGCCGAACGAAAGGATCGCAACTGGAGAGAATCTAGTTTATACTTGCCCGGCTTGCGACTCGGAGAGGTGGCCGAGTGGTTTAAGGCGGCTGTCTTGAAAACAGTTGAGCGAAAGCTCCGGGGGTTCGAATCCCTCCCTCTCCGCCAGCCACCCGCCCACCGGGGTGTGAGCCGAGCATCTGGGAAGGTGCCAGAGTGGTCGAATGGGGCCGCCTGCTAAGCGGTTGAAGGGGCTCAAATCTCTTCCGAGGGTTCGAATCCCTCCCTTCCCGCCGCGGACGGTGAGGCCCGTTCGAAGTACATGCGTATGCGCCTGTAGCTCAGGGGATAGAGCGTTGGGTTGCGGACCCAAAGGCCGCAGGTTCGAATCCTGCCAGGCGTACCAGAATGGACAGCCGACCGCAGCGCCCGTCAACCGACGGGCGTTTGGTTTTCCTGCGAATCCAGATGCAACAGCGCCGGGTCGACCGTCATCAGATAGAACGCCGGAGTTCCATCGGCGTAATAGATGGTATCGACGAGCATCAGGTAGCTCCTGGACGGATATTGACTCCCCTGGTACCGAGTCCAATCGTCGGTTCGCATGGCGATGAGCTGGCGCCGGGAAAAATCGACGTTGTCGGATCCGCCGATTTGGGACCGCGCTTCCAATGCTGAACCGTGGAAATAGAATTTCGGGAAGACCCAGGCTCCGTTGAAGTCTCCGGTCATCAGTAGCTCGTCATACTGGTCCGCGTGCGTTCGAAAATAGTCGGTGATCGGCCGCGGGCCGTATTGCCATCCCCAGTAATCCGCTGAAATCAACGGATATCGGGCCATGGGACCGCGGTAGAACCAGATCCCGAACGCCAGCGCCAGCACCGCCGTTCCGGCAGCGAGCACCGGGAAGAACCGCGGCCACTGGAATCGTTTCACGAACACCGATATGCCCCAAACGGCCGCGCCGGTCAGGAACGGCAGCGCGACGACCGCCCAGTAGACGGCAAACGTGTAGGGCAAGTCCTGCGGTGGGTGGCTGATCGCGTCCGGGATCGGGTAGAAGATCGCGATAAAGACGAACGGCAGGAAGAACCGCGCTTGCGGACGACGCCGCAACGCCAGAATGGAAACGATACCGATCACGAGCACCGGGAGCATGTAGGGATAGAGCTCACCCGCTCCCTGAATCGAATGTCTCGGGATGTAGAACGCCTCTCCCTTGCGGAAGAGGTAGTCGTAGGTGAAGTAATTGGGAAACGCCCGCAGGCGATCGATCAGCACATCGAGGGAGATATTGCCTCCCTGCTTTTCGTCGAGCCGGTCCCAATAGCGTTCGTCGGTAAGTGCGAGCCAGGCGTGCGGCAACATCGCCACCACGGCGCTGGCGCCAAATGCCACGACACTTCGGTATGCGCGCCAATCGGTCCGGTTGCAGAGCAATTCGGTCAGTACGATCGCGACGACGAAGAGCGGCACCCCGACCACGAAGGAGAGATGACCATACGCGGCTACCCCGGCAATGAATCCGGCCAGCGCTGCCTGCCACACCCGCTCCTCCTGCCGGGCGCGAATCCAGAGCCAGGTCGCAACCATCAGCAGAAAGAACGACGGGGCGTGGCCGAAATTGATGCGGGCAAGATGCACGATGATCGGTTGGGTGCCGACGATCAGCACCGGCAAAATCGGATAAGGCACCCGGAGCCGCCGCAACGCGAGAAAGACAAAAACCAACGCCAACGCGGTATATACGGACGACGCAAACCGAACCCCGAATTCGTCCAGGCCAAAAACGGTCACGAACGGCCAGGTCGAATAGACCGGTAGCGCCCCAAGCAATGGTGTCCCGAAATGGCTATAGAAGATCCGGCCGAATTGGAAATTCGCCTCGCCGTTCAGCGCGCCGCTTGCCTGCAGGCCGATCATCGCCTCGTCGCTGAAAAGACTGGGCGGATTGGTGCTCAGATCTCGCGCATACCAAACGAGCGTGATAGCGAGAATGACCGCCAGCGCTGGACCGTAAGCGAGAAGCGTCCCACGATCGATGGTGATGGCCCGCGCGCGGTCCAGACTCGGTCGTGGAAGTGCGATGCTCCGTCGGTCGGACGGTGAGGTGACCGGACGCCCGGTATCAGCGGAGGGTTGGCCGATCTCCTCCTCCATTGCCGGCACCGACGCGTATGTGATCCATAGGGCCGCGGCAAGGACGGACAGGGTCACTACCAACAACCCGAATCCCGGGCCCAGCAGGAGTGCCAGGAGAGCGCTCACGACAAAAACGGCCAGAATGGCCAACATCCGGTCGCGGGTCAGACGTTCTCTGACAGTCGCTGGAATGCGACCAGGCGGTTCGGCACGATGGACCACTGCAGAGAGCCTCCGATGCGCTCACGATGGGTACGAAACGATATCGCCGATATTCTGGCCGTTGAGCGCGAGGATTGCTAGAATAGCCCCGGAGAGGTGTCCGAGCGGTTTAAGGTGCCAATCTCGAAAATTGGTGTGGTGTTGAGCCACCGCGGGTTCGAATCCCGCCCTCTCCGCCAACACGGTTCCCGCGTGGACCGGCCTCCGGGAAGGGTCGCATAGTTTGGCCTAGTGCGCGCGACTGGAAATCGCGTAGACGGTAATGCCGTCTCGTGGGTTCGAATCCCACCCCTTCCGCCGCTCATATGTCCATTTCAGTTTCCTATTTGCGCCGCAGCTTCGATCTCCGCGAGGGTGGGGATGGAAGGCTGGGCGCCCGCCCGCGTAACCGACAGCGACCCGGCGACGACGGCCTTGGCGGCGGCGTCTACCACGCATTCCCCGTTCGAATAGAAGGCGGCGAACGCTCCGCAAAACGTGTCGCCAGCGCCGGTGGTGTCGACAACATCGACCGGCATGGCAGGAATCGAGGTGACCTCGCCATCGTTCCACACCAGCGCGCCATCGCTGCCCAGAGTCAGAATTACGACCTTGGGGCCCAATCGGCCCAGCCGCGCTGCTACCGCGCCCCAATCGCTCTCCGAGGATCCATCGAGCTCGAGTGCTTCCTGTTCATTGACGATCAGCACATCGGCCATTGGGATGAGATCGCGCCCCTCGGATGGTTCGGGGGTGGCGTTACAGATCAGCGTCATACCCCGCGCCTTCGCTTCAGCGAAAACAGCGGTCAGCACATCGTGTTTTAGCTCCAGGGTCGTGAGCACGACATCCGGCTTCCAGGCGTCGATCGCCGCCATCGCATCGGCCGCTGTCACTTCCCAACCCGCTCCCGGAACGTATGCAATTCGGTTTTGACCCATTTGGTCGACTGTGATCAGCGCAACCCCGGATGCTGCGCGGTCAGTGGTGATTATGGTGCCGGTGTCGATCGATTCGGCTGTCAAATCGGCCAGGCGCTGCCGGCCGAAGTCATCGTTGCCAACACCGCTGAGCATGGCAACCTGACCGCCCGCCCGCGCGGCCGCGACCGCCTGATTTGCTCCCTTGCCGCCACCGAAGATGCCGAACGAAAGTCCGGTTACGGTTTCGCCCGCTTCCGGGGCTCTTCGGGTTCGCGCGACGAGATCGGTGTTGATGGTGCCCACAACCAGGATTCGTTTGCTCACGCAGAACCTCCGTCATCGACGACGCCAGAACCGCCAGTCCGACGCCCCCTGCCTGGCTTCGCGCCAGCCGCTTTCACTGTCATGCGCGATTGTGACAGGATCGGCCGTGGCCGCGTATTGCGCCCGCGTGAACGCCTCGGCCACGCGCATGGCGCCGCCCGCGGACCTGGGTTTGGCGACCCCGAACCGATCCGCATATTCGCGGGGCGTGAGCTGGGGGGCAGGGTCGATACCGAAATGCCCGCCGAGTCGCTGCAATCGGCGATAGTTCGCTCTCGGTATTGGCATTCCGGAATACGCGGCCCGCCGCCGCCAGACGAACACAAACCCGAGCAGACCCGCGACCAGCGCCAGACCCGCTCCAATAAATAGCGATCCTGGCACACCGCCAGAGTGACCGGCCGATCCTTCGGTGTCGGTTGTTGCCGGAACGGGAAGCGGAGTCGGCGTTGGAGAGGGCACCGATATCGGCGTCGCTCCTGGTTCGGACGAGGTCGGTGTGGGTGCTATCGTCGCGGTTGGGTCGGGGGTCGGGATTGGGGCGCCCGGTTGGGCGTCCAGATCGACTGGAGACTCGGATGGAGTCGGTTCGAACTGGATCCAACCGAACCCGGGGAAATAGACCTCCACCCAGGCATGCGCATTGCGGCCACGATAGACAAATCCGCCCATGGCAGGGTCGTAGGGAACCGGGGCCAACCCGGTAACGATGCGGGTTGGGACCCCGAGTATCCGAAGCATGATCGCCATCGACGACGCATAGTGATCGCAGCGGCCAACCCGGCTATCGAATAGGAAGTAGTCGACGATGTCCCGTCCATCCGGCGCTGGTCCGGCATCGAGCTGATAGGTGAAGTTCTGCCGCAGATAGTCCTGAATGGCGACCGCTTCATCGAACGCCGTGGTCGCGCCTGCCTGCAGGGTGATCTGGTCTGCCAGATCGCGGGTTTCCTGGGTCACCGAATCGGGCAACCCCAGGTAAGTATCCGTGATGTATTGCGGATAATTCGTGCCGGCCCCCTGCAGGTCTGCCGCGCTCATCCCCGGGGCCAGCCCCACGACCGAATAGGTTCCCTGATCCGGGTCCTCGGCGCCGAAGACCGCCTCGATATCGGAGTAAACCGGCAGACGCCCACTCAGATGCAATAGCACACTGCCGTCATCGGCCCAACGGAGCTCGGTCGCTACCGGATAGGTCGCCAGCAAGCGCTCACGGATACGTGCGACCTCGGCGGCAGCCTGAGGGTCTTCCAGTTCCGGTACTGCCGACGACCCGCGAGGGGCAAACGCCGACGATTCGAGCAGAATCACGAGTTCGCGAAGATCGACCGGTACTTCGGCAAGCGCGACTTGCCCGATGGTATAGGTCTTTTCTATCGGTTCCCAACCCACCCGGACCAGCGTGGACTCGGACGCGGAAAAATGCTGATCGATGGTGAACAGCAACCGTTCTGTTGGCTGCAGAAGTGTGATGGTCGCACTGTCTTCCGCGCGAAAATCGAGTTGGTCGCGCGGGATATTCATCGGTTGATCGGGCTGGAATGCGATGCGGGGCGCTTGCGAAGTCGCTTCCTGGGTATCGCTGATAGTGGACTTCCAACCCTCGCCATCGTAGTCGTTCAGTCGCCGGGCGGCGAGATATTCCTCGCCGTTCGACTGGACGATGACGATTGGCGCATCGCCCGACGGTACGCCATCGCCGACCTTGAACTGGTCGGAGAATGCACCGTAATTCCCGGAAATCGGCTGCGGCGTGGTCGTGCCCGAGTCGAAGGAAGCGATCCGGTTTTCGACCCAGTTCGCCACCCGATCGCCGGCGTTGGTCGCGCGATGCCGGACTTGATCGTCCAGATCGAACGAATAGGAAAGCCCCACGCCGACCGCGATAGCAGCGATGAGTATCCCGAGAAGAATCGACCTGCGTCCGAATGCCGGGGGCCGCTCGATTCCCCGGGCGGTCCAGAATGAGGCGCGGTTGATCGCTGTATGCCCTGCCGCAATTGCCAGCCCCATGGCCAGATAAACCAGTGCTGGCCAACCTGCACGGTCACGCTCCAGCGCCAGGGTCGTCAGAAGAATGACACCCGGAATCGCGACGGACCAGAACACCCAGCCTCGACGGAAGAGCATCCAGGCAGAGGTCGAACCAACGAGCCAGATCGTCAATCCAATACCGAAAACGGCAATCTCGGTCTGGAACGTATCTCCCGACGCCGCCGATGAGAGAAAGCCGCGCACGAGCGATTCGTACCGATCGAGGACGATCTGCCATTCCCTGGCGCGCAGTTGCCGATAGAGCAGGCCGGGATCGATGGCCACCAGTGAAACGATCACCCCCAGCAGGATCGTGCAGCAATGGGCAATCAGGTCGGGGAATTGGGTACGCGCCAGCAGGAACCCGACCAGGTAGCCAACTGTTGCCAGCAGCGCCATCGTGAGCGGATCGGTATCGATGGCATAGGAACCGACAACCGCGCCGAGAAGTCCGGCCGAAAGCGCTCCCAACACCAACACGAACCAGCGCTCGGCGCTGAGTGCAGAACGAGCGGGCTGGTGGGACAGTGAGGCGCCGCGTGGTATGGCAGTGGAGTTAGTTGACATGGAAAAAGGATGATGCCGGTTGCGCGGCAACCGGGTCGAAGCTGGCTTCGATACCGGCCCGGTAATCGATCCGATAGACACCGAATGGCGCGGTCGCCAACCGCTGCCGAACGGCCCGACTATCGCGCGCCGGGTCGAAGCTCTCGGGATCGATATAGATAACGGTGGGGCGAACTCCGCGCGCGGTCAGTGCTTCGAGCGTCTCGATCCAGTCGAGCTCGGTACTGGCAGTAATCACCACCGGCGCGCGGTAGCGATCGAATCGCCGAATTTCCCGGACGAGCAGCGCTTCGACGCTCTCACTGCCGTCCGAAGTGGCGACCGCCAGCGAGCTCATGACCCGCAGGAACTGGCGTTCCGACGACTCCGCCGGTCGATAGTCGCGGCCCGATGCATTGGTCAGGTAGCCCAGCGCCCTGTTTCCATCCACGGCCTTGCGTGCCACGGATGCAGCCAGGGCCGCCACGAAATCCTCGCTGGAATCGAGCCAGGCTTCCGCGAAGGGCAAATTCGGGTCGCGGCTCAGTTCCATTTCTCGCGACGGCCGGATGACTTGACCAGCTCCGAAATCGGCCAGCACCCAAACCTCCGCCGTTGGGTCGAGGTCGAACTCCTTGACCATCAGACGTCCGGTTCGTGCCGATGATGACCAGGAAATCCGGTTGAATGGATCGCCCGCGGCATAGTCCCGAATCGACGAAACCGCGGCGGTGGTGAATGGCGTCCGGCGGTCGATCTGCCGTCCACCGGACGATCGAGCACCGGGGAGATGAAACCCCTGAAGATCGAATACCGGTGGGAAGACCGTGACTTCCTCGTCGAAATCGAACCAACGTTCATGAGAAAAGATCGCGAATGGATCTCCGGTTCGCAGGACGACGGGGCCCATGCGAAAAACACCGCGTTTGACCGCAATCGACTGCGTTTTCCAGCCGACCGTGGACCGGCTTCGCACCGCGATCACCCGACTGGCGTCATGGGCCGGCATGGCGCAACGATCCCGGACCTCGATCCATGGTTTCGGCAGCAGTGATCTGCTGCGCACCGCCGTTTCTTCTGCAAAGACCCCGCCCACCTGCAGGGCAGCGATACCGAGATCGCGCCGGACGATCAGGCCAGAAATGTTCAGCCGGCTCCAGAGATACGCCAGAACGAAGACGAGCGCGATCGCCACGCCGATCTGGCGCAAGAGCGGCCAGTCGAACCCCTCGCCGGCTCCATAGAATCCGGCAGCGATAACGGCGACAATGAACGAACGATAGGTCATGCTCAGACCTTGACTGGCGTCACCCGGGGATTGGCGCCGGGCACCGGGGTCGCCCGCACGATCTCGCGAACGATCTCGGTGCCGCTCGATCCGCGCACACGCGCGGCATGGCTGACGATGATGCGATGTGAGAGGGTCGCCTCGGCAAGGAATTTCACATCGTCCGGAGTTACGTATTCGCGGCCCTGTGCTGCCGCCTGCGCCCGCGACACGTTATAGAGCGCCAGCGAGCCACGAGGGCTGGCGCCCAGCAAGACATCTGGGTGGCGACGCGTCGATTCGACGATGGTCACGATGTAATCGCTGACCAGCGGGCTGACATGGACCTCGCGCACGACGGACGCGGCATAGAGCAGCTCGTCGATAGGAACGACCTGGTGCACGTCTTCCAGCGGATGCGACCGGTGCTGCCGCGCCAGCATCTCCAGCTCGTTCTGTTTGCCGGGATATCCCAGGGCAATCCGCAACAGGAATCGATCGAGCTGGGCCTCGGGTAGCGGAAACGTTCCTTCGTAATCGATCGGATTCTCGGTCGCGAGCACGATGAACGGTTCGGCTAACCTATGGGTGGCGCCGTCGACCGTAACCTGCCCCTCTTCCATTGCCTCCAGCAGAGCCGATTGGGTTTTGGGTGTGGCGCGGTTGATCTCGTCGGCCAGAATCATCTGTGCAAAGAGCGGACCTGGGCGAAATTCGAACGCGCTGCGCTTCGGATCGAACACATTCACGCCGGTGACGTCACTCGGCAGCAGATCGGGCGTGAACTGGATGCGCTTGAAGCTGGCGCCGATGCTGCGCGCGACTGCCTTGGCCAGCACCGTCTTGCCGACCCCGGGCACGTCTTCGATCAGCACATGCCCCTTGCAGAGCAGCGCCAGCAGGATCAGCTCGACTTCTCGATGTTTTCCGACGATCACGCGCTCGACGTTGCGCGAGGCGCGCGCAACGATTTCCTGTACGGAGGAAACCTGTATCAACGGGATTCACCTTGGTCGTGCACGCCAGCGCTCCATGAACGAGCGCCGGTCGCGTGGAGTTGCATATTCGGGGCGGACTGCCCAATGGCAGACACGACTCGACAGAAGTATATCCCGCACGGCGCCGGTGTCTTCCTCCGCGCGGCCCGGCCCCGGCCATATACTTGATCGCTTACGAGCATGGAGACCGCCTGATGATCGAACAACTCTCGCTTAAGCCATCCCAACCGAACGTCGAGCCGGAATCCTCCCCCGCTCCACCGTCCGATCGTCCGACGATCATGTTGATCGACGGTTATGGACTGATCTTCCGCGCGTTCTACGCGATCCAGGCTCCAATGACGACCTCGTCGGGCGAGCGCACCAACGCTGTCTATGGCGTCGCGTCGATGCTTTTCAATATCTTGCGGAATCAGCAGCCCGATTTCGCAATCATGGCGATGGAGAGCGGACGCACATTTCGCCATGACCATTTCGAAGACTACAAGAGCACCCGCGGCGAAATGCCCAACGATCTGCGAGTCCAGATCGACCGGATTCACCAGCTCATCGACGCGCTCGATATTCCAATTGTGCAAAAGGAGCTTTACGAGGCTGACGATGTCATCGGAACGCTCTCCCGGCATCTGGCCGAGGAAGGATATGAAGTCATCGTCCTGACGGGCGATACCGACCTGCTGCAACTAGCTGGTGACCACATCACCGTTTTTCTTCCGGGGGTCAAGCGTTTCGACGATTTCCGCGAATACGACACCCAGGCCGTGGTCGACCGCTACGGATTCGCTCCGGAGCTGATCCCGGATTACAAGGCGCTGGTCGGCGATACCTCGGACAATATCCCCGGTGTTCCGGGTATCGGCGAAAAGACCGCCAAAGCGCTTATCTCCGAGTATGGGCCAATCGAGTCGATCTTCGACCATGTCGAGGACGTCAAACCGACACGAGCGCAAAACGCCTTGCGGGGCAATCGTGAGCACGCGCTGCGCAGCAAGCATCTGGCAACGATCGTTCGTGATCTGGATCTGGATCTCGATCCGGAAGCCGCCCGAATGGGAGCATTCGATCGCGAAGCGGTCGTGGGATTGATGCGCGATCTGGAGATTCGCTCACTGCTGCCGCGCATCCCGGAAACGCGACGAACGCCGATCAGGATCATCGATGAGCACTCCCCGTCAGATCGCAAAACGATCACGACGATTCCGGAGCTGGAAGCGTTCGTCGAGCGGATCCGAGCTACCGGTGTCTATGCCATCGACGTGGAAACCACCTCCACCGATCCGATGCTCGCCCAGCTGGTCGGTATCTCGCTCGCGGTCTCGCCGACCGAAAGCGCTTATATCCCCATCGGGCATGCCGGCGCCGATCAGCTCCTGTTCGAGGTGGTAGCCAAGCGCCTGCGTCCGGTGGTGACCGACCCGTCTATCGTTGGGCTGGCCCACCACAGCAAGTACGATCTCACGGTGCTCGAGCGTACCGGTCTGCTGGTGACGAATGTCGTGTTCGACACCATGATCGCGGCGTACCTGCTAAACGAGAAATCGGTTGGACTCAAAGATCTGTCGTTCAGCCGCCTCGGTATCGAGATGACCGAAATCAGCGCCTTGATCGGCACCGGTCGCTCTCAGATCACGATGGACGCGGTGGAAATTGCTCCGGCCAGCGACTATGCCTGCGCCGATGTCGAAGCGACCTTTGCGCTGCGCGACCGCTTCCTGCCCGAACTGGAAGACCGCGGTCTCGATTTGCTCATGCGCGATATCGAAATGCCGTTGGTGCCGCTGCTCTCCCGGATGGAACAGACTGGGGTTGCCATCGATCTCGAATATCTCGCGGAGTTCAGCAAGGAAATCAGCGGGCGACTGCATGAAGTGGAAAGCACGATCCATCAACTCGCCGGGCGGGAGTTCAATATCAATTCGACCCGCCAATTGGCCGCAATTCTCTTCGAGGAACTGAAGCTCCCGTCTGGCAAACGGACCAAGACCGGGTTTTCGGTCGATCAGCAGGTTCTGGAAAATCTGCGGAATGAGCATCCCCTGGTCGATCTGATTCTCGAATACCGCTCCCTTGGGAAGCTGCTGTCGACCTATATCGACGCGCTTCCCGCGGCAATTCTTCCGAGTACAGGGCGGGTGCATACGTCGTACAACCAGACGGTGGCGGCCACCGGCCGCCTTTCGTCGCAGAATCCAAACCTGCAAAACATCCCGATTCGCACCGAGCTGGGACGACGCGTGCGGCAGGCGTTCGTAGCCGACCGGCGGCCGGCATTCCGGATCGTACCGAACTCGGTGCTGATTTCGATCGACTATTCGCAAATCGAGCTGCGGCTGATGGCGCATATGAGTCAGGAACCGTTTCTGCTGGAAGCGTTTCGCGCTGGCCAGGATGTGCACCGGGCGACCGCAGCCCTCGTCTATGGTGTACCGATCGAGGAGGTGACCTCCGATATGCGCCGGGTCGCCAAGACGGTGAATTTCGGTTTGCTGTACGGGATGCAGGCCTATGGCCTCTCGCGCGACACCGGTATGAGCCGGGCCGAATCGCAGGCGTTCATCGACCAATACTGGGCGCAACTCCCAAAGGTGCGGGAATACCATGACCGGACGCTTGCTTTTGGGCGGGAGCAGGGATATGTGCAGACGATCCTGGGGCGCCGCCGTCCGACCCCCGATCTGATCTCATCCAATCCGGCCCATCGGGCTGCCGCTGAACGTATGTCGATCAATATGCCGGTGCAGGGCACCGCGGCCGACATCATGAAGATCGCCATGATCAGGGGAGACCGCGCGTTGAAAGCGCACAAGCTTCCGGCTGCCATGATCTTGCAGGTGCACGACGAGCTGGTGCTGGAGGTCAGCGAAAGCGCCATTCCCGAAACCATTGGCGCGGTGCGAGGTGCGATGGAATCCGCGTTCGAGCTGGATGTTCCGTTGATCACCGAGGTCTCGGTGGGCCCGAACTGGAACGAAATGGAGGAGTATGCCGGGTAGGCAGCGATCGGTCTTGGGCAGCGCCAGACGGTCCACGTAGAATTACGAGCATAAGGATTCTGCTCTCACGAGCGTTTTGGAGCGCACATCGATCATGCCAACCTATCACTATCGTTGTTCGGAATGCGGGCACGCATTCGATTTCTTTCAGAAGTTCGCCGAAGATCCCCTAACCGAATGTCCCGAGTGTGGCGGACCAATTCGGCGCATTCCCCAGCCGGTCGGCATCGTGTTCAAGGGTTCCGGCTGGTATGTGACCGACAGTCGCGATGCGAAGAAATCGACCTCGACTCCGAAACCGGATACGGGCGAAAAGAAAAGCGATACGGCAGAAAAAACAACTGCCAATACCACCGAAACCAAGACTCCGGCAGCAGCGGTCAAGGAATCGTGACGACTACGCGACGAGTTTTCGATTATTGCTCCTGTATGTAGGGCGCTCGCACAGAGCGCCCTGTCGAAGTTCGGCGTTTTTCGATCGATCACCGGCCGGAATCGGAATCGGCGCGATCGGTTCAGGAGCAACCTATGTCCATACGAGATGAAATCGAATCTATCAAGCGGCGCGACCCGGCGGCGCGATCCTCTCTGGAGATCGTGCTCGCCTATCCCGGCTTCCATGCCGTGCAGAGTCATCGGCTGGCCCATCGACTCTACGAAAGGAAGCTCTTCGTTGCCGCTCGCCTGGTGAGTCATCTGGCGCGTTTTCTGACCGGGATCGAAATCCATCCCGGGGCGACTATCGGCCAACGGGTTTTTATCGATCATGGAATGGGTGTGGTCATCGGGGAAACCGCGATCGTCGGCGACGACTGTACGCTCTACCAGGGCGTTACCCTCGGCGGCACCGGGAAGGAGCGCGGGAAG
>WBZR01003229.1_pt1 | contig 15200 bp, 12 predicted proteins | sample 5204231 | NCBI WGS metagenome assembly WBZR01 (sample SAMN12412403, study PRJNA552823) | activated sludge metagenome | isolation source: activated sludge from anammox sidestream of wastewater treatment plant... | place: USA: Virginia | collected 2017-08 | reverse complement strand
TGTAGTCCCTCCATTTTTAACCGCCCGTATGAGTAGAGGGTTATGCTGCTTGTAGCAGCTGGGTTGGTGGGATTCCCCCAATAGCCGAGTTTGGCCGTTCGTTATTGTATTCCCATAACCACTGAGTCGCTAACAGCTGAGCATGGGCAATGTTGTTGAACTCATGCAGGTCAAGCCACTCATGCCGTGCAGTCCGGTTGAAACGCTCGATGTAGGCATTCTGCGTTGGTTTGCCTGGCTGAATATAGATCAGCGTAATCTGTTTTTTGTTGGCCCAGTCCACGAGCGACTGAGAGATATACTCCGGCCCGTTGTCACAGCGAAGTGCCGCAGGCTTGCCACGCCATTCAATGATCTGCTCCAACGCACGAATGACACGCAGAGCAGGTAGCGACAAATCCACCTCAATGCCCAGCCCCTCGCGATTGTAATCATCGATCACGTTGAATGTCCGGAATGTCTTGCCACTGGCCAGTTGATCACTCATGAAGTCCATCGACCAGACCTGATTCGGTGCAGTCGGAACGTCAAGTTCCCCGGGGTAGTCACGCTTGATTCGTCGCTTGGGCTTGATACGCAGATTCAGCTCCAATTCCCGGTAGATGCGATAGACACGTTTAGGGTTCCAGGGGTAGCCTTTCACGTTGCGCAGATACATGAAACACAGGCCAAAGCCCCAGCGTTTGTGAGTCTGCGTCAGCTTTAGCAACCAGTCTGCGATCAGGGCGTTCTCGCCATCAAGCTTGGTCTGGTAGCGATAGCAGGTCTCGCTAATGCCGTACACCACGCAGGCCAATCGGATACTGATACCGTGTTTGGCTACGCCTCTCCTGGCCATCTCCCGACGCTGAGATGGCCTTACAACTTTCCCTCAAGCGCTTCCTGGCGCAGCTCAGCTTTGATCCGCTCCTCGGCATACATCTTCTTCAGATGGGCATTCTCGGCTTCCAGCTCCTTCAAACGCTTCATCATCGATGCATTCATGCCGCCATACTTCGAGCGCCATTGATAGATCAGTGCAGTGCTGACGTTGTGTTCGCGAGACAGTTCAGCGACCGGAACTCCAACTTCCTGCTGCTTCAGTATCGCCAGTATCTGGCCTTCGGTAAATCGAGACTTCTTCATCTATCGCTCCTTATGCGATCATTGTAAAAGTCTCTACTCAAAACCTCGATTATTTTCTGGGGGGATTACACAATGGTCTGCGATGATCGGATTCAACTATGCTACTACCATGAATAAAGCATCCGGTTTTTATGGCGATGGTATTAAATATGAAAAATCTGCGCTGACCCCCTCCGTCTCGGTGCTGTATAAACCGATTAAAGATGTCACCACCTATGTCTCTTATATGGAAGCACTTGAAAGAGGAACGAGAGTAGGTAATACCTATACTAATTTTGGGGAAGTATTCCCACCACTCGTCAGTAAACAATATGAAGTGGGTCTGAAATACGATGTCAATCCTAATTTATTATTGAGTACTGCGCTGTTCCGAATCGAGAAAGCCAATCAGTTTTCAAATCAAGCTATGCCTATCCCCACTTACGTTCAGGATGGTTTGCAAGTACATAACGGGGTGGAATTGATCCTGACCGGAAAAGTAACCGACAATCTGACTATCATGGGAGGCGGCACCCTGATGGATATCAGCGTAGAGAAAGCCAATGATCCTGCTCTGGAAGGAAAGAAACCAGTCAATGCTGCTTCCAGAATGGGCAAAATTTATGCGGAATATGCTCTGCCTTGGATTACGGGATTGAGCTTGACCGGTGGTATCTACTATACCAGCGAGAGATATGGCAATGCGGCCAATACCGACAAGATACCCAGCTATACCTTGTATGATATCGGAGCACGATATGCAACTCGTGTACTGGATAAGTCACTGATCATACGCCTGAATGTCATCAATCTGACTGGTAAAAACTACTGGCAAGATGCTACATATCTAGGGGTACCAAGAACTGTCGCGTTTTCCGCCAGTATGAATTTCTAACATTTCGCAAATTCAACTCATAAGCGTAGCTCACAGGATTCAATTGTGACTACGCTATATAGTCAGTACTATGAATTTCCGGCAGAACCTGGGCAAAATTCTCAACCAAGTATAGTACTGCAATGACAGCCGTCATCAGCAAGAACGGCAAGCCAGTCGCAGCCCTCGTCGATGCTGAAATGTTTGCCCGCATCCGGCGCATACGCGAGCAGCACCGCTGATGCCGGGTCTGAGCGTCGTGCTCGACACCAGTGTACTGGTGTTGGGGCTGGCGTATCCCGCCAGTATCCCGGGACACATCATCAACGCCTGGCGGCAAAGCGCATTGAATGTAGTTCTGTCGCATTACATCCTGGATGAAATGATCAGAGTATTGCCGCGCTTGAGCAGGATTCAGATGACCCCGGCAGAAATCCGCGATTTAGCAAACAGCTTCATGTTTCTGGCCGACGTCGTCGAGCCGCAAGGGTCACAGGACTCAAATCTGCGCGATTCTGGCGATCAGCCTGTACTGCTGACATTGATAACTGCTCAAACCGATTATCTGGTGACTGGCGACAAGGACCTGCTGGCACTGGCGCGCGACTACCCCATCGTCACGCCTGCCGAGTTCTGGTCACGTCACGGAGAATGATAATATGCCGGCAGCCAGTGAAAACATCACCATTCATTGCCTGTCTGAGGGATACACCTGATCTCCGGCCCTGAAGCGGTTAAGGAACCTCTGAGAAACTACCTGTGTTGCCATTTCTACGTTAAAAATCGGCTTAAAATGCTCATTTATTACGTATAAACTCCGCTTTCTCACCGATTTTTGCCTTGAACTGACTGCCTCGTCGACGTTTTTCAGAGGTTCTTTAACGCTCATACGCCAAGACAGGCGCAAGCCACCTTTCTGCTTCTTCCAGCGTCCACCCTTTGCGTCTTGCATAATCCTCGACCTGATCTTTTCCGATTTTTCCAACAGCAAAATAGCTGGATTCAGGGTAAGAGAGATAGAAGCCGGATACTGCTGCAGTCGGCACCATGGCAAATGATTCCGTTATGACGATTCCGCTGCGTTTTTCCGCTTCCAGCAGAGCGAACAATGGCCCCTTTTCGGTATGATCAGGGCAGGCAGGATAACCTGGTGCTGGACGGATTCCCAGGTATTGCTCGTCGATCAACTGTTCATTGTCCAGACTCTCATCTTTCACATAGCCCCAGAATTCTCGCCGCACCCGTGCATGCATGTGTTCTGCAAACGCTTCAGCCAGACGATCAGCCAGTGCTTTCAGGATGATGGCACTGTAATCATCGTTTGCAGCTTCAAAAGCGCGTATGCGTTCATCGATACCGAAACCGGCGCTGACGGCAAACAAACCGATGGTATCGTCCAGTCCGGTTTCACGCGGCGCAATGAAATCAGCCAGTGCCAGATTGGGACGCCCTGCCGGTTTGGCCGTCTGCTGCCGCAAGGTGTGCCAGGTCATGATCACCTGACTGCGACTACGGTCAGCATAAATCTCGATATCATCTCCATTGACGGTATTGGCCGGGAACAGGCCGATAACGGCGTTGGCGGTGAGCCATTTTTGCTCGACGATTTTTCTGAGCATATTCTGGGCATCGCGAAACAGATTGCTGGCTGCTTCCCCGACGAGTTCATCCTGCAGGATGGCAGGATAGCGCCCGTGCAGTTCCCATGCCTGGAAGAAAGGTGTCCAGTCGATGTGCGGCACCAGTGTTTCCAGCGGATAGTTGTTGAGGGTGCGCAACCCCAGGAAATCCGGAGCTGGTGGAGTATAACGAGCCCAATCCGTCTTGAGTGCGTTGGCCCGGGCTTCCTCGAAAGTGAGGAGCTTGGATGGCCCTTTCTTGTTGCGGTGCTGCACCCGGCTCTTCTCCTGCTCGGCCTTGACCTGCCGGACATAGTCATCACGCAGATCCTGTGACATCAGATTGCTGCACACCCCGACTGCCCGGCTGGCATCCGGCACCCATACGGTCACCCCACCGTAATGGGGTGCGATTTTGACTGCCGTATGCATCCGCGAAGTGGTGGCGCCACCGATCAGCAGCGGAACGGTGAATTGTTCACGCTCCATTTCTCGGGCAACATGCGCCATTTCTTCCAGCGAAGGGGTGATCAGGCCGGACAGACCGATCATATCGACCTGTTCACGGCGTGCTGTTTCCAGAATCTGTGCACTGGGGACCATCACCCCCATGTTGATGACTTCAAAGTTATTGCACTGCAACACGACGGAAACGATATTCTTGCCGATGTCGTGCACATCCCCTTTGACGGTAGCGATCACCACCTTGCCCTTGGGCTTGCTGTCGCCGGAAATTTTTTTCTCTGCCTCGATGTACGGCAACAGATAGGCAACCGCCTGCTTCATCACCCGTGCCGACTTGACCACCTGTGGCAGAAACATCTTGCCTGCGCCAAACAGATCCCCCACTACATTCATGCCATCCATGAGCGGGCCTTCGATCACCTCGATCGGTTTGCCTCCCTGGCTGTCGATCTCCTGCCGGACGAGCTCGGTATCCTCGACGATGTAGGTGCTGATACCCCTGACCAGTGCATGAATCAGGCGCTGCCGCACCGGTTCATCACGCCAGGCAAGATCTTCGACCTGCTCCTTTTTCTGTCCCTTGAAATGTTCCGCAAACTCCACCAGACGTTCGGTTGCATCAGGCCGCCGGTTCAGCAGTACATCCTCGACATGTTCCAGCAGATCAGGCGGAATGTCGGAATAAACCCCAAGCTGACCTGCGTTGACGATACCCATGGTCATGCCTGCCTTGACCGCGTGATACAGGAATGCGGTATGAATGGCTTCGCGGATCGGTTCGTTACCCCGGAACGAGAAGGAAACATTGGAAACACCCCCGCTGACTTTGGCATAAGGCAGCGTTTGCCGGATGACGTGTGTCGCCTCGATAAAATCCACTGCATAGTTACTGTGTTCTTCGATACCCGTAGCAATGGCAAAAATATTGGGGTCGAAAATGATATCCTCGGGTGGGAAATCGGCCTGTTCAATCAGTGTATGGTAACAACGCGTGCAGATTTCCACCTTGCGCTGCAAGGTATCGGCCTGCCCGGTTTCGTCGAAAGCCATGACAATCACCGCGGCCCCGTAACGACGCGCCAGCCTGGCATGATGTAAAAACTCCGCTTCACCTTCCTTGAGGCTGATGGAATTGATGACCGCCTTACCCTGGACACATTTCAGTCCGGCTTCGATCACCGACCATTTGCTGGAATCGAGCATGATCGGCAGCCGGCTGATATCCGGTTCGGCAGCAAGCAGATTCAGAAAGGTCACCATCGCCTTCTGTGAATCCAGCATCGCTTCATCCATGTTGATATCGATGATCTGTGCGCCGTTCTCCACCTGGCTGCGCGCGATCACCAGCCCTTCAGCATAATCGCCATTGAGAATCAGCCGGGCAAATGCCTTGGAGCCGGTGACATTGGTACGCTCCCCCACGTTTACGAACAGGGAATGCTCATCGATATTGAGTGGCTCGAGGCCGGAAAGCCTCAGTTTTTTAGGAATATCGGGCAGTGGGCGCGGAGGGATGTCCCGTACCGCTTCCGCAATGGCGGCGATGTGTTTCGGCGTAGTCCCACAACATCCCCCGACGATGTTGACGAACCCTGATTGCGCAAAATCCTTGATCAGACGGGCAGTATATTCCGGCGTTTCATCATAGCCGGTTTCCGCCAGCGGATTGGGCAGACCGGCATTGGGATGGGCGCTGGTGAAAACCTCAGCCACATTGGATAATTCTTCCACGTAGGGGCGCATCAACTCCGCACCCAACGCGCAGTTGATTCCCACCGAAAGCGGACGTGCATGCCGTACCGAATTCCAGAAAGCTTCCGGTGTCTGCCCGGAAAGATTACGTCCCGAAGCATCGGTAATCGTGACCGATATCATCACCGGCAGACGTAATCCATGCGTTTCGAAATACTGATCGATGGCAAACAATGCGGCTTTGGCATTCAAGGTGTCAAAAATGGTTTCGACCAGCAGAATATCCGCGCCTCCGTCGATCAGCCCGCGCACCGACTCGGTATAGCTTTCCACCAGATCATCGAAGGTAATGGCCCGGAATCCGGGATCATTGACATCCGGTGAGATCGAAGCCGTTTTGGTGGTAGGCCCGATCACACCGGCAACGAAACGGGGCCGGTCAGGTTGCTGCGTTTCCATTGCCCGCGCTTCCTCACACGCCAGGCGGGCACCCGCCACATTCAGTTCATACACCAGATCCTGCATGTGGTAGTCCGCCATCGACGGCGCATTCGAGTTGAACGTGTTGGTCTCGATGATATCCGACCCGGCTTCGAGATAAGCGCGATGAATGGAACGGATGACTTCCGGTCTGGTCAGGCAGAGCAGATCATTGTTGCCTTTGAGATCATGCGGAAAATCAGCAAAACGTTCCCCCCGATAATCCGATTCGGTCAGTTTGTAGCTCTGGATCATCGTACCCATGGCACCGTCGAGCATCAGGATACGTTCGGCAAGCAGCTGTTTCAGCAAATCAGCACGTTCATGCATTGTCATGACAAGTTCAGGAATAAAATTATTCAGTCAGTAAAAAAGCAGCCTTATCCTTGTAAAGGATAGCCATCTGGTACTTTATGTATTCCATTGTGTACTCGGCCAGGCAACCAGAAATCAGGAATGTCATCCGGAGAAAATTTCCATCCGGCTACGCAAACGATGCAACGTTTCTTCTCTTCCAAGCAACTCCAGCACTGCATCGATTGCTGGGGTTTGTGCCTCCCCCGTGACCATGACACGTAACGGCATCGCCAGGCTGGGAAATTTCAGATTGTGTGAAGAAACCGTTTGTTTGATTTCGTGATGAATGGTCTCCCGCTTCCATTCGATCTGTGCGAGGCGATCGACCAGGTATTCCAGCACCGGACGTATTTCGGCAGTGAAATACTGCGTCCTGAGTGCTTCAGGAGGCTCGATCGTCCGGAAAAAATAAGCGGATGCATCGGCCAGTTCTTCGATAGTGCTGGCACGATCTTTCAGCAGATTGACGATCTTGAGCAAGTTCTCTGTCGCTGGCAGAGGGTAGTTTCTCTCCAACAGAAAAGGCATGACCAGCTCCACCAGCTGCACATCATCAGCCGTTTTCAGGTAATGCTGGTTCAACCACGTCAGTTTCTCGGGATTGAACTTTGCCGGTGAACGACTGATCGCAGCCAGATCAAACCATTCGACCAACTGCTCCCGGCTGAAAATTTCCTCATCCCCGTGTGACCAGCCGAGTCGTGCCAGATAATTGATCAGTGCTTCCGGCAGATAGCCCTGATCGCGGTAATGCATCACCGATACCGCACCGTGCCGTTTGGAAAGCCGTTCACCATCCGCACCCAGGATCATCGGCACATGCGCATACTGTGGGATGGCTGCACCCAGCGCCTTGAGAATGTTGATCTGACGGGGAGTATTGTTGACATGATCGTCACCGCGGATGACATGCGTGATTCCCATGTCGAGATCATCGAGCACCACACCGAAATTATAGGTGGGCGTACCATCACTCCTCAGCAGTACCAGATCATCCAGCTCGTGGTTGGCGACGCTGATTTTACCTTTCACCAGATCATCGAATACTACATACCCATGCTGGGGTGTTTTCAACCGCACGACCGGCTTGACACCCGCCGGAGGAGTTTGTCTGCTGTCGCGCCAGCGACCGTCGTAACGCGGTTTCAACCCGGCCAGGCGCTGCTGCTCACGCAATGCATCCAGCTCTTCTCTGCTGGCATAGCACTGATAGGCAAGGCCCTGGGTAAGCAATTGCTCTGCCACTTCCTGATAACGATTCAACCGCTGCATCTGGTAATACGGCCCTTCATCATAATCGAGTCCCAGCCAGGCCATTCCATCGAGAATCGCCTGTACGGATTGCTGCGTCGAACGTTCAAGGTCAGTATCTTCGATTCTCAGAACGAATTTCCCTCCCTGTTTTCGGGCAAACGCCCAGGAAAAAAGGGCAGTACGCGCACCACCGATATGAAGATAGCCGGTAGGACTGGGGGCAAAGCGTGTTTTTACCATCTGATTACACTAAAGTTGGAAGTTGTGATACGCGGTCGTATCTGTCTCCGGGAATCCCGGTGGATACGTGCAGGCAAAAAACCCCCGGCTGAGCCGGCATGAAGCAGGTTGATACCACCATCCCTGCAACCCTTGTTTTTTGCTGACGGTACATTATGTTACCATGAACGGCGTATTTTCCTGTCGCCCCCGGGTGGTACGATATTTAGCCCCACTGAGGGTATATTGGTATGGTGCGCTACCAACGCAGGAAAAGTTATGAAACGGATATTACACAGCACAGGCGTGCCGGAAAACTCGACCGGCATCTCGTACGTGAGCAACAGCCAGCTTTGAGCCTTCTCCATTTGAACAAATTTAATAAAATTACCGTAACATAATTTACATTGTGTTTTACTATTGTCCCGTTGAGTGGTTCACATTGAAATGATCTCGACCGCTATTTAGGACTTGTGTATAGTGAAGATAAGGAGATGGTGTTCCTCCTTTTGAAGAAACCGCAGCCGTTTAGCGCTGCTGATGACGCCTACAGGACCTGACCTTCGACTGGAAGGTGACGCAACAAGGCATACCACGGTGCTATACGGTCTGGAAAACATTTTTTCACACGCTTTTCTGGGTTAAGCCGAGGGTTGATTTGGTAAACGTTTTTTACGAGGAAGCAGGTGCGCTCAAGGTCGGCAGCATTCTGACCGACAATACGACCTCTCTGCAGATCGAATCTGCACATGGAAAGCGCTCCAAGATCAAGGCCGCATTGGTTCTGTTGCGCTTCGAGAACCCGCCCATGCATGGATTCATGCAGCAGGCGCAGGAAAAAGCGGCCGACATCGACGTGAATTTTCTATGGGAGTGCTGCGAAGAGAACCGGGAATTCACCGGACAGGAGCTGGCTGGTGATTATTTCGGCCACACGCCTGACCCTCTCGAAACTGCCGCCATCCTGATTCTGCTCAGCCAGAATCCGATTTATTTTCATAAGAAAGGAGTGGGGCGTTTCAAGGCAGCCCCGCCGGAAATTCTGCAGGCTGCGCTTGCCAGCCGTGAAAAAAAACGACTGGCCGAGGAAAAACAGGCCGGTTACGTGCAGCAATTGATGGCATTCGAACTGCCCGATACCTTCCGGCCGCTGCTCGATGACCTGTTGTACAAACCGGACAAAAACACGATCGAATGGAAAGCACTGGAAACCGCGTGCGACGCTACCCGGTTGAGCGTGCCCAGGCTGCTGGAACGATGCGGTGCCATTCCCTCAACGCATGATTACCACTATAACCAGTTTCTGTACGAACACTTCCCGGAAGGTATTGACACAGACGCATACCCTGCCGACTTTCACCTCTTGGACCCGGAAGATTTGCCAGTGGCCGGCGTCAAGGCATTCAGCATCGACGATGCCACCACGACTGAAATCGATGATGCCTTTTCAGTCACCCCGCTGAACTTCGGCAGTTTCCGGATCGGAATACACATTGCCACCCCTGCTTTAGGAGTGGCGCCGCACTCACTGCTCGATAAATTTGCGGCAAAACGCCTGTCCACCGTCTATCTGCCCGGCCATAAAATCACCATGCTGCCGGAAAGCGTGATCCAGCACTTCACACTGGGAGAAGCACACCACCGGCCGGTACTCTCGCTCTATCTGGAAGTTGCGGATGATTTCACCGTTACCCGTACCTTCAGCCGGATCGAAACCATCGAGGTTTCCACCAATCTGCGCCTCGATTCGCTCGAACGGCAATTCAACGAAATTACGCTGCGCGAGAATCAGACGGATTATCCCTTTGCCCATGAGCTGAGATTGCTCTGGAATTTCTCCTGCAAAATGGAAAAATTGCGCGGCAAGGATCAGGACATCAACAGCGAAAAGATCGACTACAGTTTTATCATCGATCAGGATCGTGTTTCGGTTTACGAACGCCGCCGGGGAGCGCCCATCGATAAAGTGGTATCGGAACTGATGATTTTTGCCAACGCCGAATGGGGCAAACAACTGGCAGATGCCAGTTACGCCGGGATTTATCGCAGCCAGGGAAACGGCAAGGTGAAAATGAGCCTTTCCCCCGCACCGCATCAGGGGTTGGGCGTATCCCAATACGCCTGGAGCAGTTCACCCATGCGACGGTATGTCGATCTCATCAACCAGCGCCAGTTGATCGCGCTGGTATCGGGCAATCCACCTCCCTATACCCGCGAGGATGATACGCTGCTGATCGCCATGCGCGATTTTGAAATGGCGTATGCAACCTATGCGGAATTCCAGCGCGGCATGGAACGCTACTGGTGCCTGCGCTGGCTGCTGCAGGAAAACATCAGCACATCCGGTGCCATCGTCATCAAGGAAAACATGATCAAACTGGACCGCCTGCCACTGATCGTACGTATACCTTCGTTACCCGAACTGGCACCCGGCACATTGGTGGCCGTCGGTGTCTCACAGATCGACCTGATCGATCGATCACTCAATGCCAGCTTTCTTGGCAAAAGTGAAGGCTGATGATCGATGCAAATCACCGCGGTTTTCAACTCCCCCATGCAGCCCGACTACAGGATTTTTCCGGCACTGCTGATCTCGCTGCTGTTGCATACAGCCATCATTGCGGGCGTATCACTCAGCCTGCCTGAACAGAAAACGACCAAGGTCACCAAGTCCATGGATGTGATTCTGGTCAACAGCAAATCTCAAACCAGACCCGTGGATGCCAAAGTGCTGGCGCAGGCCAATCTCGATGGCGGCGGGAATGTAGCAGAAGATCGGCGAGCGAAAACCCCCCTGCCGGTTCTGCCAGGTGTGAAGCCGGTGACAAGCCTGTCCGAAGTTACCCGGAAAACCAGACAGCTGGAAAAAGAAGTCAAAAAACTGCTGACTGCAGCTGAAAGCAAAGCCAAGGTCGTACAACCCCTGCCCCACACAAAACCGGGGCAGGATAAACCCGTACAGAATCAGCCTGCCGCCCTCAATCCGGACAACCATGACAATCTGTTGCAGCGCAGCCTCGAAATCGCCCGTCTGGAAGCACAAATCGCGAAAGACCATGAAGCCTACCAGAAACGGCCAAAACGAAAATTCATTGGCGCACGCACTCGCGATTACCGCTTTGCCCGCTATCTGGAAGACTGGCGGCTCAAGGTCGAACGCATTGGCAACCTGAATTACCCGGACGTCGCCAGAAAACAAAAGCTGTACGGCAGCCTGCAACTGACGGTCGGCATCCGCTCTGATGGCAGTCTGGAATCGATCGGGATCGACCGCTCCTCGGGAGTACAGGTACTGGATGATGCAGCCATTCACATAGTGCGGCTGGCCGCACGTAACGGGTTTTCACCTTTCCCGCCCGATATCCGCCGCGATACCGACATCCTGCATATCACCCGCACCTGGGTATTTTCCCGTGCGGATAAACTGCTGAGTGAATAACGCAATTTTTCCGGATACCTGAGGTAAAGCAGAATGGATACCTACGCAGTCATCGGCAACCCGGTTGCGCACAGCAAATCGCCCTTCATTCATGCCCGGTTTGCACAACAGACCGGCCGGATCATCCATTACACCGCCCTGCTCGCACCACTGGACAGGTTCGAGCAGACTGTTCTGGATTTCCGGAAAACCGGCGGCAAAGGCATGAATATCACTGTTCCCTTCAAATTCGAAGCCTTTACACTCGCCAGCCGGCTGACCGATCGCGCCAGTGCTGCACGTGCAGTCAACACTTTCCGGTTTGAAGAAACAGGAGAAATACTCGGCGACAACACCGATGGTGTCGGATTGATACGTGATATCGAGGTTAATCTGAATTTCCCGCTGGCAGGCAAGCGCATTCTGCTGATGGGTGCAGGTGGTGCCGCAAGTGGCGTCATCCTGCCACTGTTGCAGCAGCAGCCTGACCTGCTGGCCATCGCCAACCGCACGCCAGATAAAGCAGTGTCATTACAACGCCAATTCGCCAGTTACAGCAATATCACAACCGGGCATTACCATGATTTTGCCGGGCAGCATTTCGATCTCATCATCAATGCCACTTCAGCCAGCCTGCACAACGAACTCCCCCCCGTACCGGCAGACCTGTTCCGTAACGCTTTTGCCTACGACATGCTGTACAGCAGCAGGCTGACACCGTTTCTGGAGCTTGCCAGGGTGCAGGGAGCTGGATATCTGGCAGATGGTGCCGGCATGCTGGTAGAACAGGCTGCAGAATCCTTTCTGCTGTGGCACGGGATCCGCCCGGAAACGCAGACCGTCATCAGACAGCTCAGGGATAATCTGCGCCACCCTACCTCGTGAAATTGGCACAAGCACGCCGACCTGCCACCTCTAAACCGAGGCTGATCAGTACCTGGCTGTTACGGCCGCTGTTGCTGCTCCTGACAGCCGCCCTGCTCTACCAGTCCTGGTTCCTGCTGCATATTGTCTACTGGCGTTCATATTCCCCGACCACCAGCGCGTTCATGCAGGATCGCCTGAAGATCATGCGCCAGCAAAACCCTGCTGCAAGCTTACAGCACCAATGGGTCGATTATGAACAGATTTCCAGCCATCTCAAGCGAGCAGTCATTGCTGCCGAGGATGCCCGCTTCCTGCAGCACCAGGGGTTTGATTACAAGGCGATTGAAACTGCCTGGAAAAAAAATCTGAAGCAACGCAAATGGGCAGCCGGCGGATCAACCATCAGCCAGCAACTCGCCAAGAACCTGTTTTTATCCACTGAAAAAACTGTGTGGCGCAAATCCCAGGAAACCCTCATCACGCTCATGCTGGAAGAATTTCTGACCAAGCGTCGTATTCTGGAAATCTATCTGAACATCATCGAATGGGGTGATGGTATCTTCGGAATCGAGGCGGCCGCCCGTCATTACTTCGGCATATCCGCTGCATCACTCACACCCGCACAGGCGGCCTGGCTGGCATCGATCATCCCAAACCCGCGTTTTTACGACACCCGCCGTACATTACCGAAATTGCTCAACAAATCCAGGATCATTCTGTCACGCCTGCCGGCAGCAAAAATTCCATGACAAAACAGAAAATGGATACGAACCGGCTTCTGCCACGAATGAATCCGCCTTATTCGCCTGCTTACCCCGCCCTCACCTCACTTATCCTGATCGATGTATTTCATAATAATGTCACCCGATCTGCGAGAAAATTCGAGCGGCTGGAATCATAAGGACGTAACAAAGATATCAGAATGAAAAACACACAACCCTATTCATGGTGGCTGCTTCCCTGCCTGCTGATCACGCTTCCGGGCTGCCTGTCACCGATCACACTGCATCACGCGGTAAGCGCCTACGATGATGCCATCACCAGTACGATTTCCAGACAACTGCTGACGAATATTGCCCGTGCCCGCCATCACCAGCCGATCCATTTCACCGGGGTCTCGAATGTGGCGGCCACTTTCGATTTTCGTTTCAGTGCAGGCGCCACTCCCGCACTGGGTGGACTGGCCGGAACAACACTGATGCCGCTATTTGGTGGCAGTGTGGCGGAAAATCCCACAATCAGCATCGTCCCGATCGAGGGTGAAGAATTCACCAGACGGCTGCTGACACCTTTCCAACAAAACAAATTCATGCTGTTACTGCGCCAGCGTTTCGACATCGACCTGCTGCTGAGACTGATGGCGCAGGAGGTACGCATTCAGGAATCGACATCACAAACGACTTATCGTAATACCCCGTCCGATATGACAGGCTACGAAACATTTCGCAAGGTGGTACTGCATCTGTCGGCAATCCAGGATCGGGATCAGCTCTATGCTGAACCGCTGAATCTGGAATACGACTGGACCCTGCCTGCGGCAGCGGTATCCGCCGAAGGCTTCCATACGCTGGCAAAGGAATTCGTCGTCCACCACGATCGGCAGAATAATCTGTTCATTCTTCACCAGAAAAAACAGGGGCCGATCCTCATCACCAACTACGATCCTGGCATCCTGTCCGAAAAGGAACGTGCACAGTTGAGCAAAGAGGCGGAAGGATGGGAGCCGAATGATGTGGCGTTCGACATCCGTCCTGATGGAATGGGGGGAGAATGGCCCATGAAGGGTATTTTCCGGTTAAGAAGTTTTCACGCAATCATCAGCGCTCTCGGCCGTTCACTGAGCGATGAGCCGGAATACCACGTAGAAAAAGATCTACGCACACTACCTGTCTCCCGTGATGAAAATCCTGTTGCCACGATGGCGCTTCTCGTGACGGATACCCCCTCGCCGAATACCGATCTGTCAATCCGTTCACATGGCAGGCATTACGCAGTGGATACCCAAGGGCAGCAGGCCCGCTGGAATCGCGATGCATTTCAGATGCTGTACCTGCTGTTTCAGATGACGGTGACCGACTTGCCGCGCACAGGTGCCCCCGGTATCACCATCGCCAAATGAACGGTATCGTACCGGATACTTTATCCACCAGTGACGAGGCATCAGGAACAGCCCACCATCGTACCCAAGCCGGGTGCAACTGCACTACCACCTTCACCCACAATAGGATGAATTTGGTCGCATTGTCTACCTCCCGCTTGAAGGTACTAAGATTTTCCCGAGTGTCCGCATCGAAATGCAGTGAAGGTTCTTTCTCGATATGACGGATCGTCTCCGAGGCAAGATACATACCGTTACACACGTTGGCCATCACAGTCGCTGGCAGGCAGGCGAATGAACCATGTTCCCTGACCTGCTGACCGATGCTGCCGGCCACAGCAGCCAGTGAAAGCAGCAATTCCGGTGTAATGACCCGGGCACGCACGTATCCAGACAATAACAGCACGTGAATCAACCGGTGCAGGTACGATATTCACAATCGAATCCCGGGTTACTTGCGCAATGGCGGTAACTGTGTCACCTCGTACATATCCCCTTTTTCCTGACTCTTTCGTGATGTGGTGACCTGGTTGATAGCTCTATACTTCGCAGCTGCAAAAACGAAAATACCACGCCTCCGCAAGCATCCATGTCGTCGCCCTGTCTTTTTTCTGTAAAAAATTCCATGCTAAAATGAAAAACGGATACAGGCTGAATGTGCTGGTCCGATTCCGACTGATCCGGATTTCCCTGTCTTTTATATACCGTTTACAGCCAGTAGATGCATTTTTTACTGCTGCAGCGATGATTGGA